>Ga0209013_10004046_pt1 | contig 12916 bp, 10 predicted proteins | sample Cruoilmetagenom2_FD_187291 | JGI IMG/M metagenome (GOLD analysis project Ga0209013, IMG submission 187291) | Oil polluted marine microbial communities from Coal Oil Point, Santa Barbara, California, USA - Sample 2 (SPAdes) (version 2) | ecosystem: Environmental > Aquatic > Marine > Oil seeps ... | reverse complement strand
GTAAATATCTTTTTGGCACGGAGGCGAAATGTCCGATCTGATTAATCAAATTACTGCCGACCTAAAACAACAAATTGATACCTTTCAACCCGAGATGGAGGTCCGTGATGTCGGTGCTGTCGCCGAAGCAGGTGATGGGATTGCACGGATCAACGGACTCACCGAAGTCAAGTCACAGGAGTTGGTGGAGTTCGCTAATGGTGTTATGGGCATTGCCTTCAACCTGGAGGAAGATAACGTTGGTGTGATCATCATGGGTGAATACGCCGGCATTGATGAGGGCATGATGGTGCGTTCCACCGGGCGCATTGCGTCCGTACCGGTGGGTGATGGCATGATCGGACGTGTCGTCAACGCCTTGGGTGAACCCATCGATGGCAAAGGACCTATTCAGTTCGACCGCTATCGCCCTATTGAACGTATCGCCCCCGGCGTCATCTCTCGTAAGGATGTTGACACGCCCGTGCAGACGGGTGTCAAAGCCATTGATTCGATGATCCCGATTGGCCGTGGCCAGCGTGAATTGATCATCGGGGATAGGCAGACTGGAAAGACCGCTTTAGCATTGGATACGATCATCAACCAAAAAGGGCAGGATCTGCTGTGTATCTACGTGGCCATTGGTCAGAAGAAGGCTTCTGTCGCACGCTCGGTCGCCACCTTGGAGAAATTCGGAGCGATGGATTATACAACCATTGTTGTTGCAGCGGCCGATGAACCCGCAGCTTTGCAGTACATCGTACCTTACGCCGGCTGCGCAATGGGCGAGGAGTTCATGGAGACCGGTCGTGATGCCCTGGTCGTTTACGATGACCTGTCTAAACATGCCTGGGCTTATCGCCAGGTGTCGCTGCTTCTGCGCCGGCCTCCCGGGCGTGAAGCGTATCCGGGGGACGTGTTTTACCTGCATTCTCGGCTGCTCGAACGAGCGGCGCGGACTGCCGACGAATTTGTAATCGTGGCAGATGACTTCGAAATGGATCTGGCCCAGGCAGAGGACAGCATAGATGGCAAAGTCTACGGTGGACCGCGAGCGCTGCATGATGCAGAGGTCGCGATCGATGAAATGGAAGGCGGTCCATTCAAAGCAGTGAAATTACTCGGATCAGGCGGATCACTGACCGCTTTGCCGATCATTGAGACGCTCCTGGGTGATGTTTCGGCTTATATACCGACGAATGTAATCTCCATCACTGATGGTCAGATCTACCTGGAGGGCAACTTGTTTTACGCAGGCATTCGCCCCGCAGTTAATGTCGGTCTCTCTGTGTCGCGTGTCGGTGGGGATGCGCAGACCAAGGCTATGAAGCAGGTCGCCGGAGGCTTGCGAATGGGAATGGCCGCATTTCGCGAGCTGGCCGCATTTGCTCAATTTGGCTCCGATCTGGACAAAGCAACACAAGCGCAGTTGAACAGCGGGCAGCACCTTCAGGAAATCCTCAAACAACCGCAGTACGCCCCTGTCTCTCTGGAGAACCAAGTGATCGTCATTTATGCTGGGACACAGGGATTCTCAGACGAGGTACCCCTCGATCGCATGAGAGCATGGGAAACATCTTTGATTCGATTTATGGAGACATCCCATCCCCACGTGGGAGAAAATATCTCGGAAAATGGTGTGCTCACCGAAGACAATGAAGCCAGTTTACGAACTGCCCTTGACGAGTTTATGAGCACCTGGCAATAAACTGTTTGGATTTTAGATCATGGTTATGGTGCTCTGGCAGCGAGATGACAGAGAATTAGTCCACCGATAGAGTATTGAACCTTCACCCGATCATTTAAGAGAGGCTATGGCTACTCCAAGGGAAGTACAGCTCCGCATCAAGAGTGTAAAAAACATATCGCAAGTTACCAACGCCTTGCAGGCTGTGAGCGCGAGCAAAGTGCGAAAAGCCATGCAGGCGATGATAAATACCCGTCCCTATGCCACAAAGGCCTGGCAGGTGCTCACACACATCGCAGGTCAACCTGGTCGTGACACGCTCCATCCGCTGTTGATCAGTCGACCGGAAATTAACAATGTCCTGGTTGTCTTAATCACCGGTGATCGCGGCCTGGCGGGGGCTTATAACAGCAACATAGTACGTTTCACACTCCAGATATTTAATAATTTTGACGTGCCTGTCCGTTTTGTTACGGTAGGGCGCAAAGGTCGTGATCTGATGTTCAGGCGGGGCCAGGAGATTATCGCTGAGTTCAGCAACTTACCCGCAGACCCTTCATTCGTGGATGTATCCGCTATTGGAAGAATCGCAGTTGATGATTTCCTGGGTGGGCAGTCTGATGAAGTATTCCTGGTGTATACGGATTTTGTGAACATGGCCAGACAAGATCCAGTCATGAAGCAATTACTGCCCCTGGAATTTGAAACCGGTGAAGGCCGGGTCGCGGATTTTGTGAAAGCAGAACGTGGCGCAGCTGCGGCTTATATTTATGAACCAGGACAGGCAGAAATATTGGAAGAAATCGTGCCGCGCTTCACTGCCTTACAGGTCTACCAGGCCGTTCTAGAATCGCTGGCCAGCGAACATGCAGCCCGTATGGTGGCGATGAAAAATGCTTCTGATAGTGCCAGTGCATTAGCAGATGCCTTGCAGTTGGAGTACAACAAAGTACGCCAGCAAACGATTACCAATGAAATGCTCGATATCGCGGGCGGCGCAGAAGCGCTAACAAGCGTTTAATGGAGACGAGAATGGAAAATAAAAACGGAAGAGTTGTTCAAGTTCTTGGTGGTGTGGTGGATGTCGAATTCCCGCCCGGAAATTTACCTGAAATATTTGATGCTATTGAAGTGCCCACTGAGAGGGAAGAGCCGTTGGTGTTGGAAGTACAAAAACACCTGGGCAATCATTGGGTACGTACGGTGGCCATGGATGCGACCGATGGTCTGCAAAGAGGTACGAAAGCTGTCGGCACCGGTGCGCCCATTATGGTTCCAGTCGGTGAAGAGACGTTGGGCCGAGTATTCAATGTGCTTGGAAAACCTGTCGATGGTTTAGGTCCGGTTGAAGCAGATAAATACTACCCCATTCACCGTTCGGCTCCCGAATTTTCCGAACAATCCACCAAGGTCGAAGTTTTCGAGACCGGGATTAAGGTGATTGATTTGATCGCCCCCTTTACAAAGGGTGGAAAGACTGGCATTTTCGGCGGAGCAGGTGTTGGTAAGACGATCATCATTATGGAACTGATCCGTTCTATCGCCATGGAACACTCCGGTAATTCGGTTTTTGCTGGAGTCGGTGAACGCACGCGTGAAGGGACTCAGTTGTATCGCGAAATGCTCGAATCAGGCGTTATGAAAGACACAGTCATGGTCTTCGGGCAAATGAATGAGCCATCTGGTGTACGGCTGCGTGTTGGTCTTTCAGCGCTTTCAATGGCAGAATATTTCCGCGATCAAGGTCGCGATGTGCTCTTATTTATTGACAACATATTTCGTTTCAGCATGTCAGGTTCGGAAGTGTCCGCATTGCTTGGCCGTATGCCTTCGGCGGTCGGATACCAGCCGACGCTTGCCACAGAGATGGGAGAATTGCAAGAACGTATCACCTCCACGAGGACAGGATCGATCACGTCCATGCAGGCGGTCTACGTACCTGCGGATGATTACTCGGACCCGGCTCCTGTTGCGACTTTCACTCACCTGGATGCCACTATTGCATTAGAGCGGTCCATCGTTGAGAAGGGTATTTATCCGGCCGTGGACCCGTTGGCGTCGACCTCCCGAATTTTGGATCCTATAATCGTCGGTGAGGAGCACTACACGACAGCCCGAGAGGTGCAGCAGGTCCTACAGCGCTATAAAGATTTACAAGACATCATTGCGATCCTGGGAGTGGATGAATTGAGCGAGGACGATAAGCTGATTGTTTCACGTGCCCGCAAGATTGAGCGCTTCTTCTCACAACCCTTCTCTGTGGCTCAACAGTTCACTGGTCGGGAGGGACGCTATGTCCCGCTGCGGGAGACCGTGCGCAGCTTCAGGGAGGTTCTTGATGGCAAGCATGATGAACTGCCAGAGCAGGCATTTATGATGGTCGGCAATATCGATGATGCGGTCGAGAATGCCCAACGTATGGCTCAGGTGGAGTAGTTTATATCCTACCCGAAACAATATTGGGTTCAGTATCAGGTAAAAACAATAATCAGGATAAAAAACCATGCCTATACGATGTGAGATCGTATCACAAGATCGACTGGTCTACGAAGGCGATGTAGATATCCTCGTAGCCCCGGGAGAAGCTGGGGAGATGGGTATCCTGCCCAGTCACGCTCCTCTTCTATCTACCTTGAAATTTGGGATTCTAAAGGTGCGGTATAAGGGTGGAGAGGAAATTTTTACAATTGCTGGCGGGGTGATTGAGGTGCAGCCGGATATCATTACCGTTTTAGCAGATGCGGCAGAGAACGTGGAGGAGATCGACGTAGCAAGGGCTGAAGCGGCAAAAAAACGGGTGGAAAAATTCCTCGAAGAAGGCCCTCCGCCGGATACCGATTCGTATCTGAAGATGGAAGCCGCGCTGCGGCGCTCGAACCTGCGTCTGCAGGCGGTACAGCGTTATCGAACCACGCGTAAATCTACTCGTATGCCAGGCTTTGACACTGGGGAGAATGAATAATCGATGGCCCTTTTAACAAAAGAATTGGGCATAGATCTGGGAACAAGTTTTATCCGTGTAGCCGAAGCGGGTAATGTGTTGCTCGAAGAGCCAACCGTTGCTGCAATCATCATTGAAGAACAGAAAATGGTCGCCTGGGGTCAAGAAGCCCAGGATATGTTAGGCCGTGTCCCCGAGTCAATCGAAGTTTCATTACCAATGATGAATGGTGTAATCGCTGATTACGAGGTCACAGAGTACATGCTGGCCGCTCTGCTTCGCAAGGTGAGTACACCGGGAAGGATATTTCGTCCACGGGTGATGATCACAGTTCCGGATGGGGTCACAAGTGTCGAAAGTCGTGCGGTGCACGAAGCTGCGCTGCAGGCTGGCAGTCGTGAGGTTTCATTGATTCAACAGCCTCTGGCCGCCTCCATCGGCGTAGATCTTCCCATCGGTACGCCATCGGGAAACATGATCATCTGTTTGGGGGCAGGCGCTACACAGGCGGCCGTATTGGCTATGTACGGCATTGTTGCATCCGACACGCAGCGAGTTGGCGGACAAGCGCTCGACGAAGCGATTGTTGCTTATGTTCGCAAGAAATACGGCGTAATAATTGGCTCACTGACAGCTGAACAGATTAAGCTTCGAATAGGTGCAGCTATCCCCCAGGAAGAAGAACAAAGTATGGAGATCCAGGGGCAGGATCAGGTGAGTGGGTTGCCCAGACCAGTGACGATTACCACCGGCGAGGTCATCGAATCCTTGCGTCGTCCTCTTGAAGACGTGGTTGAAACAGTTCGCAGGGTCCTGGAAAGAACACCTCCTGAGTTGGTCTCGGATATCATTGACCGAGGTGTTGCAATCACAGGTGGGGGAGCTTTACTTCGTGGTATTGATATTTTATTGACCAAAGAGTTGGGTGTACCGGCTTATCTGGTTGACAATCCTACCACCTGTACGGTGGAGGGTGCCTCGATGGCTTTTAGCATGTTCCCCCTTATAAGACGAAGCTTACCTATGGTTTGAGAGCGCATTAAATCGGATAGGAGTATATTGGACTTAAAAACCCGCCAAGCGGCGGGTTTTGTGATTCAACACGAGATATACACTCGACTAATCGATATAGTAGGTCATCCTTTGTAGATGTATGGCCGGATCTATATACTGCACTCGGACATCTACAGGAACATTAAGGCTGATAGGTGCGTAATTGAGGATCGCACACACACCTGCCTCCACAAGTTGATCAGCGACTTTTTGAGCAGCTTCTGCGGGGACAGCGATCATGGCGATCTTCAATCCATTCTCTTGGATTACTTTCTCCATATTGGCAGTATCCTGGACGACAAATCCATTAATTTGTATCCCAATTTTAATAGGATCTTTGTCTAAAATCATCGTTACCCGAAAACCACGGTCCGAGAAGCCCTGGTATTGGGTAACTGCGTGACCAACATCGCCTGCTCCGATAACGGCCATATCCCAAACCCTGTCGACATGCAGGATCTGAGATAATTGCTCCATCAGGAAACCGATTTGATATCCGGTACCTTGCTTCCCAAATTCACCGAACTGTGATAAATCCTTCCGAATTTGTGCTGCTGATATACCCAGACGTTCTCCTAATTCCTGAGATGATGTAACCTTTCGACCCTCTTGGGACATTCGTTGCAAGGAGCGCAGGTATAATGGTAATCGCCCGACGACGATATCGGGAATTTTTTTATTAGTCATGATGTCCTCCAAGTTCAGTAATAATCAATCCTTCGCCATGACTGATCCCACTTGTCCTTCACGGATATTGCATGGTTTCCTTTGTTTAACCATTTGACGATTACCCAATTTACCACATTATAACTTATTGTGCAATATCACACAATAAGTACACAAATAGAACTGCTAAAATTTGCCTGTAGTAACTGTTTAATCCCAAGGAGACACCTATCCCCCAATGGTATAATCGCCAGTGTTATGTTTATTGACCAGTCAATTGTTTATGTTCGATCGGGGAAGGGTGGAAATGGGGTGGTCCACTTTAGGAGAGAGAAATTTGTTGCTCAAGGGGGACCCGATGGCGGTGATGGAGGGAAAGGTGGAGACATTGTACTATTGGTGCAGCCGACACTGAATACACTGTCCACGTTCCGGCACAAGAACCAGTTTCGTGCAGGTGATGGCTCAAATGGTGGAAAAAATAACATGACTGGAAGATCAGGAGAAGATTTAGTCATTCAGGTTCCACCAGGCACGGTAATCTACGATCAAGACAGCGGTCAGGTACTCGGCGATTTGATCAAATCAGATCAGCCTTTAATTGTTGCAGAAGGTGGGCGTGGTGGTCGAGGTAATGCTCGCTTTAGATCATCTACAAATCAAGTACCGCGCCTTGCAGAAAAGGGGGCGCCATTTAAGGAACGAAATTTGCGATTGGAGCTGAAGTTAATCGCAGACGTCGGAATCATCGGAGTCCCGAATGCAGGAAAGTCAACATTTCTATCATCAGTAACAAGCGCTAAACCAAAAATTGCGCCCTATCCATTCACTACCCTAGAACCGAACCTAGGTGTTGCGAATCTGGACACAGAAACCACACTCGTCCTGGCAGACATACCCGGTTTGATTGAAGGTGCGCATCAGGGCATCGGTTTAGGTCACGATTTCTTGAGGCATATCCAGCGTACGCGGGTGCTGATTCATATCTTGGATGGACTCGCAGAGGACCCCTTATTGGATTATATTCAAATAAATAGTGAGTTAGCCCTCTTCGATCCGGACCTGGTGAACAAACCCCAGATTGTGGCTTTCAATAAAATGGATTTACCCGATGTCCAAGCCCGCTGGCCAGAGATTGAGGAAAAATTAAATGAACTCGATAGCAAGGTCGATACATTTGACCTGTTCTCTATCTCGGCTGTGGCGGGTACAAACGTACGCAAGGTACTCTACCGTGCAGTGCAGGAGTTAGGAAGTCTGCCCCTCGCTCAGCCGGCTTCAGAGGTGCCGGTATATCGAATGGAGGATGATCCAAGCGATTTCGATATTAAACCCAGTGAGAATGGATGGCGGGTATCGGGTACCTCAATAGAACGTGCGGCTGAGATGACGTATTGGGAACACTATCAATCGGTGCGACGCTTCCACCGGATACTGGAGGCGTTGGGAGTCGATCAAGCGCTGCGGGATGCGGGTGTTAAACAAGGGGACACGGTCTATATCGGAGAAAATGAACTCGAATGGCAGGACTGACCCCATTTACCCGTATCGGCATATTTGGCGGTACATTTGATCCTCCCCACGTCGGTCACCAAATCTTGGCTGCAGAAGCGCTCGATCAACTGTCCCTTGACCGTATCTTGTGGGTGCTCACTCCGAATCCGCCACATAAACAAAATCGAGCGATCACACCTCTTGAAGATAGATTGAGAATGGTTGAATCCACCATAACCGGGAATAATAAATTTGAGCTATCCAGTGTAGAGATTGAGAGACAACCGCCGCATTACGCATTGGATACTGTCAATACTTTACAAGAACTGCACCCGGATGCTGAAATGGTATATTTAATTGGGGGGGATTTATTGAGCACCTTACCTGAATGGTACAAACCACAGGAATTCGTCGATGCATGCAGCGCTATTGGTGTCATGTGCCGGCCAGGTCAGCAGGCGGACTTGCAGCGTTTGGAAGGTGTGATCCAGGGTATAAGCAGTAAGTTGGTTATTATCGATGCACCCCTTTTGGAAATATCTTCTTCGGGAATTCGCCGACGCATTGTAGGTAAAAAGCCGTACCGATATTATTTGCCAGAGGCAGTTTGCCGTATCATTCGTGAGGGGAATCTCTATCTAGAAAATAAGGACTGATTGTTTTACACGTAGTTTAACATCATCCCAAACTGTATCTTCCAGTCCTTGACTGGAACCCGATTTTATCTGGAAGTGAGCGGGCTTATATATCGAATGGCTCTGAGTAAGCTGTCTTCGTATGCAGGCACAAACTCGTGACCGGCGTCTTGAACGATTTCCAATTCACACGGGATATCAGCACGATTGAGCATCTCAGTAAAAGAAACTATCTTAGCATTAGGGACGGTTTCGTCAATTTCACCGAGGATAATATAGCCTCGGAGCCCAGACCCTGATGCTTTCTCTATTATCGGCTCCCAATTTTCGAGAGCATCCATATTTGGACCACCTGGACCGAAGGCGATAAACCCACTTGCTGGTATTGCAGCGTTAAGCACCATCCAGGCTGCGATCTCAGCCCCCATTGAATGACCTGCGAGAATAACTTGTTCCTGGTTAATTGCATACTGCCCGAGCAGAGATTGATAATGATGCTGGATCTCTCTGGAAGATTTCTCTCTATCATCCCATATAAATGCCCCTTTCCACATCGCCTGGGATGATTGCGGTACAGCGACCAACCAACCCTCGGTCGCCGCAGCACGCCAGAAATTTATCGATGACTGGGCATTGCTGGCGTTCCCATGAAGGCCCATCAGCATTGGACAGGCATCCTCTTCATCCAGGCAATTACCTTCAGCCCGGATGGTCAGTAAAGGCAGCCTCTGCTCATGCTCTAGTTCCTGTATATTGCGATTCAATGCCACAAGTTCCTGGAATTCGGGAGTTCCCTGTAATAATTCATAAGATGGACTCTTCTGTAAAAGAACTTCCCCGTACCAAAAAGCCGCTGTCAAGCATCTCTTTCAAAAGAGATATGGCTTTAGCGAAATCACCCATACGTGCAGCCATTGTGCTGCGCCAGTAATACAAATGATGTCGTTCTTCCGGGTAAAACTCGCAGTACTGAGTAGCCAAATCATATGCGCCAGAGAAATCTTGATCGGCATATTTTTGCTGCAGCCGAATTTGAAGCTCGTCAAAAGTTGGCCCTTTCAATGATTACTTCAATTCCTTTACTGGCTTAATAAGGATCTACCCCTTGACCACCCTGGCTTACTGTCCAGGTAGATTGTAGTAGTTGTACACTGCCCGGGACAGTTCGGCTACCAGCAGGGAAGCCGGGTCCCATATGAGCTGCTCCGGGTTATGCAGAAATACTACCAGCACATAGTCGCCCCCCAAGGTATAAACGATCCCGGCATCACCAATGGTGTTAATCACGCCATTCGTCGTTACCCAGCCGTGTTTGTGAGCGATCTGCGTACCTTCCGGCAGCCCGGCGGTTAGCAGGAGCGGCAATCGGTTGTTGATCAGCAAAGTATTCATGTGCTGGCATTCTTGCTGAGTAATCTCGCTGGGGAAAGCCGCAATTAATGCACTGCCGCCCTCTTTAGAGCATTGGTAGATATCCTCCAGCAGCATTCCCATATCCGATGGTGTGGTTTGATTGTACGGATCAGGATCGGTGCTGATATCTGTTCGTTGGTTTGCAGGTGTTTCAACTACAGCCAGCAGCGGTGATCCGAGCGTGAAGTATCCAGCCAGGAATGTGTTCTCAAGGCCCAGCTCTAGCATATCATCACTCACGAACAACGGGCCGCGAGTAGGGTCTATTTCACGATCCATCAACCAGTCTGCAGATTCGTTTCCCGATTTTGTGATCACGTCCTCCATCAGCTTCATCGTTTCCGTATCAGATGTGTCGTCTATCCTGCGGAATGATGAGACCATGATCGGTACTTTGATGATACTGGATGCGGTGAATGCAATATCGGGATTTACGGGTACGTCCTCTCCGTTTTGATAAGCGAAATGAAGTTCTTTGTTCGTTTTAAGGTCTTGTAGATAGATACCTGCAAGGCCTTCAAATTCGGATGAGTCGATGGTTTGCTTTAACAGAATTTCCAGATTTTCGAAAACAGGACGTGAAGGTTCTATACGTTTCAACGGCAAATTGAGAATCCGATTATTAATCGAAAACAGCGAATTTTCAATTAATAGAACAGAGCCATCCGGATCCAGTGCAGTACCGGGTATTCCAGCCTCAAAATTTACAGATCCCTGGATCGGTGTAGCAGCGATGGCTGGTTGGTCGTAGCGTAGAGCGATATCATCCAGATAATCTCGCAAGCGTGCTTCAGAGTACGAGGCGCGTAAGGGCACTTCTTGCGGAACGGTTGTTCTGCCCCACAAGAAATCTATGAATCCTTCCCAGAAGGGTTGTTCGGTACGTTCCAGATCAGCCGCCGCTAACATGCTTTCAATGTCTAACTGGAAATCAACCACATCGGGGTTCAGGTGGATCGCCTCTCCTTTGTACCGCATCTCGACCGGAACAGAGTAAACCTCTGAAAGCTGCTGGGCTGCTTGTGGGCGATCCAGACCTCCGACATCTACATTTGCGATCTTAAGTCCACTTGGCAGGTAAGCTCTCACCCGGCTGTACTGCAACAGCTGAAATATAGTCAGTATAATGGCGACAAGAATCAACAGAACCGATATTATACGTAACGCTGAAAATGCTTCGCGATTTCTCAAATCATTGCCTCGTTTTCCAGGACCCGCGGCCAATAATACCATTAAACCCGAATGCCTTAGGTTAGGCGTTTGGTAAGGGTTTCATTAAAAACAAAACGGGATGTTTTCTTCACGAAAAAATCCCGTAAATTGATTGATCAAAAATAGTTGCGATTATCGGGAAACTACCAATTTTACTAATTTTCCACTTTCATCAAAAGTTATTCGGGCGAACTGGTTGTGCAGCAGTTGGGCTTTTTTTATTTGTTTACTAAGTGTTATAACTTTACGTGTAGCCATATCTTCAGCACCTGATTTGTTTTGGAATTGACTCGTGGGGCAAACATGGCCTTCAGCATGGCACACCGCTCGCTCAGATACGCAAGATAGTTCTGCATCCGTCATCCCGGGTAAATATTGGACCACGATTTGTTTCACTCTGTCCATCTCAGAGGGTGAAATCTCTACCGAATTGCCATCTTCAATGGCCCGGTCGCACACGGTATTCAAATCATCGTTAACGCCTGTAAGTCTTGTGAAGCTCTTTCGAACGCTGCTAGCAGGTTTAAATTGCGCCAGAGGATCTCCGAAATAAACAAATGATATGAGCGTCTTCTGATCTTCTCCATCGAGATACCCCTGCCGGTCGTGCATTTCCTGAGCCAGTTGTATTTTTGCCTGTCTGAGAGCTTCACCTGCGTCAATTCCGCTGCGTAAATTCTGCCAAAAAGCATGACCTAACAAATCCGCGGCGATCAGAGGGGTGCTTAGTGAACCGTATGACATGCTGGTCGAGCCTACGACTGACGTGCTGCCTGCAGCCAGGAACTTTAAAGACAAAGCCTCCTCAATTGTCTTTCCAATAACGTTGGTGCCGTAACACGCCTCTGAAAATACGACATTAGGTACATTAGTTGCTGTGAGATCGTTTACGGTCACTCTCGCAGATGGATCTTGTGGCATGTGACCGTTTAGGTTGATGTCTTGTGGGCGAAGTGCAATCGGGTATTCCGGCCCATCCAATGCCCCTATCGGATCGCTTTGTCCATACCATTCGGCGGCATCCACGAGTCCGTGGAGATTGAAATAGCCTAAACGGGCTGTAGACAGCGGAGGAATGTCTTCGGCTTTAGGAACCTTACCATTTATTCCCAGGGGAGGGGAGGTAAATAAATCTCGGTGATCGCCAATAGGCTGGAATACCGACTGTGATGCTTTCCTCCAAACCTCAGCTGAGTATCCAACACTTTTTGACCGGGAATAATTTTCTGGTCTAATCCATGGGATCAATTTATATAACAATCTTAGATACCATGAATTCTTTTGAGTATCGGCAGCGTGATAATTCTGAATTCGGCGCAAACTATTGATCAAGAGGTTCGGGTCAGTCCCCCTGCCTCCGGGTAAGCGCCCGATGGACCATTCTGGAATAAAATAATTCTCATCTTTTGTGCCGTAGGGATTGTCAGAAGCCACAAAATCGTCCGGATCATCAACCGGGTTTGGTAAATGATGGAAGGGCACAACTTCGGGGCCTCCGACAATAAGCAGCGCACCAATCATCTCGCCGCGTTTGGCGAGGATGTCATCCAGATCTCTGATCGCAAGCTTTAATTTCCATGGATCATTTTGTTCAACTACGTCCATTCCTAAAGGTTTCAAGGTAAGGGGATCGTCCGGCATAAATAAACGGGCTCCCCAGACTTGCTGTTTTTGATTTGTCGAATTATTCTGAATATGGTCCACTAGTTTAATCATCTCATTGATAATGAGATTTGTGGACTGTTTTCCAAACTTTTTCTCTAATCCATGACGGACAGAGAAGACCACGTAGATCGGGAAGCGTCCATCCAAATCTGTCAAACCTGGTTTATTGAT
>Ga0209013_10004044_pt1 | contig 12918 bp, 13 predicted proteins | sample Cruoilmetagenom2_FD_187291 | JGI IMG/M metagenome (GOLD analysis project Ga0209013, IMG submission 187291) | Oil polluted marine microbial communities from Coal Oil Point, Santa Barbara, California, USA - Sample 2 (SPAdes) (version 2) | ecosystem: Environmental > Aquatic > Marine > Oil seeps ... | reverse complement strand
AATAAATTAGCTATTTTCGACACCGTATCAAGTTATGGCATAGCAACCACAAAAACCCATATAGGCAAAGATTTAACTATTCATAAAAACGTTAAATCAACAACTCATTTGGTGGCTGCCAATGAATATAGAAAAAGTTTTAAACTAAGTTCTGCTCTGAATCCAAAAGAAAATAATATCAATATAGAAGAAAGATCATTTCCGGGAGCACATTCTCAAATCGGTGGTGGTTATAAGGCCGATATATTATCTGCTGGCCCTTTATCTAATATGTATAATCATCTTCAGGGTGCTGGAATTAAAATGCAAGCTCTGGAATCGGAAGATAAAAAAAATATTATCCGCTATAACCATTTAATTGTTTCAAAATCAGATTTAACGCCTTATTTAATTGATTCCAGAGGTAGTAAAAATAATACCTTTGCTTTAGAAAAAGGCTCTTTAACTCCCTGGCGACGACAGAAAGAAGATTTTGAGCATAATGTCTACGGACGAGAGCTGATACATGAGAAAAAAGAATTTAAAAATTCACAACTAAAAAATATTTTTAAAAATGTTAGAAGAAAAATAAAATCAAACAATATCCTTGATAAAAATAACAATAAATTTTTGGAAAAACAAAACTTTAAACAAACTGAAAATGATTTTAATTTTGATAAGATAAGGACTAGTTTAGCTAAATCACGTCCCGATAAAGATTATTTCCTCTCACTAAACTTCAAACCGGTTAATATTTCTAAAAACAATACCCTCGAAAATTCTGAATTAATAAAAAAATCATTTCAGTACCAAATAGCAATGAAAGAATCAAAAACAAATGCTCTAAAACAATACCCCGAATTAAAATCAGTGTACTATGCAACAAAAAAAGCTGAGCAGGCACTGAATCAAAAAAAAGTAAACGATAAGGCAACTCGTAATAGCTTTATTAATAAAGTCAAACAGAATGCAATAGCAGAACTCTCAAAAGGTCGCCCAGTACCTCAGATTAATATAAAGCAGAGAAGTACAACAAAATCACACACCAGAGAAGCGGTATACGAACGCTAAAATAGAGAGTGTAGTAATCTACCTGGCATCATCTTTTCAATGTTGACAGCTGGTGCAATAAACCGTGCTGCGGTTGCCGAGTCTGATTTCTTTAAGGGGTTTGAGGCATTGTGTGCAGGGTAACCCTTTTCGGCCATAAACCAGAAGTTCCTGTTTAAAGTAGCCGGGTTTTCCTGTGCCGCCGACAAAATCTTTTAAGCTGGTTCCACCCTGTGCAATGGCTTGTTTTAGAATTCGTTTAATATCAAGACACAATTGCTCATAACGTTTTAAACTGATTTTCCCGGCAGCTCGGGAAGGATGTATTTTGCTGGCGAAGAGTGCTTCATTGGCGTAAATATTACCGACACCTACGACAATTTTACTGTCCATAATAAACTGTTTAATAGTGACTTTTTTGTTTCGGGATAATTTATACAGGAGCTTTGCATTAAAGTTATCGGATAGGGGTTCTGGCCCCAGATGCTTTAATAGTGAGTGATCTTCCGGAGGATCTATTGTCCATAAAACGGCACCAAAGCGGCGAGGATCTTTCAGCCTCAGAGCTTTGCCATTGGCAAAACAAATCTCTACATGCTCATGTTTTTCATAAGGTGTTTCCGGTGCAACAATTCTCAGACTGCCTGACATTCCAAGGTGGATAATGACAGAGCCTTTAGGAGTGATTAACAGCAGATATTTTGCCCGCCGTTTAATTTCGCTTATTTCTTGATTACAAAGTTGAGAAATGAGTTCTTCTGGAACAGGCCAGCGTAGATTTGGATTGCGGATAGTAACTTTGGTAACGGGAGTATTTAGTACATATGCAGAAATTCCCCGGAGTGTCGTTTCAACTTCGGGGAGTTCAGGCACTTAAGCTAAGGGGTAAGTCTAAGAGGTGAGCTATTTGTTCTTAGTCGTCAAAACGACCTAAAGGTCTGTTGAAGGTATAATGTAATGGATCTTCAACCATAACTTCAGCTACTTCACTAAAATTTTCACCCGGTACGCTGAACAGCAGACCAACGCCATGTATTGCCAGACCAGCGACACTGCCCACAAGACCTAATGGACGGGCAAGCAATAAATCAACGATAACATCGCCGTCATCTAACTGCTCACTGCTGTCCCAGTTATCTCTGGCAAAGCTACTTGAGGCCATTGAAATCAGGACACTGAACAGAATTGTATTAAATATTGTTTTCATTATTTCACCACTTTTTGTTCTTTTGTTATGTTTTTCTTAATAATAGTTAAGTAATTTCTTTAAAGCAAGGATAAGGGCTTGAAAATATTCAGTCTCGGCGGTTAATTAGAAGTTATTCACACTTTTAGTTCAGATATTTATTCTGGTTTCTGAGTCAGGAGGAAGTCTGTTGAACGGGAATAAACGCTGTCAGGAGTTTCAACATTTGTGGTGTGATCCAGTAGGCAATCTTAATATCAGTTCGCAACAGCTTGATTTGCTTGCCATCCTGAATAATAAGATAATCAATGGGTGCCTTTGAATGATCGCTTTCACTCAACTGGATGCTGATAATTTTGCTCTGAACCAGCTCACTATTATCAATATCCAGCGATACATTGGTTTCAACTCGTGATGCCTGAGCTTTTTTCCAGAATTGAATGAATTGGGCAATACTATCAGCAGATATCTCTGGATTATCAGGGCTTAATTGCCAATGGCCATTGTTGATGGTCAGTTTTTTGTCTGACCAACTAATACTTTTGATTGCAGCCTGAGCAGGCAATAAATCAGGTGAAATAAAGGTATCCAGACTGGCTCTCAGTTGATAGAACACAGTGCCGTTAATCATATGAATGGTATTTTTTCCAGAATGGATGTTTTCATCAATATTCATAGCATAGCGTTGCTGACTGATGGGATCATCACTGCCGATAATAAACTTACTTTCGTTTAACCAGATAGCAATTTGAGGTTTATCCAGTTGGTAGCGTGTGAGTTCGTTATCATTAACCTGAAACTGTCCATAACTACGTTTTTCTGCCAGAGCCGTAATGGTGTCCACACGCAGGCGATTAGCCGGTAATTGATAGGGTTCCTGCATAAACCAGCCGTTTTGTTTTTTAGTCAGCTTGATTTGTCCAATATCCTGTCGTTCAATAATAATGGTTTTAATCTCATCGGACTTTAGTGAACTCAGATAATTGATAATCGGCTGATGCAGACCGGGTTGTAACCAGGTAATCAGAGATAAAATGATGACAATAATAAAAAGAATAAAGTTGGTTTTTGCTTCACGAGACATTAGCGATTACGCCTTCTAAACCAGATAAGGCTGCCGGTTGTTATCAGTAAACCTGGGATAACCAGGAGGAAAAAACTACCCAGCAGGGAGAGCATAGAGGGTGACATTTCCAGTACAATATCATCTTTAACCCGGGTTGGGATGGCGATAAATTGTTCGTCATGACTGAGCCAGTTAAAGATATTGATCCCCATAGTCAGATTGCCTGCATTACCCAAAAAGGTATTGGATAGAAAATCACCATCGCCCAGGACAATAATACGCTGTTCTCTGGTTAAGAGTTCCTGACTGACTTTGTCTGAAATCTTAGTTTTTGCTTCGTTGTTAACCCCGTCACTACTGATCTGACGGGTTAATACCATGCCAATGGTAATGGGGCCGATAATATCAAGCAGATCACTAAAATGCACTGTGTCTTGCAGCGGGGATGTTTCAATCCAGCTGCGTTCTACAGTGGTTAAAAACGGAGCCATTTTAAAATGCTTATTCAGAGACTGATCTGAATTACTATCTTGTTTCGTTTTTTCTTCTTCCTCATCACCATCCAGATTGGTCGGCAGGCGTTCGATACCCGCTGCCTGCGGGAACAGAGTTACCGTTGAAAAGCCATTGTTAATGGGATGGCGCGGATACTCTGTCACAATCGCGTAATCAGGGCGAGTGATACCGTACTGTTGTGTGGTGGGATCAACGACAACGCCATCAAGGAATTCAATACCCAGTAGTTCTGATAGGGGTAACAAGCCATACATGGGATGATTACTGGTAATTTTTAATGGCTCGCTCAGCCACAGTAAGTTGCCGCCGGCTTTGACATAATCAATGAGCAGACGTACTTCCCCGGGAAGAAAAGCGGCTTGCGGTCCGGCAATAACCAGTACTGAAACACTATCGGGAATCACCATGCTTTTGGCAAGGTTCAAAGTGCCTATCTGGAAGCCCTGCTTTTTCAAATGACTGGAAAAACTGGACAGATCAAAATTGGCCTGCTGTTCCGGGTTGCGTTCACCATGTCCCTGGATAAACATGATTTTCCGTTCTTTGGCACGTAACAGCCGATGCATGGTATTAGTAAGGTTTTGTTCAGAAAGTTCGGTCAGATTTTCCTGTCTTCCCTGATAGCTGATAACCATCTCGCCATCTACAGAAATTTTCAACGCACGAATTTTTTCCGGATCGGCATTCGGGTCAGTAAATGACAGAGAAATATCGGGTTTTACACGCTGATAACGGTTGACCAGTTCTTTCACTAATTGTTTAACATGAGTTTTATTGGTATAGGACACAATTTCAACGGGTGAATCCAGAGTTTCGAGCAATTGCAGACTGATTTCATTGAGTGAGTTTTGACCATTGACGGTCCAGTCCGCCAGATAGACATAACGATTGCTTAAAAACGCCAGCAGACCAATGATGGTTAAAAACAGGATCACAAACAGGATTCGCTGTTGTTTTAAATGCCGCGTTGAAGTGGTGGTAATATCCATAAAATAGCTCGTTAATGTGGTAGGCGCAAGCGTTCAAGGCGGCGAATAGCAAGCACCAGAAAGAGGCTGATAAATAAGACGTAGTAGGCAAGGTCTGCAGTAGAAAAAACACCTTTCAACAAGGGTTCAAAATGACTTAATAGAGAAAAATAAGATAATACATTGACACCGTTATCAGCATTAGCGAACTCTGTGCCATCACTATTGCCTGCCCAGTTAATAATCCATAAAAACAGCAGCAGGCCAAAACTGCTGACGGCTGCAATGGCCGGTTGTTTCGTTAAGGTTGACATATAAAGACCGGCAGCAGCAAAAGATGCCAGAACCAGAAATAAGCCCAATAAGGCTGAAAATACCTGTCCCATATCAATGGCGGCGCCCAATAGAAGTGAGAGCGGCATCAGGGCTATCATAAGAATCAGTACGACCAGAAAACCCAGAATGCCCAGATATTTGCCAAAAATTATTTGCCGCATGGAAATGGGTGCACTGAATAATAATGGCAGAGTCTGGTTTTTTTGTTCTTCACTAATTAAACGCATGGTCAATAGCGGCACAATCAGCAATAAAATAATTGCCGCACCACCCAGTAAGGGAGCAATCACCAGATCGGTGATACCGGGGGATTCTTCCAGCACAGAAAGTTTAGCCTGCAGTTTGGTATAGGTTTCGAGCTGAATGAGGAACTGATAGCATAATATAATTTGTGTGACAGCAAGCATAGCCCAGGCCAGAGGTGATAAAAACAGGCTCTTTAACTCGCGTAATGCAATTAATTTAATCAACGGCTTGTTCCTGCATTTTTTTCAGTTTGAGCAAGCGTCGGATCAACACGGGTCAGTGACATAAAAATATCTTCCAGGGAGCGTTTTTCAGGATAAATTTCGTACAGGCCCCAGTGCTGCTGTTCAGCCAAAGCAATCAATTGTTGTGATGTGCTGATCACAGGATGAGCCCCCGTATTGTGCTGAGAACAGTGTAATAGTAATTTATCGCCTTCTTGCTCAACTGAACTGATTGCATCCAGTGCTTCAATTTGACTGAGATCGACTGGTTTTGCACAACTCATGCGCAGGGTATGAGTTTGCATCTGCTGATTCAGCTGGTCTATAGAGGCATTGAAAACCAGCTTGCCCTGATTAATGATCTGCACATTGTCACAGATAGCCTGAATCTCGGGTAAAATATGGCTCGACAGCATAACACTATGCATTTCACCCAGTTCTTTGATTAATTTTCTGATTTCAATCATTTGAATAGGGTCAAGGCCAACAGTGGGTTCGTCCAGAATAACAATATCCGGAGAGTGGATAATTGCCTGAGCAATTCCAACACGTTGCTGATAGCCTTTGGATAAATTATTAATCACCCGATTGCCGTGTTCTGTCAGACCACAGCGCTCTTTGGTAGTATTGATTGCCTGCTGGACTTTGCCTTTGTTAATTTTATTAAGTCGGGCGCAATAGCCAAGGTATTCATCAACAGTTAATTCTTTATAAAGTGGCGGTGTATCAGGTAGATAACCAATCAATGCTTTGGCTTCAAGAGGCTTATCGATCAAATCAAGGCCGCCAATTTTAATGGTTCCATGGCTTGGTGCCAGATTACCGGTGAGCATTTGCATGGTTGTTGACTTGCCTGCACCATTAGGTCCGAGAAAGCCCAGTACTTCACCGCGCTTCAGGTTGAAGCTGATATTATCCACGGCAATGGTATAGCCCTGTGACGTATTTTCAGAACCATGGTTTCCATAATTCTGCTTTCCAGAGCTATGGCTTCCGGGAAAGTGCCTTGAAAGTTGACTGACTTCGATTAATGTTTCACGATCCATGGATGGGCTTATCACACTAAATTAGATTCTTATATCGCAATTATGCGGCTGAATTGATAAATTGTAGCATAGGTTTTTTTCTGAAACTATTTAATTCAAGAGACTGTTCAAATGCGAGTTTTGGGGGTTGATACCGGCGGAACGTTTACGGACTTTGTTTATTATGAACAAGGACAATTAAAGATTCATAAGGTTCTGTCGACACCACATGCGCCGGAGCAGGCAATTTTACAGGGTATCGCTGAGCTTGGTCTGGAAACACTTCTGGATAAGCTGTCCATTGTTCATGGCTCCACGGTAGCGACTAATGCTGCGCTGGAAAAAAAGGGTGTGAAAACCGTTTATATCAGTAATAAAGGTATGGCAGATGTGCTGACCATCGGTCGCCAGGCACGAAAAGAACTTTATAATCTCAGCCCCAGACCAGAAACACCGCCAGTACCTCGTTCATTATGTTTTGAAGTCAATAGCCGGGTTAATGCCAGCGGGGAAATATTACAATCGCTTTCGGATGATGAGTTACAGCAGCTCAGGCAATTCATTCGTGAGCAACAGCCTGAGTCGGTTGCTATAAATCTGTTATTTTCTTTTCTCAATAATCAGGATGAGCTGCGCATAGAAAAAAGCCTGCGTAATGAATTTCCTGATCTGTTTATTTCCCGTTCCTCAGAAATTCTGCCTGAATACAAGGAATATGAGCGTGGCATAGCGACCTGGTTAAATGCCTGGCTGGGTCCGCTGGTACAGGGCTATCTGAAACGCCTGACTCAGGGTGTAAAACCGGCGCAATTAGCAGTAATGCAAAGCTCCGGCGGTACGATTGCTGCCGAAAAAGCAGCCGATCACGCTGTACGAATGTTATTGTCCGGCCCTGCAGGTGGTCTGGCCGGGGCAAAATACATTGCCGATTCTCTTGATTCTCTGCCTGATTTTCTGACCTTTGATATGGGCGGGACATCGACTGATGTCGCCCTCATAGAAAGTGAATTGCAACTGACCAGTGAAGGTCATATTGGTGATTATCCCGTGGCTATTCCCATGGTTGATATGCACACTATCGGTGCCGGCGGTGGTTCAATTGCGCAAGTGGACGAGGGTGGAGTGCTGCAGGTTGGACCGGAGTCTGCGGGTGCCAGCCCCGGTCCGGCATGTTATGGACTGGGTGGGCAGCAGGCGACTGTTACCGATGCTAACCTGATCCTGGGACGATTGTCTGCACAGGCTTTTCTGGGCGGGGCTATGAAATTGGATGAAACGGCTTCAAGAACTGTAGTGGCTAAACTGGCGGAAAAATTGTCCTTATCCAGTAATTTTTCCAGTGCAGAAAAAGAGTCTATAGAAAAAACAGCCCTGGGTATTATTCAGGTGGCTAATGAGCACATGAGCCGGGCATTACGTGTTATGTCCATACAGCGAGGCATTGATCCCAAAGGACTGGTGCTGGTGCCATTTGGCGGTGCCGGGGCGTTACATGTTTGTGCACTGGCTGAAAATCTGCAAATGTCCCAGGCATTAGTTCCTGTTCATGCCGGTGTCTTATCGGCTTTTGGCATGGTCGTCGCACCGCATACACGGGATTTATCTCATACCATTAATACATTGCTGGAACCATCTAAAGAAAATCAGATTGGTGAGCAATTGGAACAATTGGCTGCCAGAGGAGTTTCGGAGTTGCAGTCAGAAGGTATCGATAAGACAATGATAAACGTGTATCGCTCAGTGGATCTTCGCTATGCCGGACAGTCCTATACACTTAATATTCCATGGAGCAAGGTGCATAAAACACTGGAAAATTATCATCAGCTGCATCAAAAACGTTATGGACACCAGCATCAGCAGGCGATTGAATTAGTTAATGTGCGGGTTAAGGTCACTGCATCACCATTAACACTTAGCTTGCCCGAGCTTGACAATGAAAAGGCAGAAGCAGAGACAGAACGATTAATTTACAGTGTTGATAAACCTGTGCCTGTGTATCAGCGGGAACAACTTGCCAGTGGCCAGCATCTAATCGGTCCCGTCCTTATTGTAGAGCGTGTATCAACAACCTATCTGGCACAGGGTTGGGAATGCATAGTTGATGCCATTGGTAATTTGAGGTTGAGAAAAAAGGAGTTGAAAAAAGATGATGTATAGTCTGACCTATTATATTCCACCATCTGATCACGCTCGTGTAAAACAGGCTCTGTTTGACAGTGGCGCGGGTAAAATCGGTCAATATGATGAATGTTGCTGGGAATTGTTGGGAAATGGGCAGTTCAGACCCCAAAATGGCAGTAATCCGCTTGTTGGTCAGACAGGTAAACTGGAACAACTGGCAGAATATAAAGTGGAAATGGTTTGTGCGGACGAAAAGATTCGGGAAGTGGTGGAAACGCTGCTCAGAGAACACCCTTATGAACAGCCTGCTTATTTTATTAATCAGGTAATGACACGGGATGATTTATTGAAATAGCAAAAAAAAATCCTGTCTGAGCTAACAAACAGGATTTTTTAAGCGACTTTAAATAAATTAAATAATAATTTATTTAATTTTTGCTTCTTTATACATGACATGCTTACGAACAACTGGATCATACTTTTTCATTTCCAGTTTTTCAGACATTGTGCGCTTGTTTTTGGTCGTTGTGTAGTAATGACCGGTACCTTCTGAAGATACTAATTTAACTTTATCACGCATGTTAATCTCTCCTGCTTAATTTGTAGGGCTAAATTTAGACTTTTTCGCCTTTTGCACGCATTTCAGACAGAACGACATCAATGCCGCGCTTGTCAATTGTACGCATACCACTAGCAGTAACACGTAATTTCACGAAACGGTTTTCACTCTCAACCCAAAAACGATGTGTATGAAGGTTAGGTAGAAAACGACGTTTGACTTTGTTGTTGGCATGAGAAACGTGATTACCAGCAACCGGGCGTTTTCCTGTGACCTGACATACCTTAGACATTTTTGTTCTCCAATCTCTTAACTCTATAGGTGGCTCTAACTAAGAGGCGAAATTTTACGCAAAAAGCAGCTACTAAGCAAGCTCTTTGGCAAAGAAAGTAGAAAAATTATAAATTTATTATTTTATCAATGGTTTTGATAGTCGAAAGACAATTTTTAGTTTATCTTTAGACCTGGTGTAAGTCTTACATCTAAAAACAAAAAAAACTCATAATGAAGGAATGCTTTATGAATAAAAAACTGACTATTCTTGGGGGTGGAGCAACTTGTGTTCTGATAATGACACTTGCTCTGTTAATAAGTTCTACTGCCGCTATGGCGCAGGATTATCAAAGAGGTTATCAGGTAGAAAGTTACCAGGACTCTCAGACTCAGGACAAAACCTATGTAATACACTATCGTCCCAGAAAATTGCCTCTGCCTCCGGTTAAATCAAAATCGCCAGTGGATTTGCTGGAAGAGTCAATTAATAAAGTTATTCGTTTCCTTTCTGAACCTCAGCCGGCTAATCTGGATCAGATTACTCGCTTTCTAAAAAAAGAAATCACACCGCACTTTGACTTTAATTATATGTCACGCTGGGTAGCGGGTCGTTACTATCGTTCCATGTCACCGGATCAGCAGCGCCAGTTTAATGAAGTGTTTACCGAATTGTTTATTACCACTTTTGTGCAGAAAATGAGTGCTTACAGGAATTACCCACCGGTGGTCGGTGATTTCAGATCAAGACGCACCAGTGATACTGAAGCAACAGCGACGGCAAAGATTTTTCAGGAAACCGGCGGCACTATTCAGGTTGATTTCAAATTCATAAAAACATCCCGCGGCTGGAAGGTCATTGATGTCAGAGCAAATGGTGTCAGTGCGCTGCTTTATTACCGAAATTATTTCGCCGAACAAATCCGTAGAAGAGAGCAGCACCGCGCTGTCTTTAATTAACAAAGCGATTTGAATGGTGTGAATTTGCAGGTTGCAAGGGAATGTAACCTATGGAATAATTCCTCATTGGTCTTGTGGTAAGTAATAACCCTAATTATCTAAGGTTAAATATTAGTTTATTATTTGATAATGATACAGTTTAAATCAAATTACAGTTTTAATGTCCTGTTGCGCCTGATTGTTGTCAGTGTGCTGGTGGTTGTCCTGATTTTTTTTAATTTTGATTATATTCAAAATATTTACCTTAAAAATCAATTGACCAATACAGGTTACGTTCTTAATGCATCCATTTTGGGTTTATTCCTTTTGGGGATGGCCAAACTGGTCTCTTCATTACTATTTTACTGGCGTGAAGAAAGAGCTGTTGGTAAATTTATTGTTAATTTACACAGGGATAATTTTAATCCGTCTGAAACCATTAATAACAAGAGTTTGATTTACCACCGCTATGCCACTATGCAGGACATTTATCGTCAACATGCACCAGTAAATCAAAATGCACTGGCAGCAACTATGATTGCATCAGAAAGCACTCGCTTAAGTTTACCCCGGTTTGTTTCCAATGTGCTGATTTTGATGGGTGTATTCGGTACGATTATTTCTCTATCGATTGCTCTGATGGGTGCTTCAAACTTAATGGAAGATAATGGTATCGGCAGTATGGGGCAAGTCATTCATGGTATGTCTACTGCTCTGTCTACAACAACTACAGCAATAATCTGTTATTTCTTCTTTGGTTATTTTTATCTGAAACTTACGGACATTCAGACCAATCTGTTCAGTGCTATTGAGCAAGTAACAACTCAACATCTGGTGCCGCGATTTTCACACCAAAATGAAAATATGGTTCATCAGCTGGCTGAGCTTATTAAAGCGCTGCGTCACACTGCTGCAAATATGCAATTATCACAGCAGCAATATCTGGAAATGGGTTCCAAAGTGAATGAAATTACTACCCAGTTCGATGAGCGTGTGAACGGTATGTCTGAAGATATTGCACAAATTAAAGACATATTACGACTGGGCTTTCGTTTGCCTGATGATCATCCTGTGCATCAGAGCTCTCAGGTTAAATCCCCTGATTCAAACGCTAAACAATAAAAATGGGTGAGCTGTAATGAGTGACGGCTTTATTGATTTAAGACAAAATCATGCTCATATGCTGGAAGAATCCTTCTGGCCTTCATTTACCGATATTATGACCGTTGTTGTCATGATCTTCCTTATTGCAACCAGCGTATTAATTGTTAAAAACTGGGAATTAGTGCAAGAACTGCAAACAAGTATTCTTGTTGAACAGAAAATTTCACAACGTCTGAAGGCAAGTATTACCGAGCAGCAAAAAACATCTGAAGAATTACAAGCCAGTCTGAATAAACGTCAGGAAATTTCCCGGAAACTGCAAACTAGTCTGGAAGCTGAACGCAGAAGAATGGAAACAATAAGAAAAACTTCAAGAGAAAAGGCGACCCTGGAAGAAACTCTGACCCACACCCAATCCGAATTGTCCATGATGCGCTTACAATTGATGCAGGCAAAAGAAAGTGCACTTGAACGAGATCGTTTTATTATCGATCAGGATAAGAAACTTGCGGATATGGAGTCAAAGCAAAAAAGACTCAGCCAGACTATTGAATACCGGGATACGGAAATGTCCCGCCTCAGACAAAAGCTTTCTCAAACCAGCGCCACAGTGGCCTCCCTCAAAAGTAAACTGGAAGTCAGTACTATTGCTCTGACCAGACGAGAAAGAGAGCTAAAAGATCAATTAGCAACACTCTCAAGTAAGGAAGATGAACTGGAAAAACTAAATCAGCAAAGCCAGCTGCATCTGGATAATATTAGCCAATACGAAAGACAAATTGTGGAAGTTCAGCAGCAGCATTCAATTTTGGTTGGTGAGTATGAAAATCTGGAAGATAAATACAATAAATTGATTAAGCCATCTCGCTCGGCAATAGGTAAATATGTTGTTGAGGTTCGTTATGAAAAACTGGGCAGGAAAGGTGTCATCCAGTTCAGGAAGTCTGATAAAGATGAATATAAAACTATTTCAGAAACCAGGCTGCATACTAAGCTGGCTGATTTGAAAGCTCAATATAAAGATACACTTTATGTAAAAATTATTATCCCAGATAATAGCGGTCTGTCGTACAGCGAAGCCTGGACATTTATGAGCGGTTTATTAGAAAAATACGATTATTACTATCAAGATGAATAAAAATTGGCGTTCAGGAATGAGTTTTTGGGTTTAAGCCGTGCACCACCTCCTACTTCATCACTACCCGAGTCATGCTCCTGCTCTTTCACCCTAAGTGAGAAAAATGATGCCTGAGTGTTGTTTGTGGTGGCTGGGTATAGCTCAAGGGTTTATGAAAACAGGAAGTTTTCATCAAAGCGCCCCATGGATGG
>Ga0209013_10004043_pt1 | contig 12926 bp, 13 predicted proteins | sample Cruoilmetagenom2_FD_187291 | JGI IMG/M metagenome (GOLD analysis project Ga0209013, IMG submission 187291) | Oil polluted marine microbial communities from Coal Oil Point, Santa Barbara, California, USA - Sample 2 (SPAdes) (version 2) | ecosystem: Environmental > Aquatic > Marine > Oil seeps ... | reverse complement strand
ATCTACCGTTTGTGTATTCCCATCTTCTAATGTAATGGTCAGTACATTAGTAAGATCATCAAACGCAAAGTTGGTAATGGTTTGATCATCGGTATTATCCAAAAACAGATTTAAATCCACGGTGCCTCCATCTTCAAGTGTTAATATGTTTCCTCCTGTCAATGTTAATTGTTGATCATCTGTGCCCGCACCGGTTGCCAAAGCAGTCAGGTCTACTGTCTGCGTATTGCCATCTTCTAAGGTAATGGTCAGCACATTGGTTAGATCGTCAAAAACAAAATTGGTAATGTTCTGGTCATCGGTATTATCTAAAAACGGATTCAGATCTACTGTTCCTCCGTCTTCGAGGGTTAGAATGTTTCCACCTGTCAATGTGAGTTGTTGATTGTCTGTCCCCGTCCCACTCAATCCGGAAAGATCAACGAAAGCGGATGTTCCATCTTCAATATCTATCTGTAGGATATTGGCCGGACTTAAGGTCGCAGCAGTTAAGTTTTGGTTATCAGTCCCGGTTCCGCTCAAAGGGGTAAGATCTACAGTGGCTGATGCTCCATTTTCAATATCTATTTGTAAAATATTTGCCCCGCTTAAGGTGGCTCCGGTTAAATCCTGTTCATCCGTCCCTGCGTTGTTAAAAACTCCCAAGTCTACCGTATTTGCTCCTGAAATTGTAAGGTTATTTCCGGCAAGAGCAAGATTCTGTATTTCATTCGTAGCATCCGTATCCCCATCCGCAGCTATAGCTGCCGTATTTGCTGCAATGTCATTTTGTAATGGGGTATCGTCATAAAACGCACCGGTATTGTCGGTAATGGAATTATTTGGATCTGGACTTACAATTTCTGCTCCCGTAATAAAACCTGCATCATTGTTAAAATCATTCAGGGTCACCTGGTTGTAGTCTATTTCGTCATCCGCAACTGTATTCGTTTGCAATTCTTCACTCCCAACAGAATCCGGAGCCAGTTTATCTGACGTAATAGAATTATTCTGAATGTCATTGCCACTGATGCTGAAATCCGTAATGTTTGTGCCAGTTATTTCGCCAACCTCAAAATTGCGATTATCACCGGTTTCGGTAATCACAATGGTGGGGGTAGGATTTATAATGGGGTCCGCCGTGAATGTCAGCCCAAAGGTTTCACACATATTCAGCCAGGAGGCGCCATCATAAAAGTATAAGCATTGTTCATCTGTATTATACACTATTGCACCCTGGGATGGAACTATGCTGTTCATTTGCGAGGTGTTGATCCTGGTAACGACGAATACCCTGTTTGAACTTTCCAATTCCAAAACAGAGGAAGCGTCAATATTTTGCGGATTATCACCAATTTTAATCTGGCCTGAAAGAACGTTACAAACAGAAAAACTTACCAGGGCTATCAGGAATTTCATTTTCATTTTGGTATGTTTTAGGTTACCTGAAATCATATGTTTTAGCCATTTAATCATGATTTTGAAGACAATAAAATGGTTAAGGAACATTAGATATAAATCTCATTATTATTCTCGTACATCGGGGACTAACAAAAATAGAATTATATCCACATTTAGCTAACTTTATACTCCAAAATACTTGATTATGGGGTAAAAGGATATGTTGTATGGTTAAACATCCCAATTTATCTGATTTGACTGCATTTATTGTGCATGACAGGCTTAGGTTTTTAGGCTACACCTTCAGAAATTAACAAAAGTTTTATGATGCCAAATTTTTTTATGACAAGAACATACATTTTCTTTATAAATTAGAGCATTCTTTAAATAAGCACAGTTATCTATGAAGTTTAAATTACTTTTTATTTTATCACTATTTTGTATGGCCATAGGTGCTTCGCAGGGGGATGAACGAGTTATTCTACGAGGTAAGGTTCTTTACAGAAATGTAAACGTTCCCAATGAAAATGTAATTAATAGTACTTCTCAAAGGGCAACAATTACAAATGATAATGGTGAATTTGCTATCAGGGTAAAATTAAATGATGAAATAGTTTTTACTTCCATAAACTATCAGATCGAAGTTGTAAAAATAACCCAACAAATATTGGATAATAACCGGCTGGTGGTCGAGGTTAACGAGAAGGTTACTGAATTGGACGAAGTTGTGGTAAGTCCGGAGAATCAAAAGAAATTTCTTGAACTACAAAATGAGGATTTTAAAAAGTTTGAATACGAGACCGACCAGACTACAGAAATTGTAAATATTTCAGAGGACAAAATAACACGGGGTATAATGAAAGATGGAATTAATTTTGTCAACATATTTAAGGCCCTTGTGAATACCCAAAAGGACGAACCAAGTGAGGATAGTAAACCGTTAAAAGTTAGCGAAGTATTGCGTTTGGTTTATGACGATGAATTTTTTGTATTAGATCTGAACATACCTCAGGATCAGATAGACGCCTTTTTAATCTATTGTGATGAAAAAATACCCCCTCGCTCCCTATTGCAAAAAGACAATGAATTTGAACTCATTGAATTTCTGGTAACCCAAAGTAATATATTTTTAAAACAGATGAATGCCGAGGAATAAGAAATTTTTCCTGATTTTTTTTCTGGTTGTTATAAATGCTTCTGCACAATCTATTTTTTCCAAATTAGAAGGAAAAGTTACCAACGTAAATAAGGGTATTGCAGATGTTCATGTTATGAATACCTCAGCCAATAGAGCTACTATTACAGATGCAGAGGGGCTGTTTTCAATTTCTGCTAAACTTAATGACACCATCTTGTTTTCTGCAGTTCAGTATAAACGCATGACCCTGGTAGTATCAAGAGCTATGTTGGAAAGTAGATCTATAATAGTGCCCATGGAAGAGTTTATTAATGAATTGGATGAAGTGGTCGTCCGGCCCTATAATCTATCAGGAGACCTCAGCAGGGATATGAATAGTTTAAATAGTGAAAAAGTTTACGTAGCATCTACATTAGGACTGCCAAATGCTTATGTAAAGCCAATCACCCAGGCAGAACGCAAGCTTAATGAAGCAACCACCGGAGGTGGATTAGTACCTTTGAACCCTATTATTAATGCAATTTCCGGCAGGACAAAATACCTTAAAAAAGTTCTGGCTTCGCAAGAAAAATATGCACGGACAAATAGAGTGAGAGACTATTATGCCGATTCTTTGTTCGTAAAGTATCTAAAAATTCCTGAGAGCAAAATAGAGGACTTCATGTATTTTTGTGAAGTGGATATTGCTTTCAGTGCTGTGGTAGACAGTCACGATAAACTTAAAATCTGGGAATACCTTAAATTGCGAAGCAATGCCTATTTAAAGGAGGCTGATGAAGAGTAATTTTTACCCATGGCACGAATCTTGCAAAATTAAAATATGAAACTACTTAAAACACTTCTTTTGCGATATAGTGTCATATTGATCCTAATGCCTCTTTTTGCATTTTCACTAATGCATAAGTTTTACGTGAGTGTGACCAATATTCAATATTCAGAGGAGGATAACTCTCTTCAAATTACCAGCCGCATATTTATTGATGATCTGGAAAATGTGCTTGAAGAACGCTATGGTGTTGAAATGAATCTGGCTACTGAGGAGGAATCTGAAGAGGCAAACTATTATGTTGAAAAGTATATGCGGTCTAAATTGGTTTTAAGCGCAGATGGGAAAGACAGGGCTTTTGTGTTTTTGGGAACGAAATACGATAACGACTTAATTATTTGTTATTTGGAAATTGAGGACATTGATCTACCTAACCATAAGACCATTGAAATTGAAAATGATATACTTACAGATATGTTTGAAGAACAACAGAATATAGTCCATTTAAGAATAAATGGTAAAAAGAAAAGTTTTGTATTGGTAAAGGGAAATAATAAAGGAATGTTAAACTTGTAACATTTTGAACTGCAATTAGTTAAAAAATTCTAAATTCGCCATTTCTAATAAGAATTCAACTACATGAACAAACTAAGTTGTTCCCTCACATTTGTATTGTGTCTGACTGTTACTTTGGGTTTTGCACAGCAGGAAATTAAAAAAGAAAGAGAACCTGGTCATTCTAATCAAAGTAAATTTAAACAGCTCTACGAGGAATTTGCAACTCCAAATACATACAGGTCTGCTTCCGGAACTCCGGGTCCTGATTATTATCAGCAGCAGGCAGATTATAAGATAGATCTTGAATTAGATGATAAGAATGCCAAAATTTATGGAGAAGAGACCATTACTTATTTCAATAATTCACCTGATAATTTAGAATATCTATGGCTTCAATTAGATCAGAATGTAAGGGCTAAAGATTCAAAGTCTCCGCTGAGAAATGAAAGTGAACTATCCATTGCTTACAGTTCGGAAAAATTTGTAGAGAAACTAATGCAAAAACCTTTTGAGGGAGGTTTTAATATAGAATTTATCAAAGATGCCAATGGTGAAAACTTACCATATACCATAAATCAGACTATGATGAGAATTGATCTTCCACAGCTACTTAAAAGTGGAAGCCAGGTTTCATTTTCAATAAAGTGGTGGTACAATATACCCGATCATACCTTAGACCGGGCCAGATCTGGTTACGAGTACTTTGCCAAAGACGGGAACAGGTCCTATGTGATAGCCCAATTTTTTCCGAGAATGGCTGTTTATAGCGATGTAGAGGGATGGCAGAATTATCAGTTTTGGGGTAGGGGAGAGTTTGCCCTTCCTTTTGGGGATTATGAGGTAAATATCACTGTGCCGGCAGATCATATCTTAGATGCTACCGGGGAATTAACTAACAGGAAGGAAGTATTTTCAAGGGTAATGATGCAGCGATATGAGAAGGCCAAAAAGTCTTATGACAAGCCTCTTTTGATTGTAACCCAACAGGAGGCGGAGAATTCTGAAAAAGGATTTTCTGAAGATAAAAAGACCTGGAAATTTAAGGCTCAGAATGTAAGGGATTTTGGATTTGCCACTTCCAGAAAATTTATTTGGGACATGCAAGCCGTTAAAATTGGGAATAAAGATGTAATGGCTGTTTCCTTATATCCGAAGGAAGGTAATCCGCTTTGGGAAGAATTATCTACCAGGGCTGTGGCAAGTACTTTAAAATCATATTCAGCACATACTTTTGATTATCCGTACCATAAAGCGATTTCTGTACATGCCAAAAATCAGGGAATGGAATACCCCATGATTTGTTGGAACTACGGTAGGCCGGAGGAAGATGGAAGCTATTCAGACCGTGTCAAATTCGGGATGATAAGCGTTATTATTCATGAGGTCGGACATAATTTTTTTCCCATGATCGTTAATTCTGATGAGCGCCAGTGGGGATGGATGGACGAAGGCCTTGATACCTTTATGCAGTACATGGCTGAACAGGAATTTGGTGAGGAATTCCCGGAAGTTATCGCGCCAAATAAAGCATACCCATCCAGAAGGGGGGCTCCTTCAAAGATAGTGCCTTATATGAGTGGCGATCAATCTACATTATCTCCTATTATGTCTAATCCGGAAAATGTATTTCAATTGGGGCCGAACGCCTATGGCAAACCTGCTACGGCGCTCAATATTCTTCGTGAAACCATAATGGGCAAAGAATTATTTGATCATGCCTTCAAGACCTATGCACAAAGATGGAAATTTAAACATCCCACGCCCGAGGATTTCTTTAGGACCATGGAGGATGCTTCGGCAGTAGATCTTGACTGGTACTGGAGAAGCTGGTTTTACACAACAGATTATGTGGATATTGGAGTAAAAGGAGTTAAAAAATACTACGTAAGCGATAAGCCAACAAAAAAAATGAAGGATTATATGACTTCAAGAGGGTTAACTGAAGCGAGTTTTCCTCCATTGGTATACCTTGTGGACGAAGAGAGTGAGGATTTTGAAGAAGGCCTTAAGGGTAGGGCACCTTTAGAAACTTCACAAACCTTGAAGGAATATATGATGGATAATATGACTGCCCAGGAACGTTCTCAGGTTCAAGAACCAAAGTATTTTTATGAGGTTGTTTTTAATAAACCCGGAGGAATACCAATGCCAATAATAGTTGAATACACATATGCAGATGGTTCCAAAGAAAATGTCACTTATCCACCGCAAATATGGAGAAAAAATGATCAGGAATTTAAACGAGTTATTTCTTCTGAAAAAGAACTTGTTGGAATTGTAGTAGATCCCAAAGCTGAGACTGCAGATATTGATGCAAGTAACAACTCCTGGCCTAAAAAGGAACAGAGAACTGAATTTGAACAGTTTAAACAAAATATAAAAGGAAAGTAATAATTCTTCCTAAAAAAAGTTTATAGTCCTGATGTAGTACATCGGGACTTTTTTTATTTGGCACCTAAACTTCATTATATTTGTAATATGCTTGCGACTATAGTTTTATTTATAAGTGGAGCCGAAATATTCTTTATCATGTTTATCGTGGTAATGGTATTTGGGGCTGATAAAATTCCGGGAATTGCCAAAGGACTGGGCAAGGGGATGAGACAATTAAGAGATGCCACTGATGATATTAAGAAGGAAATACAAAAAAGCGCCGAAAAACAAGGAATTGATACCAGCTTTACAGACGACATAAAAAGTGAAATTGACAAAGTAAAGAAGAATGTTGACGATGTTACCGGTACAATTAAGCGTAAATAAGTGGGGCTATGCTCAAAGAGCTTCTGGAATGGGATAGGAGTACATTCTTATATTTAAATAATCTGGGAACAGAAGATTTCGATTTATTTTGGGTTGTAGCTACCAATATTTATTCCTGGATTCCCCTTTACATCTTACTTTTTGCACTTATTTTTCTGAAATACCCAAAAAAAGAAGCAATTTTCATTACATGTACAATAGTCATGTTACTAATTTGCATTTTAGGTCTTACTGATATAACCAAAACCTATTTTGAACGGCTCAGACCTAATAATGACGAAGAAATAAATTCTATCATCAGAATTTTATATAATGCACCGGGGTATAGTTTCTTTTCAGGCCATGCTTCTTCGTCCTTCTCTTTAACCACTATATCTTTTTTATTTCTAAGGAAAAAGGTTTCAATTATTTGGCTACTTTTTATTTGGCCTTTTTTATTTGCCTATAGCAGAATATACGTAGGGGTCCATTATCCTTTAGATCTTATAATTGGTGCAATAATGGGTATTCTTTTAGGCTTTCTGTTTTACCAGTTTTATCGTAGGTTTATAGAACCCTACATAGTGTAAGTCCATCTCTAATAGACAAGACAACCGTTTCCACTCTTGGATCGTTTTTTAGTTTTTTATTGTAAGCCAGAAGATTCCGGGTTACCATATCTTTTTTATCCAGCTGTTCAACTACTTTGCCGGACCAGAGGACATTGTCGGTTAAAATAATACTTCCCGGTCTTGTCTTTTCAATAACAGCTTCGAAATAGGCATCATACATCTTCTTTTCGGCGTCAATAAAGACCAGATCAAAAACCTGGTCCAATTCAGGAATAATTTTTAATGCATCACCTGTATGTTGTATTATTTTATCCCCAAATTCACTTCGGTCAAAAAATTCACGCTGCATCTCCGAAAGTTCCTCATTTATGTCAATAGTGTGTAATAACCCTTCATTTGTCAACCCTTCTGCCAGGCATATTGCTGAATATCCCGTATATGTGCCAATTTCCAAAATTCTGTTGGGTTGAATCAACTTAGAAAGCATGCTAAGAACCCTACCCTGATAATGCCCTGTAATCATTCGGGGTTGAATTACTTTAAGATGCGTTTCTCTCGTGAGTTCTTGAAGTAGCGCCGGCTCATCTTCAGAATGGTTCTGAATATAATTTTCTAAAGCATCGGATAAAAAATGCATGGTTTATTTTTTTGTAAATATATAGTACTTTAGAGTTTGTTCAAATAGCAAAAAAACTATGGATAATATTACGGTCAGAAAGGCCAAAATAGAAGATCTTGAAACCCTATTGAATTTTGAGCAGGGTATTATAAAGGTAGAAAGACCTTATGACCCTACTATGGCTAAAGACCCTATTACCTATTATGATTTAAAAGAATTGATTTTGTCAGATAAAGCAGAAGTTGTAGTCGCAACGTATAATTCAGAATTGATAGCCTCGGGTTATGTTCAAATTCGAAACGCAAAACCATATTTAAATCATGAGTTATATGCATATTTAGGCTTTATGTACACCCATCCTGATTTTAGGGGAAAAGGCATTAATAAAAAAGTGGTTGATACATTGGTAAAATGGTCAAAATCTAAAAATATACAAGAGGTTAGATTAACGGTTTATGAAGAGAATATAGGTGCTATAAAAGCCTATGAAAAGGTAGGTTTTAAAAAGCATTTGATTGAAATGCGCATAGAATAAATTGTGTAGAAAGACATAAATTAAAATATCCATACTGATGTTGTATTTTTGATTAAAAATTAGCCATGCCATTTCAAAATACATTATCCTACGCTAAGAAATTGGATAGCAATGATCCTCTTAAAAAATTCAGGGATAAGTTTTACTTTCCGCAATTAAATGGCAAAAATGTAATTTATTTTACGGGGAATTCTTTGGGCCTTCAACCTAAAAATTCACAGGAGTTTGTAGATGAGGTAATGGAAGATTGGAAGAATTTAGCTGTAGAAGGTCACTTTCATGCAAAGAAACCATGGTGGGACTACCACGAAAGATTAGCAAAACCATTAGCTAAGATAGTTGGGGCTAAACCTGAAGAGGTGTCTGTTATGAATACCCTTACGGTAAATTTGCATCTATTAATGGTTTCTTTTTACAGGCCTGTGAAAAAACGCTATAAAATAATATGTGAAGAGAAAGCCTTTCCATCAGATCAGTATATGCTTCAAAGTCAGGTGCGTTTTCACGGTTTGGATCCAAATGATGCTATTGTTGAAGTATGTAAGCGTCCGGGTGAACATCACTGGAATACCGAAGATATTGTTGAAAAAATTAATGAAATAGGAGATGAGTTGGCACTGGTACTGCTCGGGGGCGTAAATTATTACAATGGCCAGGTCTTTGATATGAAGACCATAACCAGTGCCGGTAAATCCGTTGGTGCTAATGTGGGATGGGACCTTGCTCATGCCGCTGGGAATATAGAATTAAAACTACATGATTGGGGTTGTGATTTTGCTGCATGGTGTAGTTATAAATATATGAACAGCGGACCGGGAAATGCCTCGGGAGTCTTTATTCACAAAAGGCATTTGGATCAGGATAAAATTATAAGATTTGAGGGTTGGTGGGGTACCAAAAAGGAGACGCGTTTTTTAATGAAACAAGAATTTGAACCTATTGATACGGCAGATGCATGGCAATTGAGTAACCCACCTGTATTGACACTGGCACCCTATCTCGCTTCTTTAACCCTCTTTGAAGAAGCGGGAATGAAGTCTTTGATAGAAAAACGTAAAAAAATAGTATCGTATCTTGAATTTATCCTCCAGGAGATTGATAGTGAAGTGGATAGTAGTTTTGAAATTATTACACCTGATGAAAGAGGATGCCAGTTATCCGTATTGATCCACGGTGAGGGTAGGTCTTTATTTGATTATTTGATGGAAAATGGGGTGATTACAGATTGGCGGGAGCCTAATGTCATACGACTTGCACCGGCACCATTTTATTGCAGTTTTGAAGATATGTATAACTTCGGACAAATTTTAAAAGCAGGGATACTTAGTAATATTAGCAAAGCGTAGTCAATATTTATGGAAATCCTTATAGGATCTATTATAGAAATCATTTCTAATTGTTTAGCCTAACTCAATGAAATTAGAGCATGTAGCCATATGGACAAAAAAACTGGAATCCCTTAAGAGTTTCTATGTCACTTATTTTGGTGGAATTGCCAACACCAAATATTTTAACGAAACAAAAGGGTTTCAGAGTTACTTTCTCACTTTTGACTCCGGGGCAAGATTAGAACTTATGTATATGCCTGATATACCAGAAAATAGAAATGATACTCTCAGGAAACAGCATCTGGGAATAATTCATTTGGCCTTTGGTGTAGACAGTATGTCTGAAGTTGATAAAAAGGCTGCAGAGTTGAAAAAAGATGGTTTTAAAGTCATTAGTGGCCCAAGAAAAACCGGTGATGGATATTATGAATTTGAGGCGCTGGATCCGGATAATAATCGTTTAGAAGTAACAACATTGTTTATCAAATGATTGTATATTTTTGGCCTTTATTAAAAGGCAATTTATGAGATCTCTTAGACTAATCCTTTCAAATCCGAGATATTTTGGACCAGCCTGGGTTTTTGCCAGCTTAAATATTTTATTTGGTACCTGGGCCATTTATATTCCGGCCATTAAAGAGGATCTTGGAATTAGCAAAGCTACACTTGGGATTGCGATCTTCTTCCTTTCCCTTGGTGTTTTTACGATTTTCCCCTTAGCTTCTAAGATCATTAATAAAATTGGTGTGGGCAGGGCAACCTCAATTGGTATAATCCTTAGCTGCATAGCGGCTTTATTCCCTTTAATGACACCGGGCTTTATTAGCCTTACCGCGGCACTATTTTTCTTTGGAGCCACCAATGGATTTACAGATATTTCTATGAATACTCTGGTTACTGAAATTGAAAAGGAGGATAAACAAAATTTTATGTCAGCTGCCCATGGATTTTTTAGCCTCGGGGGAGTATTGGCGGGTTTGGGTAGTTTTTTAATTCCCGTTTTAGACAATAGAGGGTTACATATGTTTTTAGCGGTCTTGCTGGTTCTCTCGGTAAACTTTATTTTTTTTAAACAGTATCAAAAGGTCGTAGCTGCTCCAATTGAAAAGGAGGCTTTTAGCTTTAAAAATTTTAAACCTCTAATGTTAATTGGAGGTGTGTCATTTGTGGTTATGGGTAGCGAAGGAGCTATTGTAGATTGGAGTGGCTTATTTTTAAAAGAAGTTAGCCTGGCACCTGAAACTATATGGGGAGCCGGATTTTTAGGATTCCAGGCATTAATGACTCTTGGCCGCTTTTTAGGAGATTCAATTAGTGCCAGAATAGGATCAGTAAAAATAGTCGCTCTGGGGTCTATCATAGCTATAATTGGGTATCTTCTTGTCCTTACTACGGATATGTATTTGGCCATTCTTGGATTTGCTCTTACAGGCCTTGGGTTTTCAGTTATTGTCCCTGAGCTATTCAGAATAGGAGGTAATGTAAAGGGGGTAGAATCTTCTCAGGGAATTGCTTTTATAGCTGGTACAGGATATTCAGGCTTTCTTGTAGGGCCCGTTATTTTAGGTTTTATTGCAGAACAATTCTCGCTAAGTTCGAGTTTTATTACTTTAATGGTCTGCTCTGTAGCAGTTTTAGCGGCAACTTTCCTTCTGAAAAGAAAGAGCACCAAATAAGCTTTTTTTGTAATTTAATTAACTTTGATGTTTGTGAAATACAATTTAAAATTCCCTTCGGCTTTTTTATGTGTTTTTGCCAATATCAGGCCATTAAAGTCTGAATATTCTTCCCAGGTAGTTGCAAGTGAGGCCTCTGCCTGATTTCCTTTGCGAAATACCCATTCTTTTATTAAGTAATCATCCCCAAAATAAAAATCATAAGCATCCCCTGGGGTATAACCACCATCACCGGTATAAACAATGGTCAGTTTTTGCATTGATGTTTTACCTATTGGTGCTTCTGCAGCTTCTGTAACTTCATAACTGAAACTATCTTTATCCCAGACCAGGTTAAATGGTGCTAAAAACCAATATTTGTCATTGATAAAACCTGCATCAACTTTCGCTAAAGTGCTGTCTATCGCATTACGATAATATGTGGTCGATTCTCCAGCTGATATTCTTGTCACTTCATTTTTCTTAATATTCCATATCCAATCCCTTTCAAAATGAGTTGTATCCCGGTCTACATTAAAAGTAAATTTTAGTATTTCTACATTTTTCCATTCCTTCAGACCATGTGCATAGGCTATTTTTTCCGGAACGGTTTGTTCAATTTTTTCTGAATTTGCTTCTTTTTTTTGTTCGGTTTTACAGCTAAATATGAGCACCAAAGAGAGTATCGCAAGCAAGTGTGGAATTTTCATAATAATGTTTTTTCAAATATAACTGCTTTTCAATTCTTAATTGATATTAATCCATGACTTTATTGGGGTATGAAATCCCAATAAAATGATTAATTTTGGTTTTTAACAAAAAGTAAAAAATGAGTAAAAAAAAGGGAAAAGTACAAGAAGCCATTGATGAAAGATTATTAGAAGAAAGAAAAGTATTTCTTTGGGGGATGGTTGATGATGATTCTGCCAAACATATTATTGATCGTTTATTATATCTTGATATGCAGAACAATAAGGAAATACAATTAATTATAAATAGTCCTGGTGGTTATGTAACCTCGGGTTTTGCGATTTACGATACAATAATATCACTAAAGAGCCCGGTCTCAACCGTTTGTAGCGGTTTAGCAGCTTCAATGGGTTCCATTCTCCTCTCTGTTGGTAAGAAAGGCCGTCGTTTTATTCAGCCTCATGCCCGGGTGATGATCCATCAACCACTGGGTGGATATCAGGGTCAGGCATCTGACATCGAGATACATACCAAAGAAATTCTCAAAATCCGTGGCCAATTGAATGATATATTGGCAGCGCACACGGGCCAATCGGTTAAGGCTATTGGCAAAGATACCGACCGCGATAACTTCATGGGTCCGAGCGAGGCCAAGGAATATGGCTTGATCGATGAACTGCTTGATAGCAGAAAAGGTGACGCGGACACAAATAAATAGTAAGATTTTCCGCAACATGCGGGGTAAAGTGAATGAGTGATCAAGAAAACAAGAGCGGCGACGGTAAAATTCTGTACTGTTCTTTCTGTGGCAAGAGCCAACACGAAGTCCGCAAGCTGATTGCTGGGCCAAGTGTTTACATCTGTGATGAATGTGTTGAATTATGCAACGATATCATCCGTGAAGAGCTTGATGAGGTCGGTGGTACCGATCACGAGCAACTGCCCA
>Ga0209013_10004041_pt1 | contig 12927 bp, 14 predicted proteins | sample Cruoilmetagenom2_FD_187291 | JGI IMG/M metagenome (GOLD analysis project Ga0209013, IMG submission 187291) | Oil polluted marine microbial communities from Coal Oil Point, Santa Barbara, California, USA - Sample 2 (SPAdes) (version 2) | ecosystem: Environmental > Aquatic > Marine > Oil seeps ... | reverse complement strand
GTGTTTGGTAAAATTTATGGTGCCGAGAAAAGTTATTATGAAGGAGAAGAACTTCAATCGAAAACCTATTATAAAGATTCAAAAAAAACAGGAATAGCGACATTGTATTATCAGAATGGGGAAATATCAGAATATGGTAAGTATAATCAGGATAAACTTAATGGTAAGTATTACAAATATTTCCTTAATGGTATGCTAAAAAGTGAAATTGAATATGATGAGGGTAATATGATATCAGAAATTAATTATAATGAAGAGGGTGGAAAGATAACAGCAAGTAAATAATGGACTATAATTCTCGGTTAAGTTGAGATTTAAGCATCTCATATATTTCAGTCTTGGGCATCTGCTTTCCAGTCCACAACTCAAAGGATTTTGCTCCTTGTTCTACAAACATTTTCAGGCCATTAATTGTAGTCGCCCCTTCTCTTGCTGCAAGAGATAAAAATTTTGTTCTTATAGGATTGTATACAATATCAAACACTAATTGATTCGAGTTGAATGATTCTGCAATCTTCGTTGGAGAATCATCCTCCTTTGGGTACATGCCTATTGACGATGCATTGATTATCAATTTTGATTTAGATAGAACTTTAACAATTTCATGTGGAGTTAATGTGTGTGTAACAATTTTTTCAAAAAGCATTTTAGTTGAAAAATAATTTTTAATAGAGTTTGCTCTCTCTTCTGTTCTATTGATGATATGGATTTTCTTTACATGAAAATGACGTATTAGTGTGAAGATTACACTACGAGCTGCGCCACCTGCACCTAAAATTGTTATAACCGATCCGGCAAGATCTTTTTTATACTCTTTAAGTGTTTCATATATTCCATGAACATCACTGTTATAACCGTTCAATTTTCCATTTTCATTAACAATAGTGTTCACAGCACCAACTACGCTGGCTCCCTCAGATACATCATTTAGAAAAGGTATAACTTTTTCCTTATGGGGAATTGTGACATTAAAACCTTTAATTCCCAAAGCAACCATCCCTTTTAATGCATCTTTTAAGTTGCTTGAGGTTAAATCAAATGGAAGATAAACATAGTTCAAATCGGCTAATTGAAAAGCGGTGTTATGCATTATTGGCGAGTAAGAGTGTTTAATCGGATGTCCAATTACTCCTACCAGTTTAGTTGAATGAGATATTTCACTTAATTCATGCATTTGATTATATACAAGATTTTCAGATATACTATTTAGATTGATTTAATGATTGAATATCCGGCTGCTCCTTTACATTTTCACTACGAATTTTGTGGTGAATAGAAAATGAGGACTTTAAATATTCTAACGCTTCGGTATTCTTATTTCTTAAAAATTTTCTTTTTGCTTTTTCATAAAATGCAGTAGCTTTTTCCGGTTTCAATTTTATACACATATTAAATGAGTTAATACTTTCTAACCAATTTCCTTCCTCAGAATGTAATTCAGCTAACCTATTCCATGCTGTAAAGTTATTCTTTTCTAGGCTAATAATTTTCTTACAACTCTTAATAGCGTTGCTAAGATTTCCAATAGATTTATTAATGCTAACGTTTAACTTTAATGCATCAATTGAAGATGGGTCTAACAATTCAGCTTTTTGAATATCTTCTAAAGCTAATAATTTTTGTCCAATACTGTTGTAACATATTGCTCTTGCAAACAATGCATCAAAATGATCATTCGATAATTTTATTACCTCTGAATAAGCATTGATAGCACTTTCAAGCTGATTTAAGTCTTCATAAGTTTGCCCCAATGTGTACCAAAGTGTTTCATCCTTGTCATCAAGTTCCACTGACTTTTTAATACATTCCAGCGCTTTTTCTAAATTATTAAGATTAGCGTATGAAACTCCGCAGTTAAACCAAGAACTTGAGAAGTTTTCATTTATTGCAATTGATAATTCAAAATCATTTACTGCTTTTTTAAAATCACCCTTTTTAATATGTGCTATTCCCTTATTGTACCAACCAGAATAACTAAAGGGGTCAATTTCAAGATATTTATCATAAGCAGAAATAGCTTGATCTAACTTGTTTGTAAACTCATAACAAAAACCCAATTCATACCAAGCTTCAAGGTAACTCTCATCTAATGAAACTGCTTTCGAAAGATGTTCAATTGCCATTTCATATTTATCATCCCGCTCACATAATGTTCCAAGATTGTAATAAGCCTCCTCGTTATATTCATCAATTTCAATAACTTTTTTTAATGTTGTTACTGCATCATCAAAAAGGTCAAGACTTTCTTCAGCAATTGATTTGCCAATCAAGCTATCAATATCAGTAGGATTAAGGGATAGAGATTTTTCAAATGCTAAGTATGCATTTATAAAATCGAATTTATTATTGAGGATTGTACCCTTAAGCTGCCAAAATTCAGAAGTGAATGGAAATATCTCCGATAGCTTCTCTGCTAATTCCAAACCTTGTTCAAACTTTTCATATTCCAAACAAAGTTGGATAGTTTCTTCTATAAATTCTGTTTGCAGAACAGCTTTTCCCTCATCAAAGTATTTATTTGAAATATCTATTTTGGAAAGAAGAGTATTTTCATCTACATAAAAATCTTCAAACTCCTCAGAAAAATCATCATAAAATTCCATATATCACCGCTAAAACCCAATACCACAGATAGTTGTAAAAATAAAAAACCTAAAAATTACAGTACATAAAATAATACTGATGCAAATTTACAACTTTACTCAATAAATAAATCAGCAATTTTTTCAGCATAACTTTTTGCATCATAATCTCTGATATTTATCAAAATTATAATAATTAATTCTAACTGAGGAAGTTTCATGTAAATATTGCTAAAACCTGATGTTCCTCCAGTATGATAATGCCTGATATGATTATTGTACGGATCCAACCTCCAACCCAAACCATAATCGGCAATCTCTCCATTCTGGAGAATAGTTTTTTCAAAAATCCTATTTATTGATTCTTTTCTCAATAAAGTTGCATTCTCAAAAGAACTATTCCATTTTATTAGATCAATTACGGAAGAATAAATTCCTCCATCACCGAGGACAGCACTTGTTAAACTTTGGTCAGCAAATACAAATCCCGAATCTGTTTTAGCATATCCAAAAGCTCTATTATTAATTTCTGAGATTCCTTTCTCAAAAGCGACTGAATTGTTCATCCCGAGTGGAGTAAAAATTCTATCATGAAGAAATTCTGCAAAAGATTTGCCGGAAACTTTTTCAATTATCAATGCCAAAACTGCATATCCTGAATTGCTATATCTATGCATAGTTCCGGGAGGGAAGAATGTAGAATCTTGCTTCATTAGAATCTCTAGAACATCTTTATCTTTTAGCTGTATACTCAATGTATCCGGCAAATGATCCTCGTATGCAGGGAATCCGGCAGTATGCTGTAAAATATTTTTAATTGTTATCTCAGTACCATAGGATGGAAATTCTGGAAAGAATTTATGTAATGGGTCATTTAAAGACAATTTGTTCTCCTCTTCAAGCAGCAATATTGAAAGAGCAGTAAACTGTTTTGTAATTGAAGCCAATCTAAAATTTGTTTTAGGTTCAATTTTGGTTTGGGAATCTAGATTGGCTAATCCAAATCCTTTTTGATAAAGAACTTCTCCACTTTTAACAACTGTAATCGACGCTCCAGGTGCTGCATCAGTAAATTCTGCAAATAAATTATCAATACTTTGTTTTATATTTATTTCTTTTTGGCAGTTAGCAAAAAGTAAAACGAATATTAAAAATAAGATTGGATTTCGCATTCTCTCCTTAAAGGAATTGTAATTGCTTATTAGGATGCTTTGAATAATTCACTTTTGTCATTCTGGCCTCCCTTGTCGGCAGACAGGTTCAGCATAACATTTTATTTAGGCTATGCAAAACTTCCTATTCTCGGTATATTACAGCAGATAAATACCCGACCACTCTTGAGGTATCGCCCGAAACCTCACTTGAATCAGTATAGGAAAGTACTTCCGCTTTACTTTCTTTTATTAAACCTGCAGCTTTCATAAGAGCCGCAATACCGCCTCCGCCGCATGCTTCGCATTTATGTGACTCAAGATCTTCCATTAGATCATTAAAATTATATTCGTTTAAACGATTTACAATTATAGAATCAAGCTGAACAGATTTTTCTTTCTCGTGAAAATGAGAAAGATCAGAACTTACAACTACAACAATATTCTCCCCAATACATTTTGATAATGATTCAGCTAAATCATTAATATATTCCTTACTCTGATCACCAATAACAATAGGGACAATTGAGAAGTCATCTTTTATCATTTGTAAAAAAGGCAATTGAACCTCCAAAGCATGTTCGGGGCCGTGACCCTCATTTCCTAAATGAATATGACTACCATTCTCAATTATTTTTTCTGTGAGGGATTTGTTTACTGGAATTACTCCGAGTGGAGTTTTGTATCCATCCCCTTGGTAAATTGATATTCCTTGGAAATATTCTCTATGACTTGGCGAAATTATTATTACAGTGTCAAAAATCGTATCGTCCTTTAATACATTGTAGGCATAAGCTGCACTTTTCCCAGAATATACATATCCAGCATGAGGAGAAATTATACCAACAACATTTTTGTATTGTTTATCAGGTTTGTAAGTATCAAGCAAAAAATTAATTTGACTTCTTAATTCTCCTTCATCAGCAGGATAAAATATACCTGCAACTGCTTCCTTTCTTATAACCTTCAATTAAAACTCCCGTTCAGAAAATACTTCTGCTGTGAACATTTCAATATCTAAAATTCGTTCTCTCCATAGATCGGGATAAAATCCAGCTTTTTCACAAAGTGCTGAGAGAAATTCCTCCTTATTCATTCTATGCTCAATTGGTATTTGAGGTAACAGTAATCCACGGTGTTCCCTTTCCGATAGAATTAAACCATGTTTACCCAAAATGATCTCATCGTAATTATGCATGGTAAATGGTTCAGAAAGAATAGAAATTTCAATGCTGATTAAACTAAGTTCGTCGAAAGTTAATTTCGAAAATCTCGGATCACCAATTGCAGCTTGCACCGCAGCATCTTTAACTGTTTCAGATAATGGAGAGTCTGACGTAATGTATCCGATACAACCGCGTAATTTTCGATTAATGGTGAGTGTAACAAATGCACCCTTATGAGTTTTTAAAATAGGATGATCATTTAAATTTGATTCAATGGATTCGGTTTTTTCGAAAAGTGATCTAATAGAATTTCGTGCAAGTCGAAGGAGAATTAATTTTTCATTTTTACTTATGTTCATGTTACGGCCTCCAATTATTCAGATAGCTCATAAACAATAACTCGGTTCTTTTCTTTTATTAAAATTAAGATATTTTTATAAATAAAAAAAGAATCAGGGGCAAAAGCGTTTAGATTTATATTCAAGATATCTTTCAAAATTATTTTTTTCTTTATGAGATTAAAAACTACAAGTGTATTGGTAAGTCCTTTGTTTTTACTTTTTGAATGATAGTTAAATAAAAGAAAATTTCCATACTGGGCAAACTCTACATTTCCTGTAATGGTTAATATTTCAGTCTCAGAATTGATTAATTCATCATTTATTGGATTAGGGGTTGAACCATAATAAAATTCAGGGAATATATAATTTGAATAGTCAAGTTCTGAATTAGCAAGATCCCTCAAATTATTAATGTTTATTGGATTGTCACCTAAATCCTCAACTAATTCTCCCGTTTCAATATCTATTGTAAAATATCTTCTTCCCTCAAATCTTTCTTGATAAGCGTAAATATTACCCTCCAAAATAAAGAGAAAAGCATAATTCTCGTTTTCCCAAAGAATATTTTGTGTGTTTATATCAAATGCAAAAATGCCTTTATGCCCAGGCATATCAGGTTTTGCAAATTTGTGGAATAAAATTACATCATTATAAATTGCTTCAACACCGAGCCAATATTTTTCATCCATTTGCTGATTTGTAAATATAGATTTACCATTTGTTAGGTTAAGACAATGAAAGAGGGTTTCCTTTTCTTCAGTGTTTCGAGTTTCGATGAGCAATTTGTCTGTATCGGTAAGCTTAATTCGCCAGACTTGATTGCCATCAGAATATGAATATTTTTTTTTAATTTTCATTTGCCAATAATTAGATTTCAGACATCAGATTTCTAACTTTCTTAATCTTAATCTTAATCTTAATCTTAATCTGTTCTTTCTTATTCTTTATCCAGGTAAATCTGTTTAATTCGTCTCATCAGTTTTCAATCGGTTTGAACTGTGCTGTAAAATGCCTTAACATTGGTGCTTCATAAGTAAACTTGTAACCTAATAATTTATCTCTATAATTAAAAACCTCGATCACAACTTCCGCAACATAATCAATATGACTTTGTGTATAAACTCTACGTGGAATTGCAAAACGAACTAATTCCATTGGAGGTGAGACGATATTACCTTTATCATTATATTTCCCGAACATAACACTTCCAATTTCTACAGCTCTAACCCCTCCAACATTATAAAGTTCGCAGACTATTGATTGACCAGGAAATTGATGTGGAGGAATATTAGGTAAAAATCTTTTTGCATCAAGATAGATAGCATGACCGCCTGGAGGCTCGATGATTGGGATTCCTGCTTCCAATAATTTATTGCCAAGATATTCGGTACTTTTAATTCGATAGCGTAAATAATTCTCATCCAAAATTTCTTCCAGACCCTGTGCAACAGCCTCAAGGTCGCGACCAGCAAGGCCACCATATGTTGGAAATCCTTCGGTAACTATCAATAGATTTCTACATTTCATTGCCAGCTCTTCATCATTAAGAGATAGGAATCCCCCTATATTCACAAGGGCATCCTTCTTTGCACTCATTGTGGCACCATCAGCATAGGAAAATATTTCTTGTGCAATATCTAATATTGATTTGTTTTGATACCCGCTTCCACGAAGTTTAATGAAATAAGCATTCTCAGCAAACCTACACGCATCAAGAAACAGCGGGATACCATATTTGCCGCACACTTCCTTAACCTCTCGAATATTCTGCATTGATACGGGTTGTCCGCCACCGGAATTATTAGTTATTGTTATCATAACCAATGGAATGTTTTCAACACCTTTTTCTGAAATAAATTTTTCAAGTGCATCAATGTCCATATTTCCTTTAAAATCTGCTCGTCGTTCTGGATGCTTACCAATTTCGACCAATAGATCAACCGCCTCAGCTCCGCTAAATTCAACATTTGCTCTAGTGGTATCAAAGTGTGTGTTGTTTGGAATAAACTTTCCATTGCCGCCTAGCACGGTAAAGAGTATCTTTTCTGCTGCACGACCTTGATGTGTTGGAATTATAAATTTATCTCCTGTAATATTTTTTACTGCTGACTCAAACCGATAAAAACTTTTTGAACCGGCATACGATTCGTCCCCTTCCATAATTCCCGACCACTGTTTTGCACTCATAGCAGATGTTCCGCTATCGGTTAGTAGATCAATTATTACATCATCAGCTTTAATTAAGAAGGGATTATAACCAGCCTCTATTAAAATATTTTCTCTTTCTTCCCTTGAAGTAAATTTAATAGGTTCAACAGATTTTATTCTGAAAGGTTCAATTATTGTTTTCATTATTACTCCATATTTAATAATTCAAACATACAGTTTTGACCATTTATTAACAATATGCTGTGGTTTTAATTGAGCTAAAAAAAATATATGTAAAAAGGGCTTGACAAAAAGTAAAGCATGCCTTACATTTGTGGGGAAAGATTATGAAAGTACTATTAGAAAATAAATTAAGAGTATTTCGAGCCGAAGAAGGCATTACTCAAGAAAATTTGGGCAAAGCATGTGGTTTAAGTCGGCAAAGTATTAATGCGATTGAAAAAGGGAAATACGTTCCAACAGTTTTGACCGCACTAAAAATTTCGAGATACTTTAATGTAACCGTGGAAGATATTTTTAAAATTAAATAATGAGGTTCAAGATGACTCTGCGAGGGAACTATAAACTATTTTATTTGGTGGAATTTTTAACAGGTTTACTATTAATTATTTTATTTAAACTTTTTGGTGATCTCGGTTTAGTGGGACTCATTCTTTATTTCATTGCTCTTTCTTTAACACAAAAAAAGGAACCCGATGAACGCGAGATTCTTCTTTCTTACAAAATAGGTAGTTACGGAACACCAATTTTTGGTGCAGCAATGGCTGTAATCTATTTCTATTTTCCAGTTATTAATTGGTTTTATGCATTATTGTGTGTTTCGCTTATAGCAAGAGGAGCAATTGGGCTAATGGTCTTTAAGTATAATTAATAATCTGTACGCCACTCAGTTAAAATTTGTTGATTAGCACAATTTATTAAATTATTGCAGTAGATAAATTACATTTTAAATTTTAATATTTTAATAAGAAATGTTATTTTTATATAGACTTACCTAAAATTATTTAATTGTTCCACAAATATCAGGAGATATAAAATGGAAGAACTTAATGACCAAGAACAAAACAACGAATCAATTGAACTTGAAGAGGAAGAACTAGTTCACAGTGACAACTTAGTTGGTGTAATTACTGAGCCTGCTGAAACGTTCTCAAAAATTTCCCAATTTGCACCTAAAACTATTGACTGGATTGTACCGCTGCTGATATTTATAGTGGTTGTTAGTTTATCCACAATTGTAATGCAGACCAATCCACAAATTAAATACTCAATAGTTGAAAAACAGATGCAGACTGTAGAGGAAAATCTCCAGCAAGCTGTCCAGAGTGGAGGAATGACTCAAGAGCAGATGGATACTCAATTGGAAACAATAAGAGAGAGAATAGAAGGCGGAGGAATGATTATGTTGGTTCTCCAGATCATTGGCATTTTATTTTTTACTTTCGTTATCTTTTTCATTGTAAGCGGCTACTTTTTTGCTGTTTCCAAATTTGGATTAAAAGGGATTGGAACCTATAAAGATGGCATGGTTGCGTATGGATTGCCTTTATACATTGCTGCGATACAAATGATTCTAACACTGATATTAGCAATGCTGATGAATAAAATGGTCACCGATACCAGTATTGCGACTTTTGTTGATGCTGATAAAAATGAGTTGATGGGATTTTTGTTAAGTAAAATTGACCCACTTTCAATATGGTTTTATGCAGTTGTTGGAGTTGGTTTTGCTAAAATGTTTAAGTCAGAAAGTACTGGAAAATATGTTGGAATGGTTATCGCTTCATGGCTGATATTCAGTCTTATATTCTTCTATATCGGTAAAGCAGTACCATTTCTTAATTTTACTGGAGCGTAATTTTAGTTACTATGTGAGATTAAAAATATTTAAAAACAACTTATAGTCCTGATAAACGAAATACGTGAAAAGTGCAATTTATTCGAATGTACTCATCACGTTTATTGGGAGTTAGAAATAAATAAAATTTAACGAATATTTCCCTCCATTATAGAGGGTAACAACCTTACATGTTAAATTTGTCTCTTCTTCATATTTTGCAATCAACGCAGTTTTGATCGAATCACGTATTGAAGTTTTTTATTATGGCTCTTCTCCTTTTTCATTACTTCTTTTACTTCATTCGTCACATCCGTTATTGAAATTAGTTGATCAACATAAAGATTTGGGACAAGTCTTTCATCCTCAAGTTCTTCCGCATAAAATCCATCTTTCAGCAAGTTTTCACCTTCATCTTGAATTGAAGATAGTTTGTTTCTACCGCAATGATGATTTGTCATAATTAGCCCATCGGTAGAAACAAAAGCCGCCGAACATCCCCCGCCAAATTGAAGTGCTGATCTTTGTACTTTGTTCAGCCATTCTTCTGTTGGTTTAAAATTATATCTCACCTGGAATTTTTAAACTGGAACACTGTCGAAAGTCCACATTCCTCCAAAATCATTCATTGAGTATTTTACTGTGTCAAGATCAATAGGGTGATAAAGATCGACTTGAGCAGATAAAGTAAATGAGCAAAATAATAGTATCAGTAAGATTTTCAGTAATGGCATGTTCATTCCAATAATCAGCATTAATTTATTGCGAAGTGAAAAATAAGATTTTAAAAACTTAAATATTTGCATGGTTTTACTATCGCATATAATATTTCCATTTATATCTATATTTAATTTTTATAATATTGTTATTACTTTATTTATTGATCTATAAAATTGTTTTGGAGAGAGTATGAATTTGTTCATGAATAACGTTCTTAAAAAGCTATTTTTACTTTTGTTTGTTATTAGTATATCAGTCAATGGCCAAAGAATAAAATTTAAGATAATTGAAACCACTGATTCACACGGAGCAATATTTCCCTATGATTTTTTGAATGCAAGACCTAACAATAGCTCGTTAGCCCAAGTGCATACCTATGTTGAGAGTGAAAGAGCAGACACTAGTCAAGAGGTAATATTACTTAGCAATGGTGATATTCTACAAGGTACTCCAGCAGTGTACTACTACAATTTCGAAAAAACAAGTGAACCCCATCTCTACGCGGAAGTTATGAACTATATGAAATATGATGCGGGAAGCGTTGGTAATCATGATATTGAAACTGGTCATCCGGTTTATGATAAATTTGTTACTGAACTGAAATTCCCATGGTTATCAGCAAACTCAATCAATATCAAAACTGAAAAATCTTATTTCAAACCTTACACAATCATAGAGCGAAGAGGAATAAAAATAGCAATTCTTGGAATGACTACTCCTGCAATTCCAAATTGGCTGCCTCAAAAAATTTGGGAAGGTATGAGATTTGATGATATGATTGAGTCGGCAAATGAGTGGGTTCCAATAATTAAAGAGAATGAGAATCCAGATATAATAATTGGGCTTTTTCATTCTGGTGTTGATGCAACTTATAATGGTCAGACTCCTGAGACATATAAAAATGAAAATGCTACCAAGTTAGTAGCTGAACAAGTACCAGGATTTGATATTGTTTTTAGCGGGCATGATCATCATGGGTGGAATGAATTTGTCACCAATTCAGAGGGAGAAAAAGCCTTAATGATTGGAGGAACAAGTTCAGCGCGAGTGTTTGCAGAAGTTACAGTATCATTAACTTATGATGATACAAAAAATAATTGGGGAAAAGAATTCAGTGGTAAATTGCTGAGTTCCAGTAATTACAAGGCTGATACCGTATTTCAAAACCATTTTGAATCTCAATTTGAAGAAGTTAAAAATTATGTATCAAAACAAATTGGGGTTTTCTCCGAAACAATTTATTCACGAGATGCTCTCTTCGGTGATTCCCCGTTTGTAGATTTAATACACACAATTCAGTTGGATATTTCTGGAGCGGAAATTTCTTTTGCTGCACCACTTACGTTTAATACCAAAATTGAGAAAGGTAATATTTATGTAAAAGATATGTTTAAGCTTTATAAATATGAAAATTTGTTATATACAATGAATCTATCAGGCAAGGAGATCAAAGATATATTAGAATATAGTTCTGGTAAATGGTTCAACCAAATGATATATAGTAAAGATGATCTGTTAAGATTTAAAAAAGATGAGAATGGAAATTTAGAATGGTCAGAGCGTTCAAATTCACCAATGCTTGCGGATCGGTTCTATAATTTTGAATCTGCGGCAGGAATCAATTATACAGTTGATGTTTTAAAACCAATTGGAGAGAGGATTACTATTATAAATATGTCTGATGGAACTAATTTTGAATTAAGTAAAATGTATAAAGTTGCTTTAAACTCATACAGAGGAAATGGAGGTGGTGGTCATCTCACAACAGGAGCGAATATTCCAAATGATGAACTTTCCTCACGAATAATAACTTCCACCGAAAAAGATCTTAGATTTTATTTGATGAAGTGGATTGAAGAAAAAAAGAATGTAAATCCAAAAGCTGATAACAATTGGAAGATAATTCCTAAAGATTGGGCTAAAAACGGAAAAGAAAAGGACTATAAATTATTATTTCAAGAATAAATTAGATTTTATAGTTTACAAACGTATTTATGAGAGTCAAAATTGGAGATACCTATTTAAAAAGGACTTATAAATTCTTTGGTCAGGCTATTTTCAGCTTTCTTTTGCAAAGATTCTAAATCATATTTCAACATTTCTTCAATTTCAGCTTTGTAATGCTTTGTTTCGTAGGGAATAATTTCCTTATCCTTAATATGCAGGATAGTTGTTTTGCTTATGGTAAGATTATAATACTCCTCCAAAATATATCGGTAGAGCGACAGTTGCAAAGAATAATGAGTGTGGTTACAATCCATCAACTTGGATGTAGCTTCAGTTATTCCCTTTTTATAACCGTATGAATTCATGTCAATCTTCTGGCTAGTTTTCCAATCAAATATTTCATAAGAGTCTGTAGATTTATCATGGACTAGTAAATCAACGGTCCCAGCTAACTCCAACGCCTTAGAATATAGGACAACCTCTGATAATATCTGAGAGCTATTATTTAAATATTTTTTTAACCAATCTACAGCTAGAATACTCTTCTCCATCTTTGGTATTTCATCATTCTTGATATACTTGTCAATTTCATTGTGAACTCGTGTCCCAACTTCTGCTTTGCTATCCCAAACTTCGATTAATTCTTGTGGAGACATACCAATATAATTTGGATGATTAGAAACCAGATTATTTGCTATTCCGATAGAATCAAAAGCCTTAAAAAAATATTTGATGAAAGTTGTGCATGAGGTGAAAACAATTGACGGATCCGATTCAAGATTATACTTGTGTGTAGATTCATCTAATACAATATCTTTATCTACTATTTGATTGATCATTTTAATTTAATTTTCTAATTTTTCAAAACTACTGTTTAATATTTTTATAATATTAATTCCAAAATAAAAAACCCTCATAACTCATTAAGTTACAAGGGCTTAAGTTGTGAGTGCACCTGGGCTCGAACCAGGGACCCTCTGCTTAAAAGGCAGATGCTCTACCACTGAGCTATGC
>Ga0209013_10004040_pt1 | contig 12929 bp, 11 predicted proteins | sample Cruoilmetagenom2_FD_187291 | JGI IMG/M metagenome (GOLD analysis project Ga0209013, IMG submission 187291) | Oil polluted marine microbial communities from Coal Oil Point, Santa Barbara, California, USA - Sample 2 (SPAdes) (version 2) | ecosystem: Environmental > Aquatic > Marine > Oil seeps ... | reverse complement strand
CCTGCGCAGGCGGAGTAAACTGGTGGATACTGAAACTTCACCTCAAACAGCTTCACATCCAGTTTCCCACCTAAAACAGAAGTTTTGCCACCCGCTCCCGGAGTTGCTTTTCAGGCAGCAGCAGGGCAGAGGGATCAAGGTTCCCCTGCACAGAGATATCAGGCCCAATTTGTTCAACCGCCTTGGCAATATCAAGCCTCCAGTCAAGGCCAAGGACATCCGCACCGGATGTTTTGGAGAGATCCAGCAGTGTAGCTCCATTATTGGCAAAATAGATGATTGGAACATCGGTTGCTTCTTTTAGATCCGCAATGATGCGTTTGACGTAGGGGAGGGCGTAGCGTTCAAAGTCACCCGGAGCCAGGACACCGGCCCAGGAATCAAAAATTTGCAGGGCCTGGGCACCGGCAGCAGCTTGGGCTTTGAGGTAAACGCTTGTGCATTCAGTTATTTTATCCATAAGGGAGGAGTAAAGCCCCGGATCTGCAAACATCATTTTCTTGGTTTCAAAAAAGAACTTGGAGGATCCCCCTTCGATCAGATAGGTCGCAAGGGTAAACGGGGCACCGGCAAAACCGATAAGCGGCACCTTTTCAGCAAGCTCCCGCCGTAGAATACGTATGGTATCCATAACAAAATTGAGATGCTCGTCAGGGTCAGGTATGATTAACCGGTCAACAGCCTGCTGGTCCCGGACAGGGGCAGGGAAGACTGGACCGATTTTTTCATGAAATTCAAGGGTCAGGCCCATGGCTTCAAGAGGGATCAGGATATCAGAAAATAAAATAGCCGCATCCACCCCCAGTATGTCCACCGGCTGGATTGTAACTTCTGCGGCCAACTCAGGTGTTTTACAGAGTTCGAGGAATGTGAGTTTGCTTCTGACTGCTCGGTATTCAGGCAAATAGCGGCCAGCCTGGCGCATCATCCATACCGGTGTGTAATCTACCTTTTCGCCTCTGCATGCCTTGAGAAATGTATCGTTCATTGCAAAAAGTTCCTTTTTCAATTTTGAATTCTTAATTATTTTTTCTTGGGGGAATAGTTGCAGAAGGGTTCTTCAGCGAGGTAATCCCCGGTCATGGAATAGGAACGGGCCCGGCATCCGCCGCAGACATTAACATATTCACAGCGGCCGCAACTTCCCTTATAGCTTTTGAAATCTCTTAAACTTGTGAATAGTTCCGAATTTTCCCAGATGTCCTTGAACGACTGCTTGCGGACATTGCCTGCAGATTTCGGGAAATAACTGCAGGGCAGCACCTCTCCGTCAACATCGATGAGACAGATCAGCTGGCCGGCCAGGCATCCCTTGGAACCGCCTGTTGAGAATTTAAGGGAACGACGTTTGAATTTTTCCTTATCATTTTTGGAGCGCTGTAAAACAATACGGTAATAGTGAGGCGCACAGGTAGGCCGGACGAGCATATCGTCTTCATCTTTTTCCATATCGTAATGCCAGTTAAGGAGTTCTTCATAATCCTCCGGAGAAATGAGTTCCGCAAGGATGTCCTGCCCGCGACCCGTTGGTACGATCATGAACATATACCAGGCCGTGGCACCAAGCTCCTTGGCAAGTTTATATATTTTGGGAACTTCATCCTGGTTCCTTTTTGTAAAAGAAGAGTTGATCAGAAATTCAATATTATGTTTTTTGAAAAGACCTGCGGCCCTGATTGTTCCTTCAAAAGCACCTTTCTGGTTGCGAAAATCGTCGTGCACCTCTGCAGTGGCCCCGTCAAGACTTAAGGATACCATCCTGATGCCGGACTCCTTAATTTTCAGGCAGGTCTCTTCAGTTACAAGGGTACCGTTGGTAGCCAGGCACATCCGTAAATCCTTTTCGGTGCCGTAGGCGGCTATATCAAAAACATCTTTTCTTAAAAGAGGCTCGCCTCCTGAAAGGACCACTACCGGCTTGGCATACGAGCTGATATCATCAAGCACTCTTTTGGCTTCCTCCAAAGAGGAATCAGGATGATCCTTGATCTCCATTTGCGAGGAAGAGCGGCAATGCACACAATTCAAATTACAGCGCCTGGTTATTTCCCAGGCAATCCATTTTACGTCAAATTCCATCGTGGTCTCTTAATAGGTAAGGGATAGTATAAGATTAATTAACGAATTAAAAATATTCGTATACATTTTAGCTACTATATGGCCGATGGGATGGCAGGTCAATGCTTTATGGTTAAGAAATATATGTTAATTTATTCTGCCTCAGAGGACCCGTGATATATAGCAACTCCGAAGATCTGTCTGCCAGTTTACCGGGCAATGAAAAGAGATAATGATTAAATTATATTATAAGCCAGGGGCAAGTTAATACTAAAGTAAAGCTGGATGAATACAGGAACATGAAAGCTGTATGGAGAAATATAGTTGCATTCAGAAACGCTATATGGGAAACAGTATGTATAATTATAGAGTGAATTAAGTTGTGTCACTATGGCTGTTAAAGGTTTTCTAAAGCAGCTTATTGAAAACAAGAGAGAAGGAGGAGGAGGATTATGGATATTAAAAAGGTTCTCGTGCCGGTTGATTTTTCTGAAAATTCTAAGAAAATCCTTGAAGCTGCCGGATATTTTTCTGGAAAATGTCAGGCCAAACTCCATGTTGTGTTTGTTGTCCAGAGTTTTGATGATTACTCGGGGTTTTTTGTGCCCCATATGCCGGTCGCCAAATTTGAAGAAGAGATGGTGCAGGCTGCAGAAGAAAAAATGAAAAGTTTTCTGGTCGGCCAGGAAAATATTGAGGCAAAAGTCCTTGTTGGAGATGTGGCTGAGGAAATTATCCGTCATACGGAAGAAAGTGGCATGGATTTGATTGTCATGGGCACCCACGGCTATAAGGGCATTGAAAAAGTCATGTTCGGCAGTGTGGCAGAAAAGGTTGTCAGGTCTTCCCCCTGCCCGGTCTTAACAATTAATCCGTATAAAAACTTATAGGGAGGCAAACTCAAGTATGCAGTATTGCCAGTATGCTGGTTGTATACCCCTGCTCATTGACTGCAGGAGTTGGTTCGAGGTGAAAGAGTTTTTGCAGTAAGGTGCATGACGGGATGCCTGGAAAACAATAGAAATCGAGTTTTTGATCCCCTGTCGAAGGGCTGGGAAATTCGATTTTTATTGTTTCCTCCCAAGCTGCAATATGCTCTGCATCTATGCTGATATCCTCCCGCCTGTCGGAAGATGAATCATGTGAAACGGCTGTCTCCCTGAGAAAATTTTCAAAATATTTCAGGTCTTCTTTGGCTGCCAGGCGTAGTTTAATCCTACTTGCAATATATTGTTCCTTAGCTGATTCGCTGGAGCCAAGACCTGGAAACATTGGAATGGAGAGGGAGAAAAGTTTTTGCGGATTTTTGCGCCAGGTATTTTCGTATCTGTCAAGGAGGATGCTTCCACTGTCAGGATTTGTAGTAACAATGACACTGGGGCGACTTGGGGAAGAGTCTGCCAGGAAGAGTTCAGCCCATGCTTTGATCCTCAAGGGGACTAACATGGCAGATCCACCGGCGGAATAGTCTTCAGGATATTCAATTTTGCCCTTTAGGTGTAAGGGCTTTTCCAGGGCAGAGAATTGTGCAGGATCACCAGATTCCGTTCCATTTGATCCTGCAAGGGAGGCGAAATTTTTTTGCTCATCAGAAGAAACCTTTTCCAGGCCCTGCCTGACTTCACTTTCTCTTCTGTTGAGCATTTCGGCCAACTTCAGTATGAGTCTGGCCTGCCAGAGACGCTCTTTGAGCTGGATATGGGCTTTTTTGCCATTATCCTCTTGCAGGGCGGAAAGAATACTGCCGCTTGAAGCCTCATCCCTATCCCTGATCTGCCCTGTTGCTATTGGAGATTTTGCAGAGGAGAAAAGACGGGCAAGATCATCGGATCTGCTGTTTTCCATTTCGCCTAAGAGGCGATTAAAACGGTTAAGGTCTTCGTGAAGTGGAGCAGGCACATATCCGGCGCATAGATTATCGAATAAATTCTGGTCAATGAGGCCTTCTGCATCTGATTCTGTAGGCAGATAATAGGATAATGAGTTGAAGAAAAACAGAAGGTTCCCAATATCATGAATCGAAGGTTCTGTTTCAGGAAAAATAAGTGCTGATGATAGCGGTTCCATATGCATGCAATTAAAAAAAATATTTCATTAGTAGCAGTAATTATTACCTATCTGTTTTTTAACTTCAGGTATTCACCGGAAAGCTTTGTTGATTCTATCAAGTCAACCCTGGTCCAACTCCTGTTAACATCTCCGTTTGTAGTGGGTTTGACCATCCTGGTCGTATCTTTTATGCAGAGATCCACCGGCGAACGTCTCCCCTGGGACCGGGTGGCAAGGATTTATTGTACTCTTGGTATCATAATAGGCTTTTTTTATGCCTTAAACGAATACTGGCTCTCAGCACAATGAGAAGATTGTGCAATTTAAAATTCTAAATTCTAAATTATTATTTTAAAATCCTTGTGCCCTGTGCTTTTTATCTATTACCCTTGAATCCTCGACCCCTTGAAACCTTTTTACCTGATAAGTGAATTATCCACATGGTAGCCCGATGGTACAGTGGTATTTGGGATAACCATGGATTTTTTGCCAAGTAATGTGCCTGGATTCGTGACGGAATTACATCCTGTCTGCACGTGGTCTCCCAGTATGGCACCCAATTTTCGCAAGCCTGTTTTTACCTGGTCGCCAGGAGTACTGATGGCGATCTCGCCTTTGATAAAGCGTAGATTTGCCAGCTTTGTCCCTGCCCCCAGGTTGACATGGTTACCGAGGATTGAATCTCCCAGGTAAGCAAAATGTCCTGCTTTGGCCCCGTCCAGGAAAATGGAGTGTTTAACCTCGGTGGCATGTCCTACCACGCAATTTCTGCCAATCAGGCAATTACCCCTGATATAGGCGCCATGGCGAACTTCAGTCTGGTCGCCGATTATGGTGGGAGATTTAATGAATGCGCCTGGCTCAATCAGCACCCCTTTACCGATCTTTATGTGCTTACCTGCAAGAACAACACCTGCCATAATAACACTGGCGCCTACCAAAAGCTCTCCATCATGGTATATCTTCATGGAGCCCTTGGTGGTAGCACCATATTCAATGGTAAAGTTCCTGGCCTCCAGCAGGGTGTCGTTGTAATACGCCAGAGTCCTCTTAAGAGGCTCACCGTCCTGAATCAGGGCGGGTGTTAACTCAGGGTAGTGCTGCACTCCAAGGTATGATTTGAGGTTTTTCAGGGCAAGCCAAGCGTGGTCTTCAGCTCGAATGAGTTCTGGATGTTCCCAGGAGGACAGATTAAAAAAAGAGTGTGCAGAAAGCATAATTGATGGCCCATAAGTAATTTTTTAAAATTTACTGTTGACCGATTACATAAAAAAGAATAACGGTTTTTATCAACAAAAAAACGAGCAGGGAAAACAGAAACATGCAGAGCTTGACTTCAGTCTTCCCAGTGTTTAGATTCACAACACCATAACATTATAAATAGTAATAGACGGTATCCGGATTACTTATTTATAGGATACAATAGACAATATGTTTCTAGTTGGAAACTTTTATTATACGGGAGGAAAAACCTGTGGGTTTTGATGATTCAATTCATGCCAGTCTCGACGATTTTGCTGAGCGTCAGGATATAGAAATACCAGATGATCTGCCGTTGATGGCAGTTCGTGATGTTGTTGTTTTTAATTCTATGATAATTCCGCTTTTTGTCGGAAGGGCGTCTTCAGTGGCTGCAGTCAACGAAGCACTTGCTCAGGACAAACTCCTTGTGCTTCTGACCCAGAAGGATTCCACCCAGGAGAATCCAGAGCCCAAGGATCTCTATGAGGTTGGCATGGTCAGCATGATAATGCGAACTCTGAAATTGCCGGATGGCCGTCTTAAGGTTCTGGTCCAGGCTCTGACCAAGGCAAAAATAAAGGAATTCACACAGAAGGACCCATTTTTTCAGGTCCGGCTGGAAGTGGTTGAAGAGCAGGAAATGTCGGAAGTGACCGTTGAAATTGAGGCGCTCATGCGTACGGTGCGGGAGCAGACGGAAAAAATCATGTCGTTACGCGGTATTCTCTCTTCTGATCTTGTTATGATTATGAATAATATAGAAGATCCGGGGCGGCTTGCTGACCTGGTCGCTTCAAACCTGCGCTTGAAAATCCCTGAGGCTCAAGCGATCCTTGAAAGTTTTGACCCGGTGGAAAAACTTAAGTTGGTGGCAGAATATCTCAATAAGGAGCTTGAAGTTTCTACCATGCAGGCGAAGATCCAGACCGAAGCCAAGGAAGAGATGACCAAGTCGCAGCGGGAGTACTATTTGCGCGAGCAGTTGCAGGCCCTGAAAAAAGAACTGGGTGATGTGGATGAACGGGCCCAGGAAATTGAGGAATTGCAGGAAAAAATACGCAAGGCAAGGATGCCGATCCATGCAAAGAAGGAGGCAACCAAGCAGCTTAAGCGTCTGGAAATGATGCATCCTGATTCTTCCGAAGCAGGCATCATCAGAACCTATCTAGACTGGTTGGTCGAGGTGCCCTGGAGCAAGGGGAGTCGCGACAGGCTTGACCTGAAGATCGCTAAAGAGGTTCTTGATGCTGATCATTACGGTCTTGAGAAGGTCAAGGAAAGAATTCTTGAATACCTGGCAGTTCGCAAACTGAATAAGTCAACCAAGGGGCCGATTCTCTGTTTTGTCGGTCCTCCCGGGGTGGGCAAGACATCACTTGGCCAGTCGATCGCCAGAGCGCTGGGACGAAAATTCCATCGTGTTTCTCTGGGAGGAATGCGGGATGAGGCTGAAATTCGTGGTCATAGAAGAACGTATATAGGTGCCATGCCGGGCCGCATAATCCAGGGTTTAAAAACAGTTGCTTCTAACAATCCCGTCTTCATGATGGATGAAATTGACAAGGTTGGATCCGATTACAGAGGCGATCCATCTTCAGCCCTTTTGGAAGTGCTGGATCCGGAGCAGAACTTTTCTTTCTCAGATCACTATATGAACATTCCTTACGATCTTTCCAAAGTAATGTTTATTACTACGGCTAATCTCACTGACACCATCCCGTCTCCCCTTCTCGACCGGATGGAGATCATCAGGCTTGCAGGCTACACTTTGGAAGAAAAGCTGGAGATATCAAACCGCTATCTTCTACCACGGCAGCTGATTGAAAACGGCATCACTGAAAAACATATTAAGCTGGATGATGAGACCATTAAACGTATCATCTCCCATTATACCCGGGAATCAGGTTTGAGGAATCTGGAGCGGGAGATTGGTAAGGTGTGCCGCAAGATCGCACGAAAGATTGCCGAGGGCGGCCGGAGAAAGTATGTTATTTCCAAGCAGACCCTTCCCAAGTATCTCGGGCCTCCTAAGTTTCAACCGGAAGCTGATGTCGAGACCATTGACCAGCCAGGTCTGGTCACCGGCCTGGCATGGACAGAGACTGGCGGCGAAATTCTCTATGTTGAAACGGTCATTATGAAGGGCAAGGGAAATCTTATTTTAACGGGTCAACTTGGCGACGTAATGAAAGAATCGGCCAAGGCAGCCTTAAGTTACTGCAGGTCGAGAATGGATAAATTCAAGCTTGGTGAGTCATATTTTGAAGAGGTTGATATTCATATCCACGTTCCTGCCGGTGCAATTCCGAAAGATGGCCCTTCTGCAGGAGTTACCATGGCGACTTCGCTCTATTCAGCCATTACCAGGGAAAAGATGGCCTGGGATTTAGCCATGACAGGTGAAATCACCTTAAGGGGAAGGGTGCTTCCCATTGGGGGGCTCAAGGAAAAAGCTCTTGCCGCCCTAAGGTCTGGTATCAAAAAAGTTATTATCCCTGCTCAGAACAAAAAAGACCTGGTAGAAATCCCAAAAGATATCAGGGCGCAGATGGAGTTCATTCCGGTAAAGAACATGGACCAGATTTTAAAAATTGCCTTCAGGGAAAGAAAGAAAGGCGGAAAGGCACAAAAGGGGTCAAGGAGTCGAGGGTCCAAGGTTTCAAGGGTGAAAAAATAATTACAGATAGACACTATTCTGCTGGTGAAATATCGTTTTCAGCTGATAGCTGACAGCTAAAAAAACATGACTATTCTTGGTCTTCGTCTTCCTGTTTTCAGTCTCTTCTTTTTAGGCTTTCCTCTATTGTGGCTCTTGTGGATAGGAGTATACGCAATTAATCCCGGCCCCCCATCCCCGGACAATAAGATAGACGTAATAATCCCTGCCCGTACCAGCATATCTGAAATAGAACATATTCTTGCCGATAAAAAAGTCATCAGGGATGACCGACGTTTTTCCATGCTGGTAATGCTGACAGGGGCAGCAAAAAAACTTCGGGCCGGAGAATACCGCTTTGAGACAGGCAAAAGGCCCCTTAGAATCATTGAACTTCTCAAGAAAGGCAAGGTGCTTTATCGGCCGGTAACCATGCCGGAAGGCACCGATATGTCAAAGGTTGCAAATATTCTGGAAGCTGAAGGCTGGATTGACCGCTCCCGATTTTTTGCTCTGGCATATGATCCGGAGTTCCTGAGGGAAATGGGAGTAGAGGCAGACAGCCTGGAGGGTTACCTGTTTCCTGACACGTATTATCTTTCCAGAGGGCAGCTAAACGCAAAGGAAATTATCAGGATGATGGTGACCAGGCATTTCCAGATATACAGCAAATTAATAGGGAATACGAATACTAACCGTCATAGTCTGACGCACCATGAGATCATTACTCTTGCCGCAATTGTTGAAAAGGAAACCGGCCTTCCCCATGAGCGCCCACTGGTCGCCAGTGTATTTCTCAATCGCCTGGGAAAAGGCATGCGGCTGCAGGCAGACCCTACGGTTCGTTACGGGCACTCCGATATCACAGGTCCATTAAGGCAGAGTGATCTGAAAAAACCAACACCATATAATACCTATGTCATAAAAGGACTTCCCCCAGGTCCCATTACCAATCCGGGAGAGGCGGCCATGCAGGCAGTCATCTCTCCTGACGAAACTGATTATTTTTATTTTGTCTCAAAAAATGATAACAGTCATCATTTTTCCAGGACTCTGGAGGAACACAACCGGGCAGTGGCGAGATACAGAGAGAGTAAACAGGTCATTATCCCTTGACTTCCAGCAGGTCTTTCAGAACAGCGCTTTTCATCTTCTGTTCAGCCTTAACCTTTATATCCAGCCAGATGGAACTGGTGATTTTCCCATGTCTTACCATGGATTCAGCCAGGGGGCCAAAGACTTTCTGACTATCATGGAGGGATTTTTTCAGGATAAGCCTGAAGTTGTTGAGTTCATTGTCGTTGACCACAAGGTTGGCGCTGTTAGAGAGAGCCTGCAGGTCATAAAGGGTCTGAAATTCAGGTCCGATAAGGGTGTAATGAATATTACGGCGCCTGCCCATCGCCATTTTTTTCATGAAACTGTGGAAACTGTTGCTCTCAAGTGAGTCTGCTTCAAAGCGACTGTGTAAGACTAAGGCGGCAAAAGGGGTAAACTGCAGCCTGTCAATGGCGCCTTCATTGGAATCAGAAAACACCGGCAAAAATCCTTCATTCTCATATGCTTCCCGGATTGTACTTAATCCAGGTCCCTTGTTCACCAGGATGAGAACCATGGGTGTGTCTTCCACGATTTCTTTTTCCTGCATCTGGCCACTGGCCAACCAGTCGAGGTCAGGGGGTGGCGGAGGGGTGACCGTAATATTTCTGGCACCTTTTAGAGGTGGCCCCCCCCTTGGCGCCACGGCACCATTTGGGGGTTTTTGTCCGGGTAAAGTACCGTCGGATTTCAGTTCAAAGGGCTTTTGGCATTGAGGACAGCCAAGCTTAAGCAGATTGCCCGATGGGAGTTTGTCAAGGGCGGTCTGCACCTTTGATTTCTGGGCATCTGAGAGGTTGAGAGGCTCTTGGCAGTGTGGGCAGGTGTCAATCATAACAGTCTCCTGGATCGCTTATCCCTCTTATTTAATTAAAGGAAATCATTTTAATAAATATCAAACAAGATGTACTCGTAAAAAGTCTCACGGCCAGCAACAGGATCTAATAAAATCAATAGGTTACAGGCGAAATGCCTGTCCGCATCGTGCTTTTCGAAGTCTCACTTCGTGCCCTATCTACGATGCCGACAAACATGATTATTTTTCTTTCTTCTTCATTCCCAGTCCGGTAATGCCGGTTGTTGCCTCACCACGGGCTGCCTTAATCTTGTCAAGGCCACGACCGATTGCGCTTTTGCGAGAAGCGTACACCTTTGCAGTTTCCTCACTGATGAGACCATGTTCGTAAAGTTCAAGAATATGCTGGTCAAAGGTCTGCATGCCGAGAGCGGAACCGTCCTCTATAATGTCGTAAAATGTTTTGTCCTCAGTCTCGCCGTTGATGATAAGATCCCTGACCCGCAGGTTGTTGGCCATGATCTCAAAGGCTGCAACGCGGTCGCCTCCCTCTTTTGGCAGCAAACGCTGGCAAACAATATAACGGACTGTATCAATCAGACGGTTTCTGATTTGAGGCTGTTCCTCCTGATCAAAAAAGCCCAGAATACGGTTGATGGTCTGACCGGAGTCAACTGTGTGCAGAGTACTCATGACAAGATGGCCGGTTTCAGCGGCCGAAAGACCAATCTCCATGGTCTCCCTGTCGCGCATCTCACCAACAAGGATGACCTTGGGTGCCTGTCTGAGAGCGGCACGCAAGCCGTTGGCAAAGGTGTCGAAATCATTGCCCAGTTCCCTCTGGTTAAAGGTACATTGCTTATGGGGCTGTATAAATTCGATTGGATCTTCCAGGGTGACTACATGCACCATCTTTTCTTTGTTGATCTTATCGCACAAGGCTGCCAAAGTGGTCGTTTTACCGGAGCCTGTTGCACCGGTTACCAGGATGAAGCCATTGATTTCCTTGGTCATTTTGTTGAAAACATCAGGCAGGTTGAGTGACTGTATAGTAGGAATGGTGTTTTCCATTTTACGCATGACAATAGAAAAATGGCCCTGCTGGGTGAAAACATTAACCCTGAAACGAGCCTTGTTGCTCAGGGCGTGAGAAAGGTCGCATGATCCGTGGGTTGCAAGGTCATCCAGCAGTCGTTTGTTGCCCTGGATAAGGTTCAAGGCTGCGACTTCAGTCTGGAAAGGAGTCAACTCATTTATTTCCGGGCTAACGTTAATAGGGGCTAACTGGCCTCCGGTTTCGACTTGGAGCGGCTTGCCCACAGTAAAGTTGAGGTCCGAAACCATTTGGTAGGATTCGAGCATGTTAGTTATCCAGTAGTTGACTTCCGGTAGCTTCATCGCATCACCTCAGGCAGTAGTGAGTCTGTTTTTATCTTTTTCGTAGGCAATTGTAATAAAGAGATATCTTTTAGGCGAGTGTTTTATAAAAAAATAAGTGACAAGTGAAAATAATTCAAGGTATTTGCAATGAGAAGAGGGTGAGGAGATAGGCACAGAGGCACAAAGGCATAGGGTGCATGGCAAAAGGAAAAAATGGCAGGTAAAAGGTAAAAGGCTAAAAGTCAAAGGTTTAAATTGGAATTCTGGGATGTTTGAGTATAGCTTGTTCACTCTTGACATCTTGATGAACCCTTCTTTTTCTTTTAATCTTTTACCCTTGTGTCAATCGTCAGCAGTTGTGTATGCTGACACATCTAGCCCCCTCGGCACCTTGAAACCTTTTCTATCCTTTAACCTTTGGCCTATATTTTCCAAATATTTCTTCAAAGGTTTTAAAAAAAACATCCAGCTGCTCTGGCGGCAGGGAATTGATGCCGGCTGCCGCTGCTCTGCCGCCACCGGTGATAAAGGCACGGCAGAGAGTATCCGCTTCCTGCCTATTAATGAGTGGCGCCCGGACACTCACCCGGTATGTGCCATCTGGATTGCGTGTAAGTAATCCGTGGGCCAGGCCCGGTTCCTCCTGCGCCTTGAGGTTACTGAAAACACCAGATACCCTTCGAGCCCATGGCTCAGGCGGCAGTTCAAAAATTCTGCCAATTTCAGTTTCTCTGACAGGTTTATAGGATGCCGCCTGTTTCATATCATCATGGAATCCATTTCTTAATTTTGGCAGAATACTTGAGTGTTCCAGAAAGGTAAGTGGATCAGGAAAGGGAATCACTGCCCTGTACAAATCCTGTGGTGAAAAAAACAGGTCAGTCACAGAAAATCCATAACCATTATAGTTTAACAGTTCTCCCAGTTCTTTGAGTTTGGCAACACTCGAATCCGGCAGCGAGAGTGTTTCTGCTGCCTGATAGGCAGACTGGTGCAGATTGTCGCCAAATGCACCAACCACTGCCCAGGCACTATTTTCCCCACCAAGCAAACGGTTTACAATCAATGAGGTGCAGGTTTCCGGATTTGAGTCGATATATGCCTTGAGATTCTGAAAATCCGGTATTTCGCCACTGAAATGATGATCCACATATAAAATCTCACAGTCATCTTTCAGGAGTGATACCAGCATGGCTGTTATCAGCTTTTAAGCCGCTAAATATGCTGGGGAATAAAATAGCGGGTACCACAAATAAAAAGGGTGTATTTATATTTCGAAAACCTTTACTTGGCAAATCCCTAACAGTAATCCAATTAGTTCTTTCCTTGTTTTTTATTATCACATCTACTCTTCTTTATTTACAACTAAAGCATTTTGCTAATGCTGAATATGGATTTGGAAAGGATAATATAATTAATGTAAACCTTAGAGGGAATGATTATAACCAATTTGCTAATGAATTCTCTTCCTGGTCAGACATAAAACAGATATCTGCAAGTTCTATAATGCCTGCCACAATGATCAAGGAAGGAGATAAGATATATAAACTTGATGAATCACAGGATTCTCTTTACGTCGACCATATTTCAATAGATCAAAACTTTATTGATAACCTGGATTTTGAAATTATAGCCGGGAATGATTTTAAT
>Ga0209013_10004038_pt1 | contig 12932 bp, 13 predicted proteins | sample Cruoilmetagenom2_FD_187291 | JGI IMG/M metagenome (GOLD analysis project Ga0209013, IMG submission 187291) | Oil polluted marine microbial communities from Coal Oil Point, Santa Barbara, California, USA - Sample 2 (SPAdes) (version 2) | ecosystem: Environmental > Aquatic > Marine > Oil seeps ... | reverse complement strand
AGAAGACTCACCATCCTGGTGCATCCAGCATCCAGCATCCAGCATCCAGCATCCAGCATCCAGCATCCAGCATCCAGCATCCAGCATCTTCTGCCCTGTGTCCTCCGTATCTCCCTGCCGAGGTATGATCGTTGGCCGTGACGGAAAAGACACCGCAACTTTCGGACGAACGCCTGGTTGAACTCTCCCTCGACGGTGATGAAGGTGCTTTTGGGATCCTCGTGCGCCGCTATCAGAGGCGTCTGACAGCTTTTCTCAGTCAGTTGGTGGGTGACATAGAATTGGCGCGTGAGCTCTCTCAGGAGGCCTTTGTCCGCGCCTGGTCGGCTCTCGAGCGATTCAATCCGAAGTATCGATTCTCGACATGGCTTTTTCGAATTGCCCACAACCTCGGCATCGACCAGCTTCGCAGGCGTCGCCTTCTGACAACACCGCTCTATCGCACTGACTCCGAGGGCGATGAGGTTGAGGTGGTGGTCCCCGATCTCGACAAGGATCCGCTTGGCCATCTCGAGAATCGGGCCCTCGCATCGGAACTGCGCGAGGTGATCGACGGGCTGCGGCCCGAGTATCGCGAGCTGGTGCTGCTGCGGCACTTTGGTGGTCTGAGCTATCAGGAAATCGCGGATTTCACGAAAATGCCGCTTGGTACGGTCAAGAACAAACTTTTTCGCGCCCACTCCGTATTACGTAAGGCATTGACCGATTTTCTGTGAGGAAAACGGTATGATTTGATGGGAGGCCCCAGTGGCAACGGACTGTCAGACAATCCAGGAGATTCTCACCGAGAACGGCGGTAGTCTCGAGCGTCTCGATGGCGCCGAAAGCCGGCATCTCGAGGTGTGTCCGGGTTGCCGGGAGGTGGCCGCTGCCGAAAAGGCGTTGGAACTGCTCTTTAGGAAAGCAACCCCGCCGGCTGACCCCGTCGTCGAGGAACGCGTACTCGCTGCCCTGCGGCCGGTACGGATTCGACGCCGAATCGTGGCTTTTCTGCCGGTTGCCGCGTCCCTGCTTGTCGCACTGGTCGGGGCTGTCATGGTTGGAGGGGTACCTGGGAGCGGTATCCTCGGTCTGTTGCCCGAATTCTCGACACAGGGGTGGATGGCATTTGCCACCAGCGTTTCGGATTGGGGTTCCGCGGTGGCGACTGGGGCGCGGGCTGCGGCAGCCACCCTCGATCCCGCATTTCTCGCCGGTGCCGGTCTGGTGAGCATCTTCGGTCTCGTTGGGGTGGCGCTGACCGCCCGACGTTGGCGGAGGGTCTCGCTGTGGCGCGACGACCGATAAATCTCGTTCGCGTTCAACTCTTCCTGCTCCTTGCTCTGATGGTGTCCGGAGCGGCTGCAGCTTCCTCCGGGCGAACCGCAGTTCTCTCTGACCTCAGAGTCGATGATCTGGTTGGGGGAGATGTTGTGGTCTTTGGCGCCGACCTTGAGCTCGGGCCAAACGCACGGGTCGAAGGTGATGCGGTGGCTATCGGCGGCAATATTCGAGTAGCGGAAGGTGCCGTAGTCACCCGACACGTGGTTTCGGTCTTCGGTGAGACCGACGTGCCAGTGAGTGCCGACATTGGCGGTAAGGTTCTGTGTTTCTCGTCGCTTGCCACTCTCCTCTCGAGATCATCTGCGCGTGAGTCGTCGCTCCATGCCGATGTCTCGATGCACCTCTTGGCGGCGGGAGGATGGCTGTTGGTGACCACCGGTCTCGCGTTTCTTTTTCCGACCACGATGCGGTTTGGAGGCTGGGCGATATCCTCTTTGGGAATCAAGGTTCCAGCTCTCGGGATGATGGCAGGCTTGACAGTTTTCGCGTCCCTGATTGCGGCCCTCGGTCTCGGTCCCGTCCTTGGTGTACCTCTTGTCGGGGGGTTGATGGTGATCTTCTTCGTTGCCAGGGCTGTGGGCCTCACTGTCCTCGGTTGCTGGATCGGGGCGATGGTACTCAAACGTTGGATCCGTCATCCTCTTCCCATCAGCCTTGAGGTATTTGTAGGTGTCCTCATCCTGCTTGCCGTGAGGTTCTTACCGGTGGTTGGCGAAACCCTGTGGACCCTGATCTCTCTGGTAGCACTCGGAGCCAGCATAGCCGTCTTGGGTATCTCGACCGATCTCATGCGCGCAGAGCCCTCGAGCGCGAATCAATAAGACGCCCACCCGATTCTCGATCCTCGTTTCTCGACACTCGATCCGCCCACCCGCCCAAATCTGCCCGCAGATCACGCAGATTGACGCAGATCCACATAAAGAAAACCATCTGCGTGATTTGCGGGAAAGTAATTGGGCTTTTCGGCCGGGAGAGTTTTAAACGGGCGGAATGGCTTACCTTTTTGTGGCATCGAGGATCCAGCATCTGGGTGGGCGCTGACTGGAGTCAAACCGAGACCTTTGCTATACTCCCCGTCCCCTACGGGGAGAGGTGCGTGTGAAGATAGACATCTCAAAACTCGACCACGAGCCGCTGCGCTTCGATGAGGAGCTTCTTGTGGAAGCCGAACGACTCGGCTCTGATCAGGTAGCCGGCCAGGTTACGGTTCGCCTGACGGGTGAGGTGCGCCCACACGAGGATGCCTTTTCGATCGCCGGCAGCTGCGCAGCCGACGGCCCGTTGTCGTGCTCGCGGTGCCTGGAGCCTGTGCCCTGGAGCGTCGCGGAGGATTTCTCACTCGAGTACCGCCTGCCCGAATCGGTACCGCTCGACGCCGAAGCTGGGCTCGATGAAGGCGATCTCGATGTTTCGTTCCTACAAGGTCAAGAGCTTGATTTGACCGAGCTCGCGGCCGAACAGGTCTTGCTCGCCATGCCGATGCGGATCTTGTGTCAACCGAACTGCGCCGGGCTGTGCCCTCGCTGCGGAACGAATTTGAACGAAGTTGATGACTGCGGTTGCAAGCCCGAAGTTGATCCGCGATGGGGAGCCCTTGCGGACCTCGCCGGTGGCGCCCGCGAGAGTTGATTCCCGAACTGGAGACTGATGATGGCTAATCCGAAACGTAAAATCTCGAGGACGCGTCGTGACAAGCGTCGCTCCCACCACGCTCTTCAGACCCCCGGTAAGAGCCTGTGCACCTCGTGCTTCGAGCCGAAGCCGCCCCACCAGGTCTGTCCGCATTGCGGCAGCTACAAGGGTCGCGAGGTCATCAGAGTCGAGGAACTCGACTGAGAATTTATGACTCGATGTGACGGGGCCCACCGGCTGATGGACGAGCATGCCGGATAACCCGCATCTCTCACCGGGTTTCGTCGCGAGGGCGGCGCGGACTCGTACTCAACCGTACGTGGAGCACCCCGAGGCGAGAAAACACCGCTGGGTGCGGTGCATCGGCGCCCGCAGCAGGAAGCTGGTGAGATATGCGGGTTAAAGGACCGATCGCGGTCGACGCCATGGGCGGCGACGGCGCCCCGCAGACGATCGTTCGAGGAGCCCTCGAGGCGGTCACCGATTCCGGAATTTCGGTCTGCCTCGTCGGTCCCCAGAAACGTCTACGGCGCGAACTCGGCAGATTCCGGTTTCTGCCGTCCGGTCTCGAGCTTGTGGACGCCCCCGACGTGGTCGGCATGAACGACCCGGCAATCAGCGTCCTGCGTGGCAAGAAACACTCGTCTCTCAACGTCTGTGCTGAGCTTGTACGCGAAGGTAGGGCAACCGCCATGGTGACCGCTGGCAACACTGGAGCTGCCTGGGTCGCCGCGAAGGCCGCCCTCGGGATGATCGACGGTGTCGACCGGCCGGCCCTGGCAGCAGTGGTACCAAAGAAAGAGGGTCGTACCCTGGTCCTCGATGTTGGCGCCAACATGGAGTGCAAGCCGCACCAGCTCGTGCAGTTCGCCGTCATGGGCTCGTTCTACGCGGAGGCGGTGCTCGGTGTAGATTCGCCAAAGGTTGGTCTGATGTCGGTTGGAGAAGAAGAGAGCAAGGGCGGCCCTCAGGCGCGTGAGCGCAACCGGGTCCTCAAGGCGGCAGGCATTAACTTCATCGGTAATGTCGAGGGCGGCGATGTATTCAATGTGGACGTCGACGTCATCGTATGTGATGGATTCACAGGCAATGTGATCCTCAAGGTTGCAGAGGGCTTTGGTGAGATGGTGGTAGGGATGCTCATGGACGAAGCCCGCCAGTCACCGATGTATGGTGCGGGCCTATTGATGGCGAAGGGCGCCTTCCGCAACCTCCGCTCTCGGGTCGACTACTCGGAGTATGGTGGTGCACCTTTGCTTGGCGTCAACGGTGCCTGCCTCATTGGCCACGGCAGATCGAGCGCCAAGGCGATCGGCAATGCGGTTCACTTTGCCGCGTCTTACGCCTCGTGCGGAGTCATCGAGCGCATCGGTGACAAGATCCTCGAAGTTCTCGCGAGCTCCCCAAATGGGAGGAAGGGCTGAATATGGTCAACCCGGAGAAGATCGCCGCACTTTTTCCGGGTCAGGGTTCGCAGGCAGTCGGCATGGGCTGGGACCTTGCCGAACGCTGGCCGTCAGCGGCAAGAGTCTTCGAGGCGATCGACAGCGGTCTCGATACCAACCTTTCCGAGCTGTGCTGGAACGGTCCCGAGGACGAGCTCAAACTGACCGAGAACACCCAGCCGGCGTTGCTCTCCCACTCGGCGGCGGCCTGGGCGGTGCTGTCCGACGCTGGTTTCGAGGTCGGTGCGGTTGCCGGGCACAGCCTCGGCGAGTACTCGGCGGTGGTTGCGGCCCGTGGCCTGGGCGTGGCTGACGCAGCCCGCACCGTCCGGCTGCGTGGTCGCCTCATGCAACAGGCTGTGCCGGTTGGTGCAGGTGCAATGGCGGCGGTGATCGGCCTCGATGATGAAGAGGTGGAGGCGGCCTGCAGAGAAGAAGAATCGTCGGGAAGCGGATCCGTAAGGGCCGTCAACTTCAACTCTCCAGGGCAGGTCGTGATTGCAGGCTCGTCCGCCGCCGTAGCCGGCGCTGGAGAGCGCTTGAAGGAATCCGGTGCGCGACGCGTGCTGCCGCTTCCGGTGTCGGCTCCTTTCCATTCGCCCCTGATGGCGCCCGCCCGCGAAGGTCTCGAACCGACCCTACGAGAACTCGACTTTCGACCATTGGCGGTGCCTCTTTATCGAAACGTCGATGCCGGCAGGGTGGGCGATCCTGACGAGGTCCGCGACGGCCTCATCCGCCAGGTTGACACCCCGGTTCTGTGGTCGGAGATTGTTCGGAAGATGCGGGCGGACGGGTTTGAAACCTTTGTCGAGGTCGGAACCGGCAACGTGCTCTCAGGTCTTGTGAGACGCATTGACCGCGACGCCGTTTGCTACCAGGCAGGAACGGTGGAGACCGTCGAAAAGGTCATCTCCGAGTTAATCGGCTGAGATTCACCACCAAGACACCAAGATCACCAAGAGACTTTTTGAGGTACACGCTGTAGGTCTGCGCTGGGCCGGAGGTCGGGGGGGTGGGCTCCACCCTCGAAAAATCCTTCGTGAATACTTGGTGTCCTTGGTGTCTTTGTGGTTCAATACGGCGATTCAAGGAATGAGCGCGAGGATAGGAGAGAGATTGATGAAAGAGTTTGACGGGCAGGTGGCGGTGGTGACCGGGGGGGCGCGAGGGATTGGCGCCGAGATCGCTCGGCGGCTGGCGTGTGGCGGTGCGAAGGTGGTATGTGCGGATGTCCTCGATACCACCGAGATCGTCGATGAAATCAGCGCCACCGGCGGTACGGCCGAGGGCCGTGAACTCGACGTCACCGATTCTGTGGCGGCGGCCGAGTCAATCGCTGCGATCCATGATGCCCATGGCAGCATCGATATTCTCGTCAACAACGCGGGTATCACCCGCGATCAGCTGCTGGTTCGAATGAAGCCGGAGGACTGGGACCTCGTTCTCGGAATCAACCTTGATGGGGTCTTCAAGGTTACTCAGCCAGTTGCAAAGCTCATGATGCGCGCAAGAAGCGGTCGCATCGTCAACGTTGCGTCAGTAGTCGGGCTGATGGGTAATGCTGGGCAGGCCAATTACGCTGCCTCCAAGGCCGGCCTGATCGGTTTCACCAAAAGCCTCGCCCGCGAGCTGGGGCCGCGCAACGTGACTGTCAATGCGGTTGCGCCCGGCTATATCCAGACACCGATGACCGACAAGCTCACCGATGACCAGCGCGAAGCGCTGATGAAAACCGTTGCAATCCCGCGGCTCGGTACGCCGACCGACGTGGCTGATGCGGTTGCCTTCCTGGCCGGTCCTGGGGCCTCTTACATCACCGGGGTGGTGCTGAACATCTCGGGTGGGTTGTACATTTAAGGCCAGTTTTGAGTTATCAGGTTTGAGTTTTGAGTTCCCACCCCACCCCCCGGGTGGGAGCGGGCTTCTGTCCACAACTCAAAACTCATAACTCAAAACTCAACACTTGACTTCGATCGTCCAAGGTAAACTGATTCTTGGAGGTGGCCGATGCCGAGCGAGATGAGCGTTGCGGATCTCATGACCACCGATGTGGTCACTCTGACCGAGGATGAGACCCTCGCCCTTGCCCAGCGATGCATGGCCCGAGGCCGTATCCGTCACTTACCAGTGGTTCGTGAAGGAATGCTGGTTGGCCTCATCACACACCGGGACCTGCTTGCGGCTTCGTTTTCGATTTTCGCTGAGGTGGAAGCGAGTGAGCAACGAAGGATCTTCGACACTGTGCGGGTGGTCGAGTTGATGCACCGCGACGTGGTGGCGGTGTCGCCCAGCCTTCCAGTATCGAAGGCGGCGCGGATCCTGCTCCAGAACAAGTACGGCTGCCTGCCGGTGGTGGATGAAGAGCAGCAGCTTCAAGGCATTGTCACCGAAGCCGACTTTCTGCGCTTAACAGTGCAACTCCTCCCATGACCGTCGTCGATTGGGTGCTGATTGTCGTGTGGCTCGGCCTCACGTTGGGAGGCTTCTGGAAGGGCGCGGTGCGCATGATCTTCGGTGGGGGCGGTTTGGCTGTCGGGGTGTGGTTGGCCGTCGTCGCCGGCGCCGACGCCCAGGCAGCCCTCGAAAGTGTGATCGGCATTCCATGGCTCGCAGCGGCCCTCGGACGTTTGCTGCTGGTGTTGCTGACGATGGGTCTGTGCCTGCTTGCCGGCTGGGGCATTGAACGTACTCTGAAAGCCCTGCACCTCGGCTGGCTCAACCGCCTTTTCGGCGCAGCGCTGGTCGGTCTGGTGGCCGCGTTCCTGCTCGGTCTGGTGGTGGTGGTGGCGATTCAGTTCTCGCCCGAGCTTGCCCAACTCTGCCGGGAGTCGCAGGTCGCGCAATATCTCCTGTGGCTGTCAGAGATGCTTCTTGGCGCCGTTGAATCGTTGTAGCAGAGAGTTGAGTTTTGAGTTATGAGTTTTGAGTTTCGGACAGAGCTCCATCGTTACCTGTCGGGGTGGGTGGGGGAACTTAAAACTCAAAACTAAGAACTCAAAACTGGACCGGTTTGGCCTCGAAGTCAGGCGACGACCGAAGCTTCTTTGATCGGACGGTAGAGCGTATCGCGGAGAACCGGCGTCCGTCCTGCTTCGGTGATCAGCCGCTCGAGCCGGTGGCGCGCCATGCTCGTGCCAGCGCTTCCTCCAGCGGCATGGGTGATTCGTTCGTCAAATATAGTGCCGTCGAGATCGTTGGCGCCAAAGTGGAGGGCGATCTGGGCGATCTTCTCGCCCAGCATGATCCAGTAGGCCTTGAGGTGGGGAACGTTGTCGAGCACCAGACGAGAAACCGCCATGGTTTGGAGGTCAAGCCGTCCGCCGGTTGGCGGCAGATGGTCGAGGGCAGTGTTGTCAGGGTGGAACGCGAGCGGGATGAGGCACTGGAACCCGCCTGTCTCATCCTGCAGTTCGCGCAGCGCAATCAGATGGTCGACCCTTTCCTCGGCGGTCTCGACATGGCCGTAGAGCATTGTGCAGTTCGTTTTGATGCCGGCGGCGTGGACCGTCCGTGCGGTATCAAGCCAACGTACTCCATCGGTTTTGTGGTCGCAGATCTGGTCTCGGACCCGCTCGGCAAATATCTCCGCACCGCCGCCCGGACACGAGTCAAGACCCGCGTCGCGTAGTCTCGCAATGAGCTCCTCGAGAGTGAGGCGTGAGGCCTTGGCGATGAAGTCGAGTTCAACCATCGTCAGCGCTTTGAGGTGGATCCATGGGAAACGCTGTTTGAGGGAGCGGAAGAGATCCTCGTAATAGTTGACCAGGAGCTTGGGGTGGAGCCCGCCGACAATGTGAAGTTCGGAGACTGTCTCGTCGAGGTCGCGACTCGCGATATCCACGGCCTGGTCGACGGTGTAGGTCCAACCCTCGTCCTTCTCGCGCCAGGGAACGTAAAAGGCGCAGAGCCTGCACGAAGCAACGCAGACATTGGTGGGATTGAGGTGGCGGTTGATGTTGAAGTATGTCGTGTCCCCGTGCAACCGCTCTCGGACCAGGTTGGCAAGCCGACCGACACCCACGAGATCGTCGGTGGTTGCTGCGAGCAGACCGTCTTCGCGGTCCAGCCGCTCGCCGTCAAGTACCTTTTTTGCGATCCTCTCGATGGCCGGATCGCGGAGCCGGAGGTCATGTGGCGTAGTCATCTCTCCGGCATTATGCTTGCGACAGGGTCTCGTTTCAAGAGGGTCGATTCACTTGAGTTGTAACGATGACAGAAATTGTGCGTTGGACGGGAACTCGCGCACCTTTTGCAAGAGTAGCTCCATGGCAGCCTCGGGCGACAACGACGACAGCGCCCGCCGCATCAGGTAGAGCTTTTCTACCTGCTCCTTGGGGTAGAGCTTCTCCTCCTTGCGGGTCCCAGATTGGGGGATGTTGATGCACGGGAAAATTCTCTTTTCGAAGAGCTTGCGGTCAAGGACCAGTTCCATATTGCCGGTGCCTTTGAACTCCTGGAAGATGACCTCGTCCATCCGCGAGCCAGTGTCGATGAGGCAGGTGGCGACCACAGTCAGACTTCCGCCGTCCTCGACATTGCGGGCCGAACCGAAGAATCGACGCGGCTTTTCCATGGTACGGGCATCGATACCGCCCGACAGAATCCGTCCCGACCCTTTTTGAAGGTTGTTGAATGCCCGCGACATGCGGGTCAGGGAATCCATAAATACGACCACATCCCCGCCCATTTCCACCAGTCGGCGGGCGCGCTCGAAGACCATTTCCGAGACCTGGATGTGAGACTCCAGAGACTGGTCGGTGGAGGAGGCGAAGACCTCGCCGCGGGCAATGCTCCGCTTCCAGTCGGTGACCTCCTCGGGCCGTTCGTCCACCAGCAGCACGAAGATCGTTGTATTGGAGTGGTTGATGGCAATGGCATGGGCCATCTGCTGAAGGAGGGTTGTCTTTCCGGCCTTTGGCGGCGAGACGATGAGGCAGCGTTGGCCCTTACCGAGGGGGGCGATCAGCTCGGCGACTCTCGGCTCGACGATCTCCGGGTCGGTCTCGAGATTGAATCGTTCGAGTGGATCGATGCTGATGAGCTCGGTGAATGGAACGGCACTGGTCCGGTATTCCTCGGGCTCGAGTCCTTCGATCGTCTCTATCGCGGACATTCGTGGCCGATCACCCGAGTGTGCCTGGCCAGTGAGCATCAGGCCGGTTTCGAGGTGAAGAGGTCGAACCAGCTCTTCGGGGACAGTGGGGTCCGAGCGGTCGGCAACGAAGTTGCGCTTCGAAGCCACCAGAAGCGGACTGCCTTTGTCACGGACCCAGAGATAGCCCTCAACCTGGATTGGCGGCCCCTTCGGGCTTCCACGACGACGCGGTCGGCGCCGGCGGCGGCGTGAGCCCGAGTTCCGTTGTTGGGGCTTTTGCTGTTCTCGCTGGTCGTTCATTCCATTCCTCTTTCGGGAGAGCGGATCCGGACGGTTCGGTGAGTGCGCCGAGGGGTGGCCATAGACGCACTCAAGCCGTTGAACTCATCGAGCGAACCAGACGATGCACTCGTTTCCTGTCGTGTGCTCGACCGTCCGGAGCGGGGCGGCCCGGGCGCCGACGCCTCATTCGAGGGGCGGGCATCTTCCGCGGGCTTCCAACTCCACCCTACCCGGAAATATCGTTGTACGCAACACCCTTCCCGATTTTTTTAACAGGAACGGGTTCGTTCATAGGCTTCACGAACCACAACGCATCGACCCAACCAGGTTGAGTGTCGATGTCGTCACAGGCCTGCCGTCGAGTTCCTCAGTTCTTGCCGATCATGATCGACACGCCGGTGAGCTGCTGATTGGTCATCCCGATCGCCAGCGGTTTTTCCTTCTTGTTGCCCTTCTTGACGACAACCTTCTTGCCGTTCAGCTTGACCTTGTAACGGCTGCCGGCGGCCAGCGTGAGCTCCTTTGCAATATCTCCGGCGATTTTTTTGGCGCCCATTCCCTTGACGACGTTGACCGTGAACTCGGTGCCGTCTTCGCCGTGTGGCGTGAAGACCATCGAAAAGGTCCCGTTGGCGTCCGGCTTGCCGGTGACGGTGATTTTGTAAGCGTCGCGGAAGACCGTCGGAATCGTGATCTCGCCTGGCTTTTCTTCTGCGCATACGGGCAATGCGCTAAACGCGAGGCAGACGAAAAGACCGAAGGCAACTGCGGTCGACGTTTTCAGATGAACGCGATTCACAGGATTCATGGTGTCCTCCCTGACAATGTGCATTGCGTGAGTATACCGATTCGTCTGGGGCCGCGGTTGTTGTAAAACAATCTTTGTGATTTCGGCCACGTCTGGGAACCGTGGAGCCGTTAGAATCGAGCGCCACTCGGCGTGGGCCGACGGCCAGAGAGGATTGTTGTTGTTCAAGAAAAGTGTTGTTGGATTGTTCTTCGTCTCCCAATTGATGGGAGCTGGCGGTGCATCTGGGGCCGATCTCCCGTGTTCGGTCTGTGCGGGTGTTCGATGTGCCGATCCAACGGTTGCCCTCGACCCCTTGGCGACTGAGCCGAAACTCGGCAACGACGACGCTTTCTTCCTGGCATGGACCGTGCCCCTCGACGGCACCGCGGATTCTGATGCCATCGAAAACGTCCGCCGGGCCGGTGCGAAGCCTTGGATGCGAGTCGTCTTTCGCACCCCGCAACCGATCGCAGACAATCTTGACTACCTTGAAGCCGAGCTCGAAGAGCTTGCCGCGCTGGTTCGAGGTGGCGGGGGGGGGCTCTTCGTTCAGGCCGTGTGGCTGCCCGACGGAGTTGCTATCGATGTCCGCGATCATGCCTTTCTGATCAAGCGCGCGGCTGTTGCCGTCACTGGTGCGTCGCCGGACGCGAGCTTCATCGCCGGCCCTCTCGAGGCTGATCCCGAATCCCTCCGCGTACTCTACCGCGAGGAGGTCGCCGCCTATCTCGATCTGATTGCGCTTGCTCCGGGTGGTGACCTGACGGCCGCTGTCGAGACGCTGGGCGAGCTCGACCCCGGCAAGCCGATGGTGCTCGATGCGTTGCCGATGCCCGGGAAGCCGGAGAAGACGGTCGCCCGGGTGGCAGAGTTTGCTGCCGCAGGGTTCGCGGTCACCTTCTTCGAAGCCGGTCCCGTGACCGCTGCTGATCTCGCACCCCTCAAATGGATGACGCGGGAGCTTCGCGGCAACCTCGTTTTCGACCCTTACTCGAGCCCCTCTGGTGCACACTCGGCCCGGGCCTTCGTGCGCGAGGATCTCGGTCTGCGTGTGATCGTGGAGCCGGAACCGGGCACCGCCGATCTCGAGCTTGTGTTCACAGACGCCCAGTTCCGGACGCCGACGGTGGTCGATCTCGCGACCGGCGAGGAACGATACCTCTACGACACCAGCCGGGGTGCGGACGGATTGACCGTCCGACTGCACGAACCCGACGACGCGGTGTTGTTGCGCCTCGAGCGGCCGAGCGCCGAGGAGCTTGACGCTTTCGGCCAGCAGATCGATGTCGGCGCGGGCCGTGAGATTCCGGTCGAGGAAATCTTGCGCCGGTTGCAGGCCTTCGAGGACGCCCAGGCGCGGCGGCTTGACCACTTTCAAGCATCGAGGTCCCTCCACCTCCGCTTCCAGGCTGCCCAGGGCGCCTTCGAGGCGTCCTACGTCGGCGAGTTCTTTTACCGCCGCGACCACGGCTTCGACTGGGTCTGGAGGAACTTCTACGTCGGCGGCGTCAAATGGAAATCGAAAAGGATTCCGAGTGTGCCGCTGATTCAGCCCGAGAAGGTTGCCTCGTTGCCGGCTGATATCCGGCTCACCAAGGACTATGACTACCGGCTCCGCGGCACCGCGACAGTGGACGGCCGTGACTGCTGGCTGATCGACTTCAGACCTCTCGAACCGGCGCCCGGCCGAAGTCTCTACCGCGGAACCGTGTGGGTCGATCGCGAGATCCACGCCCGCGTTCGCACCCGCTCGACCCAGGTGGGCCTCGAGGGCTCGGTTCTGGCGGCCGAAGAGACGCGATTTTACGTGCCGCTTGATCGCAGCGGGCTGCAGTCAGAATGGACTGCGGAGAGCTTCGTACTGCCGGTGAGGATTTCGGGCCAACAGACGCTGACCATTCTCAGCGCCACGCTGCCGGTGGAGGTGGAGACCGAAATCACAGATATCCGTATCAACGGCGAGGGATTCGACCGCAGCCGCGAGGCGGCGCTTGCTTCCGACGCGACAATGTTGCGGGACACCGACGACGGTCTCCGTTACCTGAAAAAGGGCGAAACCGGCGAACGCTATGTCGAGACCGAGTTCGATTCGGACCGGCTCTTTCTTGTGGGTGGTGTTTTCTGGGATGAGTCAGTGGACTATCCCCTCCCTCTGGCGGGGGTGAACTACCTCGATCTGGATTTCATGGGCAGTGGCGCCCAGGTCGACGTCTTCTTTGCCGGCGCGTTCCTTGCGGCCGGCATCGCCGACCCGCAGCTCTTCGGCAGCCGGTGGAATGGTGGCGCGAATCTCAACGGGCTCTTCTTCAAAGCGAGAGACGAGCTCTTCCGGGACGGCGTGGTAGTGCCCGAGGAGGACGTC
>Ga0209013_10004037_pt1 | contig 12933 bp, 10 predicted proteins | sample Cruoilmetagenom2_FD_187291 | JGI IMG/M metagenome (GOLD analysis project Ga0209013, IMG submission 187291) | Oil polluted marine microbial communities from Coal Oil Point, Santa Barbara, California, USA - Sample 2 (SPAdes) (version 2) | ecosystem: Environmental > Aquatic > Marine > Oil seeps ... | reverse complement strand
GCATCCTCTTGTTGGTTATGAGAGACATGACGTTCTTGTTGAGGCGCTTGTTGTTGCGGCACTTCTTCTTTACGTTGTTCTCTAATAGGTGCTGTTGTTGGTTGTTGTGGTGCTCTGTTTCCACCAAATCCTGTGCTACGCGGTTGTTTTTGTGTGATTAACTCTTCATTGAATCCTGTTGCAATTACAGTTACAACTATTTCATCTTTTAAGTTATCATTAATAACCGAACCGAAGATCATATTAACTTCTTCATCGGATGCAGAGGCAACAATATCGGCTGCTTCTTGCACTTCAAATAGACTTAAGTTAGATCCACCAGTAATATTCATCAAGACTCCTGTCGCACCGTCTATTGAAGTTTCAAGCAGTGGACTTGAAATAGCCTTTTTCGCCGCTTCAGCTGCACGATTTTCTCCTGCAGAAATACCGATACCCATCAGAGCAGCACCTTTGTTAGACATAATAGTTTTAACATCTGCAAAGTCAAGATTGATAAGACCAGGTACAGCGATCAAATCAGAAATACCTTGAACCCCTTGACGTAAAACATTATCCGCTTCTCTGAATGCTTCTAGCATTGGCGTGTTTTTATCAACGATTTCTAACAAACGATCATTTGGAATGACGATTAATGTGTCTACTGATTCTTTCATCATACTAATTCCGCCTACTGCTTGAGTAGCACGTTTACGCCCCTCAAAAGTAAATGGACGTGTTACAACACCTACTGTTAATGCCCCTAAATCACGTGCGATTTGAGCAATAACTGGTGCTGCACCAGTTCCAGTACCGCCACCCATACCGGCTGTTACGAATACCATATCCGCTCCTCTAAGAGCTTCCTCGATTAACTCTTTACTTTCTTCAGCTGCTTTTTTCCCGACTTCAGGGTTTGCTCCTGCACCAAGTCCACGAGTTAGTTTTCCACCAATTTGTAATTTCACTTCGGCTTTTGACATATTGAGTGCTTGCGCATCCGTATTAACAGCGATAAAATCTACACCTTGAACACCATGTTCAATCATACGATTTACAGCGTTATTACCGCCACCACCTACTCCAATAACTTTAATGATCGCTAATTGATCTTCATTTGTTTCAAATTCTAACATGCTATTGCCTCCTATGTTCTATCTGCTATGATAAATGGTTTGTTATTCAAAAAACTTGTCAAAAAATCTCTTTGCTTTTGTCATGGCGCTATCCTTGTGTTCATTAGTCGATTGAGCAGACTGTTTTTGTTTTTTAGAAACGGCAACTGCTTCATTTGAAACCGAATGCGCTAACGCATGGCTATCACCAATTTTACCATAGAAAAGATCTTCTTTATAGGCATATCTTATAAGACCAACTGCAGTTGTATATTGAGGTTCTCGAACCCCAATGTAATCTGGAGTATATAGTCTCACTCTTGTTTGAAGGATATGTCTTGCTAACTGTCCTAAGCCTTCTAGTTTAGAAACTCCACCAGTAATAACTACTCCGCCTGGTAAGTCTTGTAACCCAAGTCGATAAAATTCTTCTAGAACCATTTCAAATAATTCTTCTAGTCGAACTCCAATGATTTCCGCAATATAACGTTGTGAGTATTGTTCTTTCATATCTGCACCTATTACTGGCACTTCAAATAGTTCATCATCTGAAGCATCATCATAGAAAGCATGTCCATATTTTAGTTTAATCATTTCAGCTTGTTCAGTTGGTGTTTTTAAGACAATCGATAAATCTTTTGTAATATGGTCACCGCCAACTGGAATAACGGAAGTGCTGACTAAATGGCCTTCATTGAAAATAGCAATCGTCGTGGAACCACCACCTATATCGATATAAGCTGTCCCATGATTTTTTTCGTCTTCCGTTAATGCAAAGTGTCCACCAGCTAAAGGCTGTAAGTAAATCTCTCTAATTTGAAGGCCAGCTCTTTCCACACATCTTAACACGTTATGTAAAATTGTTTTGGATGTAGTCATCATAATACCGTCAAGCTCCAAACGTGTCCCGATCATTCCACGTGGATCCTTAATTTCTTCTAAGTGATCGACGATGAATTGTTTTGGTGCTATATTAATAAGCTCTCTCTCAGGAGGAATAGACATAACTTGAGCTGACTCTATAACACGTTCTAAGTCACCATCAGTTATTTCTCTATCATCACGATTAACAGCCACTACTCCCTTAACATTTTGTATATTTGCCATATTTGCCGGAATACCTAATACAATTTCATTAATAGACATACCGATCATTCTTTCGGCTTCACTTACCGCTTTTTTAATTGATTGAACTGTTGCATCTATATCTACGATGGTGCCTTTTCTAATTCCGTTTGATTTTACATTTCCAACACCAATTACGTGCAGCGAGTCTTCATTCATTTCGCCGATTAAGACCTTAATGGAAGACGACCCAATATCTAGTGATACGTATAATTCTGATTGATTCAACCCGTGGCACCTCCTAAGAACTCTTTATTTATTATTCTAGTGTAAAAATAGTATAAAGTCTAAAATTTTCTAAAGAAATAGTCAATTTAAACCTAATAATTTATTAATTTTTTCTTTCTGACCATTTTGTGAGCAAAATTCGACGGATAACTGCTATATTCTGAAATAATCGTACACCGAACGCAAAAATCGCCGCTAGGTATAAATCTATCCCTAAGTGTACACCTAAAAATGCTAAAGCTGCAGCAAGGGCTATATTGAAGAAAAATCCTGAAACGAATACTTTGTCATCATAGACATGCTGTAGATGTGCACGTATGCCTCCGAATAGAGTATCAAGTGCTGCCAATACCGCTATAGACAAATAGCTTTCATATATTTCAGGGATTTGTATTTCCGTTAATAAACCGAGGGAAATCCCAAGTATCAGCCCTAATAATGGCAACCACATTTCATGACTCCCCTTCCGGTACTTCTTTTAAGAATTGGTTATTTAGAGCTTGGTCATAAGAGGAAATCGTGATATTTTGCTCGGGCTTACCAATCTTCAGTTTTAAATTATCAATATAAAAGTCATCTCCGATTGTGGAGGCCTCTAACTGATTATACATTTTTTGCGCATCCTCAAAAGTGGAGGTTCCAATTTTAATAGTAAATGGTGCATTTCTTACTGGTATATTATTCACTGTAGTTTTACCATTTACATCTCTAATTGGGGAAGAATAGATAATTCGTTTACCATCCACTTCAATATCATTTGCTTTAAAACGATTGATTTCATTGATAAGTCGGATGAGCAAATCTGGTGAAATACCTTCCACAGGTTGTCCAAGTGCTACGCTTTCTAAGGATGGCTCCACTTTAATAATAATTCCTGGACCCGTATGTTCAACCAGACCTATATCTTTTTTTAATTGTTCTACTGTATCCTGTAAAGCAAGTTCTGCACTTTCGCTTACCATGTTTCCATATTTCAAGATTGTTTGATCTAATACATAAATTTCCGAAAGCAACTCGGAATGTGTTTCGGTTTCTTTGGATAATTCTTGACGAATAGCCCATATATCTCGTGTATCTCTTGTTTCAGGATTTTGAACTGTGTTAAATTGTATCGCTAACATAAAGCCAATTATTAACAAAACTATAGTAAACCGAATATAGACGGTTTTTCTCATTATTCGGCCTCCTTATATCCCGTTTTACTACCAGTGGGAATTGAAGAAACCCCACCCAGTTGAGTAGCATTACTATATTAGTTAGCTATAATCATCTTCACGTAAAGCAGGCATTGTTATTAAATCTTTTTCTCCTACAGTCACCACTATATTATCACTAGTAAGTTGGTCAACAACACCTCCTCCTAGATTTACGGAAGAAAGCAATACTTTCGGATCTCCTACTGCTTCAATCGTAAATGGTGCTGGAAAGGTCTTTCCATCTACTACAATCACTGGGCCTGTACATCTTATATAAGAGTTTGCATGAAGTCTTTGGCCATTAATAGATATAGCTTCTGCACCAGATATTTTAAGCTCATTAATCACTTTAAATACGTGACTTTCATGTACTATATAGTCATTTGGATTTTCTTGAGAAGGATTATAAGCTCCGTCTTCCAATGAAACAGTAATACCTTTTCCTTGTGAGGGAATATCTCCAATCAATAATCGAAGTATTTCTGCTTCCTCTACTAATTCTTCTACACTTTCTTCACTCTCTACAAAAGAATGTTCAAAAGCACGGATTTTTTGTTGCTTATCAGTAATTTCTTCTGTTAGCTCTTTATTGCGTTCTTTTTGTTCCACTAATTTTTCTCTATACTTTTCTTGTTCTTGGAAATTCGAGAGATTTGAAGCGTTTTTTTCGTTGTCTTCAGATGAGATACTATACGAATATGCAAGTATAAATCCTAACACTAAACTTACCATCGATATAGTAATAAGCCCTCTAGATGGTACTTTAAGGAGTTTGGTCTTCTTCACTTTCCACAACCTCCTCTTCTACTGGTACATTATACACATCTTTAAATGGTTGGAAAAATGTCCCTACTTCCAAATCAATAACACCCTTCACTTCGGGATTTAGCTGAGAAACAATGGAAGGATAAAAATTCATTTTTTCTCCGAATGACGGAATGATCGCCTTAACTTCATTTCCATCATTCATAAATACTAGGATAGAGTATGCATCATTTTCAGTTGGTGCATATTTAATTTGAGAAATACCTGTTAACACTTCGCTGTCCAATAATTTTAATTCTTTTATCATCCTCAAACGGTTTTTTTCATTGTCAAAACCTGAAAAGATAGGTCCATCCTTTGGTAAAACTTGTCCATCTGTTTTAATAATCTGTCCATTTTCTAAAATTATATGAAGAAAATCTCCATCCTCTAAATAACCTATTTGATGAAACTCATTAACTTGAATATGAACGGATGTTAACCACTTTCGCTTAACTTGAACTGATTCTATCCATGCGTTCTTAGCCAAGAGGTTTTCAATTTTACTTTCATTAAAACTCCACATCGACTCGCCAATATTCAAGGTACTCTCCTCTATGTACAATTCTTTAGGTACTAGTTTTTCACCGTCCACTGTAATCTTTTGAACCTGACTGTAAGAGGATTGAAAATATAAAACTATTAATAACGTAGTAACAAAGAGAAAAAGTAGAATGGAAAATTTTTTATTTGTTCTACGTCTTCTGCGTTCTTTTAAGGTAGGTATACGATCTTCAATATCGATGATTTTTTCCATTCTACCGCCTCCCTTCTTTTTCAGTTTCTTGCGCTAAGTTTAAAATAATTCCAATAATCCCCCAGGTCATCACTAACGAAGATCCTCCATAACTGATGAATGGCAAGGTTACCCCAGTCACTGGCAATAGACCTGTAACTACCCCCATATTTAAAAATGTTTGTACTGCTAATAGAGAGGTAAATCCAATAATCATTAACTGACGTTCACGTGTTTTTGCACGCGCAGCCATCGAAAAACTGGTTGAAAAAAACGTTAAAAAGGCTAATACGATTATGAACCCACCGATGAAACCTGACTCCTCCAACAAAATAGAAAAGATGAAATCATTTTGTGGTTCAGGCAAATACAAAAACTTCTGGCGGCTATTTCCATACCCAAAACCAAATAATCCAGCTGGACCTATGGCAAGCAATGATTGTATTGCTTGAAATCCGGATCCCAGTGGGTCATTCCAAGGATCTAGAAAGGCTTGTATTCGCACAAGTCGGTATGGAGCAGAAACAATTAGCAGTACAAAAGCAATAATGCCACTCATACCTATCCAAAGAAAGAACTTGAACGGAAGTCCTGCTGCAAACAATAAAAAGAATACAGCAACAACCAATACAAAAGCGGAACCAAAGTCTGGTTGAACCATGATAAAGCCAATTGGCAATAATAACAAAAGGCCACTTTGAATATACATTTTCATTCTAGAATTTTTTACATTTGCTAGAGAGTTAGCTAACACTCCTAATACTGCTATTTTAGCTAACTCTGCTGGTTGAAAATTCATAAATCCAAGAGAAATCCAACTTTGTGATCCATTTCGAACCACTCCAATACCAGGGATTAAAACGCCAATTAGCATGAGAATCGCAACTATATATAATCCTCTCCAAAATCCATCAGACCGTATGAAACTTGCCTTTTGAATAATGAAGGCTCCAACTATCCCTACAATAAGATATGCTGCTTGTTTTAATGCAAATGGCATTTGTCCTTTGTAATGGACTTCGCTCCAATAGGAACCCGCTGAGTGGACAAAGAATATACCAATGATGGATAAAAACAATACAGAAGATAGGAAAATAAATTTTCTTGTATCTTTCGTTTAGGTCATCCTTTCATTACTCTTTTAAAGATGTAACATGGTCGATAAATTCATCTCCACGAATCTCAAAGCTTTCATATTGATCCCAACTTGCACATGAAGGTGAAAGCAATACGATATCCCCTTCGGATGAAGTCGCTAATGCTATTTTAAATGCTTCACCTAAGGTTTCTGTGCTAACTACCGAGGAGATTCCTTGCTCTTCTCCAAACTTTTGCAATCGATCTTTAGTTGCTCCGTAATGGACTAATGCTTTCACACGATCTAAGTAAGGTATTAGTTCATCAAATGAATGGCCGCGGTCCACACCACCTGCTATTAATATAACTGGCTCTGTAAAACCTTCTAGAGCACTTTTAGTTGCAAGTGCATTTGTAGCTTTTGAGTCATTATAAAATTTACGGCCTTTCCATTCCCTGATGAATTGAGTACGATGTTTAACCCCGTGGAATGTTGATAATACTTGTATAATAGCTTCAATAGGACATTTCATCAGTAATGCTGTCGCTGTCGCAGCAAGTACATTCTCTAAATTATGCTTACCTCTCAGCGCAATAATAGATCGTTCAAATAATCGTTCACCGTTCCAGTAGACGTATTGCTCATCTGCACTTATACCCTCTTTTGTCTTACTACTAACATGAAAAGGTATTTTGGCTGCCTTACTCATTTGAGCATAGTCTTTCACTATTTGCTGTTCTCCATTATAAACTAGCCAATCATTAGCATCTTGCTGTTGAGTAATTTTAAATTTAGCATCTGTATATTCCTGAAAATCTTTATGGTAATCTAAATGTGCTTCATATAAGTTAAGTAATACAGAAACTTTTGGCTTTAACTCTTCTGTACCCATAAGCTGAAATGAAGATAATTCGGTTACGATAATATTCTCTGCTGTCGCTTCTTTTGCAACAGTAGTTGCAACTGTACCAATATTACCAGCTATTTTGGGCTTTTTATCGGCAGCTGCAAGCATTTCAAATATCAATGTAGTAGTTGTAGTCTTTCCATTTGAACCGGTTATTCCGATCATTGGAGCATCGCTAATACGATACGCAAGTTCTACTTCCGTCCATACAGGTATTCCTCTTTTATTTGCCTCTGCAATAACGGGATTGTTATAAGGTATTCCAGGATTCTTGACGATTAAACTAAAGCCTTCATCTAAGATATCTTCAGGATGACTTCCACAAATAACAGTTAAACCTTTTGATAACAAGTACTGAGCATTTTCATTTTGCTCGAATGGCTTTGCATCATTTACAGTAACAAATGCTCCTAAGTCATGTAGCGTTTCAGCTGCTGCAGTACCGCTTTTTGCCAAACCTAAAACAAGTATTTTTTTATGAACTACATGTGGTAATTTCTTCATCTCACAAAACCTCCAAGCAGACTACAATCATTGCAGCTATGAAACCTATTGCCCAGAACACAGTAACTATTTTACGTTCATTCCAACCCGACAATTCAAAGTGATGGTGAATCGGACTCATTTTGAATATACGTTTGCCAGTTGTTTTAAAGCTAATCACTTGTAATATCACCGATAACGTTTCAATTACAAAGATAATCCCAACAATTAGCAATAATAATTCATGTTTCACTAGAATAGATACCATGGCTAGCGCACCACCTAATGCAAGAGAACCCGTATCTCCCATAAACACTTTTGCTGGATATTTGTTAAACAATAAAAACCCTAAAAGTGCTCCTGATACACAGAATGTAAATATAGCTATATCACTCTGTTCATAAGCAAGTGCTAGAACACCAAATGCTGCAAAGGCAACTGTTGCTGTTCCTGCAACTAATCCATCTAAGCCATCTGTCAAATTAACGGCATTTGAAAAACCAACTAGCCAAAAGATAAGAAATGCAATATACAATTGACCTAATTGAAGTTCCATTTCTGTAAATGGTATAACTATATTTGTATCAAAGGGTCCTTGTTTTAATAAGAAGTAGGCAATGATCGCAATAATAATTTGACCAATTAGTTTCTGGATAGATGTTAAGCCTAAATTTCTTTTTAAAACGACTTTTATAAAATCATCCAAAAATCCAATAACACCAAAACCTACTAGGATAACTAACAAAACAATGGACTGAGTCGTTAATTTATCAAAATAAAGGGATAGAGCAAGTGTTGAAATAATGATGGAGGCTAAGAAAATCAGCCCTCCCATTGTAGGTGTACCTGCCTTTACTTGATGCGACTGAGGCCCTTCTTCTCTTATGCTTTGACCAAATTTCATCCTTCTTAAATAAGGAATAACAATTGGAGCAAGAATAACTGTAAGTATAAAACTAACAATAAGTGTAATAACCGTTGTAGACAATGTCATAAAAAAATCTCCTTAAATACGATCAACTATTAATGAATGTACTATTTTATTTATTTGTGTATACATGAATTGTTCCATCTAATGGGATGAGCCCATTTTCTTTTGGCAGCTGAGAAATTATTTCGTCTCCATCACCATGCCAAACAATATTGAAAGGATACATATAGGACGTTATTTCCTTCCTTTTTGTTCCTACCAGGTTCGGTGTACGTACTTGCTCTACATCTCCCCATCTATACTCTTTTTCTATCTGGGTGCCGCTTCCTTTTGTCTTCAGTGAATCTTCCAAAATTTGACCAACAATAGGGGCTGCTATTACTCCCCCGAATTGAGTGCTGTGTTTAGGGTTGTCGATGGCAACATATACGATAAGTTCTGGATTATCTGCTGGTGCAAAACCTATAAAGGATACAATGTACTCTCCATCCATATACCGGCCATTTTGAACTTTTTGCGCTGTACCTGTCTTGCCACCAATTCGAAGTTGATCACGATAAGCATTTCTACCCGACCCCTCCGCAACTACATGTTCCAGAGCATCTCGCACAATGGCTGAAGTTTCCTCACTAATAACTTGACGCTTCATCTCTGGTTCACTACTTGATAAGATTTCGTTTGTTTCACCATCTATTGTATTTTTTACAATAAATGGCTTATATAGATACCCACCATTTACTGCCGCAGCTACAGCTTGCACTTGTTGAATAGGGGTGACTGAAATACCTTGACCAAAAGAGGTTGTGGCGTGTTCAACTGGTCCAAAGTTCTCTTTACTAAATAGAATACCCGAGGATTCCCCTGCCATCCCTGAACCTGTAGATTTACCGAACCCAAAGTTACGTATGTATTCTTGTAACTTCTCTGCGCCTACTCTATTTCCTAACTCAATAAAACCAGGGTTGCAAGAATTTTCAACAACTTCTAAAAATGTTTGATTTCCATGTCCTGATCTTTTCCAGCAACGAAGCCTAGAGCCTTCTACCATGGTATATCCTTTATCATGAAAGTGATCATTCTGTAAGTCTACTACATTCTCTTCTAATGCCGCACTCAATGTAATAATCTTAAAAGTTGAACCAGGTTCAAAAGTCATCCAGACCGGTAAGTTACGATTGTAAACGGTCGAATCCACCTCTTGATAGTCCGACGGATCGAAATTAGGAGCAGAAGCAAGTGCTAATATTTCACCATTTTTGGGGTTCATAACAATCGCAATCGCTTGTGTCGCTTCATATTTCTGCATAGCTTGCGATAACTCACGTTCCACTACTTGCTGAATATCTAAATCCACTGTCAACTGAACATGATTGCCTTTTACACCATTTTTCCATCCATCGTCCACATGTGGAAGTGGTACTCCTTTTGCATCGGTAAACATTCGTACAGCAGAGGATTTGCCTTTTAAAATAGAATCATATTGGTACTCGATTCCCGCAAGCCCTTGTGCATCATAACCAGTAAAACCTATTAATCTAGATAACATATTGCCATATGGATAGTCTCTTAAATAATCGACTCCTGCATACAAACCTTTAATATTCTTATCTTGTATTTCCATAGCAAGTTCGCTCGAGATATTTTTTCCTTTAGGTGCAATTTTCACCAAGTATGCTCTTTTGTTTATTTGCTCTAAAAGCTCACTTTTGTCCATCCCTATTAAGGAACCAATTTCTTCAGCTACTTGCTCTGGATTCTCATTTTGAGAAGGCATATAAAATAATGTCGGTGCAAGCTTGTTTCCTACGATAACTTCTCCATTACGGTCTAAAATATTCCCACGGAGAGAAGCATAAGGTAGTTCTCTATCCCAGCTTTCTTTTGCCTTTGTCGTAAGCTCATCAAATTGGAAAAATTGAAGCTGAACTAATTTGAGAAGAACTAGGACGAACAAAAAAATAATCATAATCCAAATCAGGCGCAGACGTACAATTTGTTTTAACTTTGAAATTGCCAAATCCCCTTTAGTCCGTTTTAGATAACTTATGAGAAAATGACACTAACTATTCTATCCCTATTTAGTCCTGAGGTAAATCAGTTTGTGATTCGTCTAAATTTTCCTTATTATTTGTTACTTCTGCTGGAGTTGCAAGTTTCACGACGATTGGAGTATCTGCAGTTACGATCGATCCTCCAGTCAAGCTCTGTTCATTTACAAAACCTTCTCCAACAATTTCTATTGGTAACTTAGATAACGATTTATATATCATAATATTTCTTTTCGACCAACCTTTAAAGTCAGGTAATTGAATATCACCCTGTCCCTTTAGAAAGACTATACTATTTGAAATAGCACTTGTTTTTGCCGCTGGATATTGTTCTTCTACCTTATCCGACTGACCGATAACTACTGTCTTTAATCCTTGTGCTTCCAATTTACTTTGACTTGCCATTAAATCTTCCCCAACTACATTCGGCATTTCAATTGATTTTGCAAGTTCCAAGTTTTCCGGCTCAATATTTAAATATTTCAAGCTTCTTTCTGTCACTGCGTTGAAAATTTCGGATGTTGTATCAGAACCAGTTTCCGTCATTTCCAATTTTGGTCGATGAACCATCACATAAACAATTAACTGCGGATCCTCTACTGGAGCCATTCCTAAGAAAGAATAGAGGAAATCATTTCTTCCCCAGTAGTAGCCCCCTCCAGGTTTTGATATTTGAGCAGTACCAGTTTTACCTGCTGAAGTATATCCATTCAACTTAAATTTCTGGGCAGTACCTTTTTCTGACGTTACCGTACTTGCCAATATTTCTTTTACCTGCTGCGCAGTTTCTGCAGAAATAGGAGATTTCTTTTCAACCTCTTTATGATTCTCCACTACATCATTAGTATTAGGATTGACAATTTTATCAATTATAAAGGGTTGCATCATCTTCCCTTCATTTGCTATAGCAGTCATTCCTTGCACCATTTGTATAGGTGTTACGGTTGTTCCCTGACCATATGTTGTAGTTATACGTTCAACTGGACCAGCATTTGCTATAATTCCAGTTGCTTCGCTGGGAAGGTCTATACCCGTCTTCTCTCCAAATCCAAAGAGTTTAATATATTCATTGAACGTTTCCTCTCCTATTTGGTTAAGCAAGTACGCCATTGAAACATTGGATGAACGTTGGAAACCTTCTAAATACGTTATATTCCCCCACCCTACTACATTATGATCCCTTATAGTTCTATCAAAGATCTTATAGGAACCCGATTTATATGTAGCATTAGGTGCCCAGACCCCTTCTTCGATAGCGGCGGCTAATGTGAATATCTTAAAGGTAGATCCTGGCTCAATCGTTTGCTCAGTTACTTCATTTAGCCAGTTAGTAGATAATCCTTCTCTTGTATTCGGTTCAAAGGAAGGGCGCTGGGACATAGCTAATATTTCCCCAGTTTTTGGATCTGCTACAACAGCCGTAATCCGTTCTGGATTATATTTTTCTTGTGCCGTATTCATCGCTTCTTCTAAAAAGTTTTGTATGGTTTTATCTAAAGTGAGGTAGATGTCTAAGCCATTTTTAGCTTCTGTCACCATCTTCTCAGCATTCGGTAGTAAGAAGCCTTTAGTATCACTTTTGAATTCGACTTTCCCAGGAGTGCCGGTTAACTCTTCATCGTAAATATATTCAAGACCCATTTTGCCAACAGGTTCAGCTGTTCCATCTTCTTTCTCTTCCTTTAAAGCAAAACCTATCAAATGCGAAGCAAACTGACCATTAGGATATAATCTTTTTAAATCTTCGATAAAAATTATTCCAGGTAGTTTGTTGCTTTTTATCTCTTCCATAACTTTGTTGCTAATATCCCTGCCAGCTTTACCAAATTCAACTTGGTATTTCTCGGATTTTATACTTTTCTCTAGTAAACTAGTAATCTCTTGTTCTGTCATATCAATATATTTTGCTAAAACTTTGGCCGTGTTAGCTGGATCACTAACATGCCTTTGTATACCACTATTGTTAGAAGCGTTCGGGCTGATGACAGCGATCATTTTATAGCTAAGTGTATCCTGCGCTATTATCTCGCCGTTACGATCAACTATTTTCCCTCTACTAGCTTGAAGAACCTGTTCTCTACTATACTTGTGCTCTGCCTTCGTTGATAATACTTGACCTTCAGCAGTACCCGTATATTGTATAAATACAAAACGACTAAGTAATAAGAAAAAGAGCCCTCCATATAATAAAAACATTAGAAAGGCTCCCCATTGAAAACGAAATTTCTTATTCATTGTCCTGGCACTACCTTAACGTTTTGCTCATTCAGTTTCAAACCGAGCTCTTCCGCCTTTTTCCAAAT
>Ga0209013_10004036_pt1 | contig 12936 bp, 11 predicted proteins | sample Cruoilmetagenom2_FD_187291 | JGI IMG/M metagenome (GOLD analysis project Ga0209013, IMG submission 187291) | Oil polluted marine microbial communities from Coal Oil Point, Santa Barbara, California, USA - Sample 2 (SPAdes) (version 2) | ecosystem: Environmental > Aquatic > Marine > Oil seeps ... | reverse complement strand
ATAATAATTTGACACATATTGACGATTAGCAAACATTAAAAATCTATAATCATTATCGCTAAGATTGTTCTTTTTTCTATCGAAACTTTGAGCACTGGGTGCTAATACACAAAATTTTGTAGATTTTCCTTCAGCTAAAAAATGTTGTAACATTAAATATTGACTTGACAAAGCAGTATCGACCATAGACAAATTAATTCCTCTGGTGTGATTCAATGAATCAATTACTTTTGTGTTCAATGTTGTTAAACCTGTACTAGCGCCTATTATAATATAATCAAACTCTTTTTCTTTTACTTCGTGAGTAACAAACGACGGTTTATAAAATGAAGAATGTCTTAATGCCCATAGACTTCCAGCAGAAATTAAAATAGAAAGTCCCAAAGCAACTATAAGTATTCTACCAATATGTTTGATAAATATATTCATACTTAAAATTGAAAATAAATAAAATCTGATGGGTTTTTAAATACGCCCATAAAAACAATAAGTATAATTATAAAAATAGCCTTAAAAGGTGATAGTATAACTTCTTTCTCATTTTTTTGTACTGCAAACAACTCAAATAACAACATAATAAGAATACTAAACCCAACAATAGCAGTTAATAATACTGTTTTAGAATTCTTATAAAATAAAGATAAATTTCCATTATCGAAACTAAAAATATCTATGATAAACTGATAGGCTATAGTGACATTATCGGCTCTAAAAAAAATCCAAGCTAATGAAACTAGAATAAATGTCCCCAATAACTTTGGAATATGCTTCAATGAAATTTTTGTAGAATCAATATGTGTTCTATTCTTTTTAGTTAATAATAATGGTAAAAATAACATCGCATGTATCATACCCCAAATAATAAAGGTCCAGTTGGCACCATGCCAAAATCCACTCACTAAAAACACGATAAACACATTTCTTATACGTTGCCACGAATTACCTCGAGAACCTCCTAAAGGAATATATAGATAGTCCCTAAACCATGTAGACAAAGAGATATGCCAGCGTCTCCAAAACTCTGCAATATCTCTAGAAAAATAAGGAAATGAAAAATTAACCATTAATGAAAACCCAAATAAACGCGCTACACCAATAGCGATATCACTATATCCTGAAAAATCTCCATAAATCTGAAACCCAAAAAGAATGGCACCTAAAAATAATTCCATAGAACTATGTCCTGTTGGGATATCAAATATCTGATTAACAAAAAACGCGCAATTATCGGCTATAACAACTTTTTTAAATAGCCCCCAAATAATTAAATAAAAGCCGCTAATCGCATAACTACTATTAAAAACACGCTTCTTACTAAATTGAGGTAATAAATGTGTTGCACGCTCAATTGGTCCAGCAACTAATTGTGGAAAAAAGGAAACGAAAGCTGCAAACTGAATAAAATTAGTAGTAGGTTCTAATTTCTTACGATATACATCAATGGTATAACTCAAAGTTTGAAAGGTATAAAAGGAAATTCCAACAGGTAGGATAATTTGTAAAGTTGTCGCATGCATTGTGATTCCTATACCTTGCCAAACATCTACCCAACTTTCAATAAAAAAATTAAAATATTTAAAGAAAGCTAATAGACCTAAATTAAAAAACAGACTTACCATTAACAATAGCTTTCTCTGCTTTTGTTTTTCTTGCTTTTTTAATTGATTTGCAACAATATAATCAACTATAGTACTTAATGCAATAAGTAATAAAAATCTATAATCCCACCAGGCATAAAACACATAACTCGCTAATACAATAAAAAGGTTCTGAAGACTGAGTGATCGATTCGTTACAAACCAATAGAGTAAAAATACTAAAGGCAAAAAAATGGCAAAATCTATAGAATTAAATAGCATAATCCGCTTTAAGAAAAATTACATGCCAATGTAATTATATTTTTTTACATAATATTTATAAAATCTCATTAAGCTTTATCCATTTTTTTTGCTGGAACTCCAACTAAAATACTATTATCCATTAACTGGCTATTAATAACACAAGCCGAAGCTCCTATAGTTATATGGTTTCCTAAAATTAGAGGCCCTATTAAAGTAGCATTAGCACCAAACTCACAAAAATCACCAATTACAAAAGGTTCTTTTGTAGATTTTCCTTTTACACCAATAACATTCCCTCCTATTAACGTTAAATGTGATCCTATTGTGCATTGCCCAGAAACAACACAACCTATTGAAGGATGCAAAACCAGCATCCCTCCTTTTATATTAGCTTTATAATGAATATCGAGGTTAGAATAAGCTTGTATGATATAAATAACTGGCAAGAAGATAATTCTTAAAACACTATAAGGTTTTCCTAAAAGTAAAAACAAACTTCTTTCAATTCTATAAAGTAAGATACCCCAAAAACTCCTGCTCAACCAGATATAAAAAAGCCTCAATTTTTGCTTTCCTAGCATTCTCTTTACATCATGTATGAAATATTTTAATTGTGTCATTTTATTTTAATTATCATCATTAAAAAAACTATAGAATTAAAAAAACTGTTATAAATTATGTTTTTCTAGTATATAATTGCGTTTTAAAAATATCTAATATGCTATTTATTTGATTTAATTCTGATTTAGACCAAAACAATTGTTCTTCTTTTTTATTATGAATACTACTATTAGCATGTGTTTTAGACGAAGGGATTTTATAATACGCTTGAACATTTTTTATAGGTTCAATATCGAATTGTGCACACAAGTTATAAAAGACATTAATATCAGAAAATAAATCTTCATACTTAACAACTAACGATTTCTTCTGATAAGGTTCTAAAACTTCTATAGGAATAACATTTTCGATACACCACCGTAAGCAAAGTATTTCTATATCAGATAATTGTTCATAGGTCATTATATCAAAACTAAAATTATCTTTAACAAGTTGTACTAACTTTTCTTGTTTAATAAAATGAGATAAATTATACAACCAAGGGAATTTAACTCGTTGTTGAGATTGGATAACGTCATAAGGATTTCTAATAAGATGTATTACAGGAATATCAAAAACTTCATTTATATATTTAGCCAACAGATTGGCGCGCACAAACTTGATAATATATTTTTTTGGAATAAATGGCCACAAATGTCGTTTGAAACTTCTATAACTGTTTTGTGCAATCCAATCGCAATCCACACGATTATTAAACACACTATTTAAATAAGTATAAGCCTCTTTTGCTTCTTCTATTGTTTCTATCCATTGATCACATAATAAATACCCTAGTTTTGTTCTAGTCTCCTGTTCAGGTTCGAATAGCATACGGTAGCGATGTTGTATAGCAATAGTTTCACTTAACCAACTGGTACCACTACGTGCTGAACCAACAATGACGAGATGTTTGTTATACTTAGTCACTATAATTAATTACTTTTCATTAAATCCCCATACAGTCTTTCATGAGCATGAATAAAAGACAACATTGAATAATGTGTCTTGCAATAATCGCGTAATTGCTGACCAATTTCTTGCCGTTCTTTAATACTCATAGATTGTATAAAAAGGATTTTTTTGCTTAGTTCATCACTATCAGCTGCTTTAAAAAGCAACTGTTTAAAATCTTTCAAAACATATTTAATACCAGTAATATCTGATCCTAATAAAGGAGTCCCCATACTCATAGCTTCAACAAGTGCCATTGGCATTCCTTCCTTACGTCCTTCATCTAAAGTAGGTATCACATATAAATCAGCTTGAGAAATTAACGGTCGAACATCTAATTCCTTACCATGAAAAACAACTTGATTTTGCATTCCTAATGACTTTGTTAGCGTCTCCATTTCTCGACCATAATCATTGTCTTTATCTCCTAATATCGTTAACTTGATGTGCTCATCTTTTAATTTATGTATTGCATGAATTAAAACCTCTATCCCTTTTACTGGAACTAAGTTTGCTACAGTTATAATATGTAAAGCTTTTGAATTCTCTTTTATAGCTTTAGGAAAATGTACTGAGCTATAATAATCAGTATCTATTCCTAACGGAATTAATTTTTGTGCTTTTTTATAAGAAAAATATTGATGCATTTCATCATTTATTGTAATAATAAAATGTGCCAAATAACTTTTTATTTTCCAATGTTTGCTTTTAAAACCCATAGCTTTCTTGGTATAAATCCATTTTTTTCCAACAAACCTAGCAGCTAGAGCTTCAGTCCAATCATTACTCCATTGCCATGAGTGAATGATATCATAATCATGTTTTTTATAGAATTTTGAAATACCCCATATTCTAAACAAAAGAGAATAAAGAGGTCTATAAGGCGTTTTTGTTTCAAAAACATGAATTGGGAGAGTTAGGGTTTCCATAGTTTTAAAAAAAGCCCCTTTATTATCACCACAAGCAATCTCTATATCAAACTTTGTTTTGTCTAAGCCTTTAACTAAATCATAAACTACTTTACCACTACCGGCTGTATTGAAGTTAGAAATCGTAAAAAGAATACGTATCCGTTTATTCATTTGTAATAGTTCGTATTAGTTTTGCTGGATTCCCAGCGATAATAGAGTTTGAAGGCACATCTTTAACAACAACAGAGCCAGCCCCGATTATTACATTATCACCAATATATATATCGCCAATGATTACTACATTGGATCCTACAGTAACATTATTTCCAATGGTAGGAATTAAAGAATTATCATTATTCTTATTTCCAATAGTTAAACAATTTCTAAATTGAAAATTAATCCCTATAGATTTAGCATTAATAACTGTTGCAAAAGGGTGATAACAAGTTAAACCACCTTCTATTTTAGAACTTCCAAAAATTTTACAAGTTATGTTTTTTACAAATAATTTTTTCCACTTATAAAATGGTTTATTAATACGCCAGAAAAAAATAAAAGCAAACTCTGGATAATAATGCATTAAATGATGAAACTTTTTCTCTAATGTATTAGGGTTTGTCTTACACCCTCTAGCCTTAATAGTCTGCTCTATATCTTTCTGAATAAGCTCATTATTGATAACAAAACGATTGTACAACCGAATAATAATCAATTTTTTACACGCATGTTTAAAAAGACGAATCATAGACCTTCCTCTAAAGATTGTTTTATTTGATTTTTTTCACAATATAAGGCACAACATAATAGCCATAAAATTTTACAATATTAGAATATGGCAACACAACTAAAATAGACAAATAAAATTGAATTAATAAAGGAATTTTTATTGCTTCTAATTCTTTTATTAATTGCCTCTTTAAAATTTGCCTTTTAGAGACGCTCTTTGTAAAGTATAATTGTTTACCCATAACATTATATAATTTAGAAAATAATACTTTCTCAAACTGTATTGGCACATCATTTTCTAAATAAAAAGGCAGATGTTCTTTAACTAATCGTGGCCATTTAAAAAATACACGCTCGGTTTTTTTCTTTTTCTGTTCTATAGTAGAACTAGAGTGCTTATAATATAAATAAATATAGGTGTCTAAAAATGCAACATTACATGTCATTCCTAACTTGATGTCTAAAGCCGTGTCTTGACCAATCCGTAAATCTTCATTATAAATACCAATCGTTTTAAAAACAGATCTTCTATATAAAAATGCTGGTGGTCCAACGACAATACTTAAATCAGAAAACCAAGCTAATCCCCAATATGGTTTTTCTTTTATTATTACTTCATGAGTTTCATTTCCTGGTTTTAAAGTATCTTCAATATGTTTTTGTGACTTTACCATTTTTCCAAATACAGCATCCATGTCTTGATGTTCATCTAAAACCGAAATCATTTTTTTTAAGGCATCTGGGAAAATATCATCATCTACATCAAAAAAGTACACATAATCTCCAACAGCATTGATTAAGCCTTTATTGCGAGTCGGGGCAGCGCCCTGTTTAATTTGATGATATAATTTAATTCTGGCATCTTTTTCCTGTAATTTATTGATGTTTTTTACAGTAGCATCAGTAGAATTATTATCAACATAAAGTATTTCAAAATCTTCTAGCTGCTGATTAATAATAGTATGATATGATTTCTCTATAAAGCGAGCACCATTATAAACAGGAATAACTACAGATATCTTCATGACTGCTTTAAATAATACTGTTGATACCATACCGATAATGTAAGCAACATACTTAAAGAATGTGAATAATATACCATGTCTTTAGTTTTAAACTTATTGTAATACTCATTAACAATGTGTTTAGGAACAAAACTTAAAAATGAATTTTCAAATACATATTTTTTTAATTGTGTATCATTATCAGCACCTAAAAACTGTAACTCAAAATTACGCTGAATTTCTGGTTTTCCTATAATGGATTTAAATTCTCGCTTTAACTTACCTAAAATCCGATAGGGTAAATTATATGGTATTTTATTATACTTATAATTTAAAAGATTAAATGGTTTATTTTCATGCCAAGTAATTTTTGCCAAAGCATTATCTTGTTTTATATGTGCTATTTGCAAACGCCTATCAGCGAGGTAATCTTCAGGAATAGTACAAATAAATTTACACATACGATCATCATAGAATGGTAAGTGAATTGGGTGTGCATTTTCAAAAACACTCAAGTTAGTTGATGTCCAACGATGTGCCCACTGTGTCGTTTTAAAAACTCGAAGTTTAGCGCTTAAGTTATCAATATTAATTTTTGACAATATTTTTTCTAATCTTGAAATAAAATACGATTTAAAATCACCTTCAATTTCCCAAGTTTTCCATAATTGTTCAGCAAGTTCTAATCCATCTTTTTTGACCATTTTTTTAAATAGTAAAGGCATTACATCTTTCTCTTGGGTGCCTTCTGGAACTCCACGATCAAAAAAAACATCACCCCAATGACCTAAGGAAAATTCTCCTTTCATCTGCCTTAAATTTTTTAAAACAGCCATTTGCCTTGGATGTGTAAATTCTGAATAACATTTATTTATCTGTGATAATTCTTCAATACATTCCCATAAATAGCTTTTAGGGATGCTAAAACTCTCAAAAGAAAACCCACATTCCTCTGCAATCTGTTTACTTATGTTATGCTCTGGATAGCCGCCTTGAAACGAATAACTATAGGAATGAACTTTATTTTTTAACCCTTTAAAAACAAGTGCTTGACTCCTACTATCTAAGCCTCCAGACAATGGTAAAATAACTGAAGAATCCCCTACTTGTTCTTTGGTAATTGTCGTTAGCAATTCAATATACTCTTCAAGCGCTTTTTCGAAAGTAATCTCTCGCGGACTATAATGCCACTGAAACCAAGCTGTACTTTTTATAAGATAACCTTCATTGTCTATAGTATGTATATGTCCTGGTAACAAACACACTTCATCTTTCCAAAAGGTATCTTGATCTAAAAAAAAACCTGTTGCCATAAAAACACAAATGGCTTTTAAGTCCAATTCATGTGGTGCTTTTATCTTAGCAAAGCTTTGTTTGGAAGGTAGTATAGGGAGTTTTATTTCCATAAATATCGTCTGCACGAATATAATAATTTTATTGCCGCATTGATGTGAATCTTATGAATTAAATTGTAAAATTCTAGAGTAAAAAACAGTGAACACAACATATCAATAAAAGAATAATCAAATAATTATAAGTCAATTATTTAACATGAATTTTAGCCCATTTCTGCCAAGCATAGATATGCCAAACTCCCCAAGCATTATCATGCTTTTTATTTAAAAAATCTAAAACATATTTTTTTAGAACATCAACATCAAGAATGTCATTACCATAAAATGGCATATCAAAAACATGTAACTTAACATCATCCCTTAACTCATTATGAAACCAATCATAGAGAGGTACCGAAAAGCCCATCTTTTTTTTATTAATCAAATTTTCAGGAACCTCTTTTTCTAAAAGCGCTTTCAGTTCTTTTTTTAAATCCTGCTTAGAATTTAAATTACTTGATAATTGCCATGCGTTATTAATACTATCTTTATCTAAAAGTGGTACTCTAACTTCTAAACTATGTGCCATACTTGCGCGATCCACTTTTATTAAAATGCGCTGCATATGAGCATAAAACTCATTCCAACGTAATTGATGTAATAAATTTTTTCGAGAATTATTTTGAAATGAATACAAGTCCAATATTGCTTTAGAAAAAGAAACATTTGGCATAGCTTTATCTAAAATTATCGCTGGTATTTGTAGATGTTTATTTGATATAAAAGCGTTCAAGCTTTTAAAATAAGGAGCCCAAGTATGTGTTAGGCCTATTGTATTTGTCACTTTTACTAATAATTTACGCAACAGATATGGGAGCTTAAACCATCCTCTTTTGTTTAAAACATCTCGCATTCTTGGGTAACCAAAAAACAGTTCATCTCCACCATCTCCAGAGAGCATTACCGTATGCTCTTTTTTAGCTTCTCTTGTTATTACGTATGTGGGAATGCTAGAATAATCACCAAAAGGTTCAGAATAAGCCTTGAAATGTTCATCTATACATTCCAATAAATCTGAACTCTCTACAGAAACAATATGCTGTTTTAAATTAAGATACTCTGCATAAGACTTAGCAATTTCACTCTCATTAAGAGTGGGATGATTCACTTTAAGTGTAAAGGCTTCAATGTCCTGTTTTCCTTTTTTGGCATAAGCACTAACTAATGGACTATCAATACCACCACTTAAAAAAGTAGCTACAGGGACATCACTTACTAATTGTCTGTTTACAGCATCTGATAGAACTTGAGCCAATGAAGAATTACTGTCCGATTTTTGTCTTTGCTTTTTACTAAAGGATATTAAACTCTTTCTTTCTAGCTTACTATAATTATTAATACAAAGTAACTCACCTGGATTTACTTGAAATATGTTTTCGTATATCGTATTTGGAGCTTGCATATAACCATAACCAAAATACTCTTTAACAGCATCTTTACGTAACTTTAAGTCTTTATGAAACCAAAGATGCTTAAATATTTGGTCGAATTGAGAGGCAGCTACAACACCCTGATTATTTATACCATAAAACAAAGGTTTTATTCCTGCAAAATCACGTGCCAAATACAAACTATCTGTCTTTGTATCTATAACGGCAATAGCAAACATTCCATTTAGACTTTTAACAGTCTTCTCTACTCCTAAAATATCACATAAATGGACTAAGACTTCAGTGTCTGATGAAGATGTTAAATTTTTTAAATCGTATTGTTTAGTTAAATCTTTATAATTGTAAAGTTCTCCATTACAAACCACATGATATCTTCCTGATGGACTTTGTTTTGGTTGATTCCCTTTCGGGGATAAATCAAGAATAGATAAACGATTAAATCCTAACTGAAAATTATTTTTAGAAATAATGCTTGTGTCGTCTGGTCCTCTTTGCTTTGATAATGCCAATATATCGGTAAAATTCTGTGTATCTGTAATCTTATTCGTGTCAAAACAAAACTCTGCTAAAAATCCACACATATTTAATAATCTGCTTTATATAAATTTAAATTCCCTGAAATAAAACTAGTAAATTCTAATTTATTAAATGAGCACCGAATTTACAACTTCTTGTTTAAACATATTAATTGTACCTATTTAAATTTAATATCGATGTTACAAAAAAAAATGTAAATTTACTCCCAATAACTTAAAACAACTTAAAGCTATAAGTTTGTTTATTTAAAAAATAAAATGAATAAAAAACTTTCTATTATTATTCCTGTTTATAATGAACAAGGTACCATACATTTAATTTTAGATGCAATAAAAGAAGTACAATTAATAGATGGTATTGAAAAAGAACTTATCATAGTAAATGATTGTTCGACTGATGATACTAAAGCATCTATTTCAAATTATTGTAATAATAATTCTGAATTTTTATTAAAAATATTTCATCAAGAAAAGAATAAGGGAAAAGGAGCAGCTATTCATAGAGGTATTAAAGAAGCCACAGGAGATTATATTATAGTACAAGATGCGGATCTTGAATATGACCCTGAAGAGTACAATTCGCTTTTAAAACCAATGCTTTCTGGAAATGCTGATGTGGTTTATGGCTCTCGATTTTCTGGAGGCAATCCTCATCGCGTACTTTTCTTTTTCCATACTATTGGCAATAAGTTTTTAACCTTGTTATCTAATATGTTTACAGGTATTAATTTAACTGATATGGAAACCTGTTATAAGCTATTTAAGTCAGAGGTTTTAAAAAATATTAAACTTAAAGAAAAACGATTTGGATTCGAACCTGAAGTGACTGCTAAAATTTCTAAAATTAAAAATATCAGAATTTACGAAGTTGGTATTTCGTATTATGGGCGCACATATGATGAAGGAAAAAAAATTGGCTGGAAAGATGGTTTTCGAGCAATATATTGCATCTTAAAATATAATATATTCGTAAAATAATTGTTAACTCAGAATTTAAGCTTTTGAAAGAAATAATAGAATTTGAAGAAGATGATATCATTGGTGAAACAACACTAAATGTTATTGCTGAAGCAAATAAATTTAATAGATGGATGTACGAAACCATCAAACCTTTTTGCAAAGGAAAAGTGCTTGAAATAGGGAGTGGTATTGGTAATATCTCTGATTATTTTATGCAAGATGATTTTGAAATTTTACTAACTGACATTAGGCAAGGATACTGCGAAAAACTGAAATCTAAGTTTAGTGAAAATAAATGCTTTCTTGGTACTGAAATAATGGATTTAACAGATCCTGATTTCGATATTAAATTTGAGAATCATTTAGAACAATATGACACCGTTTTTGCACTTAATGTGGTAGAGCATATTTATGATGATACCTTGGCATTAAAAAACTGCAAAAAACTCTTAAAAAAAGATGGGCACCTTATAATTCTAGTCCCTTCATATCAAAAGCTATTCAATAATTTCGATACCGAATTAGGGCATTACAGGCGCTATACTAAAGCATCCTTATCAACAATTTTTCTGAATGCCAAATTCGATATTATTAAAAAAAGATATTTTAATTTTATTGGTATTTTTGGTTGGTATGTTTCCGGCAACCTTTTAAAAAGAAAAAGTATTCCTGGTAATCAAATGTCTTTATTTAATATTTTAGTGCCTATTTTTAAAATTGTTGATCTGATTATTTTTAGAAGTATAGGATTATCGACTATACTAATAGGCAAGAAAAAATCTTAATACTTTAAGTTTTATGCACATTCTGCAAAAATTTGTGACCATTTATAAAGACAAAAATAATGGTTGGCTTCATCAATTACTTATAGTTTTTATTGCTTTTGGGATTATAGCTTCAGCTATAAATTTATTAAACGACCGAAGTTTGTGGTTAGATGAAATCATGCTAGCTACAAGTATTGTAAATAGGTCTTTTATTGAGTTATTGCAACCTCTAGAAATGGACCAAGTAGCGCCAATTGGGTTTCTATTTGTTGAAGAATTCTTCACAACTCTATTTAACAATAAAGACTGGTCATTTAGATTGTTTCCGTTTTTTTCATTTCTTCTTTCAATTATATTAATTTACACTTTAAGTAAGCAATTATTTAAGTCGACCACAATAGCTTTACTATCCTGTGCGCTTTTTAGTTTAAACTTAAATATATTGTTATACGCTATAGAAGTCAAACAATATATAGTCGATGTGTTTATAAGCTTATTAGTAGTTGTTAGCGCCTTACATTTTCAGAAACACCAACATAATAAATCATTAATTTTATTTACAGTTGTAAGTATTTTATCTGTTTGGTTTTCTAACATTGCAGTTATTATGTTGTTTACAGTTGGTTTGTATATTTTATTTAAAATGTATTTTAAAAACCCTGAAAGAGATTATAAGGGATTTATTCCCATCATCTTTAGTGCAATTTCGTTTTTCATTTATTATGCAATATTTATACATAAGCATCCTGCTAGAGAACATATGCTAGAATATTGGACCGATATGCGTGGTTTTTTATATAAAGACCTATTTTCTTATAATTTTAATTACTTCATTTATAGTAGAACACGAACTATATTAGAATGGCTAATTGCTATTGATAGTTATTTTTGGTTCATCACGCTTGGTTTTATTATCATAGGCGTTTTAGCTAATTTAAAACTTAGAAAAGCGCTATTTATAACCTTGCTACCAATTGGCATTCACTTAACACTCTCTTATTTTAAATTATATCCTTTTCAAACCCGTTTAGCATTATACTTGTTTCCTTTTTTAATCATACTTCTATCTGCTGGCTTATGGGTAACTTATTTATTTTTCAAAAGATTTTCAATAAAAATTTCTGTTTTTATCTTATTAATCCCATTATTATGTAATGCGATTGCCGTTGCAAAAAACACGCCTAAGGAACATGAAGAAATCAAAAAAAGTATGCAATATATAAATACTAATATCGATAGAAGTGATGCTATATTGGTTTATTCGAGTTCAAAAATTCACTTTAATTATTATAAAAATAAATTTCCAAACATAATTAACAACCAATTTATACATTATGGAATTGAATTTGATTATGATAATAACACATTAAAACACTTAGAGGTATTTAATAATTTAACAGAAAAAATTTGGATAGTTTTTTCTCATACTAAAAAGGAAGAAAAGGTAGGCTATAATGAAGAACATCTCACTATAAACCACATCAGACATTTAGGTTTTAAACTTTTAAGCAAAAAAAAATATACTGGGTCTTCAGTTTATGAAATGACAAAAATTAATCCTTAGAAAGGTTTTTAAACACAATCAATTCCATTTAATATACTAAGATTTTTTTCTAGCCAAAACACATTGATGTATTCCAAAGCCGAATTTTGACAAAAAATACTCTCTTAAAACCTTAAATTTAAACCTATTTGCAGCACCAATTAACAAGCGATTATTGATTATTTTAAAATAACCAAGTTTTCCAAAGTTAAATATTATAGAGTCATAAGAAATAATATCAAATTGCTTTTTAATCAATTTTTTAAATTGAGTAGGTGTCATTATTTTTTCAATGGGTTGATGAGACCAATT
>Ga0209013_10004034_pt1 | contig 12937 bp, 8 predicted proteins | sample Cruoilmetagenom2_FD_187291 | JGI IMG/M metagenome (GOLD analysis project Ga0209013, IMG submission 187291) | Oil polluted marine microbial communities from Coal Oil Point, Santa Barbara, California, USA - Sample 2 (SPAdes) (version 2) | ecosystem: Environmental > Aquatic > Marine > Oil seeps ... | reverse complement strand
TCGAAGTTGCCGTCGGCGGCTACGACGCGCTGATAGAATTCGACGGCTGACGACAACTCCTGCTCCGTCTGCACGCTAATCCATGGCAACCGGCTTGGCTCCGGCGGCATATGGCGATGGGTCACAGCATGAACTGGGACGTTGCTGGCGATCGTCGCAACAAGGCTCAGGGCGATAAGACCGCTGACGACGAGCCGCACTGACTGCACTCTTGGATTGGTTGGCACTTTACGAAACATGACGCACGTCACCCGCTTGGTTGAAGATTGAGCGTGATGGCCTTGACGGTACTCACCACATGGGCGGCGCATAAAGGATGCCGCCCTTCTTCCATAAGGAGTTAAGCCCGCGGTTCATGCCGAGTGGGCTGGCCTTGCCTACATTCGTATCGAACATCTCGCCGTAGTTTCCGACGGCGGCCACGGCATCGCGCAGCCAATTTCTGGCAAGTTGCAGCTTTTGACCGGTTGTGCCTGCGCTTTCAACTAAGCGCAGCGCATCGTCGCTCAGCGGCTGCATTGATAAGGCCGAGGCCTTGTCGAGGCCAACCTCTTCGGCGTTGATAAGGCCAGCGAGTGTCCAGCGCACAATCTCTTCCCAAGAGGGGTCGCCGTGCATGACTGCGGGTCCGAGTGGGTCCTTTGAGATTACCTCCGGCAGGACCACGTGCTTCAAGGGCTCAGGAAATTCGGCGCGTTCAGAGAACAGTGCGGAGCGGTCGCTTGCAATGGCATCGCAGGTCCCCTTCAAGTAGGCGTCCAGCATTTCTTTGCGGACCTCGAAGGTACGGAGTTCCGCGTCGATTTGGTGGGTCTTGAGGTAGTAGGTAACATTCTCTTCGGTAGTGGTCGTCTTCTCAACGCAGACTGTGCCTCCCGCCAATTGTTGAGCGGAGACCAAGCCGCGATCCTCGCTCGTCATGAAGCTCTGACCATCAAAATAGATGACGCCGACAAACTCGATGCCGTGACTCACGTCACGGTTCATAGTCCAGGTCGTATTTCGCGATAGAAGGTCGATCTTGCCGGACTTCAGTGCTTCGAAGCGTGCTTCCGCTTCGAGCGGCAAGAATTCCACCTTGGACGGATCGCCCAGAACGACTGTTGCAACGGCGCGGCAGAAGTCGGCGTCTAGGCCATGCCACTCGCCAGATTGGGTCTGTGCAGAGAAGCCGAGAAGGCCGGTGCTTACGCCGCATAGGAGCTTGCCGCGTGCGCGAACGTCTTTGATCTTCTGGCCCGATCCAGCAGTCATCGTTGCTGGGTGGGTTGCCGCCACCTGCTTCGGCTTTTTGTGGTCGGTTTCAAGTGCCGTGGAATCGGGATCAGCCTGCGCGGGTGATGCGCCGGGTACAGGCTTGGGCGCTTCGGCCGAAGCCGGTGGAGTGGCCCCAGTCTCGATATCGCTTTCACCAAGTTGCGCTGCGGGCGACTCGTTAGCAGGCCGCGTCGCCCCTGCGTTCAGGGGCTCGGCTGCGGCGTTTATTGCTTCTTTCTTTGGTGTCTCTAGAGCAGGCTGGGAAGTCTCTGCGGTGTTCGAACCAGCCCCCGCTTTGGGCGGATTGGCGGTTGGCGTCGGGTTCGTCCCAGTTATGATATTGCTTTCGGCGGGCTTCGCGGCCGCTGGCGCGGCACGCCGGCAGTACCTCTTGGACACTATTGAAAATTGACCCGGGCCGTTCTCCGGCGTTTTGCACGTGCAGGGTCCGCTAGGGCCACTGCGGAATGCGCAAAGCTTTGCTCTAGCCGCCGCTGCAGGAGCCGCAAGTGATCCCGCAACGAGCACGACAAGAAGCGCATAAGCGCAGAATATCCAGGCTGGTCTTGGCATCAGAAAGGTCCCCGTGCACTAGAGAAAAGCTAGCATCCAATGTGGCTTAGGCCACAACGTCCGCTTGAATGGCGGCTGCCTTTGAAACCCGCAGCTCTCCAGGCGATCCAAGCACGGTCCTACTTGGACAATCGATATGGGTCAATCCGATGGCAAAGCACCTTTTGTGGAATGCGCCCGGGAGGCCAAAGTGCCCTAAGGACTGAAGATTAAGAGCACAAAGGACATGAACAACAAGAGGTGGACGGCGCCCTGCAGCATGTTCGTGCGCCCGCCGCCAAAGGTAAGCATGCTGACTAGGATCGTCAGTATCAGTAGGACGGCGTTATCCCCGTCCAGTCCTAGTTTGATCGTGTGGCCGGTGACTAAGCCGATAATCAGCACGAATGGTACGGTGAGTGCGAGCGTGGAAAGTGCCGAGCCCAAGCACAGGTTGATGGACCGCTGCAACCTGTTGGCGAGCGCCGCTTCGAATGCCGCGATACTTTCGGGTGCGAGAATCAGGCAGGCAATGAGAACCCCGCCTATCGCCGTTGGAATGTTTAGATCGCGAATGCCCTGCTCCACAATGACGGCCAGGTATTCCGCCAGCCCCACGATCGGTACCATCGTCAAGAAAAGCATCAGTGCATGCCCCGCGATGGCGCGCCCACGATTTGCGGGTTGCGTGATTTCAGGATCCTGCGGCTCGAGTTCAACGGCCACCATGCTGGGTTCGAGAAAGAAACCGCGATGGCGCATGGTTTGAAGCCCCAAGAAAATTCCATAGAGCAGGATGGTTGCGATGGAAAAGAAGATGGTCTGCGCGATGCTCATGGTTCCAGCAGCCGTTGTGGTCGTCCTGTCTGGTAGAATGAGCGAGATGACCGCCAGCGGAATGAGGACGGCGAGATATGCGCGCGCGCCCTCTAGATTGTATTCTTGTTGAACGTGGCGGATCCCGCCGGCCAGCAATGCCAGTCCCACCATTCCGTTCATCATGATCATGACGACGGCGAACATCGTGTCTCTGGCAAGCGTTGGATTGGAGGCGCCTTCAAACATTACTGCTGCGATCAGCGACACCTCTATTATGATCACCGAGATCGTCAGTATCAGCGTGCCGATCGGTTCACCGAGTAATTCAGCTAGCCGGTCAGCATGGCGAACAACGCCGAAGATACAATAAAGAATGACTGCCAGAAGCCACACGAGCATGCCTGCACGTGGCAGTATTTGTGTGCGGTCAGTGAGCCAGGATTCGCCGAATAATAGGAACAGGCCGAGCGTGAGTACGCCTAGGAGAAATGGTGTCTCGTTTCGGATTTTTTTATCCCAGCCGAGCGGCACGAGATCATCGTCCATTCAGTCTTTCCTCTTCACCACCACTCTCCAAATTACGGCAAATTATGCCACTCAAATTTGAAAGCTGTAACTGCGCAATAGCGTTCCACGTCCGCGGTTTCTTCACCACGCCAGCGCGGGCATAACTGCAATGGCGGGTGGAGCAGGCGGCGCAAATAAGATCGCGAGCTTTTCGGGGGATAGGCTTTTTGTGCCCATTGTTTCGTCACGGTGAATTCCCGAGGCAACGAAGACCGCGTCGAGGCCTGCGGCTTCCGCGCCTTTGAGATCGGTTCGCAAAGAATCCCCAATCACCAGGATGCGCTGGCGCGGTGTAGCCGTGCCGCGGACAGCTTTCGCAGCCTTGTGTGCCGTATCATAGGCGCTTGCGTGCGGCTTGCCGGCCCAGAACACTTCGCCATCCATGCGCTCGTAAAGATCAGCGATTGCACCGGCGCAAATATAGTGGCGACCACCAACATCAACGACAAGGTCGGGGTTTGCGCAGATTAATGGGAGCTGCAGCCCTAAGGCCTGTTCGAGTAACGTGCGATAGTCATCGGCTGTCTCGTTGAGATCGTCGTTAAGGCCGGTGCACAGAATGGCATCTGCGTTGCTAAGTTGGGCCGCCTTCCCGGCAACGCGTTTAAAGGTTGCCTCATCGCGATCCCTCGGACCAATGCAAAAGATCTGCCTGTAGCCCTTTTGCTCGATGTGGTTCAGCGCGATGTCGCCTGAAGCCACGAGATCGTCCCATACATCGCGCGGCACTTGGCACGTATCAAGCATGCCTGCCACGTTATCTTTTGGCGTTGGTGCATTGGAAACCAGAATGACCGTCCCACCCTTCGCACGGAAGCGGTGCAGAGCATCGCAAGCGTCGGCGAAGGCGATGCAGCCATTGTGCAGGACGCCCCATACGTCGCAGAAGAGGACATCGTATCGGCCTAGCAAATCGCCAGCGTGCTCCAGGACGGGTGGGGCTGTAAACATGTGCGCTCTGTTTGGATAGTCTTTGGGGGTCATCGAGGTTCTTGTGGAGGTGAAGGTTGGCGATCTGATTAAGTGCATCATGCCCCTTCACGCAAGCCAGTTGCTCAACTAGCAATGGGATAGGGCAAGTTCTTCGTCTATCGGGCTGGTGTGTCGTCGCCCCCGTTCTGATTTTCAACTTTTCAACTTGGGGCGCGCTAATTCTGTGTGCCTCCGCCAACCTCGCACCTACTAGATCTTGTTCGGGGTGGACATTGGCTTGCATGATCTCAGGACCATGCAGACACTGTAGCCACTCAAACGACCAAACACCGAAGAGTCGATATCGAGGGTGTGGTGTGAATTGGTGTTGTTAGTCAGGATGTTATTTCAAGGTCCAATAGCTCTGACCTGTAGGCGTTCTGATTGGCGATCTGATTAAGTGCATCATGCCCCTTCACGCAAGCCAGTTACTCGACCAGGAATGGCGGTTAGACGTCAGGACATGCTTATGGCGCGTAAGAGGCCCGTGATTTGCCCAGCCACCCCCATCTATTGGCAGCAAAGATTGTCGCCGGCAGGAAGATAAGATCACCGAGCAAAGCAAAAATAATAGTCGCAATGCATAGCTGCCCGAAGAGGGCTGTTGGGGGAACCGAGCTGAAGGCGGAAGCGAGCGTACCAAAGACAAGAATGACGGTCGTTGCTACGAGGATGGGACCGATGCGCCGAATAGTCTCGCGCGTTGCAGAGGCGGGTGTCGGCAGCCGGGTACGCTCCTGGCCGTAGCGACTGAGAAAATGGATGGTGTCGTCGACAGAAAGGCCGAACGCCACCGTTAAAGCTATGATGCCAGCGTATTCCAATCCCCAGCCCAAGACGTGCAGCAGCGCGCCGGTGGCAACGAGAGCAAACATATTCGGCAGGACGCTGAGTGCTGCGGCCTTCGCTGAGCGGAAGGTTAAGGCTAACGCGGCCACGACAACGGCCACGGCGATCAGTAGGCTGCGGTTCAACTGGCTAATGACACTTGTTGCAGCAGCGGCCGACATGATCGACATTCCGGTGATGTCGAGGTGTAGTTCTGGATAGCGTTTGTGGACGCCTTGCAATGCGAGCGCAAGGTCGTGTTCGATGTGCTGAACGTCCTTAGCTTCAAGATCAGGAATGAAGCCGGTGATGAGGGTAGCGCGTCCATCCTCGCTGAGTAGGCGTCGCCGCACCTGACGCGGCAAACGGTCGAGGTAGGTTCTGACGCGTTGCGTCTTTGTCATGTCCTCACCGCCGATCCATTGGCGCAAAGTCGCAAGCGACCATACGTTGCGCACGTGCGGTAGCGCTTCGAGCGTCTTGTGGATATCGCTGACGGCAGATGCGAGGCGCTCAGGCGAAGGGTCTTGCGCTCCGGGCCACGTTACCATCACCTGAATAGGGTGAATGCCAGCCAGGCGGTCTTCGAGCAGGCCTGATACCTGATGTGCTTGTTCGTTGCGGGGGGTGATGTCGCTCAACCGGTAGAAAGGCTCAACTCGCAAATACAGGATGAGACAGGCCAGCGTGATGACGATGCCCCAAATTGCCAATGTCTCGTGATGAGCTTCGATCTTGCGGGCGAGCCAGGCGGAGAGCGTATCAAGTCGAACGCGGGGCAAACGCACACCTGCCTTATCGCGCCTCTCAACGTTCTGGCGGCGCAAAAGAAACATGGACATCGTTGGGACGACGAGCATCACGCACAACAACGTCACGACCGTTCCTGCCGCTGCGCCGAGCCCGAAGGTACGAATAAGGGCTGAATCGCTTATGGCAATCGACATCAGGGCCAAGAATGTCGTCAGCGATGTCAGTACGCAGGCCGGACCAACAGTTAGTATGGCTTGGCGGATGGCATCGGGCACCGCCTCACCAGCTTCGATCCTGGAACGCAGATCGAAAGCGAGATGCATGGAGTTGGCAAAGGCAATCACCATCAACAGCGGTATCACGGCGTTCATCACTGGGTTGAGGGTGACGCCTAGTAGCGTAAAGAGGCCTAGCGTCCACAGGACACTCGCAATGGGTGCGGCGTTGGCGATGATGAGGAGGTCGAGGCGGCGAAAAAAGAGTAAACAGATGATCAGGCCTACGCCGACGCCGCCAATGTTAAAGATGATACGATCGCGCCGGCTGGCTTCGCCGATCTCGAGTTTCATCACCGGCACGCCGGTCAGTCCAATGCGCAGGCCTTGTGGTGCGGTCGAGATTTGCGCAAAGGTTTCGATTTCTTGGATGAGGGAGCTAAGCCCACGCTCCTGGGCCATCTCAGGGTCCAGGGCAACAACAAGAGTGGCAACCGCCGTACCTTGACGATCATTGGACAATAGCCGGCCACGGATTAGTGGATGAGATTTTACCCTGTCAGCCAGCTTCTCCCACGCTAGACCCTGCGGAAACTCATCCGGGATCAGTAACGGCGGAATTTCTCCGTCCTTCGGGTTCTCGCGGATTGAAAAGAGCGACGTCACGCCAGCGACGCCCTGGATCAACTCGAGTTCGACGTGCAGCGCGCGCAGTTTCCGCAGCGTCGCCGGTGCCATGAGGTTGGGGCCTTCGGCAACTACGAAAATGTCGTTGCGGCTTGCGGGAAATCGCTTAGCCATGCGCGCGTAAGTCAAGTAAGCGGTTGTCTCAGACCGGAAGAAGTCATTGAGCGAGTCATCGGATTTGAGCCATGGCAGGGAGATCAGGCTCGCGAACGTTACGAGCAAGATCAAGGCAAGTGATATGCGCGGGTGACGCATAGGGAGGAGGCCAATGCGCTCGATGCCGAAGCCGTGTGCGCCCGCCCAAGCGGGTTGTTGCGCATGCTGCGCGTATTCCCGTACACGGTTGCTATTCATGCTCGCTTCAATTCCGCCTCATTTGGGCGGGATGCCCCGTATGCGCCGCTTCCCGAAAGATCTGTGCTTTATCGGGTCTGTGGTCCCTGAAATACGCATACTATAATTTGGGCGCAGGCATGATCATTTCCCTGAACAACACGATAAGGACGCCGTGTTAGAGCAAAGCTTTGGATATCCTCAGATTGCGGCCTTGCTGATCCTTGTGCAGCGTGGGCTTGAGGAACTTTATTCAGCACGTAATACAAAACGATTGATCGCTGAGGGCGCACATGAAGTGGGCCGCGAGTATTACCCAGTCGTAGCTATCACCCATCTCGGCTGGATCGCTGCCGTATTCATGCTGATCCCCGCGTCGGCGCAGATCATCTGGCCGCTGCTCGTGCTTTATCTGTTGCTGCAGGTCGTACGTTATTGGGTGATCTCAACGCTTGGACGCTATTGGACGCACCGGATTATCACTCTCGAAGATGCCCCGGTGGTGCGAAGCGGCCCCTACCGCTGGCTGCGACACCCGAATTACATGGTGACAATTGCAGAGACGTTCTTGTTGCCACTTGTATTCGCCGGAGTGGCTGTGGCGGTGATCTTCGGCTGTGTATGGAGTGGGGTGCTCTACTACAAGATCCTGTTGGAAGACGGAGCGTTGGACGAACGACGAGGCGATTGATTGCCGCGCCTGTCATGGGGGGATCGTAATCAGGCTATGGCGTATTTCGATGCCATTGCGATAGGCGGTGGGTTGGCGGGCAGCGCATTTGCGTTGGAGCTGGCGCGTCAAGGTGCACGCGTTGCCGTCATCGAACGCTCGCCGGCCGCAAAACTTAAAGTCTGTGGGGATTTCCTTAGCTCAGAAGCGCAACAATTGCTCGCTTATTTAGGGCTCAATGTAGCCGGTCTGGGTGCTAACTCTATCGAGACATTTCGGTTGGCGACAGGCGAGCAAACCGCAACTGCAATGCTACCGTTTGCAGGAGCAGGGCTGTCCCGGCTGACGCTGGACGAGGCGCTGCTTGGCAAGGCACAGGAAGCTGGAGCAGAGGTCATCCGCGGCCAGGGCGCAACGGCTTTGGAGTGGGCAGGCGCGCGCGTGCGGATTCGCGTTGGCTCGAATCGCTTCGAAGCTACGTGTGCGGCCCTCGCGACAGGCAAACACAATTTGCGTGGATGGCCGCGAGCTGCAGGCGATATGACCGCCTATAAGATCTCGGTTTCGCTATCGCAGGAAGCATTACGTGCGCTTGCCGGCGTGGTTCAGCTCGTGAGCTATCGTGGCGGCTATATCGGAGCGTGTAACGTGGAAGACGATGCGGCCACGATATGCTGGTTGATGGACGCATGCGCGATGAAGAAAGTTGGACCAGAGTGGACAGCTCATCTTGACTACATATCGCGCCACTCATCTGCGATCGGTGATCTTTTAGTCGGCGCGCGCTATCTGTCGGCGCGACCCGCCGCTGTCTCGTCCATCCCCTATGGCTATATGCGCCGCGCCGTCATCGCCCCAAACGTTTATCCGACCGGAGACCAACTCGGCGTCATTCCGTCCCTCACCGGCGATGGCACGTCGCTTGCGCTTGCATCCGGGTTGGCGGCCGCGCACGCGGTTTTAAGCAGCCAGCCGGCGCAAGGATTTCAGGCGGATTTCTTAGCGCAGCGTCGTACTCAATTCTTCTGGGCACGCGCTGTCGATGCAACGTTCAAATCGAGTATTGCGCGCGCACTAAGTGTCGGTGCGATGGGAGCATTGCCCCAGCTGGCAACGCTCATCGCCAGTCTGACGCGTGTGAAAGGCTTCAAGGAGATGACTACAGATCCAGCACTATGAAGTAGGCGGAAAACCCGGGTCCGAAGGCGGCGAAGAGATAACGGCCGTGCGCGCCGTCAGCGAGCGCCTCCTTGAGGATGAATAGCGCGGTTGCCGACGACATATTGCCGTACTCTTTGAGAACCTGCCAAGAGTAGCTGAGCTGATCACGTGACAGCCCTAAGCTTTCCTCTGCTGTCTCAAGAACCTTGCTGCCGCCGGGGTGCAAGAGAAAGCCATCGAAGTCAGCGAGAGAAAGCCCTTCGCGTTCCAGGAACGGGAATAGCGCCTCGCCGAGGCGCTCGCGCATGAGCGTGGGCAGTTCGGGGCTTAGGACAACGCCGAAGCCGTCGTTCTTGATGTCCCAACCCATGATGTGCTCGGTCTTTGACCAGAAATAATCGCCCTGCGGCCCAACGCGGGCCCGCCCTGCGGAAAGGCCATCGCGCCCGCCATCGCCGCTGCGCAAGACGACGCCTGCTGCGCCATCTCCGAACAGGGCGGCGGAGACGAACATAGCCAGGCTCGGGTCGTTGACGCGCAGGCATAGCGAGCAGAGATCTACGGTAAGGAAGAGCACGTTGGCGCCGGGTATGGCTTGCGCCATACGAATGGAGCGCGCCATCCCGCCGACGCCGCCACCGCAGCCGAGTCCGAAAATTGGCACACGCTCCACGTTGGGGCGGAAGGGCAGGCAGTTCATTAGGCGCGCTTCGAGGCTGGGAATGGCAAGCCCCGTAATCGTGTTGGTGACGACGACATCGATGTCGCGCAGCTGCAGCCCTGCTTGCTCTACTGATGTCCGCGCCACCTGCTCGAGTAAATCAAGTGAGTGGCGTTGGAAGGAGGCCATGCGCTCTTCCCAAGAGCGCGGCTGAAGATACCACACGCGCGGCTCCACCGAATAGCGTCTGTCAATGCCGGTGTTGGTATAGAGTGCATCTAAGCGAGCGAACTGCGGGAAGACCTTCCGGGCCTCTTCGGCAGCTTCGTCCTGACCGACCACGTGCTTGGGGACGGCAGTGGCGACAGAGGCGATCTCGACACCAACCTGAGACGCAGGTGCACGATCAGCTAGTTTGAGTTCCGCTTCTGATGACATGGGACCCCGGTCTGGTGCGGTTTGATCAGCGGGCAGGCGTGGGCGTTAGAGTGCGAGGCTACACGCATACCACTTTCGGCAATTCTGCATTTGAGGCAGATTGTCCACGCTCTACCATTGCGCGTGCAATTGCATGGCAAAACGATGGCGGTTGGTAGACGCAGTTTTTTGCCGTTTTACGTAGCATTTAGCTTGCTTTAGCGGCGCTTGATTGCGAGAGGCTGGTGTCGTTCGCGGCAGTCAGCCGCAGATAGGCATATTCGCTACCAATTCTGCGGACTTCAGCGCATCCGTTCTGCAAAGGCCGCGGCATCCTCCCTGCGGCGCTGGGAGGCCTAGATCAGAAATGGGCCTTGCGGTCAATCTTCACAGATGCGCGAGTGAGCAGGTTGGGGCAGTGCAATGCTCTGAAACAGCCGCTTCTTTCGCTCGATCGATTGACGGCCTGGCCATGTTGTTTCTCTGGACGCTTTTGGCGATGTTTCCAAGCTGGAATCGTCCTACCGGCAGAAGTGATGACAGCGGCTTGGATGGGGAATGCTGCAGGCGTGTCACTGGTGCTTAAGACTCAGAAAGTGCTCGTGTTCGGACTTGGGCCGATTGCGCGTGCAGCACTAGGAACGACAACTTGATGGTTTCTTTCCAAGGCCAGTGTCCGCATGATTTCGGGGTAAGACGTTGTCTTGAGAGTGACATTTATTGGGGGACCTTACGTTCTCTCTCTATGAGGCCTAAGCAACGTAGTGCTGGTAGGACAGAGCAAGATACGCGCGGACGCAGAAAGAGATAGTTGTGAAGGTCGAGAAGCAATGAAGACTACTATTTTATCGTGTGCGGCGTCCCAAACATTCTGTGGCTTAAGAATCTTAGCAGTCACCTCGTCTGCTATTTCTCTTCTTGCCCTGAGCCCGGCCGCTTTGGCACAAGACACACCGGATGCCTCCAAGCTTACTGCAGGCGTTCAGAAGGGGCGCCCCTATTCGCCCTATGCCGACCGGGCCTTCCCGACGGAGGTCTATTTTGGCGACACGCATAGCCACACTAGCGTTTCCGCGGATGCGGGCGGTGGAGGAACCCGACTTGGTCCGCGCGACGCTTATCGTTTGGCGCGCGGTGAGCAGGTCAGATCCAACACGGGACAGCCGGTCAAGCTGCGAGCGCCGCTCGACTTCTACGTGATTACTGATCACACGGACGGCATGGGGGCCATCAACGATATTCTCGCCGGCGCGCCGAACATCCTGGCGGATCCACAAGGCAAGAAGTTTCACGACGCCTTCAACCAGGGCGGCGAGGCTGCGGCCAAGGCCGCGTACGATCTGACGGCACAGTTTTCCCAGGGCACGCTGTCTCCGGCGCTCAACTACCAACCTGGAAATCCAGCATACGAAGCGGTCTGGGACAAACTTGTTCAAACCGCGGAAGAGTTCAACGCACCGCACAGGTTCACGACATTGATCGGCTATGAATGGACATCATTGGTCAAAGGAAACAACCTGCACCGTGTTGTAATCTATCGTGACGGACCGGATCGCGCCCGGCAGATTTTGCCTTACACGACCACCCCTCCAGTCGGTAGCCGGAACCCGCGCGATCTCTGGAAGTGGATGGAAAATTACGAGAAGACGACCGGCGGTGACGTTTTGGCAATTCCCCACAATGGCAATCTGTCGAACGGTATGATGTTTGCCATGCAGGATGATTTCGCCAATAGAGCCCCGTTCGACAAGGCCTATGCTGAAACGCGAGCCAAGTGGGAGCGACTATACGAGGTGACACAAATCAAGGGCGATGGTGAGACGCATCCCTTGCTGTCGCCGGAGGACGAATTCGCTAACTTCGAGACTTGGGACATGGGCAATCTGGATCTGAGCGAAAGAAAGACGCGGCAGATGCTGCCTGCCGAATATGCACGTTCCGGTCTAAAACGGGGGCTTGAGCTGAAGACTAAACTCGGCGTCAATCCGTTCAAATTCGGCGTGGTCGGCGCGAGCGACAACCACGTTGGACTGACCACACCCGACAATGACAACTTCTTTGGCAAGTTCACCGCATACGAACCCAATCCGCACCGCGCGAACCATCTTTCCAAAGAGAACAGTGAAAATGGTACCGCCCTCTACAGCTGGCAGTATATTACATCCGGCATCTCGGCTGTTTGGGCGACGTCGAACACGCGTTCGGCCCTTTTCGATGCGATGGAGCGACGTGAGGTTTATGCTACCACTGGCCCGCGCATGCGGGTGCGCTTCTTCGGCGGCTATCAATTCACCAAGGATGACGCCAAGCGCCGTGACCTGGCGCTGGTCGGCTACACAAAGGGCGTGCCGATGGGCAGCGACCTCGCCAATGCGCCTCAGGGCCAATCGCCTAGCTTCCTCGTCTACGCATTGCGCGATCCAATGGGCGCCAACTTGGACCGCATTCAGATTATCAAGGGCTGGCTCGATGCGGACGGCAAGACGCATGAGAACGTTTATAATGTTGCCTGGTCAGGCAACCGCAAGCCCGGCGCCGACGGCAAGTTGTCAGCCGTCGGCGATACGGTTGATCTCTCCATCCCAACCTGGACAAATGCCATCGGTGCGGCGGAGTTGGGAACAGTGTGGAGCGATCCCAATTTCGATCCGGCACAGAAAGCCTTCTATTACGCGCGCGTGATTGAAATCCCGACGCCGCGGTGGACGGCCTACGACAGGGTAAAGTTCAATCTGGACCTGCCTAGCGATGTTCCGCTCAAGACGCAGGAGCGAGCCTACACGTCACCTATTTGGTATACGCCGCAAAGCTGATCGACCACGTTTTGCGGTAGTTATGGGAAGATGGAATTCGCATGAAGATTTCGACGCGTCCCCGAACGATGCTGGTCCTGATGACGGTGCTTCTGTTTGCGACGAACAAGGCGGCGGCAGATCCCAATCCTCTCCGCGACGCCTACTTCGGCGAGCAGCACATGCATACAGAGTACTCGCTAGATGCCTATATAGGTGGCACGCGATTGCAGCCTTCAGACGCCTATCGTTT
>Ga0209013_10004033_pt1 | contig 12937 bp, 12 predicted proteins | sample Cruoilmetagenom2_FD_187291 | JGI IMG/M metagenome (GOLD analysis project Ga0209013, IMG submission 187291) | Oil polluted marine microbial communities from Coal Oil Point, Santa Barbara, California, USA - Sample 2 (SPAdes) (version 2) | ecosystem: Environmental > Aquatic > Marine > Oil seeps ... | reverse complement strand
GGGAAGATCACCTTTTTAGACTGATCGTTCTTGACCTCGACGTGCGACAGTTCTTCTTTGTCGGGATCGGTGAGGGCGACGCCTCCGGGGAGCGTGGATGTCTCAAGCCTCACTTGGTAGATGCCGGCGCCGGGTACCGAGACTTCCCACTTCCCGTCGGCACCGGACTCGCCGGCCCCGATCTCGTTCCCATCCTGGCTCACGGTGACGGTCGCGCCCTCGACGGGAAGCTTCTCGTCATCGAGACGTTGAATGAGGGTGCCGCCGATCGACTCACCGGCGGCGAAGGACGCGAGCGGCGTCATCACGACGATGGTGACCGCCGCGAGCCAGAACCATGCGAAGCGAGCACGTCGTGACAAGATCGGCCGAGTGTAGGGCGACTACGGTGGCCACGGCCATCTGGGCGTACCGGCACGGTTGGTGGGCGGCGAGTAGGTTCGTAGGGGAGAGAAGGGGACGATATGCAACGGATGCTCAAAGGAATTCTTGACGAGAAGGGTTCGAACGTGTGGTCGGTCGGGCCGGACGAGACGGTCTTCGACGCCCTCGAAACGATGGCAAAGCACAACATCGGTGCTTTGCTCGTGTTCGATGGCGGCGATCTCGTTGGGATCCTGTCAGAACGCGACTACGCGAGGAAGGTCAAGCTCCTCGAGCGCGGTTCGAAGGACACCCGTGTCTCACAGATCATGACGACGGAGATCCGGACGGTTGGTTCGACGTCGACCGTCGCCGAGTGCATGGAGATGATGACCGAGTACCGGATCCGACACCTGCCGGTCCTGGACGATGACGGCCGCATTGCAGGCCTGATCTCGATCGGCGACGTGGTGAAGGCGATGATCGCCCAACAACGCGACATGATCGACCAGCTCGAGCGCTACATCACCACCTAGAACCGCGTACCCAGGGTTCGCGACCTCGTATATGGCGCCGTGAGCCCACAGAATGGGACCCGAGCGCCGCCGTCTCCTGTAGGTTCATCCCCGGAGGTGTCCGGACGCCTGGTGGGTTCCCCGGTCTTCAACACCGGTGTCGGGTTGCATTGCGGCCCGAGGGGTTCGATTCCCTGCACCTCCGCGGTTGACCGGGCTCCGCCGGGCTGTTGTCGGGCACCTGGCTGCGCCTATCGGGTCCTTCGTCTCCTTCTCATCGATGGAGATGCCGAATACGATGTACCGATGCGTTCCGAATCTTGGTGGGGAGCTGACTGGGGGATGAGGCGGATGCGCGCGGAGTGGATCGGGTCACGATGACTTCTGCCCCAGATTCGACAAGCGGAGGAATGCCGCCACCGTGGCCGGATGGACATCCAGACCTCATCCCGACCGGAGCACCGCGCGGGTGGAAGAGGGCTCGATTAGCTGCAGACGGAGAGGTGCATGTTGCGGCGCTGTATTCGGACGAGTCTGTCGATCGGTGGTCGCTAACAGGCAAGGCGTTCTGCCACATGGGTGGAGATCCATTTGAGCCCGGGCATCTCGCCCAATGCAAGTGCGGCCTTCGAGTCTGGGATTCACGTCATCGGCTGGACCATGATCTTTCGTGTGGAGTTGGCGCTTCGGTCATGCCCGTCTCCGTGCTGTGCGCCGTCGAGTGGCAACCTCCGAGCGTTCAAGAGGAGCGATGTCGCAGGGTCGCAGCAACAACCCTGATCGGTGTGTCCGTTCGAAAGTATTGCCTCCGCTGCACCAAACCAGAAGTCAGGGGATTCATACACGGACGCTCACTGAGTCGGACGACGTGGGAACTATGGGCTGCGTGTGACAACTGCGCTGACGAGTCGTGGATATCGATCGAAGACGCGGCGAAGAGCCTCGGTGTCCCGATCATCGTGGATCCCTGGCTTCCGTAATTTCGAGTAGCCCAGCAGCCCCGCGACCCTGATCTACTGATCTACTCTTTCGCGTACAGTCCTTCGATGTCCTCGCCGTACTTTGCCATCACAGCCCGACGCTTGATCTTCAGGCTCGGGGTGAGCAGACCGTTCTCTGGAGCGAACTCCTCCTCTTCGAGCACGAAGTCCCTCACCTTCTCGTAGCCCTTGATTCCACCCGAGAGGCGATCGATCTCGCGCTGGTAGAGATCGTTGACTTCGTCGCTCTCGAGAAGCGCATCTTCGGAGAGATCGCCCAAGTCATGCCTTTCAGCCCACTTCGTGAGTGCCTCCATGTCTGGAACGATCACAGCGATGTTGTAGGGCCTCTGTTCGCCGTAGACCATGATGTTCGTGACGTAGCCGGACAGCTGGAGCTGCTCCTCGATCGGAGATGGGACCACGTACTTGCCGTTCTCCAGCTTGTACTGCTCCTTGATGCGGCCCCGGATGAAGATGAAGCCATCGTCATCCTTGTATCCGAGGTCACCGGAGCGGAATCCGTGATCCGCTGTGAGAACCTTCTCGTTCTCGTCGGGAAGGTTGTAGTAGCCGATCATCACATTCGGTCCATGAATGATGATCTCTCCGATGGTCGGATCGCCGGTGACGTCGGTGTCGATCTCGATTCGAACTCCCGGGATCTCCCGGCCGACCGAACCGAGCCGCCGGCTTCCCGGCCAGTTACCGCTCGAGACGGGAGAGGTCTCTGTGAGGCCGTACCCCTCGTACACCGTCATCCCGAGAGCGGAGATGAACTCGGCGACTTCAAGGTTGATGGCCGCGCCGCCGGTGACCGAGTACTTCAGCCTTCCGCCGAACCCTTCGCGGACCTTTGAGAAGACGATCTTGTCATAGAGTCCATGTTGGATCTCCACCCATCGCGTGGTCTTGCCCTGCGACGCCAGGTCCGCCCGCTTCGCTTCGTTCGCCATCGCCCGATCGAATATCGCCTTCGTGACACCACCCTTGGCGGCCATCATCTTCTGGAGTCCGTCGTACACACGGTTGTAGACCGCAGGGACCGACACCATAACCGTCGGCTTGATCTCGGGAAGGTCATCCATGAGGGTGCGCGCGCCGGTGAGCCCGGCAGAGGCTCCCGCTGCGATCATGAAGTGCAGCTCGACGGTTTGTCCGAATGAATGCGCCCACGGGAGGAGTGAAGCGAATCGATCGTCAGCGGCGATTGGGAAGAGATCCGGGAACACGTTGACGTTGCTGGTGATGTTGCCGTGCGACAGCATCACACCCTTCGGATTGCCGGTCGTCCCCGACGTGTAGATCAACCCTGCGAGATCCTCAGAGGCAGGGTGAACCGTTTCGACGGGTGCCTCTGCGCCACGAGCGAGGAGTTCGGCCCAAGTGATGGCGTCGCCGCCCGCTTCCCCGTTGATCACAATCACATGTTCGAGGGCGGGGAGTTGGTCATGATGATCTTCGAGTTGGGCCCGAATGCCATCATCGGCGACGATGGCGATCTTCGCCGCTGAGTCACCGATGATGAACTCCCACTCCTTGGAGAGCTGCGCTTCGTACATGGGGACCCATGCCGCCCCGAGTCCGTACGTCGCATAGGCGCCAATCGCCCACTCAGTGCGGTTGTCCGAGATCGCAGCGACGCGGTCGCCCCGCTCGAGCCCGAGTCCTGCGAGGCCGGCGCGTGCGAAATCGACGTGTTCACCGAAGTCGTGATACGACATCCAGGACCAACCATCTGCGTGGTTCGTGCCGAAGAGGGGATTGTCCGCGAAGCGGGCCACACTCGCTTCATACAATTCGACGAGATTGCTGTACTCGGTTCCCACGATGCCTCCAGAGTCGTTCGGAGTCACACAATAGCGAATGCGATGCGCACAAGACAGGGCGCAATCGCCGTCTCGGGATATCCTGACCCGATGAGTGACCGCAGAACCTTTGGACAGGCCGTTCGAGAGGCCCGACTCGCGAAGGGGATGTCGATGGGCCAGCTCGCCGCCGCCGTCGAACGCTCAACCGCTTCGGTACGTCGATGGGAACGCGATCAGGGTGTTCCGACTGAGACCGTCGTCCAGGAGCTCATCGTTGTTCTGAACCTCGACGGAGACGAGGCGGTGGCTCTGGCCGCAGCTCCTCCTCCCGCTCCTGTCGCTGTTCCGCAATCCGGGGAGCCGTCGGACGCGACGCGGGCGACGTCGGCTTCATTGACGAACACGGCTCCGACCACGGTTCAGTCGTCAAGCGCTACCGGCAGCTGGTTCTCATCTCTGCGAGATCCGGAGAAACCGTGGCTTGGCTATCTGCGAGCCACACTGACCGTCATCATTCTTCTGGTGCTCGCATGGGTGCTGGTGTGGGCTCTCAAGGGCTTCCTCGACGCGTTCGGCGACGTCTGGGAATCCCTATGGGTCGACGCACCGTAACGCTCACGCAATAGCCCGAATGATCAAACCGGCTGCTCCAATGAGGGAGAGCACCAGGATTGCGTTGCGAACGACTCCCTGTGTGAAGCAGTTCTTGAAGCGGAAACTCACCAGGTAGCCCGCGATGAGGGCCGGGAACAGGATCACGGCGACGCGAATATCGGAGCCGGTGATGTTCCCTGTCAGCGCCCGGGTCGAGATCGTGATCAGGAGACCGATAGTGAAGATTGCGGCGAGGTTCGACCGCACCGTTGGGCCGTCATCCCTCGTGTAGAGGAGAGCAAGCGGAGGGCCACCGATCGAGGCGATGAAGCCAGAGACTCCGGATGCCAAGCCGGCGCCGAACTCGGAGAACGGTGTTCGCTTCACGTGGAAGCCCGATGAGAAGATGACGACCGCGCCAATCACAGCCAGTGCAATGGCTATGTCGAGGGTTTGCTGAGTCGCGACTGCGAGCAGTCCGACGCCGATCACAGCTCCCGGAATTCGGCCCCCGATGATCCATCCAACGCCCGACAGCTGGATGTGATGGCGTTCGCGCCACGCCATCGAGATGGTCAGCGGAAGTGTGATCAAGAGTTGCGGGACGGGGGCGAGCGAGGGGTGGATGAGTGCAAGGATCGGTACCGAGACCATCGCGAAGCCCATGCCCACGACGCCCTGGATCGCCGCGGCAACGAACGTCACGATGAGAGCGGTGATCAGTGCAGCGGCGGACATACCTGTGAACGATAGGGGTGCTCGAACGAGCGTCCGCTTCGCGCTGCCATAATCACGGAGTGGCCGACAATGGATCGCTCGATCCGGACAAGATCGACGAATGGCTGGCGTTCGCAGAGACAGAGGAACCCGAGGATCCGGAGCCTCGCCGGGTTGACCCGTTCGTCGTCTTCGGGATCGTGCTCGGTGTTTTCATCCTTGCCGGCATGATCCTTCTGCGTCCGACCGGGGCCAGCCAAGCGCAGTCCGACGACCTCGCCGCCTTGGGCATACCAACCGATTTCCACCGTGCAGCCGTTCTCGACGTGATCGAACGTCCGTGTGCGGGGCTTGAGACCTTGGTCTGCGCGGTGGTGCGTTTCGAGATCACCGAGGGGCCGGATGAGGGCTTCTTCTTCACCCAGGAGTTCCCTCCGTCCGCGGCGATGCCGCAGCTTGCTTCCGGCGACCGAGTGGTGCTCTCCCGGGTCACCCCGTCAGGCTTCGTCGACGCGGTGGTTGCGGGACCGTGTTCGTTCGACCCTGAGACGCAGTGTGAGTCCATCGAATTGACGATCATTGACGGTGAGGGTGGTCGAAAGGCCCCATTCGAAGTGTTCCCGAGTGGTGAAGCAGTGACCTTCGTTGTCGGCGAGGAGGTCATCGTTGACTTCATCTACGACAATGACGTGCTCGAAATCCTCTCCGTCCGACCGGCCGACCCTCAGTCGCTGTATCAGTTCGCGGACTTCGACCGCAGATGGGTTCTGATCATGGTGGCGGTCGCGTTCGCCGTTGTCGTCGTTGCCCTCGGCGGTTGGCGCGGAGCGACGGCGCTTGTTGGTCTCGTCGTGAGCGTCGCGATCCTGTTGATGTTCGTATTGCCGGCGATCCTCGACGGGCGAAGCCCCGTGCTCGTGGCGGTGTTCGGTTCTGCAGCGATCGCCTACGCTGCCATGTACCTGGCTCACGGCATCAATCGAATGACCACGATCGCTCTCGTTGGGATGACGGCGGCCCTCGTTCTCACCGCAGCGCTCTCTTCCATCGTGGTGGCGGCTGCACGATTCACCGGGTTTGCGGTTGAGGAGACTTCGCTCCTGACATTCTTCGACGGGATCGATGTGAGCGGACTTCTCCTTGCAGGAATCGTGCTCGGAGCGGCTGGTGCGTTGGACGACGTGACCATCACACAGGCGTCGACGGTGTGGGAACTGCAGGAGGCGAACCCATCGCTCGACCGGAAGGGTCGATTCCGAGGTGCGCTCCGAGTGGGACGCGACCACATCGCGTCGATGGTCAACACGCTGCTCCTCGCCTACGCCGGTGCGTCGCTGCCGCTGCTTGTCCTCTTCGTGCTCGCCCACCAATCACTCGGGACGATTGCGAACAGTGAAGTAGTCGCCGTTGAGATCGTCCGAACGCTCGTCGGCAGTATCGGCCTCGTTGCTGCGGTTCCCCTGACAACGTGGCTGGCCGCACGCTTCTATCACGCGGATGGCGAGCCGGCTTCCTGATCTCAGATCGATGTCGACCGGAGGATTAGCCTCGATCGCACACGTCGGGGGCGAAGATGCCGACGACGAGGGAATCCGGGTCGGTGCCCCTGACCGGGCCCCACAGGAGGAGGTTTCCGGTGTCCGAGCCGCGGAGTTCGAAGACCTCGCCGATCGTGGGATCCATCACGAACGTGACGTCCTCGGTCGCGTAGATCGTCTGCAACCGTTCGACGGTGTCTCCAGCCTTCAACCCGCTCAGGGTCGTCAACGCCGTGGCCTCGGAGTCGAGATCACCGAAGCTGAGATCCTGGCGATAGCCGTTGAATACGTCGGTCGAACCGTCCGTCGTGACGATCGCAGCGAAGGGTCCGAATCGAATGACTCGCTCCAGTTCTCCCGTGCAGACGCCCCATTGGCCGGTGGAGACCTGCCAGCCGGTGTCCTGATCCGGATCACCGAAGCTCGAAGCCAAGCGTCCGATTGAGATGTCGGCAGGGTCCCCGAATTTGAGGTCGGGAACGTCATTGATCTGAACGGCCAGGCGATCGCTCTTGAGCTTCAACTTGTCGGCCTCTATCGGAGTGCCAACCGGCGGGTACTGCTCGGAAGGGGGCGTTGTCGTTGCTACCGTCGACGACGTAGTCGACGTATCTCCCGGTGTTGTCGTCTCGGTGCCATCGGCTGGCATCGTGGTGGTTGCCTCACCGCCGGCTTCGACGCTGTCGTCGCTCTTGAGCAGTTGGAACACAGCAACAGACAGTGCGACCAGCAAGAGACCAACGACCAGGCCGGTCAAGAGCGGAGATCCGGGGGGTGTCGCGGAGGGTGTCCGTGGGTCTTCGAGCGGCGGAATCGGGTCGTTCCCCGAGATATTCGTCAGGTCGGAGTACGGATCGGTCCATCCCGGTGGGTTGCCGTATGGGTCTTTCGGGTCACTCACGCTGTGTCAATCCTCAGGCCGGTTGCCTGCATCTTACGGGCTACCCAGCGATGCGTCGTATCAGGATTGCTCGGGGGCGGCTGAACCTGGCGCTTCCTCTGCCGACTCCGGGTCCTCGAGCAACGACGGGTAGGACTCGGCAAGCACTTCGTCGAACGGCACCGTCGCCCGGAGGATCGACTGTCCTGTCGTGGTGCGACCGAGCTTGACGGGAATGGAGAGGCGTTGGATCGTCGTGACATCGATGTCTCGAAGGCTCCACGCGAGACTGAGCGCTTCGGAGATCCCGAGCCCGTTGTCAACGACGAAGGCGTTCGACAGCTCCTCGATCTTGGCGGAGAGATCGGATGGGGACTCGAAGGTTCTGAGTTTGCTCGCCAGCGTGACAATCACGTCCTGCTGATGCTGATTCCTCATGAGGTCACCAGCGCCCGGTACCGAGCGCCACTGCCCATCGACGAACTGTTGCGTATGGCGGGAACGGACCCAGGCGAGCGCCATGGCGCCGTCGGCGGTGACACATCCACCGGGGAAGTCGAGTTCTGCCTTCCAATCTCGCATCGGGTAGTCGGCGCAAATCTCGATGCCACCGACACCGTCGATGATCTGTGCGAATCCGTCGAAGTCGAAGATCGCGAAGTTGTTGATCTTGATCCCGGTGAAGTCCTCGACCGTCAGGGAGAGCATCGTTGCTGCGTTGACATCACCGCACTCACGGAGCGTCGCATTGATGCGGCTGTAGCTCTTCGTGCACCGGTTCGGTACGTAGAGGTCGCGAGGGAGCGACACCATGAACGGATCGAGAGTCTCGTCGGCCGGCAAAACGGTGAGGAGGATGACGTCTGCAAGGTTGGCGGCCTCATCACTGCCTATCAAGAGAAGCGATCGATAGGCGCCCTCGATCGTCGGTGCGGCGACAACGACCTCTTCGAGAGGCGGAACGTCGGGGTCGTCTTCGATGATGTCGGCCGGCGGTGGAGCGGTCGTCGGAGGGAGCAGAACCTCAGCTCCGGAGGTATCCATTGCCTGCCGCTCGACGCCCGACCACGAGTCGTAGATCTGGAATCCGGTGAAGCCGGTATAGACGAGGGCGATTGCGACGAAGGCACCGGCGGTCCGCTTGAGCATGCGGACGACGGGTAGCCGCCAGAAGGACGGGGGTTTCGTCCGATTCTCAACATATCCGATCACCGGTGCACCGGCCGAACTGAGACGATCGCGGGTATCAACGACAGTCGCGTCGGTAGCGGCATCGGTGACCACGAGGACCGTTCCATCGGCGTGCGCAGCGAGTGGAGCGGTCGCCCCGTCCCAGGCGATGGGAGGTGCGTCGATGATCACCGCATCGGCGCGTTCAGCGATCCGATCGATCGATGCAGCAAGGCCGGCCCCGGCGAGTGCGTCCTCGGACGCGCTGTCGGGCGTTCCCGATGGCACGATCGGCAACACGGAGTCCTGTCCAATCTCCCACATCCGGGCCGATTCGGCAAGGGTCGACGAACCATCGGCGAGGTCGGTCAGCCCCGGTTCGGACCCAGTAGACAAGAAGCGTGAGACTCCGTGTCCGGCAACGTCGCCGTCGATCAGGGCCACCCGGCGTCCACGCTGGGTCGCCGAGATAGCGAGATTGAGCGCCACGGTCGATGCCCCCTGTCCCGGGCCGGGGGAGGAGACGAGAAGAACCTGTCCGCTGGTGTATCCCTCGATCTCGGTCAGGAGATCCCGGTAGGCGTCGGATACTCCGGAGGCGGTATCGGCGAGCGCCGGTGCCGGGCCCGAGTCATCGTTGGGGATCGACCCAAGGCGGGGCACCCCAAGAATCCGAGCGAAATCCGGAGGGCCGGAGACCGACCACCAGATCAGCCACACGATCCCGGTGACGACTGCCGCAACAATTGCAGAGACGAGAACACCGCGGTTGGTATCCCATGCGATGAGTCCGAGAATGAACACGACAACACCCGCAACGACGGACAGCACATTCGCCGGAGCGAGGAGGCGGCGCCACCAGGGTATGTTTGCGGAACTCAATGGTCCCCCCACGGTCGTTTGCGGTCCACGGCAATGCTACTTCGTAAGGTAGGTATCAGATCTACGAGGAGCAGGCGTCGGGAGCATAGATGCCCTCCACCCGGCCTGAATCCTCGATCGACGAAACCGGACCCCAGAGCAGCAAGCCATCGTCATCCGAGAGGCGGAAGAGACTGGCGCCGTCCGACGACACGTAGTCGATCTGATACGAGGAGTAGATCTGATTGAGCGTCGAGACTGGATCACCGATGCGAAGTCCCGACGGAGTGGCAAGGTCGAGGTGCATCCTCGGAACGGCCTCTGCCCCGTAGCGATAGCCACTGAAGGTCCCGTCGGCGAACGTACCGTTGACAAGGACGGTCAAGCCGGCCCAGCGAACGAAGCGCCCATCGTTGCCGGGACACAGTCCCATCTCTTCGCCGGCCACACCGATCTCCTCGGGTCTCCCGAGACTGGCAACGAGTCGACCGATGGCCTCGGAGGCTGAGTCCTCGAAAGCAATGGGGCCGATGCCGTTGGCCGTGAGGGTCAGTGAGGATGCAGGTATGGCCTTTCCCAGAGCCTCGAAGGATGACGTTTCGGGGATCGTCGTGGTTGTGGTGCTGGTCGTCGTAGGAGCGACCGTTGTGACGGGTGCCGGCGCTACGGTCGTTGCGACGGCCGTGGTGGGCACGGGGGGGAGCGTTGTTGTTGGAGCAGCGATCGTGTCATCCGTTCCATCGAGGGCGCCGAACGCGAAGAGCGCGATCACGACAACCACTATGCCAGCGATGAGGGCAGGGATGAGCCACTTGAATCGCCCTTCGGGGTTGTCATGTGGATCGTCATCGGCTGGCGGAACGCCTGCGTTTTCGGATGTAGGCGTCGCCGCGGGAGGCGGCGAAGGTGGGGGCGATGCCACCGGTGTTTCGGCGGTCGCTTCTCCACCGACGGCGACGACAGCTGCGACGCCTGCCATGACGGGGACACGATCCTCGTTATGGGCGGCCACGCGGACGTCGATCCATGGTCGACCGCACTGCGGGCACCTTGTCTGGTCCGCCGGTCGGGCAGTACCGCAATATACGCACAGTGGGAGGTGGGTCGATGTAGACATCCGGGGTGAGGATACGAACAGAGTCCGAGAAATCAGGGATTTCGGTCTATCGCTCTGATCCGCCTGTGCCGGTCGTGTCTCACTGTGTCGGGTAACGTTCGTTGTGACGTCACCGGAGGCGGCGGATCTGACCGCCAGAAGGCCGCCAGCGCGTGCAGTGCCGCATCCGCCGGCTCTGAGTGAATGCACTGGCCGGATCGAAAGGAACTGACATGAGTGACCGTCGAACCCCTCCTGCGGATTGGGTCGTCCCGGCGATCATCGTGGGCGTCGGTATCGGTCTGCTGGTCGTAGTAGGACTCGTCTTCGCCCTCACTGCGGACGATCGGATCGAGGCCTCCGGAATGGTCTATGAACTCGAGGTGTACACGGCATGTTTGGCCGATCATGGGGCCAACGTTCCGGTCGTCGAATCCCAAAGCGACGGCGGATTCTCAGTCACTGTTCCGGGCTCTCTCGTCGATGGCGAAGTCGACACGAATGCGTGGCGTCAGGCGCATGATCTCTGTAGCGACGTGGCTCCTGACCTCTTTGGCGGGCTTCTCGGTGGTCTGTCAGGTGGCCTTCTCGGCGGACTGATAGATGGATTTCCTGAAGCGATCCCGTACGACATCTGAGGCTTCTGAGGTGAGATCGTCGCCTCAGATTCTCGGCGTCGCGCTATCCGTCGCTGCTCCGTACCCTTGTCAGGCGGAGGCGACGGCTGAATCTCGGAAGATTCGGGGTTCACAAATCGGCCCAGATGTGTGATATTGAACTGTTCCCGGACTCGTGGAGCGCTTCACGAGATCGGGGTGGGTGTATCGGATGACGTTGGTGGAGGATCACGCAATGACAAATGGCTCGAACACGAGCAAAGCTGTCCTGAACCGAGCGGCGCGAGAGCGCGAGGAAGCGAAAGAACGCGTCGACCGCGACACGCTCACACGCACCCGCCGCGATCGCGATCGTTCCAAGCTCACCGATGAGCGAGGGCGACTCACGACGGACCTGGTCAGTCAGTACCTGACGGCAATCGGTGAGTACGAGTTGCTCACTGCCGAGACCGAAGTCGACTTCGCACAGAAGATCGAGGCCGGGCAGACCGCACGGGACAGGCTTGACGAGGGCAATTTCAAGGGCAGGGCCGAGCAGATCACGCTTCGGCGCCAGGCGCGGCGGGGGCAGGAGGCCAAGGATGCATTCCTCACGGCCAACCTTCGGCTTGTTGTGGCGAACGCTCGTCGCTACGCCAATACCTCGGGCATCGACTTCCTCGACCTCATCCAGGAAGGCAACCTCGGGTTGATCCGTGCCGTCGAGAAGTTCGACTGGCGCAAGGGATTCAAGTTCTCGACATATGCAACGTGGTGGATTCGACAGGCCATCACCCGGGCCATTGCCGACAAGTCCAGAACGGTTCGGATCCCGGTCCATCTTCACGACACGCTTGCAGCGGTTCGCGCCGCGCAGGCGAGCCTGAAGGCGGAGCTGGGGCGCGATCCGAAGCCCGAAGAGATCGCCGAAGAAGCTGGCGTCGACGTCACCAAGGTCGAGTTGGCCCTCAGCGTTGCCGACACGGTCTCGCTCGAGCAGCCCATCGGTGAGGACGGTGCTCAGCTCGGTGACTTCATCGAGGACGAAGAGGCAGTCGATCCGGTTCGTGTGACCGAGGAGCTGGACATCGCGAACAGTCTCCGGAAGTCGATCGAGCGCCTTCCGATGCGCGAAGGTCGCATCCTGGCACTTCGATACGGCTTCTACGACGGCGTACCGCGCACGCTTGAGGAGATCGGTGACGAGTTCAATCTGACTCGTGAGCGAATCCGCCAGCTCGAGAAGCTCGCCCTCTGTCGGTTGCGCCATCCGAGTTTCGGAATCCGCGAGCAGGATCTCGTTTAGGGCGTCGACGCAGAATACGTTCGACATCGACCCCTGCTCGATGGCTAGCCTCTGGATTGGAGCCGTCGAAAGGATCAGCCATGCGTGTCGAAGCACTCGTCAGCGGTGAGTCCGATGTGGTCGGTCCTGAGACCACGCTTGGTGACGCCGCTGAAGTCTTGGTATCACGATCCGTCGGTGCGCTCGCGGTCGTCGACGGTCGTCGACTTGTCGGGATCATCACGGACCGCGACCTCGTACAGGCGCTCGCTCAGGGTGCGGATATCGAGGAAACCGTCTCGGAGTGGATGACGGACGGCCCTGACACGGTGCCCCCTGATGTGAGCGTGTCCGAAGCGGCGGACTGGCTTCTTGAAACCGGCTACCGCCACCTCCCCGTGGCTCTCGGCGACGAGCTCCTGGGAATCGTCGACATCCGCGACATCCTCTGGACCCTCCGCAAAGGCTAGAACCGCGTACCCAGGGTTGGTGACGTCCTATTTGACGCTGTCAGCCCGCGGAATGGAGGCG
>Ga0209013_10004032_pt1 | contig 12938 bp, 11 predicted proteins | sample Cruoilmetagenom2_FD_187291 | JGI IMG/M metagenome (GOLD analysis project Ga0209013, IMG submission 187291) | Oil polluted marine microbial communities from Coal Oil Point, Santa Barbara, California, USA - Sample 2 (SPAdes) (version 2) | ecosystem: Environmental > Aquatic > Marine > Oil seeps ... | reverse complement strand
CAATTGTGGTTGTCAGGTTATCAAGTAAGGCTGACATGAAAAATGTCAGGACACTCAGTATCCATAAAAGTTTTACTTTGTTTTCCGTTGTAATTCTGTCGGTAATCAGTTTAAAACCCTGGTGCTGGTCAACTGTCTCCACAATCGTCATGGCTCCCAACAGGAAGAACAGAATCTCAGAGATCTCACCCAGATGCTCAACTATCTGATAATCTACGACAAAATACTTCATCTGTTCCCACAACGTAGCATCAGGAAACTTGCCAAGCAAATCCTCTAGCATCGTGCTTTCCTGAAAATGCCTCCAGGCATGACTGAAATTTAGAGAAAGTATTGATTCAACATCCAGCATATAAACCACCCACATCAACGTTCCTAATATCAAAGCCGAAGCGGCTTTATCTACGCGTATCGGGTGCTCCAGTGCGATTGCCGTGTATCCAAGAATGAACACTACAACCATTAAAGTAAAACTAAACATAAGCTTTTGTATTTTTTAAAATTGGCGCAAAAATAACCAAACTACTTATAAAATATTTTAAATGTATATAATTAATTCAATATGTGCCGAATTTAGATAAAATCTAAATTGCCGGTTCCTGAATTTCATTGTCCTGTATACGTCTTTTTTGCTCGTAGTCATAATATTTTTAGTAAAATTCAGTTTATAAAAGCGTATGTAGATATTTAATTCATTGTGCTTATGCAGGCAAATAAAAGCACTGATAATTATATTTTTCCGTAACACTTAATTCCCGTTAATAAATGACAACAGCAATCATATTACAAATACAGGAAACAGCACAAATGATCGGCAGTTCATCTGAGAATGGCGAAATTACGCTGCCCATTATCGACCTTGTACTTAAAGGCGGGTGGATTATGGCTATCATTGGTGTTTTATCCCTGATCGCTTTCTACATCTTCTTTGAAAGATATTTTGTGATTGGCAGGGCTTCGAAAGAAGATAAAAACTTCATGAACAACATCCGTAATTACATAACCAGTGGCAAACTGGAATCAGCCCAGGCACTGTGCGTTACCAACAACTCCCCTATTGGCCGGATGATCGACAAGGGATTGTCGCGGATCGGCAAACCACTGAACGATATCAATACAGCCATTGAAAATGTGGGCAAACTAGAAATCGCACGACTTGAGAAAAATGTGGCCGGTCTGGCGACTATAGCGGGTGCTGCTCCTATGCTTGGTTTTCTGGGGACCGTTATCGGGATGATCCGTGCTTTTTATGATATGTCGATGGCAGGAAACAACATCAATATCGAATTGCTATCGCGGGGCATTTACCAGGCCATGATCACCACGGTTGGCGGGCTGGTTGTGGGTATTATTGCCTACATTTTTTACAACATCCTGGTGGCGCGTATCCAGAAAGTAGTGTACAAACTGGAAATAACGGCCAGTGAGTTTATGGATGTTTTACACGAACCGGCAAAATAACATACTATGGCCATACAAATGCGAAATAAGAGAGACACCAATTTCAGCACTGCTTCCATGTCGGATCTGGTATTTTTGCTGCTGATTTTTTTTATGCTTACTTCCACGCTTGTTGCTCCCAATGCCATCAAACTTCTGTTGCCCAGCAGCAGTAGTAAGACGATGTCGAAGCAAACGGTGACCGTGTACATTAATAAGGAACGAAACATTTATGTTGAAGATCAAAAAGTGGATCCGGCTAAACTTGAAAATATACTGGTCAACAAATTAGGACGTGAACAAGAAGGTTCTATCGTTTTGCGCTCCGATAAAACAGCACCTGTTCAGGACATCGTGGTGGTGATAGATGCTGTGAATGAGATCAATCATAAGAACGGAACAAAGCATAAGGTAATTTTAGCTACCAAGCCGAAGAGGTAAGGAGTTTAATAACCACAATTAAATTGAATCGCTTTAACGAAATACTCAAAGACAAAGACCGCCGCCGCGGTGTTGTCGGCACTATCATCATCCACATGCTGATATTGGCAGCTTTGTTTCTTCTGGCATTACGTACTCCTTTACCTCTTCCCGGCGAAGAAGGTGTTGAAGTCAATCTGGGTTATGATGATACCGGAATGGGCGACATACAGACCGAATCACCGATGCAACAAGCTGAAACGCCACCGCCTACTCCTCCACAGGAAGATATTACGGAACCAAAACCACAGGAAGAGGAGTATATTACACAAGACCTGGAAGAAGCGCCGGTACTAGAAGAAAAAATAACGGAAGAAGCGCAGAAAGAAGAGCCCGAGGATATTACAGAAGAACCACCAGAGCCCCAGGAAGAGATTGTGGAAGAGATCAAAGAGATACCTGTAGATTCTTCTCAGGTTTATACCGAAGAGGTTGCTAAAGAACCTGCTCCGGAGCCGGAACCGGTTGTCAATGAAAGAGCATTGTTTAAAGGAAGTACCAAAAACACCAACGGAACCAACCAGGGTATTGCCGGGGGCGCAGGCGACCAGGGAAAGCCACACGGTTTTGATGACAGTGATAAATACGATGGACAGGGTGGTATGGGAAACGGCATTTCATTTAGCCTTGGTGGCAGGGGGTCCAAATATCTTGACAAACCATCGGCAAACTTCAAAGAGCAGGGCACCGTTAAAGTGGATATCTGGGTGGACAGAAACGGTAAGGTAATAAAAGCTGCTGTTAACCGGAAGGGTACCAATGTGATCGATCCCACCATGCACCAGACAGCTATTGATGCAGCCATGAACTCCACTTTTGCCGAAGACCTCAGCGCTCTCGAGTTACAACGAGGCAGCATTACCTACAATTTCATCCTGATGAAATAAGATAGGTTAATATCTTTTCCTGTATTCGTTTGGTCATTTACACTTGATGTTGCTACTTTTGTTTTATGGACTACAAAGAAACTCTGAATTGGCTTTTCAGTCAACTACCCATGTACCAGCGGGTTGGCAAAGCTGCATACAAAGCCGATCTTGATACAACCATACAACTTCTGGAAAAACTGGGAAACCCGCAGGATAAATTTAATGTTCTGCATGTGGCCGGCACCAACGGCAAAGGAAGTGTGGCACATATGCTGGCATCCATTTTACAAGAGGCAGGTTACAGAACAGGCCTTTACACTTCGCCACACCTGAAAGATTTCAGGGAACGTATTAAAATAAATGGGGACATGATCCCGGAAGAAAAGGTGGTTGAGTTTGTGGCCAAACATAAAGAAACATTTAATCAGTTGCAGCCATCATTTTTTGAAATGACCGTGGCTATGGCTTATGATTATTTTTCCGGGGAGAAAATCGACTTTGCCGTTCTGGAAACAGGTATGGGTGGCCGACTCGACTCAACCAACATAAGCAATCCTGTGGTTTCGGTAATCACCAACATTGGCCACGATCACATGCAGTTTCTCGGCGATGACACGGAGAAAATTGCGCGTGAAAAAGCAGGGATCATTAAAAAAGATATTCCTGTTGTTGTAGGGGAAAAACAACACGGTATTTCGGAAATCTTTGAAGAAATTGCCGTCGAAAAAAATACTTCCGTCATATATGCTGATGAGCATTTTGATCTGAAACCTATCCAAAGGCGGGATAAGACCAAACTGTTTTATGATGTATGGCATGACAATGAAATGTATATTGAGAACCTTGCTTCTCCTTTGCTGGCGGTTTATCAAATTAAGAACATAAAGACTTCGTTGCAGGTCATCGAGTTACTGAGCACGAATAAAACCATCACAATCACCCGTCAAACCATTGCTTATGGCATTGAACACACCATAGAAAACACCAATCTGATGGGAAGATGGCAGATATTAAGCAGCAATCCGCTCACTATTTGCGATACAGGTCATAACCCCGAAGGTATCCAGGCGGTAATTGACCAGATTAATCAAACCGCTTTCAGTCACCTGCATTTTGTATTCGGTATGGCGAATGACAAAATTCCGGAAAAGATTTTATACCTCCTGCCCAAAGAAGCCACCTATTATTTTTGCAAACCCGATATCCCAAGAGGTATGAATACCGATGAACTCAGGGAACACGCTTTTAAGGCTGGATTAAGAGGTAAATCTTATTCATCGGTTATGGAAGCGCTGAACTCGGCAGTAAACAATGCCGGCGTGAACGATCTGGTTTTTATTGGCGGCAGCACTTTTGTCGTAGCTGAAATAATCTAATCCGTATGTCCGACAACATTTACCAAATCATACAATCGATCCTGCTGGCCATCATTTTTGCTTATCTGGTGTATTATGTGTACACATGGCTATTTGAAAAGAATTACCAACCAAAGTTGTGGAAGCAGTATCTGAAAGAACATAAGATCTCCAAAGCATTGCTGGCAGCCGAAAAGAAATACAAAGATAAGAACCGCTTTTTTAATTTCTGGTTTCAGGTTGAACGCTTAAAAGACATTCCCGGGGCTTTTGCCGAATTGGGGGTTTACAAAGGGGATTCGGCTTATATTTTACACCAGATGGACCCCTCAAGGGAATTTCACCTGTTTGATACCTTTAAAGGATTTACGGAAAAAGACCTGGCAAATGAAACAGGAAAAGCAGCTACGTACACCAAGCATAACTTTGCCGACACTTCCATTGAGCATGTTAGAGAAAGACTGCATTCGGATCGATTCGTTTTCCATCAGGGCTATTTCCCCGACACAACAAGGGAACTTGATACTGACATTCGCTTTGCCCTGGTCAATATGGACGCCGACCTGTATAATCCTACAAAGGCAGGACTTGAATTTTTCTACCCCCGGCTGTCTCCCGGAGGCATGATCATTATACACGACTACAACCCCGACTGGCCTGGTATCATGAAAGCAGTGGATCAGTTTGCCGCTACCATTCCCGAACCTATCGTTCCGTTGACGGACAAGGATTCAAGCGTTATGATATTTAAGACGCATGATTAAGCTAACAATTCTGTCACTGTTTTCTCCATCACACTAAAAATCCTTATTAATAAAAAGGAGACTATAATACGTGGAACCGAATCCATTATAGCCTGCCGATCTGAATTTAACTAATCAGCTCAAATGAATGACTTGATGCTTTCGCCAACAAACCCGTTGTTTATAACTTCACAACTTTCTTAACCGCTTTGTAGTCGTTCATCGTTATGCCGATGTAATAAACACCTGTCGGCACATCAGAAAGATTCATACTGTAATGCTTTTTACCGGCAGATTGATGTGTGTCCGGCACCTCTTTTACCAACGCCCCCAAGGTGTTATATATACCTATCGAAACAACAGATGATTGGCTTAATGAGTAGCTTATGCTTACGGTACTTTTCACCGGATTTGGGGCTATGATGATGTTGGGTATTGATTGTTCTTCAATGTCTGTAGCCACATCATACCAAGCTTCCCACCCGGAGGCATTAATCGTAGAGTTTGATGTAAAAAGAACCATCATCTGACCGCTTTCGGCGGTTACCGGATTTGGTGGCTCATTATAATCCCCTGAAATTTCTGCAATTAAATCCTCAGATCCGATATCGTATATCTTCACATAATCATGCCCTTCTTCTGTATTGAAATAATTAAAATGCAATGTCAGTGGCTGATCTGTATCAGGTAATAAAAACCACTGGCACGCTGAGTTGTTGTAATAATTAAACCCTGCGCTGCCATCACTCAGAGTTACACTGGCATCGGTTAAGGTGGTGGTGCCTGAACAAAAGTCAGGTAGGATGGCTCGGTAAACCAAATAGAAACCCGGGGCCGCATTTTCACCATCAGTGATAAACTCAACAAACACCTGATTACCGCTTGATGTTATGGCCTCGGGTAGCTCGTTGCCATTTATTTCAGCCAGTAAAAGCGCAGTGTTGTCAGCACCATCATAGATAAACAGTTTGTCAGCGTCTTCATAAATATCCAGCCTCTTGATTTCCAGCGTGATATTGATCACCGAGTCCTCCTCATTTTGCGGGTTGATGAACCAGGAAGCAGAAGTATTGTTTAAATAGTTATGAATGGGGCCACTGCCGTCATAGATAGAGCCTTCCAGACTCAAACATGTATCTGCTCCTAAAGCATAAAACGGATATTCAAAATTAACCGTATCAGGATAGAAATTAATACCTATATAATTATTTATATTGAAGCCTTGTAAATTGTCCAATGAATAATAACCGTTTGACGACCCACCCCATCCCCAATTCATGTGGAAATACATACTGTTCTGATAGCCATCACATACCCAAAAATGTCCACTCGAATTGCTCCAACCAATGTAAGGTACCACATATTTCTGGTCAAGTTGATCCATAATCATGTTTATCCATTCTGTATAACTGTATAAATTTCGCTGGATAGAATCATAATCTGTGGAAATATTAAAATAAGGTTCAATCTGCTCCGGAAATCCCCAGGCACCAGAACTATTTACACCATAATCCATTTCAACGGCTACGCCCACATGATACATCAATTCGCCAATGGCCGTATTTGTTGTTTGAGGAACGTCACACATTTCGTCCCATCGATAATACGTATTTTCGAAATCGGCACACAACTCACCATAAACCTCGTGTTCATAACAATGGTATCCCGAACCATGCAATGGGAACCGCCAGTAATACAAACATTGTGCATAAGCGGTAGCAACGCATCCTGTAATCGCTTGTCCGTCATTTCCTATAGGGCACATACAATTGTATGGCCACCCCTGGTTCCATAAAGTAGTTAACAAAGGGCCAATGGCATCCTTGTCTTTTTTCAATTGTTGGAATTCATCAATTGCATAATAGGCCCAGTCATCTAGCCTAACCTCATCGGGCTGCAAACTATTTTCAATGGCGTATACTACCTGGTCTTTGTACTGGCCAAACCAGTATTGTAAATTAGGCGGTTGATTTTCGGCTATATAATGGTGGTTAAATGAATAACCCAACACAGGGGGCATGCAGTTATCGGCCGAAACAATAACAAAACCACTTTGATTGAAATGAAAAACGTAATAGCATAGTATTTCATCCTTTTTCTCTTTAATTATAGAAGTGATTTGGAGATCATTTAAAGACAAAACACCTTCAAACTGGTTGTACTTCTCAAGATAAAAGTGAAGGGCAACTTTTTTGGCTGTCGGCAAAGTGACGAATTCAGCCAATAATGCGGTGCTGAGAAACATACCTGTAATTAAGAGTAAAAGTTTCTTTTTCATAAGTATAACGTTTTAATGAAATTAATTTGTTGAATAAGTAAAGATATGATCCCTGTATGAGATTTATGAGTTAGACGCATAAACGCTGAGGTTTGTTTGATAAACATAGGGGTTTGTGTAATAAACGCAGGGTTATCCTGCATAATAACATTCTTGTTGAAAGAAAAGTGAAATAAAAGATTCTTGACATCTCTTGAAATAAACAAATTTTTCTTTTTCCGGGTCATGGGTTAATAAAAAAAGCAGGTGCTAATATAAGTAATTTTATGTTATATGTCAAGCTATCAGCATCTTAATTTGTTAATTTAAATTATTTTCCATAATTCAACAATCAGTTACAAATCGGCGAGCGTTCCACTTTGCTCAATACAGTGGATAATCTTGTCACAAATTTCTTTTTCATCGCCGCTGCAATATCCGGGGTAACGACACTTTACATTCCGGTTGCCATCAAGTAGTATGGTATAAGGTGTTGTTGTTATATTCATGGCCCTTTTTAAATCACCGTTAGTGTCAATGTAAGTGTCGAACATCCAGCCTTTTCCATCTACATAAGGTCTTATTCTCATCCAGTTGCCCGATTTGTCAATGCAGACAGAAACAAGGTGAACACCGTATTGTTTCACTTCGTCTACCCATGTTTCGTATATGTTTTGGATGTTGGTAGTGCATTGCTGATTGTTAATTTCCCAAAATACAAGAATAGTTCCCTCCGTTGAGCTCAATATTTCATCCATCAGAATTGAGGTTCCTTCTGTAGTTGTCAAACGTTCAGCAGAAGCATAAAATGACTGGGCAACTACAACTTGTATGAGGAGAAGGCTTGTCAGACAGATCAGTATTCTTTTCATGGCAGTTCAGATTTAGTTAATACAGGTAAGTACTACAAATTAAACTCAAACATTTGAATTTTTTTTAACTGAAACCCGTTATTTTAAAAAATTAGTTGTTTTCAGCCAGGTGAATTATGGTGTTAATAGTTTTTGTAGTTCTCATTTTCCTGATGAAGCTGATCGGTTTCATGTTCGTCAGTTCGACAGCAATAGCCCGGGACAAAAAAAAGAAAGAAGAAAAAGAAGGGTACAAATTTACCGACATCTCCACGGTTCCGCTCACATCGGTAAAACCAGTACCGTTCGGGCACCTTGATCAGGCCAGCAGCGTGATAATAGTTAAGGTGAAGTAAATCTCTGCTTACTTCTTATGTGTTCCATCCTCATTATGACGGTGCTCACCAAAATAGGCCTTTTCAAACGCTTCCAGCGCATTTCGCATATTTTCTACTTGTGCCAGATCAGTGGACTGTTTCGATTTCATACTATAAACGATCAGTTGATGCAGCGTAATCAACTGGGCCTGATATTTATTGTACTTCTCTTTATCGGAAGGATCGGCAAGCTTCACCCTTTGGGTTAGAAAATACTGTTCGGCGATTTCCTGGATCAGATTGGCATGCTGCTCTTTGTTGTTGATCCAACGCACAAGCTGATTGTAATTGATAGTGTCAGCCTGTTGTAGCTCATTGATCTGGTTTATGGCTTTTTCAATCGTCTGAATATGTTCCTGAATCAGTTCTACGCGCAATTCATCGTGGTAAATTCCGCAAGGCACTTCGCAATGGGCGAAGGTTGTTTTTGAAAAAGAAAAAGCAATGAATAACACCGTTAGGAATAAAAATGGTTGTTTCATGTGTTCGAAATTTAAGTTATTTAGAATGATTCCGGATACAAAGAAAGGGAATATCTGCTTACATCTGGTGACAGTCTCAGTGTAAATGTCAATTCATAGTGATTCTTTCAGGCGAGTTCCAATAAAAAAGGAACATGAAGTTTGCAGTATCAAAGCTCCACGCTCCTTTTATCCTGAATTCAGGATTTATATATATAACAACAAAACAAGCAATGACAAAATAACAGGAACCTTTTGTGAAATTTCTCATGGTAAACAATGAAAAAAATAATTAGTGGTTTTCTGCTAGTATAATTTGTTCACCTAGTCTTGGTTCTTATTAAACTTGATTTACATCCTTTGCATCCCTCATTTTTTTTACTTTTGCCATTCTTCTGCGATAACAACATGTAACACTAACATAATACATTAAATTATGAATATTAAATCATTATCCTGGTTGCTACTGGCTTTCCTTTTCGTCAGTTCAACAGCTATAGCCCAGGACAAAGAAGAAAAAAAGAAAGATGAAAAAGAAGGGTACAAATTTACCGAGATCGTCTCCGTTCCAAACACTTCGGTTAAGAACCAATACCGCTCGGGCACCTGCTGGAGTTTCTCCGGTATTGCTTTTATAGAAGCCGAACTGCTACGCACAAATGACAAAGAGTACGACCTTTCGGAGATGTTTGTTGTTTACCACACATACTCGGACAAAGCCGAGAAATACGTTCGTATGCACGGCAACCTTACATTCGGTGGCGGTGCCGAACAAACGGATGTATTCCGTGTATTCACTAAATACGGTATGGTACCCGAATCGGCGTATCCGGGAAGAGCTTACGGAGAAGAAAAACACACCCACGGTGAATTTGACGAAGTGCTAAAGGCTCACGTAGATGCTATCATTAAAAACAAAAACCGCAAATTGACACCGGTATGGCACGAAGGGTTCGACAAACTTCTGGACACATACCTGGGCGAACTACCCAAAACCTTCACTTATGATGGCAAAGAGTACACACCTCAGAGTTTTGCCGAAAGCACAGGGTTCAATCCGGATGATTACTTGGAGATTTCTTCCTACATGAAGCATCCGTATTACGAGGAGTTTGTTATAGAGATTCCGGACAACTGGCTTTGGGCACCTATCTGGAATGTCCACCTTGACGAAATGATGACCATTATTGACAATGCCCTTGAAAACGACTATACTGTAGGTTGGGGTGCTGACGTGAGCGATAAAGGTTTTTCATGGAAGAAGGGTGTCGCCATTATCCCCGATGAAGACAAGCAGGATCTTTCAGGAACAGAAAAAGAAAAATGGGAAGCATTGACAGAAAAAGAAAAGAAAGAATCACTCTATAGTTTTGATGCACCTGTGAAAGAAAAGGAAATTACACCTGAAATGCGCCAGCAACATTACGATAACTATCTGGTAACTGACGACCACGGTATGCTGATCGTTGGTATTGCCAATGACCAAAACGGCAACAAATTCTACAAAATAAAAAACTCGTGGGGAACCGACGGACATATCTATGATGGCTATTTCTATGCTTCGGAAGCATTTGTCAGACTGCAAACCATCGGTATTGCCGTGCATAAAGATGCCGTCCCAAAAGAGATTATGAAAAAGATGGAGAAGTAAGCTTCGCTTGAAAATGACAAATTAAAACCTGCCGGAGTACTGTACTCTGGCAGGTTTTTTTATCTATTGTTGGTTATATCATCCCATATATATTTTTATCTTTGGGAAAAGAAGATTATATCATATTGTAAATGGGGAAACAAAACCGGTCTTCCGGGATAAAGGGAAAAACCCTTCTTGTAATCATTCTTGCTTTTCTTTCACACTTGTGCATTCAGGCTGATGAAGAAAACAATTTGAGATGGGCACAAGTATCCTCCCCTGTTAATTACGATGTAAAGTTTATCACTTTTTTAACACCTGAATGCGGTATTGCCGGGGGAAAGCAACTAATTATTTACAAAAAAGACCGGTGGGTGAAATATGCCACACAGCCTCCCGTTGCTATCGATCACATTTTCCCGTTAGATACCAATTCGTTTTTTATTGCTTCAAAAAACAAATATCAGGAATCTGACTTATACTATGGAAATGGGAAACACTGGAACAAAATATGGACTCCCATAGCCAATGTTATTTCTGCCATGTATTTTACAAACAGAGAGAATGGAGTTGTTGCAGGATTAGGTGAAATCTCCTTATTAAAAAATAACCATTGGCAATGGCTACCGCCTCCAACAAATGAGATGATCAATTCAATTAGTATTGACAACGATTCAATAATTTGGGCTTATTCATTTGCAGCAGGTCTTTTTAAGTATGATGGAGTATGGACAAAAATCAAAGGTTCCGAAAAGACAAATCGTATTCAGTTTTACAAGCACTCAATCTATTTGCTGGGCGATGATTTTTTGGGAATTGTTAATTCAAATGATTCTATTGCTCTATTGTCAACAGGTCAGTATCTGAAAAAGGTCTTGTCATTTTTTGTAATGAACGAAAATGAGATTATAGCAGTAGGGCAAGAAGGTTTGATAATGCACTTTAAAAATGGAAAATGGAAACGAATGGAAAGCGGTGTTACAGAATACCTGAATGCAGTTTGGATGATCAGTGACAATACAGGTTGGATAGTGGGGAATGATGGAGTATTGTTGCATTTTACTTCCGATGACATTAAACGATTTGATCCGGATTACTGGAGGGGTTTTGAAATAATTACATTTAATTCCTTTGCCAAAGTTGTTGATGATGAATACGGAGTTATTGCAGCAGATTTTGACAATGATGGACTGGTTGACATTTTTACCTGCGGACTGTACGAAGCTAACCATTTATATATAAATTCAGGAAATAATACTTTCGTCGACAAAGCACAACAATGGAACATAAGCGGGGCAGAAAACGTCAATCTTCGTGAATTGAACCTGGGAGCTTGTGCCGGTGATTTTGACAATGATGGTGATGATGACCTTTATGTTTCGGTTCTAAACGGCAGTAATAAGCTGTATAAAAACATCAGGGGAAATTATTTTGTTGATTATTCAGATATCAGCCATGGCATTGGGAAAGGATCCGACAGAACCAATGCTGTTATTTCAGGTGATGTGGACAACGACGGTGATCTGGATATTTTTATTACCAACGAAAATAGCACCAATCGCTTGTTTTTAAATAATGGTGCGGGAATTTTTTCAGAAGTGACGGAAGCTGTTGGTTTAGTTACAAATTTTGGCGGCACGGGTTGCAGTCTTGGTGATATTGATAATGATGGCGATCTGGATCTTTTCGTAGCCAACTGGTCAGCAAAAAACATATTATACAGAAATTTGCTGAAAGAAACAGGACAACTCATATTTGAAAATATTACCGAGGCAGGTAATGTAGGTGGGGCAATTTATTCAAAAAGCAATGCCGTGGTATTTTCTGATATTGATAATGATGCCGATCTGGATTTGTTCATTACAAACCGTAAAACTTCCAATAAGCTTTATCTCAATGACGGCAGCGGGATTTTCACCGATATGACTGCCGTTTTGATAGATGAAGATTCATTGAAATCATACGGAGCAGTTATTGCTGATTTTGACGGTGATGGATTTAAAGACATTTACGTTTCCAATGTGGGTAATAACGTTTTCTATAAAAGCATTAATGGCAAACGGTTTGTTGACAATACGCTAAAATACGGGGCAGAAATAGAAGGATACAGTACCGGTTCGGCAGCAGCCGACTTTGATAACAATGGCAGCACCGATTTATATATTGCCAATTACCTTGGCGAAAGCAGCGCCATACTGCGAAATAATCTTAATAATCAGCAATACACTAAGGTGGCTGTTAAGGGAATTGAAAACAACAGAAGCGGGATAGGAGTTAAAATATTTGTTTATAAAGAAGATACGTTAAATCAAGCTCTACAACTCATAAGTTATACAGAAATATCGGGAGGGTCCGGTTATGCTTCCATGAATCAACAATTCTTGCCAATTCCAGTTCCTGGCCAAAAGTTTGTTGATGCTAAAATTGTTTTCCCCACCGGGATAGTAAAAACGATAAAACATATCAAAACGG
>Ga0209013_10004029_pt1 | contig 12947 bp, 12 predicted proteins | sample Cruoilmetagenom2_FD_187291 | JGI IMG/M metagenome (GOLD analysis project Ga0209013, IMG submission 187291) | Oil polluted marine microbial communities from Coal Oil Point, Santa Barbara, California, USA - Sample 2 (SPAdes) (version 2) | ecosystem: Environmental > Aquatic > Marine > Oil seeps ... | reverse complement strand
ATGAATGAAGGTGATAAGCTGCGGGTCTTGCTACCGCATTGGATTGAACACAATCAGGAACATGCCAAAGAGTTCCGCCGTTGGGCGGATGTGGCTGGTGAAGGAGCGGAAGACATTTTAGAAGCGGCTTCAGCAATGGTGCATGTCAATGAGGCATTAGAGAATGCCTTGGAGAAGTTAGGGGGAGCCTTACCCCACGACCATCTCCATCACCATGAGCACAAAAATTTAGAGTAAAAATGGCCCTCCGAAAAATTGTTCTTTATGCAGAAAACCCGGAACCCTTGCGAAAAAAATGTGAGCCAGTCAGGGTTGTCAACCGGCGCACGAAAAAGTTGATCGAAGACCTGAAAGATACTCTTAGTGCCTCCCCTGATGGGATTGGGCTGGCAGCTCCGCAGATTAATATGCACAAAAGAGTGCTCGTCGTGCGCTTGGCTGGTGGGAGTAACGATGAGCAAGAGCCAGGTTCCCCCATCGCTCTGGTGAACCCAAAAATCATCGAGGCTGGAAACGAGAAACGGGACTTTGATGGTTGTCTAAGCTTTCCTGATCTATATGCCGAAACGGTTCGCCCTCATTACCTGCGGGTATCTGGACTTTATGAAGATGGGAAATCCTTCGAGCGGGTATTTGAAGGGTTTGATGCAGTTGTAGTACATCACGAGATCGATCATCTTGACGGGGTGTTGTTCATTGATCGCATTGAAAAATTCGAGGATCTATACCGGGTTCGCGAGGACGAACATGGCAGGTTGGTGAAAGTCCCGCTAACAGTAGAACTCAATAGCTTGAGGTAATATTGAAGGAAATTTCATGAACTTAGAAGATACACAGTACAAGGTTTATCAAGCAATTCAACAAGTAGAGCACCCCGCCATCGCTAGCCCCCTGGTCGATTTGGGGATGATTCGGGATATCAGTTATTCACCCGACGAGAACACTGTCTCGCTCACATTGGTGCTGCCGGTGATGGGTATCCCGCAAAATGTGCGCGACTATATGGTAAACAGTCTATACCAGGCTGCAAAATCTGCAGGTTCAGAACTCACCAACGTTAGCCTTGCCGAGATGACGGACGGTGAGCGTCAGGTATTCTTTATCAAGGAGAAAGAAAACTGGAGAGGATCGTAATGTACTATATAAAGACCGGACAGGAGTGGCTCGACAATCTTATGCCAGATGGGCTCCCCACCCAAACATCAACTTTGATCAGCGGACCGGGTGGTTCTGGCAAACCATTAATCGGAGAGACTATCGTCGCAGCCTGGCTCAGGCAGGGGGGCAGCACAGTCTTCATGTCGCTGCAGTACCCAAGCAGCGATTTTATCTTCAGCAGCCTAAAAACGGTTACTGGACTCGATCTTAATGATTATTCGGAAAAAGTAGCATTTATTTCGCTGGACGCGACGATTGATGGCATAGAAACGCCCCACGATCATGCTTTCAAAGCCAATCTGATTAAGCCAGACATCTGGGACGCAGCCATTGAAAAGGGCTGCTCGCTGGTACCGGTAGCTGGACCCGGAATCCTCGTATTCGGCTCTGCACTCAACCTGCTGTTGTTTTCCCCCACTTACGAGGACGAAGTGCTCGAAGCCATGCAAAAAACCATCCGCGATGACAAACGGCGCACCTACATGTTCTCTGTTAGCACCAGTGCAAAGAAGGAAAAAATCGCGCGGCTGGAAGCTGCAGCCGATAACCTGATGATATCCCGCAGCGAGAAAAAGCCATTCCGCTTATATATGCACATCGTACGATTAAAAGACGCACCTTATCTGACTGATGAGGTCACTGTTCCAATCCCGCCGGAAGCGTTGGCAGACGTAAAAGAAGTCGCCGAGCACAGCCGTAAGCGTGTCATTCCATTAATCTCAAAAATATGAGAGGAGTAGATCATGAGTGATTATCTGGTAAAAGATTGGATGTCAGCCAAACCACTAACTGTATCCAGTGGAGATACTCTGCCTGAAGCATACTGGTTAATGACCAAGAGTAATATCCGTCGTCTTCCAGTCATGGACAAAGGCAAATTGATTGGAATTGTTACCCTGGATGACCTGAAACGAATGGAGCCGATCAAATTCTCCGGGCTAGATATGATCCAAATTGGCGATATGCTCTGTAAGTTACCCGTTCACAGGGTAATGACAAAAAATCCAGTTACCATCTCGTCAACCGTACCTTTGATTGATGCAGCACGACTTATGTTAGAGAACCGGATCAGTGCACTGCCAGTTGTGGATGGGGGCGAGTTGGTGGGGATCATCACTGAGAGCGATATTTTCCGTGCATATGTGGAGCGCGAAGAAATGTGAGTCATCGAATCGTGTGATTTCCAATCGGATTGATACCTGAAGCTGTTACGGGTAATTATTTGGAGGGTAATCTTTGAGCGCATCAAGCCAAGCAAAAGAAAGAACCCTGACCATCCTACAGAGGCTAATGGGAGAATACCCCTCAAAAGATTTCGCAGTTCGATTATGGGATGGCACGATCTGGTCTGAAAATTCACAGCAGTCTGAACAACACCCGGCATTAACCCTGGTGCTGTCCCACCCTGGATCTCTGTTAAGCATGTTATTACCCCCAACAGAATTTATACTGGGGGAAGCTTATATTTATGGTAATTTTGATATGGAGGGGGACTTGATCGCTGCTTTCAGCCAACACTATGTTTTCCCAGACGGCGAATTGGTGCCAATCAGTGTCTCTCTATCAGCGGCAGAGGCAGCCGGTTTTGAAATACGAGATTTTGAGTCGTTGCGTGAGCTTTACCCCTCACATTGCGCAATTGGGTTCGGTGGCTGGAAGACCATCATGAGCAGGCTTTACGCATTGTGGATGAAATTACATACCGCGTCTGGCGGCTTTTTATGTCCGGTTCGACTGATGGGTTTAAAGCTGGTGGGAACAATGTCTATCAATCGCTGCTGGTCAAACCCGAGAACAACGGAAGTAGCGGTCTGCCCCTCACTCGAGCTGATCTATACAAAGGCAATGGTAGCACCTGATAGCATGAGAAGTCTTAACCAGAAAGATTATAACCAAAATAAGCCTATTTAAAGAACAGGGATAGAAAACATGAAAGTAAGCACTGTTTCTCAAATGAGAGCGCTTGATAAAAAAGCTATCGAAGAATTTGGCATCCCTGACTTACTCTTAATGGAAAACGCCGGGCTTGCTGCCTTTTCTGTCTTGCTCGATGAGTTGGGTGTCGAGGGTAAACGCTTTTTGGTGTTTGCGGGAGTGGGTAATAACGGAGGGGATGGATGCGTGCTCGCCAGAAAAATCTATTCCAACGGTGGTTTCGTCAAGCTTTTCATCCTGGGGGATCCAGAAAAATTCAAAGGATCCTCGAAAATCAACTATGACATTCTTTCCCGCACACCCATAGAAGTCCAACGTGTGGAATCTCTCAACAAGATTCAAGCAGAGGCCAGGCAATATGACCTGATTGTGGATGCTATCTTCGGAACCGGTTTATCCCGGGATGTGGGCGGCGTGTACCGTGAGGTCATCCAATTGATCAACACCAGCAGGAAGCCAGTCTTGAGCATCGACATTCCATCTGGCGTACATGGTGATACCGGGCAAGTCATGGGTGCAGCGGTGAAAGCGGATTACACGGTCACCTTCGGCCTCCCAAAGATTGGTAGTATGCTATACCCCGGTTATAAGCTGGGTGGGAAGCTTTACCTCAGCCATATTTCCTTTCCACCAATGATCTACACTGCTGATTGGCTGAAGATCGCTATCAGCAGCCCGGTAGTTCTACCTGCCAGAGATATTAGCGGTCATAAAGGGGATTTTGGGGAGGCGCTATTCATCGCTGGAGCTTCTTCATATTTTGGCGCGCCTTATTTCTCTGCCCTCTCGTTTCTGAAAGCGGGCGGCGGCTATTCACGTCTGGCGGCTCCGGAAACAATGACCCCGTTTATCGCCAACAAGGGAAGTGAGATTGTTTTTATCCCGCAGAAAACTACTTCTGCTGGAAGCATATCTCTCGAAAATAAGCCAGCTTTGCTGGAATTGGCTGCGCAAATGGATATTGTGGTTCTTGGACCGGGTTTATCCCTGGAACCGGAGACCCAGCAACTGGCCAGGGAGCTGGCTAGCGAGATCGATAAGCCCTTGTTAATTGATGGCGACGGTATTACAGCGCTGTGCCTAGACCTGCAAATCCTACGAGAGCGAAACGCGCAGACGATTCTGACTCCACACCTGGGAGAGATGTCACGTATCACAGGGCTGCCCGTAAGTGAAATTGACCTGAACAAAATTGAGGTTCTACAGCGTACGGCTGCTGATTTGAACGCCATCATCGTATTGAAAGGAGCTCACTCGCTGATCGGTTGTCCTGATCAAAGGGTATTTATCAATATGAGTGGGAATTCCGGCATGGCTACGGCCGGCTCTGGGGATGTGCTTGCCGGCACGATTGCCACTATGTTCGGTCTGGGGCTATCGCTTGAAGACGCAGTAAAGCAGGGGGTATTTGTCCATGGAATGTCGGGGGATTTGGCCGCGGATGATCATGGAGAAGATGGCATCACGGCTCAAGACATCTTGGACTATTTACCGCTTGCCATGAAAATTATCAGAGAAGGACTCCCTGAAAAGCTTAAAGGTCGCTATATGGGGGCACACATTGTATAGGAGACGAACATGAGGGCCTGGGTGCTAAACGAACAGGCAAAGGTTGAGGATAGACCGCTTAAGCTGCAGGAGGTCCCAACCCCCCACGCACAAGAAAGAGAGGTACGCATCAAAGTAATTGTGTGTGGGATTTGTCGCACAGATATCCACATCGCTGAAGGAGACCTGCCCCTAAAGAAATCTCCCATCATTCTTGGACACGAGGTTGTGGGTGTGGTTGATGAAGTGGGGAATGATGTCCAACGGTTCAAAATAGGAGATCGAGTTGGCGTATATTGGCTGCATGATGTGTGCGGAAAATGCAAATACTGCCGCTCACTCCAGGAGAACTACTGCCCAGAGTTTAAAGCTACCGGATGGGACGTTGATGGTGGCTTTGCAGAGTATATTACTATTCCAGCGGAATTCGCTTTACCCTTGAACGAAATTCAGTTGGATCCGGTTGAAATAACTCCGCAAATGTGCCCGGGAATCGCCGGGTACGCGGCTTTCACACTCACGGAAGTAGAAGCGGGAGAGAAATTGGGGCTCTATGGCTTTGGTCCTACTGCCTATTATGTACTAAAAGTAGCGCAATTCCTGGACATTGAAACTTATGTTAGTACACGCTCTCCGAAAAATATAACCCGCGCCCTGAAAGAAGGCGCTACCTGGGCTGCTAATACTACCGAAGAGGGAATGCCCGTCCAGTTGGACGCAGCCATTCTCTTCCCTCCAGTGGGCAGCCTGGTTGAACCGATCCTTTCCCAACTTAAACCAGGCGGCACACTGGTTATGGCACCTGTCTCCTCCAGTCCGATCCACATCGGGGACTACAGTCAAAATTTGTGGGGACGCACAATCAAAACCCTTTACCAGGTGAAGCCATCTGACGCAGAGGAATTTATCGATATCAGCCATGGTTTAGAAATGAAAGCAGGAACGACCCAATTCCCCTTTGAAGAATTGCCGCAAGCCCTAATCTGTGTCAAGCATGGCGAAATTGACCAGCCGAATGCTGTGATTATTATTGAAGAAGGTCAGGCTTCTTCCTAGCGGTATTTGTGAACTTAGCAGGACAGACTCGACCAGATGAGGATTTTATGCTCACTCGACGCATAATTCACTTTATAAAGGAAATTTCAGCATGCATACCAAGCAAATGAAAGCCATCCAAGTAATAAGTTCTGGAGAACATAAAACTCTGTCAATACCCGCTGATCTGCCGCTCCAGTTTGTGTACAAGGCTGATCAAAGTCACGAACTGTTTCATCAATCTCTGGACAGGCTCAGTTGGCAGAGGCGGGATGAGACAACCGTCTTATACTCCATTCTCTCGCCGGATATGGCACCTCAATGGATCTCAGCCCTATTGGCACTTGGGGCGGAGGTCGTTTTTGCTGAACGTGAACAAAGCACTCCCTTGGAAGATTTCCTGCCGCGTGTCGGACCGCATTCCGGAGAAATAACCGCCTTGCGAATCCCTCAGGATGTGCCCGGGCGCGTGTGGGCCGAGGAGTACGTTTCCACAGCGCCATCTGCTGCCCCCATTGTTAGCGTCTTTGCTGTGGTTGATATATTGGAGGACACAGTACAGCATGCACGACTGGCTCTTACAGGGGTATGGCGTGAAAACGCCCGTTTGGCAGATGCGATCCAAACACTTGTCGGTGGTCCTTTAAACTCTAAAAGCATCCAACGCGCCGCCAATGCGGTTGAAGCGGAAGTTGCCCCTCAAAGTGATTTCCTCGGCAGCAGCGATTACCGCCGGGCAATGTCAGCCGTGCTGACGCGTCGAGTATTAGATCAATGCCAAAATTATGCAGAGAAAGGGGATATCACATGAAGAACGACAGCCAAAACATCACCCTTATTATAAACGGCGTAAGCAAGTCTCTCAGCGTGGGTAAAAAAGAAAGCTTGCTTGATGCACTGCGCAGTGCTTCCTATTTCAGCGTGAAGAGTGGTTGCGATAGCGGGGACTGCGGTGTTTGTACGATATTGATGGAGGGTCGACCGGTTCGCAGTTGTATGATCCGCGCCATGGAAGCTGACGGGGTCAACATCACCACTGTGGAAGGGTTGAGCCAGGGCGAGAAGCTGCATCCCATCCAAGAAGCTTTTATCGAAACTGGAGCGGTTCAGTGCGGTTTTTGTACCCCATCACAGGTGCTGGTTGCCAAGGCGCTGCTGGATGAAAATCCAAACCCGAGCGAAGAGGAAGTGCGGGGAGCTATGAGCGGGGTATTATGTCGCTGCACAGGCTATGTCAGAACTACGGAGGCAGTCCTACGCGCGGCCGCTGTACTGCGGGAAGGTGAAACCGAACCAGTGATGATCCCACAGCAGATTTTGCCAGCAGAATCAAAGCAAATCACGCTGCCGGAGGCATACTACCGGAAAGGGGGCAATACAGCTCCACTGCCACCGTTGGTTTTCACTCCACAGGAAATGTCACAGACACAGGTGATTGGCAAACCCGAGGTAAAGGTGGATGCTGAAAAACTGGTGCGTGGTCGTCCTGTGTTTGCGGATGATCAGCAACCAGAAGGTTTGCTCTACGGTGCACTACTTACAAGTCCCCATGCTCATGCTCGTATCGTAAACATCGATGCCAGCCAGGCGCGTGCTATGCCAGGTGTCCACGCTGTGCTTACTTATGAAGACATTCCGCGCATCAAATATGCATCAGGTGGGCAGAGCTACCCCCAACCGCCACCCTACGACCAGGTTTGTCTCGATAATAAAGTCAGGCATGTCGGTGACCGGGTGGCTGTAGTTGCTGCTGAAACAAAATATCTTGCAGAAAATGCCCTGCGTCTGATCCACGTAGAGTATGAACTACTGCCATTAGTGCTTGATCCTGTTGAAGCCATGCAGGAAGATGCGCCAGTCATCCACGACGAACCCGACACGGAGGGAATTTACGATTCACAGCATAACGTCGTTCATCGTATCGATGCACAGGTGGGTGACGTGGAGACTGCTTTTTCCAGTGCTGAACATGTCTTAGAGGGAGAGTACCATACCCCAAAACAGCAGCAAGCTCATTTGGAAACCCATGTCTGTATTACCTATTGGGACGAGGACGATCGCCTGGTGATCCGCTCCAGCACCCAGGTTCCTTTCCACATCCGGCGTATGGTGGCACCGCTGATTGGACTGCCCGTCAAACGAATCCGAGTGATTAAACCCCGCATCGGCGGCGGATTTGGCAATAAACAGGAGTTGATTCTGGAGGATTTATGCGCTCACTTGACGCTCAAAACGGGGCGTCCAGTGCGCATGGAACTCACTCGCAGGCAGGAATTCAGCAGCACACGCAGCCGCCATCCCAATCTGGTGCGATATAAAATTGGCGTCACGAATGGTAAACTTGTCGCCGCTGATTTATATCTGCTCGGTGACACAGGTGCTTATGGCGCACACGGTCTGACGGTGCAGATGGTGGGCGGGTTCAAAGGGCTGACGCTTTACAACCCACCCAATGCTCGTTTCGTGAGCGATGTAGTGTACACAAACAAACCGCCCACTGGAGCATTTCGCGGTTACGGTGCCATGCAATGTCAGTTTGGCATCGAAGTGCTGATGGAAGAGATCGCAGAGCAATTGAACCTGGATGTAGTCGAATTTAAACGGGATAACTGGCTCAAAATCGGCGAACCGATGCACATGGCGAAAGTCCTGGGTGAGGGGCGGGAAGGTTTCGAGCAGATGTTGGAGAGCAGCGCATTGGAGCAATGTGTGGATATTGGGCTTGAAGCGATGGACTTTTACGCCAAGCGCGAGGCAAATCGCAGGCAAAGTGGACATCTGCGACGCGGTATGGGTATTGCGGTGGTGATGCACGGAAGTGGTATCGCCGGGCTGGACATGGCTGCAGCTACTCTAAAAATGAATGACGATGGCTCGTTTAATTTGCTGATGGGTGCCACTGACCTGGGCACCGGCTCCGACACCATCCTGGCCCAGATTGCTGCCGAGTCGTTGGGAATCCCGGTCGATGATTTAATTGTATATTCCTCAGATACCGATTTTACTCCCTTCGACAAAGGAGCTTACGCCAGCAGCACGACCTATATCAGCGGCGGCGCGGTGCGAAAAGCTGCGCTTAAAATAAAAATACAGATCCAGGAACACGCGGCTCTGATGCTGGATCTTGATGACCCGGCTAAGCTGGAGTTGAAAGACCGTAAAGTCCTGGCTCCCGATGGTCGTTCTCTAACTTTAGAGGAGGTTGCACTGAATAGCCTGCACCAGATGAACCAACATCAAATTATGGCTACAGCTTCTCACATGAGTTATAAGAGTCCTCCGCCGACCGCGGCTCAGTTTGCGGAGATCGCGGTGGATATCGAGACCGGCCAGATCACCGTGGAACGGTTGTTGATGGTGGTGGATTGTGGCAGAGTCATCAACCCCATAACGGCGGCGGGACAGGTAGAGGGCGGTATGGCCCAGGCTTTAGGGTTTGCCTTAACAGAAGATATGATTTTTGATGTTGAAGGGCATTTAGTTAACGATCGTTTTGGGCCCTACCATATTTTTAAAGCGGATGAAATGCCAGTAATGGATGTTATATTCGTTCAGACTGATGACCCCAGTGGACCATATGGGGCTAAATCGGTGGCCGAGATTTCGATTGACGGTGTAGCCCCTGCCCTGGTCAGTGCCCTTCACGATGCTACAAGCGTTTGGGTGCGAGAGCTGCCCCTGTACCCAGAGCAGGTTTGGCAGGCTTTGCAAAGGAAAACGGATAAGGAAATCAACAACGCATGAATCATCACAATAATTCTCGCCCTCTATGGCAGTTACTGATGTTGATAAGTAATCAAGAAAAATACATTCCTCTCACCTGCGACGAGTGTTTTACTCTCCTGGAATATGATGCAGATCAATTGGCTGCTGGAGGGGACATGGATAGACTCCGGTCAGCAACCATGCATCACCTGGCGCTTTGTTCTAAATGCCACGTAGAAATAAATAACCGGTTGGACAGGCTGGAAGTTATTCGTCCATGAGTGAAGTTTCACATGCAGGACAAAAGCGGTTAACTGGCATTGATCGTAGAAATTATATCGGTGGCCTGTGGCATGGAGCATTTTTAGCGTTTGGAATGGCGTTAACCCAGCCGACGATTGTTATTTCCTCATTCATCGCTGATCTGACTGGCTCAACGATCTGGGTTGGCGGCCTCGTAACTGTTCTGACAGTTGCTGCTGTTCTGCCTCAACCTTTCGTGGCAAGATGGGTCGAGCCACGACAACGCAAAATGCCTTTCCTGATGTTGGCGATCTATCTAAGGGTGATCAGTTGGGGAATTCTTGCCTGGCTGATTTACAATATTGGCGCTGAACAATCCCAGATGCTGGCCTGGGCGCTGGTAGTTCTGCTGGCTGTCTTTTATGCAGGTGGAGGATTGGGAAATATCCCATACACTGATATCATCGGAAAAATTATCCCGAAAGACCGGCGGGGAGCCTTTTTTGGTGGCAAGCAGGTATTGGCTGGACCGCTGGCAGTCGGAGCCGCGCTTCTTGCCCGGCGCATCCTAGCGGATGTATCTTATCCCAACAACTATGCATTGCTGTTTGGTTTGGCCGCAGTAGGTTTAGCTATTGCCTCTCTCGGTTTTTGGATAATTCGAGAACCACTGCAAATGCAAGAAAGTGTAAAACCCCAATCCTGGCGCGAATATGGCGCTCATGTTATTTCAGCCAGCCGAAAATTAAAGTCTCTGGTTAATGTGCAATTGCTGACCGGTTTTAGCTTAATGGCGCTGCCCTTTTATGTGGTTTATGCCCAGGATGAGTTAGGTGCACCCCCGGAAGCCATCGGCTGGTTCCTGCTGGCACAGGTATTAGGGGGTGTGATTGCCACCTTGTTATGGGCGCGGCTGGTGGATCGGGCTGGCTCCCGCCAGATGATCACATTTTGTGCGGTCACCTCTGCCCTAACCCCCGTATTAGCCATCCTGTTAGGGACCTTCGGCTGGATGATGCTATTCCCAGTCTTCTTTTTAGCAGGTGCGACATTCAATGGACGCCAGGTCGGCTTCAACAGTGCATTGCTCGAGCTGGCCCCCAGCGCTGAACGTCCTACTTATGCGGGAGTCAACGCGGTTCTGGCGCTGCCAGTGGCGTTCCTTCCCCTGCTTGGCGGTGTGCTGCTGGGTTGGTGGTCGTATCAAATGCTCTTCTTATTCGTGGCTGTTTTCGTCGCAATGGGTGCCCTTATGACCCGCCGGTTACCCTCTCATCTGGAAGTTGAATGTCAGGAAAAAGTGTAGTGAGTGGTGGATGCGAAATGACACAAGTAGATTATTTATTCCGATCAATACAATTAGGAAATATGACGCTCCCCAACCGCGTGGTGATGACTACAGTCAAGCTGGGATACAGCGACCAACGGGGCGTGGTGACAGACCGTCATATCGCCTTTTATGTGCGCCGTGCGGTAGGGAAAGCAGGATTGATCACCAGCGAACCGATGCATATTGCACAAAACGGCCGTGAACTCCCCACACAATTGGGATTTTACGATGATTTCTTGATATCCGGGATGCAACGACTGACGGATGCCGTCCACGAGGCAGGCGGCAGGATTATGGCGCATATCAACCACGCCGGTCGGGCTGTGAATCCGAAGCTGGTTCCCGACGGGGAGCGTGTATCTTCTTCAAATGTGCTTTGCCCCGCCAACCAGGTCACCCCACGCCCATTGACCCGCACTGAAATTACGGAAGTCGTTTCTGCATTTGGTCAGGCTGCTCGGCGTGTCGTGGAGGCAGGATTTGACGCGATCGAGATTCCCTTCAGCCATGGCTATTTGATCCATCAGTTCCTCTCTCCTCATACCAATATGCGTACGGATGACTATGGTGGTTCGCTCGAAAAGCAGCTGCGATTTGGGTTGGAGGTGATCGAGGCTGTGAGGAATCAGGTAGGGTTAGGTTTTCCTATTGTGGTACGGATGAACGTCACCGATTATGTAGACGGGGGGTTAGTCATCGAGGACGCTATAGAGATCGCCCGAGCCTTGCAATCATGGGGTGTACACGCTCTCAGTATCACTTCGGGCACCATGTGTGAGTCAGTGCCTTTTTGCCTGTATCCCAGCGGCACACCTAAAGCTAACTTGCTGCCTATGGCGGCACGCATCCGGGAAGAGGTGAACCTGCCGGTGATCGTCGCAGGACGTATTCGTACTCCTTCTTTAGCGCGGGAGGCTTTGGAAAGCGGTCAAGCTGATCTGATCGGTTTAGGTCGTCCATTTCTAGCGGATCCTGATTGGGTTCTTAAAACCGAATCAGGCGACGAAGACGCCATCCTGCTGTGCGCGGCTTGCCACCAAGGTTGCCTGGCGCAACTTCGGGTAGGCGCGGGTACATCGTGCGTATTCAATCCCCTCACCGGGTGTGAAGCTGATGTTCAAATCAAGGCCACTCCGCAGCCGCGCAATGTGATGGTCGTAGGCGGCGGTCCTGCGGGATTGGAAGCGGCAGCTATGTCAGCCCAGCGCGGTCATGTTGTTACCTTGTATGAACAAGAGAGCCACCTGGGGGGACAATTCTGCCTGGCTGCAAAAGCTCCCCACAAAGAAGAATTCGAAGACGTGATCCGATACCTGGGCTTGGTAGCTGAGCGAGCCGGTGTCAACCTTCGCATGGACACCCGGGTTACGCCTGAAATGGTGATTGCTGATCAACCTGATGTCCTGATCCTGGCAACTGGCGGATTACCGCTTACTATCAATTTTCCGGGTCTGGAGGATACTCGCTGGATGCTGGCTTCTGATTTACTGGATGGTGGGGTGAGCGTGGAGACTCCTTCAGCTTTTGTAATTGGCGGTGGGCTGGTGGGGTTAGAAACGGCGGATTTCCTGGCTGAAGGTGGGGTGCAGGTGACGTTGGTTGAAATGTTAGACCAGGTCGGCGGCGATATGGACCCTTTGGCAAAGATGATGTTAATGAAAGAGCTGTTGAAAAACGATGTTAAAATCCACACCGGCTGCAAAGTGCTGAGGTTTACGAAAAATACTTCCGTTGTTCAGCATCATGGCGATGAGGAAGAGTTTCCCGTCGAGACAGTCGTGATCGCGATTGGTGTACGTTCTAACCGAGAATTGGCCGAGGCGTTAGCAGAAAGCGACCTGGAAACTTACATCATCGGCGACGCTGTCGAGCCGCGCAAAGCCCTGGATGCCATCCATGAAGGATTTGAGATTGGGATTAAGGTTTAGAAAATGAATAGCAAGCGAATTAAAGAACTGGAAAAGCAAATCGCCGACCTAAAACGCCAATGGCC
>Ga0209013_10004028_pt1 | contig 12950 bp, 7 predicted proteins | sample Cruoilmetagenom2_FD_187291 | JGI IMG/M metagenome (GOLD analysis project Ga0209013, IMG submission 187291) | Oil polluted marine microbial communities from Coal Oil Point, Santa Barbara, California, USA - Sample 2 (SPAdes) (version 2) | ecosystem: Environmental > Aquatic > Marine > Oil seeps ... | reverse complement strand
GAAGGTCGAATAATTGCGCTGTTGCCAAAGCATCTCCGGCAGCCCTGTGCCTGGCCTGATTTTCTATGCCGAGATCATCACATAATGTGGATAAACTATAATTCCTCCGGCCGGGAATAAGCTTACGGCTTAACCTTACCGTATCCAGTGTCTTTCTTCGGAAGTCAAATCCCAGGCTCCGGAACTCATTCCGGATGAAGTTGTAATCGAAACGTACATTGTGGCCTACAAGAATTTTATCTTTGGTGAGTTCGACGATCTTTTTGGCAATTTCATAAAATTTGGGCGCCTCATGCACCATCGTGTTATTGATCCCCGTCATCTGCACAATGCGGTAGGGGATTTTCTTTTCCGGATTGACCAGCGTTTGAAATTCGTCAACAATCTCCTTCCCATCATGGATATACACGGCAATTTCCGTGATCTTTTCCGCTGCAGGACTCAATCCTGTTGTTTCTACATCAACGATGGCGTACATGAGGCAAACTGTTTACAGGTTCAATTTCATCTGGATGGCCTGCACCTGCTTCTTCAGTTGCTCCACCTCTTCAGCCAACAACTCTTTTTCTTTGTTAGGCGGCGGCACCTCGGAACTGATGTAATTGACAAACTTCCACACCTCCTTTACTTCGTTGACCGGTAGCTCATAGGGCTCATACAAAGGGTTCAGCGAATGAAGTATCAGTTTCCGGTTTTGCCGTATACGGTTTTCGATTACTTTGAAAATAATACCGTCTTCGCGGGTGAGGATGATGTATGCCTGGTGGTTTTTAATATCGTTCCAATCGGCAACAAACTCGCCCGTAACATAGGAACTGTCAGGAATGGGCAGCATGGAATCGCCCGTAATCTGAAAAGTGCGGTACTTTTTCTGTTTCGACAGAAAAGGCAGTTTAAACGTGGGCAATATCCTGATGTATTCCGGGTCGGCAAAACCTGTCGTGTAACCGGCTTTGGCTTTTTCTTCAACCAGTTCAATATTTTCCTCGTTATCTGTATCCACAGTAGTAGCCAGCACACGCAGTTCACTTCCTTTAATATAAGTATCGTAGCCTTCTTCAAGTTCCGTCAGTTGTTTTTCCGACAAAACCTGTAAATCCACTTTAACCAACGTATCGATAGCAATGCCGTAAAATTCTGAAAACCGACTTAATGTTTTTAGGTTTGGTTGCCCTACCCCGTTTTCGTAACCACTTAACGTGGGCCTTTTCAACTGAAGCGCTCCAGCCACTTCATCTTGTGTAAGATTGCGCCGTTTACGTAAAAATTTGATGTTATCAGCAAAATACATTTGATTATAATTTAATCTCTATAAATGATTATATACTAATCAAAGGTACTGCTTATTCTTTATATGTCAAGTATTCTGACAATTATTTTTTAGCGAATTGCTTGAAGGAGACAGAAAACTAAAATATTTATTCATTAAGGGCTTACCCTGAACATTACGGCATCGTGGGGCGGAACCTCAGCGGTAAATTCGGTAGTAAATTTCCCAAGATTTTTATGCAGCCATAAATCCCGCACTTCAGCTTTCAGAAATGTCGGATAGCCGAGTTCCGTCCATAAAACAGACATCTTTTCTTTTGTTAACCCTCTGTTGAACAACACTACTGCTCTGCCACCGTCGGCCAGTTGTTTCACCCAAACTTCCAGATCGCCGTCATCGCGTACTTTCGAACCCGATTTTCCCAGCGGATCCTGATCTACAGCTATCACTTCCCTATTAGTCAAAATCATTTTTGTTTCTTCCGACATATCCCGCAAATCGTTACCGGCAATAAGCGGAGCTGCCAGAATACACCACAAACTGAAATGTGCCCGGCTTTCACTGACAGTAAGCCCGCTGTTACCCACTTCCAGCATATCAGGGTCATTCCAGTGTCCGGGTCCTGAATACGAGTCAAGGCCCACCATCCTGTCGAGCAAAATAGTAAATCCGGCGTTGTTACGGTCGTCTTCACAGTCCCAACAGTCCATAATATCATCGGTGGCACGCCACAGATGTCCTACATCCTCTGCCCACAGCCAAGGCTTGCTAAAACCCCAATCACAAAGGCTGAATACCATTGGTCTGCCTGCTTTGTATATCGCATCGCGCATCAGCCGGTACGAGGCCTGTGCATTCTGCGTGCTTGTATTACACCAATCGTATTTTACATAATCCACACCCCACGAAGCATAGGTCCGGGCATCCTGAAATTCGTACCCGCGGCTCCCCGGTCTTCTCTGGCATGTATGCGTTCCAGCATCGGAATAAATACCGAATTTCAGACCTTTGGAATGGATGTAATCAGCTACAGCTTTCATACCTGAAGGAAAGCGTTCCGGATCGGGGATGATGTTCCCATTTTCGTCACGGCCAACCTGCCAGCAGTCGTCAATTACTACATATGCATAACCTGCGTCTTTCATACCCGAACTCACCATAGCATCAGTAATTTCTTTGATCAACTGCTCGCTTACATCACAACCAAATTTATTCCAGCTGTTCCAGCCCATGGGCGGTGTCAGCGCAAGCTCTTCAAATTTCTGAGCATAAGTCAATGTGCTGATCAGCATTGATATGATAACAATATATTTTTTCATGTCTTAAATCTTCTAATGTGTATAAGAGTCTGTTAACGAATACACTTGTATGGCTTGTTGCAAATCCAGAATATCCTTACTGGTTTTAAAGACTGTTTTTACCGGCTGCCCCGGGATCAGGTCGAAAAAGTTTTTGGTAAAAAACCCATCACCGTTATCGGTTGATAAAAATACTTCTTTGGCAAAAACATCAGAAGAAAATGTGAGCTCATACTCTTCCTCCGTTCTTACGGCGTTAAATTCGATTTTGGCTTTCTTCAATGCCAGATCTTTCGGATACACAAAGAAGAAATGGTTTTCGGCCAGCACCTCATCATCGCTAACCACACGGGCCACCAACACAATATCATTCTTTGTATGCGTTCCCAAAAAATCATTCATATCAAGGTGCTGATGAATTTTACGTGCGTTGGGTGCTATTTGTATTTCTTTTCCCACCTGTTTCAGCAACTTACCGTCAAAATCATACAAATCGAGCATGAGTTTGGCCGTTACAGGTTCCAACCTATCCGATACCACATACACCTGCAATTCCCCGTTTTCGATCACAGGCGAAACCAAGATTGGTTTATAGATTTCACGTACTCTGTAATGGAGTGCCTTCCATTTATCGTAATAATCCACGCTCGACCAGGAAGCCACCGGGTAACAATCATTCAGTTGCCAGTAAAGGGTTCCCATACACAGCGGGTTGGCCCGACGATGCGCTTCGATGGCCATTCCTACTCCGTATGACTGCAATACCTGGCTAACGTACAGATAGGCTTCGAAATCTTTTGGAAAGCGGTAATACCAACTGATATATTTGTCAATAACCGGGTAGCCGATGCTGTGCTTCTGGTGCGTAAGCATAACCTTTGAGTGGACATCCCGATCTTCGGGAAGGGTGAATTTTTTGATGGAGCTCATCTCCGGCAGACTTTGAAAACCATATTCACTCATAAATCTACCAATATGCTCAGGTTCCTGAAATACTTCAAACGGCTCCTGGCCATGCCAGACACCCCAGTAATGCACATCACCTTCGGTATTTACAGGTTTTCCCCAGTTGGTCAGAGGTGATGAAGGCCAGTAAAACCTGTCAGGGTCATATTTTTGAATGATCTCAGGAAGCATTTGCTCATACAGTTTTTCATAGTCATGCCATACTTTGGCCGAATCGGCTTTGTTATACTTTTCAGGCCAGCCCCAGTTATACCAGCCGATATAATTTTCATTGTTTCCGCACCATAAGGCAATGGAAGGATGGTTTCTCAGCCGCTTTACGTTCTGAATCGCTTCTTGTTTTACATTGTCCAGAAAATCTTCATCTCCGGGATACATAGCGCAGGCAAACATAAAATCCTGCCACACAAGCAAACCATTTTCATCACACAGATCATAGAAAATATCCTTTTCATAAAAGCCGCCTCCCCAAACGCGCAGCATGTTCATGTTTGCTTCAACAGCATTATGTATGGTCGTTTTATAGGTCTCTTCCGTTGGACGATTGAGGAACATGTCCTGTGGAATGTAGTTAGCTCCTTTCATAAACACCGGCACACCGTTTAGCTCAACGTAGAAACTTTTACCAAGTGAATCGGGCTTTTGCACTACTTTGACGGTACGCAATCCGGTTCTTTCGCTGAGGACATCCACCGTTTTTCCATTGATCTTCATTTCCGTATAGAAAGTATAGAGATATGGATCTCCCAGGCCGTTTGTCCACCAGCGCTTCGGTTCATCGATGGTAAAAAATAAACCGACTGTATTCGTTCCTTTTTTCAACTGAAAAGTATTTTTATGTGTCTGTCCTGTGTTTTTACAAACGGCTGATAATTCTATTTCAGTTTCCTTGTCTGCTTCCACTTCATACAAAAGTGTCAGATTGGCTTTTTCATCCGTCAAAGAGTTCTGGTAGATATGGACATTGCGCAGGCAAGCATCATTCCATCCTTCCATCTCCACGGGCTGCCAAATTCCCTGTGTGATATATATGGGTCCCCAGTCCCAGCCAAAATGATACGCTGGCTTTCGGGTATAAACATTCGGATATTCCAGAGGTGTCGAACCCTGCCCCTGCTTTTGTTTGCCCATCTTCACGGGTGATGTAAACCTGACTTCCAGTGCATTATTTCCCTCCTTAAGCAATGATTTGGCATCAACACGCCACTCCCTGAAGAAGTTATCGGCTTTCAATACCTCTTTTCCGCTCAGGTAAACATCGGCATAGGTATCCAGCCCCTTAAAAATGAGTTCCAAGTTGTCCATTTCCATCATTTCGTGATCAACGGAGAATTCCGTCTTGTAGGTCCAGTCTCTTTCGCCAATCCACTGCAGACTGTCTTCGTTAGTACGGTAATAGGGATCAGGGATCTCGCCGTTGGCCAGCATATCCATCTGTATACAGCCCGGTACTTTGGCAGGCAACACCTTACCGCTTCCCTTTTCGTAGAAATACCATGATTCACGGGACAGGTCAACAAGCTTTTTTGGTTTAGCCTGCTGGCAGGATGATAAGCTCAAAACAACCAGCATAGCCCATGTGAACAAAAATGTGAATCGCTGCTTCATCATTACCTCATTAACGAAAAGGTTTAATCCGATTCTTATTAAATCCCATATAAAAACAATGTTCAAATATAGCGATATAGTGAAATATCAAGATCCAGGGATGTTGCATATCCTTTGAAAATTACATCAAACCACAACCCATCTATATAAAAGGTCGCTACCGTTTGCGTGGTTGTAAATATGATAAGCGAATTCCGGTAGTAATGGTTCCATTCTTTTCTTAATTATACCTTTCCTTTCCAAAGTTTAAAACTTTGGAAAGGAAAGGTTAATACAACCTCTCCCTTTTAAACAGATAAGGCAACAGGATACCTTCGAAGCCTTTGTTGATATCAGCTTCCACGTAGTCGATGTTGTAACGGCCGCAGCGCACTTCCAACTCTTCTCGGATTTTTGTTGCAACTTCGCGGTAGCGCTCGCGTACTTCTACGGGATTAAGTTTAATCACTTCATGGCTTTCCATATCCACAAAACGGTAGGGCCGATCATCCAAGTCAAGCTCCTCTTCCAGCTTTTTATCGGCCACATGGAACAGGATTACTTCATGCTTGTAATGCTTCAGGTGCTGCAGGGCCGAGAACATTTCGTCCACCCGGTCGAGGCTATCCATCATGTCGCTGAAAATGATCACCAGCGAACGTTTGTGCAGCATTTCAGCAATACGGTGCAACGAGTCGGTAACATCGGTAGGTTTTTGTTCTTTCGCCTGCTTCATATCGAGCAATTGCTCCAGTTCGGTATATAAATACTTCTGGTGTACCGAACTCGATTTCTCTTGCGTGTGTTGCTCCACATGATCGGAAAAGAAACTCAGACCCACAGCATCACGCTGCTTCTTCATCAGGTGAATAAGGGCGGCGGCGGCATATACTGAAAAAACGATTTTGTTCGGATGATCGATATCAGCTGTCTCCCTCATGGGAAAATACATGGATGATGACCTGTCGATGATAATGCGGCACCTCAGGTTGGTTTCTTCCTCAAACCGCTTGACAAACATTTTGTCGGTGCGGCCATACAGTTTCCAATCGATAAACCGTGTCGATTCGCCGGGATTGTACAAGCGATGTTCGGCAAACTCTACCGAAAACCCGTGGAAAGGACTTTTATGCAGGCCTGTGATGAATCCCTCCACCACCTGGCGGGCAATAAACTCCAGCGAGTTGAATTGTTCCAGCCGATCACGGTTAATTTTTTCCAATGTTTCCAATAGTATTAAGCCAAAAAAAGGCTGTATCGCCACAGCCTTTTTCCGAGATGTTAAAATTTCTTACAGCAGGGGTTCCAGTTTTTCCGCTAATTTTTGTTTCGGAACGGCACCCACCTGTTTGTCCACCACTTCACCGTTTTTGAAAAACAGGATGGTCGGGATATTTCTAATACTAAAAGTTCTTGCCGTCTGGGGGTTATGATCTACGTCAAGTTTGCCAACAAGTACTTTATCACCGTACTCATCACCAATTTCCTGAACTATGGGACCTACCATCCGGCAGGGTCCACACCATACTGCCCAAAAGTCAACAATTACCGGTTTATCAGATTTTAATACAAGTGCTTCAAATGTAGCGTCTGTCAATTCAATGGCCATAATTTCGGATATTTAATTTGCGTGGACAAAGATAATTAAGAATATCAGTGTATAAAAAACAATTCGATAAAAAGTTATTAAAAATCAACTGATCGAAAAACTAATATGTTCCATGTTTACAATCTCATCAATAAACTGCCGCGGATCGATGCCCGAACCGGCCGCACAAAGCGTTATGCCATGGGCATTCTCCGGATCTTCCACTTTTAACTCCAGTTTGCACGTGCCGGCATTATTTTTCACAAGCTCTTTAAGCTTTTTAATAAACGATTTATCGACATGGGCAGCTTCCAGCTTTAGCGTGATCTTTTGCGCATATTTGTTCAGCACATCGTTCAGCAACACAAGGTCTTTTACCTGCACCGAAAAATTCCCGGCCTGGTTGTACCTTTCTTCCACACGGGCTACAACAAATACATTGTTACCCGATTCAAGCAAATGCTTTTTCTTCAGGTAGTCTTCCGAAAAAAGCATCAGGTCGATACTTCCGTTAAAATCTTCCAGAGTAAAAATGCCAAACTGGTTTCCTTTTTTTGTTATTTTTTCAGTAGCCTTAGTGATCATGCCTGCAAACTTTACTGTTTGATCCTTCCATTTTTTCAGGTCATGTTTCAGCTGTGTTATCTCCAGAGTGCAAAAGCGGTCAATGGTCAGCTTGTAGTCATCCAGCGGGTGACCTGAAATATAAAACCCAGTTACTTCCTTCTCGTTTCTGAGTTGCTGTATCAATGTCCAGGGCTGGCAAACAGGCATTTCGGGATCTCTCATTTCAAAAGCGCTTTCCATATCTCCGAATAACGATCCCTGCTGTGAGTTAGCGCGCTCCTGAAAAGCATGCCCGTACTGGATCACTTTTTCAATAAATACGGAACCGTTATCATCCTGGCAGAAATACTGGGCCCGGTGCGTACCCATAAAACTGTCGAAAGCACCTGCCTTAGCCAAAGCTTCGAAACTCCGCTTGTTTATAGCACGTAAATTCACCCGCTTGGCAAAGTCAAAAATGTTTGTAAACAGTCCGTTTTTCTCCCTTTCCTCAACAGTCTGTTCCACAGCCGACTCTCCCACCCCTTTGATAGCTCCCATGCCAAAGCGGATCACCCCGTTTTTGGTTACTGTAAACGTAAGGGAGCTTTCGTTTATATCGGGCTGCAATACTTCAATACCCATCCGGTTGGCTTCCCGAATAAGCTGTGTGATCTTTTTGATATCATGCAGGTTACGACTCAGGTTTGCCGCCATAAACTCAGCCGGGTAGTGTGTTTTTAAGTAGGCCGTCTGGTAGGACAAGTGGGAATAACAGGTAGCATGTGATTTGTTAAATGCGTATTTGGCAAATTCCTGCCAATCCTTCCAAACTTTCTCTACTTTTTCTTTTGGCAAACCATTTTTTTCGCAACCTTCGATGAACTTCACTTTCAGCTTCTCCATCACCGCTTTCTGCTTCTTTCCCATGGCTTTCCTCAGGCTGTCCGATTCGCCACGTGTAAAGCCTGCCATCTTCCGCGATAAAAGCATCACCTGCTCCTGATACACGGTAATTCCATACGTTTCTTTCAAAATCTCCTCCATTATGGGGATATCGTAAACGATCTTTTCCTTACCGTGTTTGCGGTTGATAAAATTGGGAATGTACTGCATCGGACCGGGTCTGTAGAGCGCATTCATGGCAATAAGATCCTCGAAGCGAGTAGGTTTCAGCTCTTTTAGGTACTTCTGCATACCATCGGACTCAAACTGGAACAAGGCAATTGTTTCGCCTCGGCTGTACAATTCATAAGTTGCTTTATCGTCAAAAGGGATGGTATTGATATCCAGTTCTACACCTTTTGATTTTTTAATGTTCTGAATTGTATCTTTTATAATGGAAAGGGTTTTAAGTCCCAGGAAGTCCATCTTCAGCAAGCCGATCGATTCAACAAACTTTCCGTCGTATTGTGTGGCGATATCGAGTACCGAATCTTTAACCGAAGAAAGCGGCACATACTCATACAGATCTTCCCTGCCTATGATAATGCCGCAGGCATGCGTTCCTATGTTGCGCACCGATCCTTCGAGCCGGAGGGCATTCACCAGAACCGATTGCACTTCAGGAGTTCCGTCAGCAAGTTCCTTTTTAAGTTCTGCAACTACCTTGTACGAATTTTCCAGATCAACACCGGGGCCATCGGGTACCAGTTTTGCCAGGCGGTCGGCTTCGGAAAGGGGCAACTTCTGTACACGTGCTACATCCCTGATAGCCATCTTTGCTGCCATCGTGCCGAAAGTTATCAGGTGGGCAACCCGCATTCGCCCATATTTTTCAGCTACCCATTTCAAAATTCTGTCCCTGCCGTCATCATCGAAATCAATGTCAATATCCGGCATGGATATTCTGTCAGGATTCAGGAAACGCTCAAACAGCAGGTTATATTTCAACGGGTCAATGTCAGTAATTTTCAGGCAATAAGCCACGGCAGATCCCGCTGCACTCCCCCTGCCCGGCCCAACAGAAACCCCTAGTTGCCTGGCAGCTTTTAAAAAGTCCCACACAATTAGAAAATAATCCGGGAATCCCATTTTACGAATGGTTTCCAGCTCAAAATCAAGCCGCTCCGACATATCCTTGTTCACCTCCCCGTACCTTTCCCTGGCTCCTTCGTAAGTGATATGTTTCAAATACTCATTGGCATCAGTATAAGATTCCGGGATCGTAAATTCAGGCATAAGCGGGTCATGGTTCAACTCATAAACCTCAACTTTATCAGCAACTTCAGCCGTGTTGGCGATAGCCTCGGGAACGTCGGCGAAAAGTTCCTTCATTTCCGCCTGGGTTTTAAACCATTCCTGCTGTGTGTACCTTAAACGCTTCGGGTCATCCAGATCTTTAGCCGTGCCGATACAAATCAGGCGGTCGTGCGCCCCGGCATCTTCCTTGTTAACAAAATGAACATCATTGGTAGCTACCACCTTAAGCCCATGCTTCCTGGAAAATTCAAGCAGCACCTTGTTTACGTAAACCTGATCATCGTACACTTTCTTATCCTTATCAGGATCTCCGGTAGGATGCTTTTGTAATTCAAGATACAGGTCTTCACCAAATAACTCTCTCATTTCAAGTAAAGCCTTTTCGGCTTTTTCTTCTCCCTCGTTTATGATCTTGTCGGGGATTTCTCCGCCAAGGCAGGCCGTCAGTGCCATCAATCCTTCTTTATGCTGTTGAAGTAAAGCCTTATCAATGCGTGGTTTGTAATACTGGCCCTTGATCCATGCCATCGACACCATTTTGATCAGGTTTCGGTAGCCGGTTTCATTTTTGGCCAGCAGTACCAGGTGCCAGCCCGAACGGTCTTCTTTGGATTCCCGTAATTGCATGCTCCTTCGGGCTACATAGACTTCACATCCCAGAATGGGTTTGATGCCTTCTTTTTTAGCTATATCGTGAAACTTCTTGGCTCCGAACATATTCCCATGGTCGGTAATGGCTATTGCCTGCATCCCATCGGCTTTGGCTTTGGCCATAAGTTTCGGAATCGATGACAGTCCGTCAAGAACAGAAAACTGGGTGTGTACATGCAAATGTGTAAAGGGCACCTCCGAAACATCCATCTTATCAACATCTTCCTCAGCAGGTTCATGGGCTACTTCTTCCTTTTCCTCTTCATGGAATGCCTGTACATTCAAGCCAATCGGGCTGATCAATTCAGGGTTAGCTTCACGGAACCTGTCCATCTCTTCCTGCGTCATTTTCAGGTCATCTGCTTTCAGAAGGCCCAGCCGGATAAGCTCGAGGAAACATCTGGCCGTTGCCTGCACATCGGCTGCAGCATTGTGTGCCGCCCCAAAAGGCTCTTCAAACAGTTTCCGGTGCAATTCCTCCAGCGTAGGCCATTTGAACTTGCCGTACTTACCCCCTGGCAATTGGCAATACGCCGTAGAGACCGGAATAGTATCAATCATCTTTTTATCAAACAGGATGGTGTTGATCTCTTTCCGTAAAAATTCGGCTCCTATGATGTTATTGTCAAACTCAATATTATGGCCTGCGACAACTTCGGCCTTCCCAAGCACCTTATTAAATTCATTGAGTACAATCGACAATTCATGCCCCTCTCGCAGAGCCCTTTCGGTTGAGATTCCATGTATTTTTTCCGACCCCCTGGGAATAACAAAACCATCCGGTTTAACAATATAATTCTGCACCTCGATCAGTTTCCCTTCCAGATCATGCAGTTGCCATGCAATCTGGATTACACGCGGCCAGTTATCAAAATCAGTTAAAGGCGCATTGTAATCTTTGGGCAAACCGGTAGTCTCGGTGTCATAAATTAGAAACATGAATTGTTAAATTTTAAATGTTTGATAATAAGTTACTTAGTAAGTCATTGGGGTACAAAACAAAATTAATCAAATAGCTATTTGCAAACGTATTTGTTAATAACTTTGGCAAAAATTCAGAAACCGGTTGGATTTCAGAACATAAAAATATATTGAGCCATGATTACCAAATTTTTTCGTCATTTTTTATTTATCAGTTTACTTCTTATTCCTGTAGTTTTTCTATCATCATGCATGGAAAACGGAATGAAAAACAATGATGCATCCGACGTATTCACACCGGAAGAACTGACAACTATCAACAAACTTATCGGATATTTTGATTCAGTTGTTCACAAAGCATATCCGGAGGTGACAGGGATTGATAGCGCTTACGTTCTTTATCTTGATTCGGTATGCCCGTTAATGTTGCAAAATGGCGACATAAGCCGTTCGGGAATTAACGCACAGGACCGTAAAAGATTACTCGACAAACTGGACAGAAAAACAATGAGTGAACTATTTTTTATCGGAGACACACTGGAATACTTCAGCCTTTCAAAAAAGAAAAAAGTGAAAAAGTATTATCCTTATTATGTGCAGCTTAATCCAAGAGGTGCCTACGTGGAATTGTTGGCCAGGCTATCGGAAAACAATGATTTCATCAACAAATATTACCAACAGGTACGGGAATTTGGGGATCTGACTCCCAAATGTTACGGGATGATGCTGCGGGATTATGGCCAGTTGAACTTTTCCGACCCGATGCAGCGGCTGATGTTTATTGTTAATGTGCTGCATACCAATGAAGTGATAAAAGATCGCTTTAAGAGGTAGGACATATTTTATTTTGCACTGAAAATGCTTTTTTATATCAAAAATTTATCGGATATTTGCAGCCCAATTTTAAAATCTATTTATTCACTTAAAAATTAATTAGTTATGCCAACTATGATGAGATTGCAGCGACATGGTAAAAAAGGAAGACCTTTTTATCACATTGTCATTGCGGATGGTCGTGCACCACGAGACGGACGTTACATTGAGAAGATTGGTACTTACAATCCCATTCCGAATCCTGCTGAAATTGTATTGAGTTTTGAAAAAGCTCTGGACTGGCTCCAGAAAGGGGCCCAACCTTCTGACACGGTCAGAGCTATTTTGTCGTACAAAGGTGTGTTGTACAAAAACCACCTGATCAAAGGGATAAAAAAAGGAGCTTTAACAGAAGCAGAAGTAGAAGTTAAATTCCAGGCCTGGCTGAAAGAAAAAGAAGCCAAGGTAGAAGCTAAAAAAAGTGGTTTGGCCGATGAAGCACGTGCCGACAAAAAGGCAAGACTTGAAGTCGAAGCTAAAATCAAAGACGACCGCGCTGCCGAGTTAACCAAAAGAAGAGCCGAAGCTATTGAAGCACAGGTTAAGAAATCCCAGGAGGCTGCTGAAGATGCAGCGGAAGAAACTACTGAGGAAACCGGTGAAGAAGAAACACTTACCAAAGAAGCTGTTGCTGCCAAGGTTGAAGAGGCAGCAAAAGAAGCTACTGAGGAAGTGAAAGAAGAACCAAAGGAAGAGCCCAAAGCAGAAGAGGCTGCTGCGGAAGTGAAAGAAGAACCAAAGAAAGAACCTAAAGCAGAAAAAGCTGCTGAGGAAGTGAAAGAAGAACCAAAGGAAGAGCCTAAAGCAGAAAAAGCTGCTGAGGAAGTGGAAGAAGAACCTAAGGAAGAGCCTAAAGCAGAAAAAGCTGTTGAGGAAGTGGAAGAAGAACCTAAGGAAGAGCCTAAAGCAGAAAAAGCTGCTGAGGAAGTGAAAGAAGAACCTAAGGAAGAGCCTAAAGCAGAAAAAGTTGCTGAGGAAGTGAAAGAAGAACCAAAGGAAGAGCCCAAAGCAGAAAAAGCTGCTGAAGAAAAAAAGAAAGATAAAGAGG
>Ga0209013_10004027_pt1 | contig 12955 bp, 10 predicted proteins | sample Cruoilmetagenom2_FD_187291 | JGI IMG/M metagenome (GOLD analysis project Ga0209013, IMG submission 187291) | Oil polluted marine microbial communities from Coal Oil Point, Santa Barbara, California, USA - Sample 2 (SPAdes) (version 2) | ecosystem: Environmental > Aquatic > Marine > Oil seeps ... | reverse complement strand
CTCTATAGTTAGGGAGTTTGGGGGACATGGAGTTGGACTTGGTATTCATGAAGATCCTTTCGTAGCTCATGTTGGTAAAGGCGGAACTGGCATGGTTTTAGTACCAGGTATGATATTTACTATTGAACCTATGATAAATGCTGGGAAACGTAAAATTTTTATAGATAAAGAGAATGGATGGACAGTATGTACAAAGGATGGGTCACTTTCAGCGCAATGGGAACATACGCTTCTTGTAACTGAAGATGGTATAGAGATAATATCAAAATAAACAAAAAAAAGTCAGTCATTTTAATGACTGGCTTTTTTACGTTAGCTACTATTATTTTAAATAATGATAAATGCAACCAAATTAGTTGTTTATCATATATAGACTAGATATTTATTGAGAATTTTATGGATATATAAACCAAAAAATATTATAATGTTATTATAGATATAAAATTATCTAAATATGTGTTTTAGAGGGTGAAAAATGAAAAAAATAAAGAGATATTGGGTAATAATATTTATATTTATTTTTATAACATTAATATTTGCTTTTAATAAAAAGGTTGACATAGATATTAAGGCTGATAATGGAATTATAAACCTTTCGGACTGGAATTTCAGACAAAATGGAGAGGTTAGGCTTGATGGTGAATGGGATTTATACTATGGTGAGTTACTAATGCCAGAGGATATAAAAACAAGGACAGCTAATGATTATTATAATATTCCAGGAAGATTGAGTGATCAGACAAATGGAAAAACACAGGGCTATATGACACTACATTTGAAGATAGATGTTTTTAAAGACGAAATATATGGTATTTATGTGAATAGATTGTTTACATCTTCTGACATATGGATAAATGGTATTTATCAAGATGGGCATGGTAAGGTTGGAAAAGATATTAAGAGCGAAAAAGCAATATATAGACCTCAGTACATATATTTTCCTTCGGTTAATAGGGTAGTAGACATTGTCATTCATACAAGTACTTTTAGAGATTTAGAACCTTATATTAACAGCCTTAAGTTTGGAACGAAGCAGCAAATAATGAAACAATTTTATAAAAATATATTTATTGATGGTTTTATTATAGGAATTATGTTCATCACAGGAATTTTGAATTTTGGTTTCTATTTCACAGAACCCAAACAAAAAAGAAACTTATATTTTGCAATCATTTGTTTTATAATGATTTTGAGATGCTCAGTATTTAGCAGTAGAATACTTGTGCAGTTTTATCCTAATATGGATTATGAAGTGTTAAGTAAAATAGCGGCTATTACAATATATACGGGTGTAACTTTTTACATATTATTTTTGGATGACATATTTGAAAATAAGATTAAAATAAAAAATATGGCAATAGTTTTCGGTGTAGTTTTTACACTTATATGTATTGCTACTGATAATGTTGTATATGATGGACTTGCATTATATATGCAGGGAATAATTGAATTTTTTGTTTTATATTTATGTATATTTATTGGTAAACAACTCTATATAAAAGATAGAAATGCTAAAAAATATCTTTTGTCGTTTATTATTATTTTTATAACAGGTTTGAATGATATATTGGTTAATAATTCAGTTTTATATAATCGTTATATTGTCCAGTATGGGTTCATCATTTTTATTGTTGCACAATCAATCGTTATAGTGAATGATTATTTGGAAAAACATAGAAAAGTTAAAAAAATTAGTAGAGATGGACTTACTGGTTTATACAATAATAAGTATATTAAAAAATTATTGGTACAACATTTAGATAGCTACATAGAAAAAAGAGATAAATTTTCCGTAATAATGATAGATATCGATGACTTTAAAAATATAAATGATACTTTAGGACATATGTTTGGAGATACAGTCATAGGGGATGTGGCATGTATATTAGAAGAAACTACAGAGGATATAGGGTATGCAGGAAGATTTGGTGGTGATGAGTTTATTATAATATTGCCCCAAAATACCCAAAAAGATGCTTTGCTTGTTGCAAGAAATATATTGGGGGAAGTAGAAAAGTTAAATGGTAAATATAATCTTAACAATAAAATATCTGTTAGTATAGGGGTATATGAAAATGCTGTAGAGGATTTAACACAGTGTATAAATAATGTTGATAACTCATTGTATGAAGCAAAAGGTTCAGGGAAAAATTGTGTTGCATTGTAAGTTTGTAAATATATAAAATAAATAGATAGAAAATATCAAAATATGTGTTTTAGAAGGTAAAAGAGGAGATTTATTAAATGAAATATATCGCTGAAGGTTTTATGTTGGGGATAGCATACGTTGCTCCTATTGGGATGCAAAATATTTATGTAATAAATAATGCAATAGGTAATAGTAAACTGAAAGCATATGTAGTAGCATTAATAACAATTTTTTTCGATATTTCCTTGGCAATAACTTGTTTCTTTGGCATGGGAGCCATAATGGAAAAGTTTCAACCCCTTAAATTAAGTATTATTTTTATTGGGTGTATAGCGGTAGTATATATTGGTGTACAACTTATAAGAAGTAAACCTGAAATGAAAAATCAAGTAAACGCAAATAAATCATTACCACAGATAATGCTCTCTTGTTTACTAGTAACTTGGGCTAATCCCCAAGCACTTATTGATGGTTCCTTACTTCTAGGAGGATTTAAAGCTGCATTATCACCAGAGGATTCAAAGTTATTTATTTTAGGTGTTTGCATGGCTTCTACTACATGGTTTTTAGGGATAACAACCATAGTTTCAACATTTAAAAATAATTTTAATGATAGAATTATTAAAATAATAAATGTTGTTTGTGGAGTGATATTAGTTTATTATGGGCTGAAACTTGGTTATAGCTTTTTACAGGAGCTTAGGTGAAGAAGTGTGATTAAATGAAGCTAGTAAAATATGAGTATATTTAACAACAATAAATATACTCATAAGGAGGGAATTATGAAAATAAGTTCATTAATTAAATTTTCATTATTTGGTATTAGTACAATTGTTTTTAAAAGAAAAGATCCAATCTTAGCTACAATTATTCTAACGGATAAATGCAATATTTCATGTAAGCATTGTGGGGTTAATAATATAACAGGTAGGATATATCCATATGAAAATATTACAAAAGAGATGACTGACTTGTACAATAGAGGAATAAGAATATTATTTTTCTGTGGAGGAGAAACGTTTTTATGGGAGGATCAAGGAAAGACAGTAAAAGATTTAGTGGCTGAAGCTAAAGAAATAGGATTTTTGTTAGTAAATGTTGTTACTAATGGTACATATGAACTTGATTTACCACAAGCTGATTTAATACTTGTTAGCATAGATGGAACCAAAGAAACACACAATTATATACGGGGAAATACATATGATAATATAATAGAAAATATAAATAATTCGAAAACTGATAATATATGTATATATATGGCGATAAATAAAATTAATATAAATGATATTGAAGCTGTAAGTAAAGTTGCAAAGGATAATAAGAAAATAAAGGCCATTTCATTTAATTTTCATACACCTTACCCAGGTACAGAAAAATTAATGCTTTCATCAAAGGAAAAACAAAGTTGTTGTAATCGTATAGAAGCTTTGATAAAACAAGGTTACCCAATTTTTAATCTAAAAAGTGCTTTGAAATATATTTCAAATAATTCTTTCAAAACACCGTGTGATCAGTGTATTGTTGTGGAAGATGGAAAAGAGTTTACCTGTGGTAGATGCATAGAAATAGAAGGGTTATGTGAGGAATGTGGATATTTTTTTGCTGCAGAGTATTCCTTGATATTTAGTGGAAATGTTAGAATGATAGCAGATATGTTAAAAACGTATTTAAAATATATTTAGGCACGTTAAAATAAATGACTTATTTATTTTTTTAATGTGACTTAGGAGACAGAATATGATACTAACGAATATTTTAAGAATATTACTAACAAAGTCATTTAAGCCATTTGTTTTTGATAGTAATTATGAAAACAAAATGGATTTTAAAAACTTACAAAACTTAGGATTATATGTTCATATTCCATTTTGTAAGTCAATATGTGATTTTTGCCCATATTGTAAAGTGAAATATAATAAGTGCACAGCAGTAGCATATAAAGAAGCTTTATTAAAGGAAATAGATTTAGCATGTAAGAACATGAGTAAGAAAAAAATAGCTACAAGTCTTTATTTTGGGGGAGGAACCCCTGCTTTAATGATAGATGAGTTGCATGAAATCATACAAAAAATAAATGAACATTTTATAATACAGGAGGGCATTGGAGTAGAACTTCACCCGTCAAATATAAATGATGAAGTTTTGAGGAAATTGAAGTCTCAAGGCGTTACAATGATAAGTGTAGGAATACAGTCATTTAACAAAGGTTGTCTAAGAAAATTAGGAAGAGATTATGATAGTTTTAAAGAAAAACTGCAGTTAGTTCATCAGTATGGGTTTGAAGTTATTGATGCTGATTTAATTTTTGGTATTCCTGGACAAGATAAAGAAATATTAAAAAATGATATTATAACTGCGTTTGAAAGTGGAGCAACCCAAATTTCTACATATCCATTTATTGATTTTACTTTTGCGAATAATAAGTACAAACCTTTATCTCATAAACAAAAGAAGAAAATGCTTAAATATCTAAACAATGTATGCGAGGACTTAGGGGTTGACAGAACATCGGTATGGACATTTGCAAAGAAAAACACGGATAAATATTCTTCTATTACAAGGGATACATTCTTAGGCTTTGGGGTATCTGCAACAACACTATTAAAGGATTCATTTAAAATCAACACATTTTCGATTGAGCAATACATAAAAAGAGTTGATGGTAATAATCTACCAACATCGTTAACACTTAATTTTACTAAAAGGCAAAGAGCAGTTTATTATTTGTTTTGGAGTGCTTACTCACTTAAAATAAGCAAAAGTAATTTTGAAGATATCATAGGAATACCGATGGATAAAATGTTTGGAAAGTGGTTTTGGCTAGCTGGAAAATTTGGAATTATAATAGATGAAGGTGATTATTATTATTTAACTGAAAAAGCCGCAATTATTTATCATTATATAGAACAAATTTATACAACCCAGTACATCGATAAAATGTGGAATATATCTAGAGAAATAGCATTTCCAGAGGAAATTATATTAAAGTAGCATTTGTTGAAATATTCTGGATTCACTTCACTAATTTGCCAATATAGAAAGAGGGAAAGAAAATGAAACTGTCAGTATGTTTGGATGCACTATTTAATGGTAAAGACTTCGTACAAAGCATGAAAGAGGTTAAAAAAATAGGATTTAATAATATTGAATTTTGGAGTTGGTGGGATAAAGATTTATATAAGATACAAAAAGCTCAAAAAGAACTAGATATGAATATAATAGCTTTTTGTACTAAATCTGTTAGTCTTGTTGATTCTTCACAAAGACAGAGATACAAAGAAGGGATTAAAGATTCGATTGAAACTGCAAAATTACTTAATTGTACTAACCTTATCACACAGGTTGGAAATGAACTGCAAAATATTACAAGAGAACAGCAGCATAAAAATATTGTAGATGGAATTATGGAATGTGTTCCCATGCTAGAGCAACAAGGAATTACATTGCTAATTGAACCTTTAAACACTATAGTTGATCATAAAGGTTATTACTTATATAGTTCAGACGAAGCCTTTAAGATTATTAAAGAAGTTAATAGTGCTAATGTTAAAATATTATATGACATATATCATCAGCAAATCATGGAAGGAAATATTATTTCAAATATCAGTCGTAATATTGATATGATTGGACACTTTCATGCTGCTGGTAATCCAGGAAGACATGAACTTTATGTAGGGGAAATTAATTATGATAATATATTTAAAGAAATTGACCAATGTGGTTTTGATGGATACATAGGACTTGAATATCATCCATTGAATGATACTTTAGAGGGGCTAAAGCACATTAAGCAGGAGCTTCGATGAAAGATGTCTAAATGCTAAGTTTTAGTTATCTAGATTATATGAATTATTTTTTCTAAAATAAGTAGGCGTTATACCCATTTGCTTAATAAATGCTCTATTAAATGTTCTTATAGTGTTAAAACCTACAAGATAAGCTATTTCTGTAATCGTTTTATCTTCATACAATAAATGCCCACATGCTTCTGATATTCTAAGTGAATTAACATAATCACTAAATCCTAAGTTGATTTTTTCCTTTAATAAATGAGATACATAATATTTACTTACATGAAGCGACTCTGAAATAGAATCTAAAGACAAATCTTTTGTATAGTTTTCAGAACAGTAGATTAAAATGTTTTGGAGCATTGATAAATTTGAAGCTTTTATTAGCTTTAGCTTCATGATTTTTAAAAGTTCAGCAAAAAAAGCAAATAAATATCCTTTTATTTGTAAATCCCTAAATTCATGACTAGATTCATAGGCATCAGTCACCGAAGATAAAAAAGTAAATAAGCATGGATGTTTATAGGCATCTTCTATAACTTGACTTTCTGGAATATAATTTTTAAAAATGTGTGTCATTTCTTTTAGAATACCAGGTGAAAAGATAAAAATTAGATATTTTTCAGGACCGTTACTTAAATATTGATGGATTTGATTTGGAAAGGAGATGAAAATATCTCCTTTTTTTAATATAGCTTTATGACCATCAACATAGGTGACAGTTTCACCTTCAAGCATATAAACTAGTTCAATATGATTATGAAGATGTGGAGCAAAATTTAAACGATTTCCATAACTGCAAAGTAAATCTCTGTCTTTATTTTCATAAAAAGGAACCATAATAACCTCCTATATATTGCACAATATATGTCTTGTTAATGGGCTTATTTGACTTGTATTATAGCATATTACGTCTTATAATACAATTAATAGGTTAGGTAGAAGGAGGAATAATATGTCTTTATCAGTAGGGTTACAATTATATACTTTAAGAGGTGAAATGGAAAAAGATTTTAAGGGGACATTAAAAAAAGTAAAAGAGTTAGGGTATGAAGGTGTTGAATTTGCAGGTCTTTTTGGAAAAGAAGGAAAAGAGGTTAAGAAAATACTAGATGAGCTTTCATTAAAAGCTGTATCAGCTCATGTTCCTATGAGTGAATTATTAGAGGATTGCGACAAAACACTTAGTACATATAAGGATATAGGGCTTACGTATATCGCAATTCCATATTTACCAGAAGAGCATAGACCACAAGCGGGTAATTTTGATAAGACGCTTAAAAATATTTCTTATATTTGTAAAAAGGCTAAAGAATATGGTATTACAATGTTATATCACAATCATGATTTTGAGTTTGATGTTGTAGGTGGTGAGTATTATTTGGATACAATTTATAAAACTATTTCTGAAGACTTACTTCAAACAGAAATTGATACTTGCTGGGTTAATGTCGCTGGTGAAAACCCATCAGAATATATAATGAAATATAAAGATAGAGCACCTGTTGTTCATTTAAAAGATTTTGTTATGAAAGGTAAAGCAAAAAAAGAAAATTTATATGAATTAATTGGAATTGATAAATCTGTCCAGGAAAGTGAAGAGGATTTTGCTTTTCGTCCTGTAGGGCATGGAGTCCAAGATTTTAAAAGTATTTTAGACGCTAGTGAAAAGGCTGGTGCTAAGTGGGTAATAGTAGAGCAAGATAGACCAGCAAAAGGTCAAAGTGAGCTTGAATCTGTTAAACTAAGTCGTGAATTTTTAAAAAAATTAGAATTATAATTTGGAGGTAATATAATGGCAAATAGTGAACTATTAAATAAATTTAAAGATAATATTTCTGATATTAAAAATAGAGATGCAAAAAACAAATTAAAGGTAGGTATTATTGGTACAGGATGGATTGCGGAATATCATTTGATTGCCTATAAAAATATGCCTGATGTTGAAGTCGTTGCGGGTGCTGATTTAATAGAAGGCAAAGCAAAGAAATTTTTTGAAGATAATGGTGTAGAAGGCGTAAGATGTTATTTGAGTCATAAAGAAATGCTAGATCATGAAGAATTAGACGCAGTTAGTGTGTGTACATATAATGCAACTCATGCTGAGTGTAGCATATATGCTCTTAAAAAAGGAGTAAATGTTTTACTTGAAAAACCTATGTGTGTAACACTTGATGAGGCACTTGAAATAATGAAAGCAGAGAAGGAAAGTAAAAAAGTGCTTTCAATAGGATTCCAACCACGTTTTGATGAAAATATGAAAATGATAAAGAGAATTGTTGAATCAGGAGAACTTGGTGAAGTATACTATATTCAAACGGGTGGAGGTAGAAGAAGAGGGATACCGACTCCGTTTGGAACTTCATTTATTGAAAAAGAAACAGCAGGTATTGGAGCACTTGGAGATATAGGGTGCTATTCGCTTGATATGGTATTAAATGCAATTGGTTATCCGAAGCCACTTACTGTAAGTGGATATAAATCAAACTTCTTTGGTACAAGTAAAGAATATTCAAACAAACCAGAGTATGCAGATATATTTGGGGTAGATGATTTTGCTGCAGCATTTGTTAGGTTAGAAGGTGGAATTGTACTAGATTTTAGAATTGCTTGGGCTATGCATCCAGATACAACAGGAGATACGATTATATTTGGTAAAAAAGGAGCACTTCGTATCCCATCAACTGAATGTTGGAATGGATCTGTTGGTGGCGCTATGACGCTTTATCATGATGTTGCAGGACAACAAACTGAAACGAAAATACCAGTTTTAGAAACAAAAGATGATCTATTTGATTTGAAAATCAGATCTTTCTTAGATGCGATAATCGATAAAACTTGTGCGCCTGTTCCTACTAGTCAAATACTATATAATCAAGCAATTATTGATGGCATTTCTAAATCATCAGAGCTTGGGAAAGAAATTGAAATTGAAATACCAGTAATTTAACGGATAAATATAAAATGGCTGTCTTAAGATTGTGAGGCAGCCCGTATTTGTACATGAAATACTGGGGAAAAAGTAATTTCGGTAACGGAAAATTGATAATATAGAATTTGAAATATTAATAAAACAACCCATAACTTTAGGTCATAATGACTTTAAAGTTATGGGTTATTTTATGTAGAAACGCAAGTATTTTTTTATGGAGTCTTTGGTGTTTTCTGTTAAGTCATAAGTATCCTTATGAATACACCAATCATATATATATCCTCTAACTATAATGATGATTTCTCGAGCAATGTTTTCTGCAGTATAGTCGTCCCTAATCTCTCCGATTTGTTGACCAGATTTTATTGTTTCAATATACAACTTTGGTAATTCTCGGTTCCATGAACCAAAATAATCATTACCAATATTAATTTGACTTTTATAAACTTGCGTTACGAGTTCTACACCCATATTAACGGCATAGGATGTTTGATAGTCTGTTAGTTGAAGAATTTTCTCGTAAGTAGTTCCTTGTAATTTATTCTCCTGATGAATTTTCTTAAATTCATCATCTACTAATTTATATGACTGAATTATTACAAAATCAAGAGATTTAAAATAATAATAGAAAGAACCTACTGCAACACCAGCTTCTTTACAAATTTTACTGATAGTAAGTTTTTCGAAACCAATCTCTTTAACGAGTCTCATAGCTGTATCATAGATTTTTTTCTTTGTTTCTAAGGCTTGTTTTTGTCTGTCTGTTAGGATATTTTGATCTTTCATATTAAACCTCATTTTATATATTTATAGATAGTATTCGAAAAATTATCTTATTCTAAATTTTCCAGCAATTGTGCACCTTATTATTATATATTTTATAAAAATTTAAGTCAAATCAATTTACTATATATTCTACAAAAAATTTATGTGAAATGATTTATGAAAATTAGCATTGACAAAACATTGTCAATTAATTTATAATATAGAATATATTCGTTGAATATATTCAGTGAATATATTCAACGGAAATTGTTTCTAATATAATAGAAGGAGTGATATCAATGAGCAAAGTGTATAGAAATTTATTTGAGCCTATTAAAATTGGGAATGTAGAAATTTCTAACCGTTATTCAATGGCTCCAATGGGACCAGTAGGATTTAGTGACGATAATGGTGCATTTAATGAAAAAGGAGTAGAATATTACGTAGAAAGAGCTAAGGGCGGCACAGGATTAATTATGACCGGTATCTGTAATGTAGAAAATGAGATCGAGCAGCTCATTCGACCAAGTTTACCTTGTCCAACAATGAACCCAGCTGCTTTTTTACAATCAGGAAATATTATGACTGAGCGTATACATGCCTATGGATCTAAAGTATTTATGCAGTTAACAGCAGGCTTAGGGCGAGCTGGAATTCCTCATTTCATAAAAACAAACGTAGCACCAACAGCAATTGATAATCGATGGGATTCTAATATTAAACATAGAGAATTGACAACTGAAGAAGTAGAGTTGTATGTTAAGAAATTTGCAATGGCCGCTGCTATAGCAAAAAAATCAGGGTTTGATGGGGTAGAGGTTCATGCAGTTCATGAAGGTTATCTCTTAGATCAGTTCGCCATAGCTTTATTTAACAAACGTACTGACAAGTATGGTGGAAATCTATTAAATAGATTACGTTTTGCTATTGAAATTGTTCAAGCTATTAAAGCAACATGTGGAGAAGATTTCCCTGTTTCTTTAAGATACAGCATAAAAAGTTTTATGAAAGGAATTCGTCAAGGGGCTTTACCAGGTGAAGAATTTGAAGAAGTTGGTAGAGATTATGAAGAAGGCCTAGAGGCTGCAAAACTTCTTGTTGATGCTGGATACGATGCACTTAATGTAGATGCTGGAACATATGATTCATGGTATTGGAATCACCCACCAATGTATTTTAAAGATGGTATGTATGTACAGTTTGGAAAGATGCTGAAAGAAGTAGTAGATGTTCCAATTATTGTAGCAGGACGTATGGATAATCCTGATTTAGCAAGCAAAGCTATTGAAGATGGAAATGTAGATATTATTGGTTTAGGCCGTCCATTGTTAGCTGATCCATATCTTCCAGAGAAGGTTAGAACAGGACAACTTGAAAAAATTCGTCCATGCTTATCTTGTCATGAAGGTTGTATGGGACGTATAGCCAAAGGTGTCGGCATTAGCTGTGCTGTAAACCCGTCTTGTGGTAGAGAAGCAGTATATGGAATAACACCATCTCAAACACCTAAAAAGGTTATGGTAATTGGTGGGGGTCTAGCTGGAATGGAAGTTGCTAGAGTAGCTGCAATCAGAGGTCATGAAGTATCATTGTACGAAAAGAATGAAAGTTTAGGTGGGAACATTATACCTGGTGGAACGCCTGATTTTAAAAAGGATGATAGAGAACTTGTTAAATGGTATGAAAATGCATTAAAAGAAGCCGATGTAGATATACATATGGAGACTTCCGTTGATGCAGATATGGTGAGAAGCAATAAGGCTGATGTAGTGGTTGTTGCAACTGGTTCTAATCCAATTGAACTGAATTTTGGTGAAGGAAATATACATACAGCAGATAAGATATTATTAGGTGAAGAAAAAGTAGGCGATAAAGTATTAGTGGTAGGTGCAGGTCTTGTAGGTTGTGAAACAGGTTTATGGCTAGCTGAAAAAGGCAAACAAGTAACAATAGTAGAAGTTGCACCACAAATTTTAGGTGGACCACATAATTTACCGTTTATGAACTATGACATGTTAAAAGACTTATTAAACTATCATAATGTAGATATTAAGACATCTACTAAATTGAAATCTGTTAATGAAGGGAGTGCTATTATTGAAACAGAAAATGGAGAAGAAACTTTAGAGGTGGATACAGTAATTCTTTCTGTTGGATACAAATCTAACAAAAATCTTTATGAAGAGATAAAGCATGATGTCGATAAACTTTATTTAATAGGTGACGCAAGACACGTTAAAAATATTATGTATGCTATTTGGGATGCATATGAAATAGCAAGAAATATCTAAGAAAGAGATTTAGAACTAACTAATGAAATTAAACCCTATTACTGGACACATTTTATAAGGTGATCTTGTAATAGGGTTTTACTATTTTATGAGGACTAGAAAATAGTCCTTATTTTTTTGCAAAAATATTTAAAAGGCATAAAAAAAACACAAAAAAAACTTATTTGGTATTTATACTATATTAAATACTAAATAATACTTAAAAGGAGAGCGAAGGTTATGTTTAAATTTAAAAAACTTACATCAATATTATTAATAGGAGCAATTACATTATCATGTATTGGCTGTTCTAAACAAGAGGTTATTAAAGATAATGAGCAAGTAGTTCAAGGTAATGAGGAATCAGTTAAAGACAATGAAAAATCGGCTGAATCAGAAGATCCGAAGGAAACGGGTATGACCGTCCATGTACTGTCCAAAATATCTATCGAAAGAAAGGGTGTTGAATTTGATCTTCCTCAGTCTTGGAGAGATAACGCAATTAAAAATCTTTTTTCAACAGATATATCTCCATTAAATCAAAATGAAGATGATGCTATTTTTGGTGAAGCTACGTATTATTTTTCACCTGAGGACATGTTCACAGAGTTTAGAGCAAGTGAAAAACAAGAAGAGGATTATAAAAAAGCTACAGATAACTCAAAGTTGTTAGCATCTATCACTGTATTTAATAAAGCTAATTTAGAAACAGAATTAAATAATGGAAAGAAATTAGGGGATTTTATAAACAGTGATAATATTGAAAAGTTAGGTGAAGAAGGAGAATATGAATTCTATTTTAGTTATGATGAAGTGAATGATGTAGGTCTAAAAGATGAAGATAAAGTGAAATACAAACAGATGCATTCAGAAATAGAAGATTTGAAAGATACTATAAAAATATCTGAACCATACAAATTTAATTTGGGATACATTGGTGATTTTGAAACTAAGGATTTTGCAGGAAATAGCATAGATACAACTATCTTTGAAGATTATAAATTAACAATGGTAAATGTATGGGGAACAGGCTGTAATCCAT
>Ga0209013_10004026_pt1 | contig 12955 bp, 10 predicted proteins | sample Cruoilmetagenom2_FD_187291 | JGI IMG/M metagenome (GOLD analysis project Ga0209013, IMG submission 187291) | Oil polluted marine microbial communities from Coal Oil Point, Santa Barbara, California, USA - Sample 2 (SPAdes) (version 2) | ecosystem: Environmental > Aquatic > Marine > Oil seeps ... | reverse complement strand
TTACCATGCTCATGGATTAACATTTTCTTCATTTTGGCGGCAGCATTTCAACTATGGACGTGGTGCATTTCTTTTCCGTCAAAAATGCTTGCATAATCGCAGGCAACGTATCCGACTGGAACCCTTAACCTTTTATCTGAAGCTGTTTTCGTATCCATTTTTTCATAATCGCAATCAGCCCGCCCTTAGGCTTCCCTTTCTGTTGTTGATTTCACAGGTGGCAAATGCCTTAGGATACCTATCAAAGCGGATGTAACATCGGTGTTAGTCTTACCCTAAAAACCTTACTCATTGAGTTATTTGAAACTCTTTTTGACCGCCTGGAGGATGAAACGGAAGAATACATTATGAAAAATATTACACACTAAGTGGAACAAAATTCCACACAGACATTTAATATTTAGAAATATATTAACTCATTTTGAAATGTTATTATATAGAACAAACTCGTTCAATAATCAAAATTTAACAATGATTACTGATGGATATACAAATTGGAACTATTTTACGATCCTTGATTTTCTGAACTTCATTATTACGGCATTAATTTTGCACGAATCGCTACCGATAGAATGTATTAAAATCAAGTGAATAGAAGCTCCAAAATCCGCGAATTAAGGTTTTTCGACAGTTTCTATACGCATATGTAAGTGAAAGGGCGGAGCTATATATAGATATAGTGCGTATCACTATCAAAGCCCTAAATTCCTTTACGGGAAAATTATGAGGTTAATTGAGACAAGGCGGTTAAAGCAAATTCTGAGACGGGTGATGGCGTTTCTTCGCTGCCGTGTCATCATCCTGATGTATCATCGGGTGATTGAAACATCATCGGACCCTTGGAATCTTTGTGTGAGTCCAAAGCATTTTACCGAACACCTAAAGATTCTGCAACAGAATTACCGCGTTTTGAGTCTGCATGACCTTTTAAGCTCTCTTAAGAATGCACGACTGCCAAAACGGGGGGTGGTTCTGACCTTCGATGACGGTTATGCTGACAACCTCTGGTATGCCAAACCCCTTTTGGAAAAATATGAAGTGCCTGCGACAGTTTTTGTCGCGAGCGGCAGCGTTGATAAAAATGGGTTCTGGTGGGATGAACTGGAACAGGCATTGTTGCAGCCAAGGAAACTGCCGAAAAATTTGCAACTGAATGTGCAGGGCCGATCGTATGAGTGGCCAACTGCGAATTTAAACCAAAGACAGCATGCCTATATAGCTATTCATAAGATCTTAAAACCACTTAGGGTTTCTGACCGTGATCAGGTTATGTCCGAACTGTTCGCTTGGGCTGACGCAGACAAAATGGGGCGTTCGGACTATAGGCCATTTACGACGGCCGAGTTAATTCAACTGTCGCAAAGCGAATTTGTCGATATTGGTGCCCATACCGTGACGCACGCTTCCCTTTCTATTTTATCCCAAGCCGACCAGATCAGGGAGATTGCCGGCAGTCGCCAAAAATTGACAGCAATCTTGGGAAGTCGGGTGGATACGTTTTCGTATCCCTATGGTAACTTTACTCCTGATACGGTTGATATTGTAAAGGCAGCTGGATTTGAGATGGCTTTAACGAGTGAAACAAATGTGGTAGAAGTGGGCGCAAACCAGTTTCAACTGGGACGCTTCGAAGTTGGCGATTGGGAAGGAGAGGAATTCAAACAACACTTGCATGAGTTTTTCCGGACCTGAAGAGCATGTTTCGGATGCCAAAATGTCGCTCGGCAGTTCTGCCAGTTGCTGTCATGCTCATGGCACTCATTGTGATTTTTTGACCGTCTCAAGGCACGCCCGCAAATATGATGAATATTACACGCTTTACATAGAGTTTGGGAGTGATGCCTGATGGTCCATAGGAGAAAGATCGTATGTTGACGTCCAAAAACCAGACGACACCGCACAAAGTTGCTGACAACATACAGATACCAGTGGTTCGGAGGCAGGCACGTCCGGGCTGGGTCGCAATAGATTTTGCCGAGCTTTGGCAGTATCGCGAATTGTTGGTCTTCTACGCAGTTCGTGACATCAAGGTGCGTTACAAGCAAACGCTTCTGGGGGCTGTCTGGGCTATCCTGCAACCTGTCATGACCATGGTGGTCTTCAGCATTTTCTTCGGGAAACTGGCAGGGGTGCCCTCCGACGGCTTGCCCTATCCCGTTTTTTCATTCTGCGGGCTGCTGCCGTGGCAACTTTTCGCCTTTGCGCTGACCCAGTCGAGCAACAGCCTGGTACAGAATGCAGACGTGCTCACAAAGGTCTATTTCCCACGGTTGATCATCCCGTTCGCGTCAGTGATCGCCGGCCTGGTTGACTTCGCTATCGCGTTTATCGTGCTGGTTGGAATAATGTTTTACTACGATATCATTCCGGGTTGGGCATTGTTTACATTGCCTTTGTTTGTTGTGCTGGCCTTAGCTGCGGCGTTGTCTGTCGGGCTTTGGCTTTCAGCACTGAACGTGAAGTACAGAGATGTCCGTTACACTATTCCATTCCTTAGCCAATTATGGTTGTTTGTTACGCCGGTAGCGTATTCAAGTTCTCTGGTGCCGTCGAAATGGCAGGCAGTGTATGCAATCAACCCCATGGCCGGTGTGGTCGAGGGATTTAGATGGGCACTGTTGGGGAGGTCAGCGCCTCCTGGAACCATTTTGATCGTATCTGTAGCGGCGACGGCCATACTTCTCGCAGGTGGGCTTTTTTACTTTGCTCGAATGGAAAAGACTTTCCCTGACATTATATGATTTTCAAATGAGTGACTTGGCCATAAAAATTTCGGGCTTATCCAAGCGCTACCGTATCGGTATTCGCGAGAAGTATCCGACAATCCGTGAAACGTTGATGCGTGCCGTGTCTGCGCCATTGCACAAGGTTCGGCATTGGGTGTCCGGTCAAAACAACGGTACCGGTGCAGAGTGGATCTGGGCGCTGCACGATGTCGATTTTGAGGTGAAACAAGGCGAGGTAATCGGAATCATCGGTCGAAACGGAGCAGGAAAAACCACGCTCCTGAAAGTGCTTTCGGGTATTACAGAGCCTACGGCCGGATATGCCGACATTTATGGCCGGGTAGGTAGTCTGCTGGAAGTGGGAACGGGGTTTCATATGGAACTGACCGGTCGTGAGAACATTTTCATGAACGGTGCCATACTGGGGATGCGCCGGCAAGAAATTAAGAAAAAATTTGATGAGATCGTGGCTTTTTCGGAAATAGAAAAATTTTTAGATACCCCTGTTAAACGATATTCATCCGGCATGTATGTCAGGTTGGCTTTTGCGGTTGCTGCGCATCTTGAACCGGAAATCATGATTGTGGATGAAGTGCTGTCAGTGGGTGATGTTCGATTTCAGAAAAAATGTCTTGGTAAGATGCAGGATATATCACATGGACAAGGCCGGACGGTATTGTTCGTAAGTCATAATATGGACACCATCCAAAGGTTATGCTCTCGTTGTATAATACTCGAACAGGGAAAATTAATCGCCCAAGGTGATACGGCAAATACGGTTCTTAGATATATATCCAGCAATTCCTATCAAGCCCAGCCTAATCAGTGGATTGATGTTTCGAAACTGAGGCGGCGGGGAACAGGAGAGGCACGCTTTGCGGCAGTTCGATACAGTAGTCTAAATGAGACAGTTTCATTTCATCCATATTCAAGTGGCCCGCTTGAATTTCTATTAGACATTGAGTCTGATTCATATAGACCTGTCGATTCTCTTGCCGTGACGATATATAACAAAACTGCTGGGACTAAGTTGGTTAATGCCGATATTGCCTCAATTGGGCAGATTGTAGACCTTAAAAAAGGTCACAATGTAGTTAGACTGAGGATTGAACAGTTACATCTTAACCCTGATGTTTATATACTTGGACTATGGCTTAAGGATAAAGGCTTGAAATGGACCCCTTTAGATTATCTGGAAGCTGCGTTTGAAATCGAGGTTGTACATAATGAATCTGAAAGTTTTGGAATTACGGAAAATTCTCCAGTCACCTGTAAATTTAAGATTTTAGAGGTAACTTAATGGATACTGTTTATTTAATCAGTAATCGAGTATGGTGAAATGAAAAACAAACCACTCGTTTCATGCATTATTATTTTCTTCAATGCCGAGAATTTTTTTGAAGAAGCCATTGAGAGCGTGTTTGCCCAAACCTATAAAAATTGGGAACTATTGCTGGTTGATGATGGCTCAACCGACAGTAGTACCGAAATTGCCCGTAACTATGCCGAACAATATCCGAAGAAAATTAGGTATATAGAACATGAGGGCCACGAAAATCGTGGCATGAGCTCGACGCGTAACCTTGGAATCCGCCATTCGAAGGGCGAATATATTGCTTTTCTCGATGCTGATGATGTTTGGTTGTCCCGGAAGCTGGAACGGAAAGTAGCAATCCTGAACTCATTTCCTGAAGCCGCCATGGTCTGCGGTTCTGTTCAATTCTGGTATAGTTGGACGGGAAATCCAGATGATATGCACAAAGATTTCGTTGGAGAAATTTGTAATATCCCTTCCAATACTCCGCTCAAGTCACCGGAATTTCTCATTCTCCTTTTGCAAAGGAAAGTTATAATTCAAACCCCTAGCTGTATTCTGGTTCGACGAGAAACAATGGAACGTATAGGAGGTTTCGAAGAAGTCTTCCAGGGGGACTTGCAGGTAACCGAGGATCAAGTCTTTAATGCCAAAATTTGTCTTGAGGCTCCTGTGATCGTGGTACGAGAGTTTTTCGAAAAATATCGACAGCACCCGGATTCATGCTGTTTTGTTGCAAAATCATCCGGTCGATACAAGGTGCGATTGACTTACTTGAAATGGTTAGAACAGTATTTATTAGATAAAGGTGTCAAGGATATTAAGCTGTGGAAAGCTCTCCGAAGGGAGTTCTTGCCTTATAATCATCCATGGTTGTATCGTCTGTTATCAAATTTTCAGTCTTTCATTAAGCAGATAGAAAGATTGGTAATATTCATAGGACGACGGACATTGCCTTTTCCTGTTCGAGACTGGTTGTGGACCCATTGGTATCATAAAATTTGGCCACCTGTGGGCTGGGTGTGTTTTGGCAGTTTGAGACGGCTATTGCCGATCAGTCGAGAGTTTGGTTACAATCGGGGGTTACCGATTGATCGTTACTATATCGAAGCATTTCTATCTGCTAATGCATCAGACATTATGGGTCGTGTTTTGGAAATTGGAGATGATATATATACGCACCAATTTGGAAACGACCGCGTTAACCAAAGTGATGTGTTGGATATAAAAGAGGGAAATCCAAAGGCAACTTTTGTAGGTGATTTGACCAGCGCAGACCATATCCCTTCAGACTATTTTGACTGCATTATTCTTGTGCAAACTTTACAATACATTTTCGATTTGCGGGCAGCCCTCAAGACACTTTCCCGCATATTGAAACCGGAGGGCGTAGCCCTCGTAACAGTTCCTGGTATCAGTAAAACGAGTCCTTACGATGGTGAAGGTTGGCCTTACTCCTGGAATTGGAGTTTTACCGGCATTTCGGCAAAGCGACTATTTGAGGAGATTTTTCCGGAGAAGAATCTCAGGGTCGACGCTTACGGAAATGTGCTAACTGCAATAGCCTTTTTACAGGGACTGGCCACTGAGGAACTTAGCCGGGAAGAAATGGATCACTTTGACCCCGCTTATCCGGTTACGATTACGGTCAGGGCGGTGAAGCCACGGGCGAACCTGTAAACGGTTGTTTGATCGAAAACAAAAAAAACGGCTATATGAGGTTTTACAGAAGTGAATAAATTCGCCGTTGTTCTTTTAAAGAAAGCAAGAATCCTTTACACAAAACTGCTTAAGCCACCTGATAAGAAACATTGTCTTAAACTTGACTACTATGGGCAGTCGGCGAGCGATTATATCAAAGAACAGCTTGCCGACAATAAACCTTGTATGATTGGTCGTATTGGTTCAAATGAATTAAAAGCCACCCTTAATTATTTGGACATTATTAGTAACCATGGCATCGTCTTGAAATCAACCAAGTACATTAGAAGTGAAATTGGTCCTTTTTGGTGGGATGATAAAATCAAATTTTTGATGCGTAATGGTGCCGGATTTTTTCCAGCCAATGCCGCATACCTGAAAAAATTTGCGAACATGATGTTAAGCGACTTGCAAAATGCAGATGTTTTGGGTTCGTGGTTGTTTGATGAGATTAGATTGGCAAATTTTTTTCCGAATGCCAAAATAGTCCGTTTGACAGATCTGGAGCCCTACTATCATTCCGATCCTTGGTCTGAGGTTTTAGAGGGTAAAAAAGTATTGGTCATTCATCCCTTTGAAGAAAGCATTAAGACGCAGTATGCAAAACATAGCGCTCTATTCAATGACCCAAGAGTCCTGCCAAAGTTTGAACTTAAGACACTAAAAGCCGTACAATCAATTGCCGCAAACGAGACAGACTTTTCTAACTGGTTTGATGCTTTGGCGTGGATGTGCAATAGAGTTCGTGGGATAGATTTTGATATCGCCATTATTGGTGCCGGCGCATACGGATTACCTTTGGCGTCATTTGTAAAAAGTATTGGGAAAAAGGGTATACATTTAGGCGGAGCGACACAAATACTATTTGGGATAAAAGGTAAAAGATGGGATAAACTTCCATTCTTCAGGAAGCTTTATAATGATCACTGGGTTAGACCATTACCTGAGGAAACCCCTAAAAATTTTCGAACTGTTGAATCCGGATGTTATTGGTAATGCATGGTTAAGCTCTTGTTAAAGGGAAAAAGACTACTTTACCCTTAGATGAAATATCTCGAAATTTCTTCACCCACCTTGATCCCGTTAAAAGATGTTAGATTTACTTTTTCAGGGTCATTTTAGGTGCATCTAAGTTGAAAGGTTCAAAGTATTGCAAAGAGTAACGAATGGAAAAAATTACATACCTTGTAGCCAATTATAATTGCTCAAAATATATCAAGGAATGTATTGAATCTCTCGAAAAGCAAACAAGTGATAGATGGTTATGTATTATTTGCGATGACGCGAGCAACGATAATTCCGTCGACGTAATTACAAGTTATTTAAGTCAAAATATTAAATTGATAAAAAATAATTCTAACTTGGGCTATATTGAGACACTCGAAAGACTTATTCAAGAGGCAGAAACAGACATCGTGGGTTTTCTTGATGGTGATGACGCATTATTTCCCGAAGCCACGGAGGCAATGTTAAGCATCTATGATAAAAACAGGGATGCTGAATTTGTTTATTCAAGGTTACAATTATTTGATGAAACTCTAACGCCTTCAGAAGGCACACTCGGCCGAGAAATTAAGCCGGGAAAAACCTCGTTGAAGAGCGGGTTTATTACCAAATTATTTACCTTCAGGAAAAGCGCATATTATAGGACAGAAGGGTTGAATAAAGAAGTATTATACGCGGAAGACAGAGATTTAGCATTAAAGCTTGAAGAGGTAACATTCCCAATTTTTTTGAATAAGATCCTATATAAGTATCGAGTAATCCTTGGTTCACAATCTCATGATTTTGAGAGAAGAGAGATCGGGCTTGTTAATTATATCAAAGCGAAGAAGGAAGCCTTGAGAAGAAGAAAAATAAAAGGTCTTGATAAAATAATGCATGAACAGATGATGAATCTGGACTATATTGAATGGAGCAATAGATATAGTGAATTTACTATATGGTTAGCAATCTATTTTAGAAGGATACTGTGGGCCATAGACATTTGGCTTAAAATTCGATCAGACGGAAAACTACGCAGATCTTAAGGATTTTTGATCGCTCTACAAAAAAGAATTGGTTCTGAAAAATCTGGACATACAAGCTGAAAAGAAAGGCATACCGATGGTCTCTGCGATAATCATATTTTTGAATGAAGAGCGTTTTCTTGAGGAAGCCATTGATAGCGTCTTCGCTCAGACCTATGAAAATTGGGAGCTATTGCTTGTTGATGACGGATCGAAGGATCAAAGCACCGAGATCGCCCAACGGTATTCGGTTCAGTATCCGGAGAAAGTTCGCTATCTTGAGCACGAAGGACACAAAAACCTTGGGATGAGTAGCTCGCGAAATTTGGGTGTTCGCCATGCAAAAGGTGCGTACATTGCCTACTTGGATGCAGATGACGTTTGGTTGCCCTACAAGTTGGAACGCCTAGTTGTAATCCTGGAATCACAACCTGAGGCAGTCATGGTGTGTGCACCCCTTCAATCATGGTACAGTTGGACGGGAAATCCTGAAGATATGCATCGTGATGCTCTGTATGGTTTTGAATCAGGTGGTGTGCATCCATATGGCGACACTTTGGTTAGACCCCCGAAGCTATTGGACCTCTTCTTGCGGGATGAAAGATTCATACCGAGTAGTGTCCTGGTGCGACGTGATGTCATAGAGAGCGTAAATGGATACGAGGATGTTTTCCGTGATGGCTATTCCGATGCTGTTGTTTTTGTGAAGATATGTCTTACCTCAACGGTGTTTGTATCCAATGAGTGTTGGTACAAGTATCGAAAGCACTCCGAATCATACACCTATAAAGCGTGGCATGCAGGAAAATTCCCTGCACTGCGACAGTTCTACCTGAACTGGATCGGACAGTATTTGATGAAGCAGGGGGTCAAAGATCCAGAGATCCGGCAGGCTCTTAAGGATGCGATATGGGTCCATCATCATCCCAGGTTGCACCGCTTGAAGGAAAAGGTTATACGTTTAGGGCAGCGGATATTGCCTGTCCCAGTTAGTAGATGGTTAAGGACTAAATGGTAATAATGTAAAAACTTTTTGCCGAAAAGAAATCAATGATCTGCTCATTCTCGGCAGGTAATTTATCAAATGCAATATCGCAATAATTCAAAACTAGCGATCAGTGTGGTAATATGCACCTATAATCGAGCGGAGTTAGTCGCTAGTGCCCTGCAAACACTCTGTGAACAAACAGTAAACAAGTCCCACTACGAAGTTATCGTGGTTGACAACAACTCGAAAGATAACACACACGCCGTAACAAAGGATTTTTCCATACGCCACCCAAACATTAGGTATTGTTTCGAAATACAACAGGGTCTGTCCCATGCGCGCAATCGCGGTTGGCGGGAAGCGAAAGGCGCATACGTGGCTTATATAGATGATGAGTGCATGGTGCCGGCACAGTGGCTGGCGGTGGCCTATCAGATTATTGAAAAGATATCGCCGGCGGTGTTCGGTGGCCCCTATTATGGTTACCATAACTCCTCAACGCCGCGATGGTGGAAGAAGAGTTATGAATCGTTTGGGCACTCTGAAACGGCACGGGCTTTGATCGATGGGGAATATTTGAGAGGTGCTAATATCTTCATTAAACGTAGTTTGCTGACGATGATAGGAGGGTTCAATGTCGAGCTTGGCATGTCAGGGCAAAAGCTCGCTTATGGTGAAGAGTCGCATTTGCAGAGACGCATTCGTACGACCACGCATAACGAAGTAATTTACTACGATCCTGAGCTATATATCTATCATTTGGTCCGACCTGAAAAGATGACCTGGCGCTATATCCTTAACAGTCGGTTTGTCGGTGGTCGCCATGTATATAGGGTGTTTTGGGAAAACACACCCCAAGTACCCCGATTTCAACTAATGGTTCAGATAATCATAACACTTTTCAGGCTATTTGCGGACATCCTCGTCGGTTTGCTGAAACGAGATCGTAAACGATATCCATACCTTCAAAATTACTTGTATGAAAAGACGTTTTTTTATGTTCAAAAATTAGGCTTTATTTGCGAACGCTATACCCATTGATAGTGGGTTTTCTCGAAATATCCGGAATAGATTTTCTGAAATTCTGAAATTGAGGTTTTAAATGGGCTTTAATAAAATCAAAAACGAAAAAGGCAGGAAATTTGCGCTCATCCATATGGGAACGGATGAGGTCTATGGGCTTGAATTCGTAGCCGCCGAAATCAAGAACCGAGGACACCGGATTCGGTGGTTTGACGGCGACATCGACGCTGCTGTCGACGAAGTTATCGATTGGCAAGCGGATTATATGTGTTTCTCCCCGCTAACGACCTTCTTTCCTTCTTCTTTAGAGTTCAGCCGAAAGGTGAAATCTCGATGTTCCGATATCCGGTCGATTTTCGGCGGCCATCACGTAACGGCGGTTCCGGAGGTTTCTGATGTGGATGGAATAGATACCATCGTCCTCGGTCCGGTATACGGCACTATTGAGAAGATTGTTGCAGGTAATTCCGAAAAGATACTCAGAGGCCAGCCCGTTCCAGTGCACATGATGATGCCGGCAAGCAGAGAATACTTCGAAACCGTACCAAATATTGGCAATCGTCATCGGAAGACCATCATGTCTCACTTCGGTTGCCCTTATAAATGCTCATATTGCTCCACATCACTCTTGAAGGCAGAGTACGGTTGGAAGGAATACAGAAAATACTGGCTTACTCGTCGCCCGATCGATGATATAATTGAAGAAGCAAAAGTCTTACTGGACTTCCCGACCAAGGAAGTAGCGCTGGAAGATGACGACATGCTCTATGGCAAAGACATCGATCAGTGGTTGCCTGAGTTCACGGTCGCGTGGAAACGAGAAATTGGAATGCCGATCATCGGCAACGTAACACCGATCACGGTGGTTAAGGTATCGGATAAAACCTTAGATACAATGGCAGAACTGGTGTCTGTTGTCCAGATGGGTGTGCAGGCTGCCCGGAGCGAAACTTTGAAGCTTTTCAACCGGCAGTTTCAGAATGAAGAACAGGTCGCCAACGCGGCTGATCGTTTGAGAAGCCACGGAGTTGCTGTTAAGCTGGAGTTGATCGTTGGTGCACCCGTGGAAGATCCGGTTGGAGATGCCATTGATACGATCAAACTAGCGCAGAGAATTGGTGCTGGAACGTTTGTCGTGGCATTTCCCTTGATGGTCTATCCCGGCACAGCTCTTCAAAAGTGGTGCGTAAAGAACAATGTGCCAATGAGAGATGATTGCACGTATGAATGCTATGGTGGAGTAGGTTCGATACGTTTCGATCCTGACACCCAAAGGAAGATTGCAAACATCTCCAAGCTGGCCGCTTTCTTTGTAAAGTACAACGTGGACGAACGTTGGATGCGTGCGTTAATTGAAATGGATCTTAACGACGCGGCCTCGAAACGGATCAGTGAATCGACTTATTATGAGAGTCTCCGATTTCAACTTGGCGATCAGATAGAGCAAGAGTTTGACAAAATATTAGCCAACACCAAGTTTCGGTATTAGTTATGTCCCTTTCAACATCGGTTGCCTTCCTGATTTTTAATCGTCCTGACTTAACACAGATTGTGTTTGAGGCTATCGCTAAGGCTGAACCTAAAAAGCTGTTTGTTGTAGCTGATGGTCCGCGTTTTCCTGCAGAAGCAGAAAAGTGTGCGCAGGCCAGGGCTATTATCGACCGGGTAGATTGGGAATGCGATGTTTTTACTAATTATTCAGACAAGAATCTCGGTTGCGGTCGGCGCGTGGCAAGTGGTATCGAGTGGGTTTTTTCAAAAGTTGAAGAAGCCATTTTTTTGGAGGACGATACGCTCCCGGACTTGTCTTTTTTCCCCTATTGTGAAATACTGCTTGAACATTATCGACATGACGAACGGATTATGACGATCAATGGTAACAACTTTCAGTCGGGTCGGAGCAAAACTGAATATAGTTATCATTTCTCAAAATATTGCTCGTGTTGGGGCTGGGCTTCGTGGCGCAGAGCCTGGAAACACTATGATTATGAGATGAAAACTTGGCCTGCGTTTAAGCAAGCCGGAATGATGAAGATGATTTGCTCAGATCCACATGAGCAGCGGTTTTGGGCAAAGCTGTTTGATTCTATGTACGAAAATCCCGTTGGAATAGATACATGGGACCATCAATGGAAATATGCCTGCTGGACTCAGAATGGTTTGGCGATAGAGCCGAGCCTCAACCTTGTCGCAAACATTGGTTTAGGCCGGTCGGATGCCAGCCATACCACCGGTCACAATCCGCTACTGGCTGAATTGTCAAAGGCTCAAGAGCTGTGGGAAATAAGACACCCTCCATTTGTTGTAAGGCATCGCGATGCTGATACTTATATATTTGACTATATTATCGGAGGTAAACAGATGAAAGAAAATGATGCGCTGCTCGGCAAGCTCCACCGAGGCCTGTCGGCAATCCGGGAAAAGGCCAAGGCGGCGTTTAACTTATGAGCAAAAACAGGAGAAACGACCATGTCGGTAGAGACCCGCATTAAGGGCATTTTGGAACTTTTCATTCCGCCAATCGTTATAAAAGGCGTACGTTTCGTTAAAAATTTATTTAAAAAGCCGGATTTATACTCCATTGGATTTCATCGCTTAGAATACGCTCCTGACGGGTGGCAAACAAAATTGAACAACAGTCTAAACAAAGGGTGGAGTGTTAACAGTGTTGTCGACACTGAAAAAGCCAAGTGGGATGTCTTTTGCCGTAACCTAGAAGGTCCCGGACCGCTTGGATTCTCTCACGAACACACCGATCTGTCTGTTATTCGCAGTCCCAACTTTCACAATGTGCATATCTCGTATGCGTACGTGTTGGCTTTGACCGCACATAAAAAGGACAGCATCTCAGTGCTGGACTGGGGTGGCGCATTAGGTCACTACTACCTCGTTGCCAAAGCAGTTTTGCCTGACATAGACATTGATTTTCACGTTAAAGAAGTGCCCTTGATGGCCAAAGCCGGAAAACAGCTCAATCCGGAGGTTCACTGGTATGACGATGAAACCTGCCTGGAGAGAGACTACGATTTGGTCATGATGACCGGTTCGATACCGTACATGGAAGATTGGACCGATATTCTGCATCGGATTGCTCGCTCGATCAAGAAATACCTGTTCATATCACGTCTGCCCGTTTTGGAACACAGTCCGTCGTTTGTAGCTGTTCAACACCTCTACAATTCACAGATGCTGC
>Ga0209013_10004025_pt1 | contig 12958 bp, 9 predicted proteins | sample Cruoilmetagenom2_FD_187291 | JGI IMG/M metagenome (GOLD analysis project Ga0209013, IMG submission 187291) | Oil polluted marine microbial communities from Coal Oil Point, Santa Barbara, California, USA - Sample 2 (SPAdes) (version 2) | ecosystem: Environmental > Aquatic > Marine > Oil seeps ... | reverse complement strand
TGCATCGATGTGCTTCTGGCAGCTCTCTTCAGTGAGGAAGAAACCGGTGCAGTCGATAACGATATCTGCGCCAACTTCATCCCATTTCAGGTCTGCAGGATCACGCTCGGCGGTAAGGCGAATCTTCTTGCCATCGATGACGAAGTTATTGCCATCAACGCCAACATCGCTGCCGAAACGGCCATGAACCGAATCGTACTTCAGCATGTAAGCAAGATAGTCTGCGTCGAGCAGATCGTTAATGCCGACGACTTCAATGTCGTTGAAATCCTTTGCAACAGCGCGGAATACCATACGGCCGATGCGGCCAAAACCATTAATACCAACTTTGATAGTCATAGATTATCTCCAGATTTAAATAGTGGAATAAATACGATTTGATTGAAACGTTTTGAATCAATCAGGGAGAGCCGCGCTCTCCCTGATGCGTTTTTTAGCCAGTGACTTCGTCAATGGCAGAGAGTACATTTTCAGTCGTGAAGCCGAACTCCTTGAAGAGTTCCGGAGCCGGAGCAGATTCGCCGAAGCGATTCATACCGATCACCTTGCCGTTCAGGCCTGCATATTTGTACCAGCCGTCCGAGACAGCGGCTTCAACAACCACACGCGCAGTGACGCCAGCAGGCAGCACAGATTCACGATAATCAGCATCCTGTGCGTCAAACAGATCAACAGCAGGCATAGATACAACGCGCACATTTTTGCTGCTCTGCTCAGCAGCCTCTACAGCGAGCTGCACTTCAGAACCTGTTGCAATCACGATCGCATCCGGCGTGCCATCGCAATCCTTGAGGATATAGCCACCCTTGGCGATGTTGGCGATGGTCGCAGCATCACGCTGCTGGTGCTGCAGATTTTGACGGGAGAAGATCAGACAACTTGGGCCGTCACTCTTTTCAACCGCAACTTTCCAGGATACCGCTGTCTCGACAGCGTCACAGGGGCGCCATACCGACATATTGGGGATCATGCGCAGTGTTGGAATCTGTTCAACTGCCTGGTGAGTCGGGCCATCTTCGCCAAGACCGATAGAGTCGTGCGTGTAGACAAAAATGGACTGGATCTTCATCAGTGCAGCCATGCGCAGCGCATTGCGTGCATACTCCGAGAACATCAGGAATGTTGCACCATACGGGATAAAGCCACCGTGCAGCGTAGCGCCGTTCATGATGGCGCTCATACCAAACTCGCGTACACCGTAGGAGAGGTAGTTGCCCGAGAAATCGGCCGCCTTGCCATGATCCGGATTGATTGAAACCGAACCATCCCAGAAGGTGTTGTTTGAAGGCGTCAGGTCGGCAGAACCACCGAGGAATTCCGGCAGCAGCGGACCGAGGCCATTCAGAGCAGCCTTGGAAGCGATACGGGTTGCAGGAGACTCCGCCTTGTCGTTGACGGCAGCGATGAATTTTTGCGCCTCCTCTTCCCAGTTTGACGGCAGATCACCAGCCATGCGGCGTTTGAATTCAGCAGCCAGTTCAGGGTGTGCGCCGGCATAGGCGTCCATCTTCTCATTCCATGCAGCTTCCGCAGCAGCGCCCTTCTCTTTGGCGTCCCAGCCGGCATAGACATCATCAGGGATCTCAAAAGGTCCGTGACTCCAGCCAAGTTCCTTACGCGTCAGTGCAATCTCTTCATCACCCAGAGGCGCGCCATGACAGTCATGGGAGCCGGCCAGATTTGGAGAACCAAAACCAATGGTGGTCTTGCAGCAGATCAGTGAAGGCTTGTCAGTGACAGCCTGCGCCTCTGCCATCGCTTTGGCAATAGCATCGGAATCATGACCATCGACATTACGCACGACATGCCAGCCGTAGGCTTCAAATCGCGCCGGAGTATCATCGGTGAACCAGCCTTCGACTTCACCATCGATGGAGATGCCGTTATCGTCCCAGAATGCAGTCAGCTTGCCAAGACCCAGGGTGCCGGCAAATGAGCATGCTTCGTGAGAGATGCCCTCCATCATGCAGCCGTCGCCCATGAAGGTATAGGTGTTGTGATCTACAATTTCGTGGCCGTCGCGGTTGAACTGCGCCGCCAGAACTTTCTCGGCCAGCGCCATACCAACAGCGTTGGTAATGCCCTGCCCCAGAGGACCGGTGGTGGTTTCAACGCCAGGCGCATAACCATACTCGGGGTGACCCGGAGTCTTGGAGTGCAGCTGACGGAAAGCCTTGAGATCGTCCATGCTGAGTTCGTACCCTGTCAGGTGCAGCAGGGAGTAGATCAACATGGAGCCATGTCCATTCGACAGCACAAAGCGGTCGCGGTCTGCCCAGTCCGGATTGGCCGGGTTGTGTTTCATGTGATCGTTCCACAGCACTTCAGCCATATCCGCCATTCCCATGGGAGCGCCAGGGTGTCCGGAATTTGCTTTTTGTACTGCATCCATGCTCAGTGCACGAATGGCATTAGCTAGATCTCTGCGTGAGGCCATTGGGTATTCCCCTCTCAAAATGATTAGAAAAAGTGTTCAAAAAACCTGTCAATCATACTACGAATTGAGAGGCTTTCAATGAATATTCGAATATTCTGTTATTTGTATTCTGTTTTTTGACTGTTGTATGCCGGAATGAAATAGCACGGCATAAAGCAAAGCATTTTGACGCAAACAAGCCACAGGATCAATAAGGGAGAACCCCTGTTACCGGCATATCAGCATAAGGTATTTTTATTGTTACATCTATTTATTTTTAATAACAATGAGCTGGAAAACTATTCTCCAATCCACTTGATTGAACATCCCATACTGGGAATTTGCTCTTCAGGGCCTCTTCCAGTCTCCGCCACCAGTTTCATCGCTTCAAACAGATCACGTCGGACATCCCCGCCCGCGGTCTCTTTACGGCTCTCATCGAGACGGCCACGGTACTGCAGTTTGAGGTCACCATTGTAGCCAAAGAAGTCGGGGGTACAGACAGCGCCGTAGGATTTGGCAATCTGCTGCGTCTCGTCCAGCAGATAGGGAAATGGATAGTTGAACTCTGCAGCAACCTTCTTCATGTTGTCGAAAGAGTCTTCGGCGTATTCAGTCGGATCATTGGACATGATCGCCACCGAGTTGACGCCCATCGCTTTGAGTTCGGCAGTATCGCGAACGATGCGCTCCCGAATCGATTTCACATAGGGACAGTGGTTGCAGATGAACATCACCAGCAATCCTTTCTCACCTTTACAGGAATCCAGTGTCCAGGTTTTTCCATCCACTCCGGGAAGAGAAAAATCAATGGCGGATTTGTCAAAATCACATACGGGCGGCTGCAAAGAGACCATGGTTCTATCCTTTCAAATAATCAGGAGCGGAATTGTAGCGGATTAGCGGAGAAAGTTTTAGGTTTTAGGATGGGGCGCAAGAAACGCAGAGAATGGCGCCAATAAAGTGGGGGGTGCTATCGCTTGTCCCACCCTGTGATCTGGTGATTTATCATTGCGAGGAGCCAAAGCGACGCGGCAATCTTTTCTCCTAAAACCTATAACTTAAAACCAAAATGCATATGCATCTGTGTGCATCTGTGGTTAATATGCCGCACGATATTGGCGCTGGCAATATTCTTCCACCCTACAGATCAGTCATGAATATAGACAACAAAACCACTAACGGCCCTGCCGGGCGCAGAGAGATTTTCTCCTGGGCGATGTACGACTTCGCCAACTCCGGTTACACCACGGTAGTGCTGACGACTATCTTCAGCGCCTACTTCGTAGCGGTGATCGCCAATGGACTGCCCGCCGGAACAGGAACCTTTTTGTGGACGCTGGCGATTGGCATCGCCAACTTCACTGTACTACTCAGCGCGCCGGTCGCGGGAGCCGTCGCAGACCACAGGGCGATGAAAAAACGCTTTCTGCTGGCAACCACTATTGGCTGCGTAGCCGGCACTGCCCTGCTCTCACTGGCTGGGTCCGGTGACATACTCTTCGCCATGCTGCTGCTGATTCTCTCTGCCGTCTGCTTTTCGCTTGGAGAGAGCCTCATCGCCGCCTTTCTTCCCGAGATCGCGCCCGCCGGGAAAATGGGCCGTATCTCGGGCTACGGCTGGAGCCTCGGTTATCTCGGCGGACTGCTTACACTGGGAATCTGCCTGGCATGGATCACCTGGGCCAAAGATAAAGGCCTGCAGGCAACAGAGTATGTACCCGTGACGCTGCTGATTACAGCGGCGATTTTTGCCCTGAGTGCAACGCCCACATTTGCGTGGCTGCGCGAACGCGCAGTTGCACGACCGCTTGCTGATGATGCCTCTTATCTCAAAAGTGCATTCAGCCAGGTTGCCCGAACACTCAGAGAGGCGGCCCGCTATCAGGACCTGTTTCGTTTCCTGCTGAGCCTGACCGTGTTTCAGGCCGGCGTCGCCACAGTGGTGGTACTTGCCGCAGTCTACGCCCAGGAGGTGATGGGGTTCGACAGCCAGCAACTGGTGGTGTTGATCATGGTCGTGAATGTCACTGCCGCAGCCGGCGCCTTTATCTTCGGCTATGCCCAGGACAGATTCGGCTCCGTTCCCTCCCTGGCCGTTGCTCTGCTAATCTGGATTGCCGCTGTACTGGTGATCTTCGTCGCAGAGAGCAACGCCGGAGTATGGTTCGCCGGCAACCTGATTGGCGCAGCCATGGGCGCCACCCAGGCTGGCGGCCGCGCGCTGATTGGCGAGTTGACCCCGGTAGCGCGCAGCGGCGAGTTCTTCGGACTGTGGGGAATGGCAAACAGGGTCGCAGCAATCATCGGTCCCGTCAGCTACGGCATCATCAGCTGGCTCAGCGACGGCAATCACCGCATGGCAATTCTCTCGACCCTGACTTTTTTTGTCATTGGCCTGCTGCTTCTGCTGCGGGTCAATGAATCACGCGGTAAAGAAGCCGGGAGGTATTAAGTATTAGGTTTTATGTTTTAAGTTTTAGGTGGGGAGTCGCACAACCTAAAACCTAAAACTTAACAACCTCCCCCTACTCACTACGCAGACGGCTGGCGCGCACCAGCCACACGGCCAGCAGCGGCAGCAGCAGCCCGATCAGGGTAACCGTGATCAACAGCCATCCCAGTTCGCTGTAGTCGGCGCCGACGGTGATCTCTCCAGTGACAGAATCCTGCACCTCACGAGTCACGGTAAAGATCTGATTGAGATAACGGGTGCCGAGTTGAGATGCTGACAATGCCAGATTGGTAAAGGAAGCCATCACGGCGAAGAAGGTGGCCTTCAGGTTCTGCGGCGCCGAGCGGGCAATCCAGGCCAGCATCGGAATCATCGCAATCTGTCCCAGCGGTGACTCCACTGCGGTATCCATGATAGCAATAAAGCGCGCATCGACCACGCCACCGGTGAGCGGCGCAGTCCACTCGTGAATCCCGTAATAGAGTCCGATATTCGGCAGGCTCATCACTGTCCAGGCGATGGTCAGAAAGATGATCACAGTGGCAATCGAGCGTTCAGCCATGAAGCGTCGAAACAAAAACATCCCAAACAGCGTCAGGCTGCTTGCAATCACTGACAACAGAGAGAGAAATTGCTGATCGAAGCCCAGCACGTCAATCTCAAACCAGGTGGCTCCCGCTCCCGGACCGGGCAGGGCGCGAAACACGAAGATAATGATCGCCGTTCCCACCAGCACATGGCGGGAGTGTTCGTCCAGCTCTCTCACCAGACGCGACATCAGAAACAGGATGATCGCCAGGGATCCTATAAACACCGCCTCCTGTCCAAAGGCATAATCACCCAACCCCATGAGCATGGAGAAGAGCACGAACAACGCACTCCCCCCGAGTATCCACCAGTTGATCTGCGGGCGCTGAGACTGAGTCTCCATCAGGGCTGCAACCTGATCCGCTGCCATGCCGCCGGCAAGCAGCCTTCTGGCCTGCGCTCTGCGCAGGAAGAAAGCCAGCACCACGCCCATCACCGAAATCACCGGAATCCACAGCGCCAGCTGGTAGATGTCAAGATAGGCGACGACCTTGTCGGTTTCGTCCATCGCCTCGATACCCGAGAACCTGATCAGGTTGACCAGCGCCACCGCAATGCCGCCACCGATGATGGCAACCCGTCCCAGCGTCTGCATGGTGGTGTGCATCATGCGGATCTGCTGCTCGCCGTATGGCGTTCCCTGGTCATCGACCCGAGGCACCGCCTCCACCGTCATCGCGTCTGCCACCACGTCCTGCAGCACATAGCCGATCGGCGTCAGCATCACCCCCAGCACAAACCAGGCATTGATGCTCATCAGCTCCAGCATTGACTGGTTGCGACCGATCAGCCCCAGCATGATCAGCAGGCTGACTGTTATCAATCCGGCGCCGGCAAACACAAACAGCGCCTTGTAGCGCCACAGCAGATCAACCAGGTGGCCGAGCGGCATTTTTACCGCCCACACCAGTCCGGCCCAGAAGCCGAGCATGGCAAGAAACTCGGCCGAAAGCCCGAGATAATCCTTGACGAAAAAGGTGCCGACAATGCCGGTCAGGCCGGAGACCCCCGCCGCCAGGTAGACCATCAACGGCGGCAGAAAGGAGAGACGAAACTGACTGGAGATCGAACGGCTATCAACCACGTTACACTCCCCCCTTCGAAAAAGGGGGATTGGGGGGGATTGTTGGCGCTGATGCGGTCGAACAATACCCAATCCCCCCTAGCGCCCCTTTCATAAAGGGAGGAATAGCTGTATTGTTGCCCCGACTATTATTAAGAAGTGGTTGCTTCGCTTGATAAGAGCCGGCCAGACCTCCCGCAAAGTCAGTAAAGTATCGACTCTTGTTCATCCGGCAAGTTTCCACGGCATCATCTCTCCGGCGCGAAACGGAACCAGTTCTGCATGATCCAGTGACACAACATCGGGAACAAGCCACGCCTCCCGATTCAAGGAGATGGTGTCGCTATTGCGCGGTAGACCGTAGAAGTCCGCACCGTGAAAACTTGCGAAAGCCTCGAGTCGATCCAAAGCTCCAGCCTCTTCAAAAACTTCCGCATACAACTCGATGGCCGCATGCGCCGTGTACATCCCGGCACAGCCGCAGCCGCTCTCCTTGGCGCTTTTCGCGTGCGGCGCGCTGTCCGTGCCGAGAAAAAATTTCGGGTTGCCGCTGGTGGCCGCCTCGACCAGGGCGCGGCGATGCTGCTCGCGCTTGAGCACCGGCAGGCAGTAGTGGTGGGGGCGCAGGCCGCCAGCAAAGAGCGCATTGCGGTTCAGCAGCAGGTGGTGAGCTGTGATGGTGGCTGCAATCTTATCTGATGCCCCTGTGACGAATTCAACCCCCTGGCGGGTGGTCACATGCTCCAGCACCACACGCAGTCCTGGGAAGCGCTCGGTGACAGGTATCAGGTAGCGCTCAATGAAGACCTTTTCGCGGTCGAAAACATCCACACCGGGATCGGTCACCTCGCCGTGCACCAGCAGCGGCACGTCATGCTGCCGCATCGCCTCCAGCACCCCGTAGCAGCGGCTGATGTCAGTGACGCCGCGGCTGGAATTGGTCGTCGCGCCAGCCGGGTACCACTTCACCGCATGCACGCAGGAATCAATGCCAATCTCGGCAGGTGATGTCTCATCGGTCAGATAGAGCGTCATCAGGGGATCAAAGTTCAACCCCTCGGGGACAACATCGAGGATACGCCGGCGATAGGCGAGCGCCTGCTCCGTGGTGGTGACCGGCGGATCGAGATTGGGCATGACGATGGCACGTGCAAACTGCCGCGCCGTGTCCGGCGCAACCGCAGCCAGCATCTCGCCATCACGCAGATGCAGATGCCAGTCGTCAGGACGGGTAATAGTGAGTGTGTTCATGATTGTGTTCCTGTTCTAGAGCGGCAATATATTACATGGTTATCCACAGATAAACGCAGCAAACCAAAGTTTTTTCCACTTGACATCTGATTATTATTACGCATAATCACCCCCAAGCGCCGATTTGAAATCCAGATTGCGGGCGCGTAATAAATGCGGCTAAAGCGAGACCGGAACAGTTTATCTAACCCGCTTCAGCTTTTGGCTTTAGCGGGTTTTTTATTTTTTAGGAAAGAGCATACATGAGCAACCACATCTTTACCTCTGAATCAGTCTCCGAGGGCCACCCGGACAAGATGTCCGACCAGGTTTCCGATGCCATCCTCGATGTCATCCTGGCGGAAGACAAGCATGCGCACGTCGCCTGCGAGACACTTTTCAAGACCGGCATGGTCATGATCGCCGGCGAGATCACCACCACCGCAAAACCAGACTATGAGAAGGTCATTCGCGATACCATCAAAGAGATTGGCTACAACAGCTCAGCGCTGGGCTTTGACTGGGAGACATGCGCCGTCATGACCGCCATCGGCATCCAGTCTCCGGATATCAACCAGGGCGTTTCTCGTGAACGTCCCGAGGACCAGGGCGCCGGCGATCAGGGGCTGATGTTTGGTTACGCATGCTCTGAAACCAACGTGCTGATGCCTGCTCCAATCACCTACTCTCACCTGCTGATGCAGCGCCATGCCGAGGTGCGTAAGAGCGGCGAGCTGGACTGGTTGCGCCCCGATGCAAAATCCCAGGTCACCATGCGCTATGAGGATAACAAGCCTGTTGCGATCGATGCCGTGGTGTTATCGACGCAGCACGCAGACACCCTGAGTCTGGAAGCGCTGCAGGATGCGGTGCGTAAAATCATCATCCGACCCATCCTCGAACCAACCGGCCTGCTGCATGCCGACACCAAGTTTCATATCAACCCGACAGGCAAGTTTGTCATCGGCGGCCCCATGGGTGATGCCGGTCTGACCGGGCGCAAGATCATCGTTGACACCTACGGCGGCTCTGCGCGTCATGGCGGCGGCGCCTTCTCCGGCAAGGATCCATCGAAGGTTGACCGCTCCGCTGCCTATGCAGGCCGCTATGTGGCGAAGAACATCGTCGCGGCAGGCCTTGCCGAGCGCTGCGAGATCCAGATCTCCTACGCGATCGGTGTTGCCGAGCCCACCTCGATCATGGTCGAAACCTATGGCACCGGCAAGATCAACGATGAGAAGATCACGCAGCTGGTGCGCGAGCACTTCGACCTGCGCCCCTACGGCATCCTCAAGATGCTGGATCTGCTCAATGCCGACCAGATCAAGTACCACAAAACTGCAGCCTATGGACACTTCGGCCGCGAAAACGAGGGCTTTACCTGGGAGAAAACCGACAAGGCCGATATCCTCAAAGCCGATGCCGGGATCTGACCGCGATAGGGAATAGATTTTGATTCCATTCATATCCAGCCGGATATTTGTTAATATCCGGTCCCTGCTGTTCCGAGGAGCGTTGCGACAGGCCGAATACCGGTCTGCCAGGCTTGGAACAGTTCCATCTTGTTTCAACGACGCTCAGTGTTTCAGGAAGCTCTGATTTATTCCTCATTGCGAGAAACGAAGTGACAGGATTGCCACGCTGCGCTCGCAATGACAGGATTCTATGAATAAATCAGAGTTTCCTTAACTTTTTATGAGGAGACTCAATAATGAACGCTGAAGCGAAAGATACATCCAACGATTACATTGTTGCCGACCTGTCACTTGCTGACTGGGGACGCAAAGAACTAAGCATTGCAGAGACCGAAATGCCCGGCCTGATGGCGCTGCGCAGCAAGTATGGCGAAGAGAAGCCGCTGACCGGTGCACGCATCGCCGGCAGTCTGCACATGACCATTCAGACAGCCGCGCTGATCGAGACCCTGGTGGCGCTGGGCGCGGAGGTCCGCTGGGCCTCGTGCAACATCTTTTCAACCCAGGACCATGCTGCTGCCGCCATCGCCGCAAAAGAGATTCCGGTATTTGCCTACAAGGGTGAGACCATGGATGACTACTGGGATTACGCGCACCGTATCATGGAGTGGCATGACGGCGGAACCCCCAACATGATTCTCGATGACGGCGGTGACGCCACCCTGCTGATCGGCCTCGGCAGCAAGGCGGAGCAGGATATCTCCATCCTCGACAACCCCGGCAGTGAAGAGGAGGTTGCTCTTTACGCCTCGATCAGGAAGAAGCTGGCCAAGAGTCCCAACTGGTACTCCACCATCAAGGCCAACATCCAGGGCGTCACCGAAGAGACCACCACCGGCGTGCATCGTCTCTACCAGATGGAGAAGGATGGCGAGCTCTACTGCCCTGCAATCAATGTCAACGACGCGGTCACCAAATCAAAGTTCGACAATCTCTACGGCTGCCGTGAATCACTGGTCGACGGCATCAAGCGCGCCACCGACGTGATGATTGCCGGCAAGATCGCCATCGTTGCCGGTTTTGGCGATGTCGGCAAGGGTTCGGCGCAATCCCTGCGCGGCCTCGGCGCCACCGTGTGGATCACCGAAATCGATCCCATCTGCGCGCTGCAGGCGGCAATGGAGGGCTACCGCGTGGTCACCATGAACGAAGCCTGCGACAAGGCGGATATCTTTGTCACCGCCACCGGCAACTTTCATGTCATCACCCATGAGCACATGGAGAAGATGAAGGACCAGGCGATCGTCTGCAATATCGGCCACTTCGACAACGAGATCGATGTCGCCAGTCTCGAGAAATACCAGTGGGAGGAGATCAAGCCACAGGTCGACCACATCATCTTTCCCGACGGCAAGCGCATCATCCTGCTGGCCCAGGGACGCCTGGTCAACCTCGGCTGTGCAACCGGCCATCCCAGCTTTGTGATGTCAAACTCCTTCACCAACCAGACGCTGGCGCAGATCGAGTTGTGGACCAAAAGCGGCGACTACGAGCAGTCCGTCTACACATTGCCGAAGCACCTGGACGAAGAGGTTGCCCGCCTGCATCTGGATAAGATCGGCGCCAACCTGACCACCCTCAGCGACTACCAGGCCGATTATATCGGTGTGGATGTCACCGGCCCATACAAGCCGGAGCACTATCGTTACTAGGCGCCAACCAACCCTCTCCCTCGGGGAGAGGGTTGGGGCGAGGGACAAAAGATAATTAACCACAGACGAACACGGATGCACACAGATTTTACGACACCTATTAATCTGTGTTTATCCGTATGCATCTGTGGTAAATAATAGCAGTGTCAAGAACTGAGAACAGGTATGAAATCACAGCAACAGTTTGACAAAACATTCAGCATCGAGCTCTTTCCACCGCGTACTGAACAGGGCTTCGAAAAGCTGACAGCAACCATCGGGGAGCTTTCAACCCTCAAACCGCTCTACTTCTCCGTCACCTACGGTGCCGGCGGATCGACCCAGGAGCGCACCTTTCAAACCGTTGACTGGCTGCGATCACAGGGAATCGAAACAGCCCCCCACATCTCCTGTATCGGCTCGCATAAATCAGAGATCGACGGGATCCTGCAACGCTATCAACAGCAGGGCATCAGCCGCCTGGTTGCCTTGCGCGGCGACCTCCCCTCCGGCGCCGGCCTCGGTGAACTCGATGAGCTGCGCTACGCCAACGAACTGGTGGAGCATATCCGCAAAACCACAGGAGATCACTTCCATATCGAGGTTGCCGCCTATCCGGAATATCATCCCCAGGCCACAACTCCTATGGCTGACCTGGAAAACTTCAAGCGCAAGGTCGATGCCGGGGCCAATGCGGCGATTACCCAGTATTTCTACAATGCCGACGCCTATCTCTTTTTTGTCGACGCCTGTGAAAAAGCAGGAATCGGCATTCCCATCGTGCCCGGCATCATGCCGATCACGAATATCACCCAGCTGGCGCGTTTTTCAGATGGCTGCGGCGCCGAGATCCCCCGCTGGATACGCAGGCGCCTGCAAGCCTATGGCGATGATCTTGAAAGCCTGCGCGCCTTTGGCGAAGAGGTGGTCACATCCATGTGCCAACGCCTGCTCGATGAGGGCGCTCCAGGACTGCACTTCTATTCGATGAACCAGGTCGCTCCGACAATGCGTTTGTGGAAAAACCTGAATATTTTCTGAGTTCATCCACATACTCTGGTGAAGAGTAAATTCACAATAACTTTTTGCATGGAAGCAGGGTTGGGATTTGCCTTTCAGGGCTGTATAAAACAGGGATGTTTTATCAGAGCTTACAGGGATGTATTCACGCGTCCCTGAAAGGCAAATCCCGACCCTGCACGGCATCGAAAAATGCATGGTCATATTGAGAAGTTACGATGAAGAGCAACCGCATCTACCAGGATATTCCTCTTCAATGCAACACTGAGATCAGGCTCGATGCCGGGGCGACGCACCACCTGACAAGAGTGCTGCGCCGCCGCATCGATGACCGGATAGAGCTATTCAATGGTGATGGCCATCACTACACAGCAACCATCCGGAAGATCTCAAAACGACAGACAGTCGTCAGTATCCTCTCTCAATCGAATCCAGAACCAGCTGCGCCGCTTGATATCCACCTCGGCCTGCCGCTGTCGAAAGGACAACGCATGGACTTTGCCCTGCAGAAGGCGGTGGAGCTGGGCGTCTCTTGCATCACTCCACTACTGACGGAACACACCGCCGTCAAACTTCCGGAAAAGCGTCTGCAGCAAAAACAGCAGCACTGGAAGCAGGTAATCATCTCCGCCTGCGAACAGAGCGGCCGCTGCCGTCTGCCGCTGCTGCACCCGCTCATCACGCTCGATGCCTGGGCGCGAAAGCAAGTCAGTTACGGGATTGTTCTCGACCCGCGGGCTGGCAGCACTCCAGGCTCCCTTCCTGCACCGCCAACAGAGACAACGCTGCACCTTGTGTGCGGCCCGGAAGGGGGATTGAACAGAAGTGAAATCGAAGGCCTGGTGCAGCAGCATTTCACCCCGGTGCGGCTCGGCCCGCGTATCTTGCGCACCGAGACAGCGCCGCTGGCCGCGATCACGGCGGTGCAGATGTTGTGGGGTGATTTCAGGTAGTCAAATTCCTGAAGGAAGTAAATTCCCAAAAGCAGAGAACCGCTATCGATCTCGCGATAGCGGTTCTGTAAACGAACGTAAAAAAAAACTATGGAAGGTCTATCTGCCTACTTCTTCCAAAATTGCC
>Ga0209013_10004024_pt1 | contig 12964 bp, 9 predicted proteins | sample Cruoilmetagenom2_FD_187291 | JGI IMG/M metagenome (GOLD analysis project Ga0209013, IMG submission 187291) | Oil polluted marine microbial communities from Coal Oil Point, Santa Barbara, California, USA - Sample 2 (SPAdes) (version 2) | ecosystem: Environmental > Aquatic > Marine > Oil seeps ... | reverse complement strand
ACCGGGCCCGGACAACCGCACCACCCCGTTCTCCGACCTCCCCAAGAACGTCTGAGCACAAGGCCCACTCCCCTGCGATGAGTCTCAGCGCGACCTGTGCGCGCCCAGACTCATCGCCAAGCCTCAACCCCAACTACCGATGAGTCTCAGCGCGACCTGTCCGCGCCCAAACTCATCGCCAAACCTCAACCCCAACCACCGATGAGCTTCAGCGCGACCTGTCCGCGCCCAAACTCATCGCAGGTTGTAGGCCTCGAGTTCGGGGGTTTCCATCACCTCGCGGAAATGCCCGAACGGCCACGGCCAGGCCGCCGGGACCCCATGCTCGTCGAGGTACCAACTGTTACACCCGGTGACCCACACCGTCGACTGCGCTGCTTCGATGCGGCGATCCTCGTACTCACGCATCGCGGACTCGGTGGCATAGATCTCGGTCGATTCGCCAGATCGCAGACGGTCGATGAGTTGCATGATGTAGGCCATCTGAAGCTCCGCTACCTGGATCAGCGAAAAGTTGCCGACCGGGCCATTCGGGCCGTTCAGCATGAACAGGTTTGGAAACTCGGGAATCGAGATCGACAAATAGGCAACCGGGCCGTCGGCCCACGCGTCTTCCAGAGACTCCCCACCGCGACCGAGGATCTCGGTCGGGCGCATGAATCGGTCGACTCGAAAACCTGTCGCCAGGACGACGACATCGAGTTCGTGCAACTGCCCGTCGTCGGTCCTGATGCCACCGGGCTCGATCCGCGTGATCGGTGAAGTTACGAGTTCAGCGTTTGGTCGCTGGATCGCGTCGTAGAAGTCTTCCGATACAACGAGCCGCTTGCAGGCAGCGCGATAGTCGGGTTCCAGCAGACGCCGAAGCTCGGGGTCAGCGACGTGCTCCTCGAGATTTGCTCGGCACGTCGCCTCGATCTCATCGAGGCGCTCGGATTCGGCATCGACCACGGCATCGGCGAAGCTCTCGGCGAATGCCGTCTCGAGGAAGTCACGCAACTCGCGGAGCTTTTCGGGCTCGTCGCGGAATGTGGCCTTCTGATCATCGGAGAACGGGGTGTTCGCCATCGGCATGACCCACTGGGGTGTGCGCTGGAACAGATCCAACCGGTCGACTCGGTCGACCAAAGCGCTGGTGATCTGGATCGCGGTGGAACCAGTACCGATCACGCCGACGCGGCGACCTTCGAGTTCGACATCGTGATCCCACCTCGCACTGTGAAAGATCGCTCCGTCGAAGTCGTCGATTCCCTCGATCGAGGGATACTGAGGATGATGCAGGACGCCGGTGGCGGCGATCAAGACGTCGACCTCGGCGCGGTGGCCGGACGCCGTCTCGATGGTCCAACAACCGTTCTCGTACTCAGCGCGCACCACTTCATCGCCGAGGCGGAGGTATGGCCGCACGCCGTAGGTATCCGCGACATCTTCGAAATAGCTGCGGATCTCGCTGCCGGGCGAGAACATCCGACTGAAGTCGGGATTCGGCGCGAACGAGTACGAGTAGACATGTGACGGCACGTCGCAGGCAATCCCGGGATACGTGTTCTCGCGCCATGTTCCACCGACGCTGTCGGCCTTCTCGTAGCAGGTCACATCGGTGATACCGGCCTCGCGCAGCTTGATGACCGCCATGATTCCGGCCATCCCGGCCCCGATGACGCCGACGCGCAGTTGACGCTCAGCCATCGGACCTAGTCTGCGTTCCGACAAGTAGTTCATTGAACGCGACGTTCTTGTCGACCTGGGGCTCTCTCGGCAGGCCGAGCACGCGCTCACCAATGATGTTGCGCTGAATCTGGTCGGTGCCACCACCGATCGAGATCAGGTAGGAGGCAAACCCGATGTCGTGCATTCGCCCTCCGAGTGGCGCATCATCGCCCCACAGCGTTGTCTCAGGCCCACAGATGCGGAACATCGTTTCGCGCAGGCTGCGCAGCAGGTGGCTTGCGGCCATCTTCCCGATCGAGACCTCCGGGCCCGGACGCCCGCCCTTCTCGATGGCTCCCTTCACACGCAGGTCGGTGAAGCGAGCGATTTCGAGTAGCGAGTAGATGGTCGCCCACTCCTGGCGGAACAGCGGATCGTCGGTGCGTCCGTACTGCTCCATCAATGCCCCGAGAAGCAAACCGACACCACCCGCCATCGAGCCCTCCGACGCGGTGTCACCGCGCACCAGGTCGCCCACCCGCACCTTCAAATCAGGCTCGGTAATCGCCATCCCGCTACCCGAGCTACCGAACGAACCTGCGCTGAGCATCGTCCTCTCGTTCGCCAGAGTGGTCAGTGCAACACCCCACCCCGAACCAGCCGCATCGAGCCGGTTTTCGTCGGGAACAACGGCATCGGTCATGAAGACTTCGTTGAAGATCGAGCGACCGGTCATCTCACGGATCGGCCGGATCTCGATGGCAGCCTGATCCATGTCGATCACGAAGTAACTGAGCCCCTGATGCTTGGGCGCCTCGGGATTCGTGCGTGCGACGAGGATGCCGTAGCGCGCGAATTGCGCGCCCGAAGTCCAGACCTTCTGACCGTTGACGATCCACTGCTCCCCGTCGCGCACTGCTCGGGTCTGAAGCGAAGCGAGGTCGGAACCCGAGCTGGGTTCGCTGAACAGCTGGCACCAAACCTCACCGTCGGTAATCCCGGGGAGAAAACGATCCTTCTGCTCCTCGGTCCCGTGAGCGAGGATCGTCGGACCAGCCAGATTGGCGGCAATGCCCGCCGGCGGGCCGAGTGCCCCCGCCTCGCGCCGGGCCTTGCCTACGAGCGGCGCATCGTGCGAGTCGATCCCGCGTCCGTAGCGGTCTTCTGGCCAAGTCGGAAACCCCCAGCCGGACTCGGCGAGCCGCGTCCACCACTCGCCCAGAGTGATCTCGGGGTCCCAATTCTCGCGAAACCAGTTCTCGGCTTCGACGGCAATTCTCGACGTTGTCTCGTCGGCTACGTCGGTCATTTCGAAGTTCCATGGCTAGTCAGAGTCATGGAACAGATCATGTCAGATGTATTGCGAATACTGGAAGTTGGACGGTGAACGAGCAGTCCAGGAATCGCGTATCAATACGGCTATCAATACGGCTATCAATACGGCACTGCTACTCGCCGAGCACGAACCCGGCGGTCCACCCTCCGTCGATGACAAACTCGGAGCCCGTGGAGTACGACGACTCATCGGAGGCCAGCCACAGCGCCATCTTGGCAACCTCTTCAGGCTGACCAATCCTCCGCAGCGGAACCGATTTGAAGATCGCTGCGGCTGCCTCATCTCCGACCGCCTCGGTGATCATCGGAGTCTGGATCCCACCGGGGTGGATCGAGTTGACCCTGATGCCAGCCGGCCCGAGTTCGATCGCCGCCACTTTGGTCATTCCCCTGACGGCGAACTTGCTGGCCACGTAGGCAAGCGAGTTTGCGGACCCCACCAGACCATCGATCGAGGAGATGTTGACTATCGATCCGCCGCCAGCGTCCTTCATCGCCCCGACAGCGGCCTTCATTCCAAGGAACACCCCCACCTGGTTGACATCGATAACCGTTCGGTACTCTTCGAGCGTCACCGACTCCATCGGCGCGAGACGAAAGATGCCCGCGTTGTTGATGAGTATGTCGAGACGGCCGAAGGCAGTTGTCGCCTCGGCTACGGCCGCGCTCCAATCGTCCTCATTCGTCACATCCAGATGCCGATACCGCGCAGCTTCACCGATATCTGCTGCCAGCGCTTCACCCTCGGCATCCAGCACGTCACCGAGAATCACCCGAGCTCCGGCTTCGACGAACATTCGACCCTCTGCGGCGCCCTGGCCCCGCGCAGCACCAGAAATCAGCGCAACCTTTCCATCGAGCAATCCCATCTTGTTTCCTCCTATTTGTAGGTTGGCGTGCCGGCAACGCTCTGAGATACCGCTGCCAGCGTCACTGACATCATCTACCACGCAGGGCCAATCTGCCAGGGCCTTCAGTCCCAACCCATCGTGACCAAGGTCCGTGGGAAACGGCCACGAACAGGCCGTACGGTGGTCTGTAGAGAATCCAGCGACCTGGTTCGCATCCTTCAAGTACCCATGAGGAGGCCAAGAGGCCATGAACACCGAAAACCCCGCCAACGCCACCAGCAATCAAGCGGCTGGACCGATCGTCGTCGCAGTGGACCTGTCGCCAGAGTCTCTGTATGCACTCGACCTGGCAGCAGCGATAGCGGGACCGCAAGGGTCGCCGCTGCACGTCGTGCACGTTCACCACGGCCCTTCCTCACTGGCGGTCAGTGCCAGCGCCACGGTCGAATTCGAGCGCGCCGAGACCGAGGTCGATGCACTGATCAGAGATGCCATGTCAGAGCATCTCGCGACGTTCGACGGTGCGTGGGACCTCATATCCCGGAGAGGGAACATCGGCCATGAACTGTTGGCGGAGGCCGACGATGTCGACGCCGGCTTGATCGTTGTCGGGCATCGGAGCCACGGCACGATACGTGACATGCTGCTGGGCTCTGTCGCATCGAACATCGTCCATCACAGCCGGCGATCGGTTCTCGTCGCCATCCCACCGAAAGACAGCTGATTTCCTGCCTGGGAGGGTCAAGTCGCGACCGTCTCGGGGATGTGACCGCGTAGATGTGACAAACCGCGACTTCTGTGTCGTCGATGCAATCGACTACGTTCGTTTTGAAACGTGTTCATTGTCGAATCAGGAGGAAGGCGCGGGTGGAGAGTCTCGAAATTCAGTCGCTCGGCTTTGTCGGCTTGGTCGAGATGCAGCGGCCACCACACAACTTCTTCGATGACGGCCTACTCGAGGCACTCGCGGTCACCTTCGAGAGCCTCGATGCCGACCCTGGCTGCCGGGCCATCGTGCTTGCCGCATCCGGCAAATCCTTCTCTGCCGGGGGCAATTTCTCCGGGGGCCGGCCCGAAGCAGATTCGTTTGCCGACGGGTCCGAAACGCGCTCCGACGGTGATCGATCGGGAGGTGGCGCGGGTGCCGGATCCATCTACCGAACGGCGTTACGACTTTTTGCCATCAACACTCCGGTTGTCGCCGCGGTCCACGGCTCAGTGATCGGTGGCGGGCTCGGGCTCGCCCTCACCGCCGACTTCCGGATCACCTGCCAGCAGGCCAAATGGTCAGCAAACTTCAGCCGCCTCGGTTTCCACCCCGGGTTCGCGTTGTCGCACACCCTGCCCGAACTCGTCGGTGGCAGACACGCCCGGCGCCTCTTCTACACCGGATGCCGAATCGACGGGTCCGAAGCGGCCTCGATCGGCTTGGCCGACGAGTGTGTACCGCAAGACGAAGTGCGATCTCGTTCCATCGCATTCGCTGGTGAGATCGCGTCCTCCGCTCCGCTCGCGGTCCAGTCAATCAAAGCCACCTTGAATGCCGGGCGACTTCAGCGGCTCCGCCAGGCAACCGACCACGAACTTGCCGAGCAGGTCCGGCTGCTCGCCACCGACGACGCACGCGAGGGCATCACCGCCTACGCGCAGCGGCGCACACCGGAGTTCATCTCCGGATGACCAGCACTCTCGCCAACCATCCACACCAAACCATGCCAACTACCAGCACCTCCTCAGAGATCGACCGAAAGGCAACATCGTGAAATCACCCTTGCTTGCGCCGCCCTTGCCCTCCACCATCAACACCAAGAGCGAACAGTTTCAGCAGAATCGTGATGACATCCTCGAACAACTCGGGGTCATCGACGAGCTGCTCGAGCAGGCCGAGGCCGGCGGCGGCCCAGTGCGGGTTGCCCGCATGCGTTCACGCGGCAAGATGCCGATTCGGGAGCGGATCGCCAACGTGCTCGACCCTGACACACCATTCCTGGAGATCAGCGCGCTTGCCGGGTATGGCTCCGACTACACCATCGGCGGTGGGATGGTGATCGGTATCGGGGTGATCGCCGGTACCGAGTGCGTGATCATGGGCAATGACCCCTCCGTATCAGCCGGGGCGCTCACCCCATACTCGGGGAAGAAGTGGTCACGAGCGATCGAAATCGCCCGTGACAACCGCATGCCCTACGTGAGCTTTGTCGAGTCAGCCGGTGCCGACCTCCGCATGAGCGGAGCGGGCAACGAGGGTCCCATGACCCAGATCAGTCACTTCGCCGAGAGCGGCCGCCCCTTCTACGAAATGATCGAACTCTCACAGATGGGCATCCCGTCTGTCTGTCTCGTCTTCGGTTCCTCCACCGCCGGCGGCGCATACCAGCCCGGCCTTTCCGACTATGTGATCGTCGTCGACAAACAGTCACATGTATTCCTTGCCGGGCCGCCGCTCGTCAAAATGGCCACAGGCGAAGAAAGCGACTCCGAGGAGCTCGGCGGTGCCGAACTGCACGCCGATGTATCGGGCCTCGGCGACTACTTCGCTGAGGACGAAATGGACGCCTTGCGGATGTGCCGCGAGGTCGTTTCACACCTCAATATCCGTAAGCCCGGCCCAGAACCCGCTAGCGACTTCGAAGAGCCGGTGCATGACCCCGAGGAATTGCTCGGCCTCGTCAGCCGCGACCTTCGCCAGCCGGTCGATGTCCGCGATGTGATCGCCCGCACGGTCGACGGCTCACGATTCGAGGAATTCAAACCCAGATGGGGTCCGTCCATGATCTGTGGCTGGGCGTCGATCCACGGGTACCCCGTCGGCATCCTCGGCAACAACGGCGTCATCTACCCCGACTCATCGCAGAAGGCGGCGCACTTCATTCAGCTCTGCAACCAGATCGACGTGCCGCTCGTCTTCCTGCAGAACATCACCGGCTTCATGGTCGGCAAAGATTTCGAGGCCGCCGGGATCGTCAAGAAGGGTTCGCAGATGATCAATGCGGTGACGAACTCCACCGTGCCGCACCTGACAGTGATCATCGGGTCGAGCTATGGCGCCGGTACCTACGGCATGTCGGGGCGCGCCTTCGGCAATCGCTTCACCTTCATCTGGCCGACAGCAAAGATCGCTGTGATGGGCCCGAAGCAGATCGCCGGGGTGATGTCGATCGTCCGCCGCGGCCAAGCCGAGCGTAAAGGCCTCGAATTCGATGAGGCCCAAGACGCCGCAATCGTCGAAATGGTCGAAGACGCCCAGGAGAAGGGCTCCCTCGCACTCGTCGCTACCGGTGCAATCAGCGACGACGGACTCATCGACCCGCGCGACACCCGCACCGTGCTCGGTCTCTGCCTGTCTGCGGTCCGCAACCGCCCGATCAAGGGCGCCGAGAGCTACGGAGTGTTTCGACTGTGAGTACCCCCATCACCACCATCCCCATCACCACCATCCTGGTCGCCAACCGCGGCGAGATTGCCCGCCGAGTGTTCCGCACAGCGCGGTCGATGGGCATGCGCTGTGTCGCGGTCTACGTCGAGGCCGACGCGGAAGCACCGTTCATTTCCGACGCCGACGAATCGATCATTCTCGCGGACGGCGGCTACCTCGACGGTGACGCGATAATCGCGGCGGCCAAGACCTCCGGCGCCGACGCCATCCACCCCGGCTACGGATTCCTTTCCGAGAACGCCGGCTTCGCGGCGAAGGTGATCGAGGCTGGCCTTGCATGGGTCGGCCCGACTCCGAAGGTCATCGAGGAGATGGGCGACAAGCTCGCGGCCAAACGAATCGCGATCGCTGCGAACGTGCCCACGCTTCCCTCCTCCGATGACGCCTCGGGCGCCGCCGACGTCGGGTTTCCACTACTCGTCAAGGCTGCGGCCGGCGGCGGCGGTAAAGGGATGCGGGTTGTGGAGTCAGCCGGTCATCTCGACGAGGCTGTCGCTGCGGCCCAGCGCGAAGCAAAGAACGCCTTCGGAGACGACCGCGTATTCCTCGAGCGATACGTCTCTCATGCTCGGCATATCGAGATCCAAATCCTCGGCGACGACCATGGCAACCTCATCCACCTCGGCGAACGAGAGTGTTCGATCCAGCGCCGCCACCAGAAGATTCTCGAAGAGAGCCCGTCGCCTGTCGTCGATGCCGCCCTCCGGGAGCGGATGGGCGAGGCGGCACTCAGCCTTGCGCGCGAACTCGGGTACCGCTCGGCCGGCACCGTCGAGTTCCTGCTCGACGAGGACACCGGCGACTTCTACTTCCTCGAGGTCAATACCCGACTACAGGTCGAGCACCCCGTCACCGAGGAGGTCACGGGCATCGATCTCGTCCGCGAACAGCTACGGATCGCGGCCGGTAAACCACTCGACCACACACAAGACGAGATCAGCTTCGACGGCCATGCCATCGAGGCCCGGCTGTACGCCGAAGATCCAGCCTCCGACTTCCTGCCCGACACGGGTCGGCTGGTGGCCTACGTCGAACCTGATCACCCTGCCGTGCGCTGGGATTCGGGAGTTGCGGCCGATTCTGTGGTCGGAGTCGACTTCGACCCGATGCTTGCAAAGGTTGTCGCTCACGCGCCGACCCGTACCGAGGCTGCCGGCCGACTCGCGCTCGCCCTCGAGCGGCTCCATCTCGGGGGTGTCATCACCAATCGGGCCTTTCTCGCCGCAACCCTGCGACACGAACAGTTCCTCGCTGGTCAGACAACAACCGATTTCATCGAACGTGCCGATCCAGATCGATCACTGCTGCTCGACGAATCTGAGATCTATCGCGCGGCCGTCAGTGCGGCGCTGTGGTTTCAGGGCCGAAATCGCGACGAGGCCACAACACTCGCCACCATGCCGACCGGCTGGCGTAACTCGCTGATGCCTCCGCAGTCCGTAACACTGCGGTTGGGCGACGACGACGTGCGGGTCGACTATCAGATCCGTCGCGACGGATCAATCGTCCTGTACCACAACACCGGCGCCGACGAAGTCGGTGACGATGGCGAAGAAGCTGAATCCGTGCCGAACGGTGAAGCCCGTATCTATGCCTGGCGGCCCGACGGAATCGACCTCGAGGTAGACGGCCGTCGACAAGACGTCGCGGTCACCCTCGATGGCAAACGGATTCACGTACAAGTCCTTCGTGGCACGCTCAGTTTCGATGTGCTTCCACGCTTCGTCGTGCCAGGCGGTGGCGACCTCACCGGTGGCCTGACCGCCCCGATGCCCGGCACCGTGCTCGACGTCCGCTGCGCGGTTGGCGATGCCGTCGAGTCTGGCCAAGTACTCATCGTCATGGAGGCGATGAAGATGGAACATCACGTCAGCGCCCCATTCGACGGTGTGGTCACCGAGGTCCGGGTGGAAACTGGCGAACAACTCGAAAACGGAGCAATGTTGCTCGTCATCGAACAAGGAGAGACTGATTCATGACCGACCCAATCCGCATTGCCAACTGCTCGGGCTTCTACGGCGATCGCCTCAGCGCTGCCAAAGAAATGGTCGAGGACGGCCCCATCGATGTCCTCACCGGCGACTGGCTCGCCGAACTCACCATGCTGATCCTCCAGCGGACCCGGATCAAGCGCCCGGGAGGCGGCTACGCACGCAGCTTCGTGGCCCAGATGGACCAGGTCATGGGAACATGCCTCGACCGCGGCATCAAGGTTGTAACCAATGCTGGCGGGCTCGACCCCGACGGTTGCGCCGAGGCCGTTTCCGAGGTTGCTGACAAGCTCGGCCTCTCCCCGAAGATCGCCTACGTCAATGGCGACGACATCCTCGGCCGACTCGACGAATTGGTCGCCGCCGGCATCGACCTTGCTCACTTCGACACTGGCGACCCAATCGGTGACACATCCCGCTTCATCACCGCCAACGCCTATCTCGGTTGCTGGGGCATCGTCGACGCTCTCAACAAGGGTGCCGACATCGTGATCACCGGTCGCACCACTGACGCGGCAGTCGTCTGTGGGCCAGCGGCCTGGCACCATGGCTGGAGCCGCGACGACTGGGACCCGCTCGCGGGGGCTGTGGTCGCAGGCCACATCATCGAGTGCGGCACCCAGGCAACAGGCGGTAACTACTCATTCTTCAACGAGGTCAAGGGCCTTACGCGCACCGGGTTCCCGTGGGCCGAGGTGGCGGCCGATGGCTCGTGTGTGATCGGCAAGCACGAGGGAACCGGTGGCGAGGTATCGGTCGGAACGGTGACGTCCCAACTCCTGTACGAAATTGCGTCGCCTGCCTACCTCGGGCCCGACGTAACCGCCCGCTTCGACACCATCGAGCTGGAGCAGACCGGCCCCGATCGGGTACTGGTGAGCGGCACAAAGGGAGAACCGCCGCCGTCCACGCTGAAGGTGGCGATGAACGAACTCGGAGGCTTCCGCCAGGAAGTCGCGGTCGGAATCGTCGGCCTCGATATCGATGCCAAGGCCAAACTCGTCGAGGAGGCGTTCTGGGTGGCCCTCCCCTACGGACCGGACGACTACGCCAGCGTCAGCACGCGGCTCGTGCGAACCGACAAGGAAGATCCGGCAACGAACGAGGAGGCGACCGCATCGTGGCGCCTCTCACTCAAAGACGCCGACGACAGCAAGCTCGGACGAACCGTTTTCAACGCCACAATCGAACTCGGATTGTCGACCATTCCAGGGTTCACAGGCCTCGGCGGTGGCGGTCAGAAGGCGACCCCATACGGCGTCTACCGCCCCGCGGTGGTGCCTGCCGACCTCGTGCCGCAGCACGTCGTAGTGCTCGGCGGAGAGCGCACAGTTGTCGATTCGGTAGCTCCGGTACCAGAGTCGGAAATCGTGATTCAATCGCTCCCTGGTCCGAGCGACAAGGCCCCAGGTGGACCCACCCGCAGGGTTCCGATGGGAACAATCATCGGCACCCGCTCCGGCGACAAGGGTGGTAATGCGAACCTCGGCGTGTTTGCCCGCACCGACGCGGCATGGGCCTGGCTCGACAGTTTCCTGACCACCGAGAAACTTCAGGAACTGCTGCCCGAAACGGCCCCGTTCTCCATCGACCGTTTCCGCCTTCCGGCGATCCTTTCCTTGAACTTCCTCATCCATGGGCTGCTCGAAGAAGGTGTCGCCGCGTCGACCCGCCGCGACCCGCAAGCCAAGAGTCTCGGCGAATGGCTCCGCGCCCGTTACGTCGACATCCCCATTTCACTACTTGAAGGAGACCAATAGTGGACTTCGATTTTCCACCTGACGACGATCCCCAACGCTTGGCCGTCCGCAAATGGATCGCCGAAAACCCCGACGCCACAATGACCGAGGTAGCCGACGCGGGCTACGTCGTACCGCACTGGCCCGCTCCCTGGGGATTCGAGGCCGGACCGATGCAACAACTCATCATCGACGAAGAGTTCGATGCCGCCGGCATCCATCGCCCCATGGGAATCGGCCTCGGCTGGGCAGCCCCCACGATCTTGATGGCCGGGACCGACGAGCAGAAGAAAGAGTTCCTGCCACGCATCCTGTCCGGAGAAGACCAGTGGTGCCAGCTCTTCAGTGAACCCGAGGCCGGCTCGGACCTCGCCTCATTACGAACCACCGCAATCCGCGACGGCGACACATACGTCATCAACGGTTCGAAAATCTGGACCAGTGGCGGCCACAACAGCCAATACGGCGTGCTGATCGCCCGCACTGATCCGGAAGCACCGAAACACCGCGGGATCAGCTACTTCATCTTTCCGATGGATCTGCCAGGGGTGACTCTGAGCCCGATCATCGACATGACCACGGCGTATTCGTTCAACGAAGTCTTCTTCGACGACGTTCGCCTACCTGCCAACTTGCTACTCGGCGACGAGAACGATGGTTGGAGGCTGACCAAGGCCACCCTCTCGAATGAGCGAGTGATGCTCTCATCAGCCGGGTCATTGTGGGGCGCTGGGCCGTCCGCCGACGACCTGCTCGGCCTCATTCGTGAGAACGGCGGCGAAAGTGACCTACTGCTTCGCCAGCGGATCACCCGCCTCTACTGCGAATCCGAGGTGCTGCGGTTCAATCGGCTGCGCACCCTTTCGGCCCGGCTCAAGGGGCGCACACCCGGCCCCGAGGCCTCGATCCAGAAGGCAATGGCCGACGAACACGGCCAACATGTGATGGAGTTGGCCAAAGACCTCGTAGGTGCCGACGGGATGCTCGAGGGCTCCGGCCCAGCCGGAGAGGTGCCCGAAGACGCACGTACAGGAGCGACCGAGATCAACCTCGGCGAGGGCCAGTTCGAAGACGTCGATCCGATCTGGCACTACGGCTACATGTTCTCCCCCGCGCTCACGGTGGGCGGCGGCACATTTGCCATACAACGCAACATCATCGGTGAACTCGTCCTCGGGTTGCCACGCGAACCGAAAGCGAAACAATGACTACTCTCTCCAGCATCGCTGCCGACCTCCGAGCCGAGCAGGAATCCCTCGACCAAGTCGTCGCCGATCTCTCCGTCGATGAATGGAACTCTCCAACGGCCAGCGCCGGTTGGAGCGTCGCCGACCAGATCGGGCACCTCACATACTTCGACGGAACTGCAGCCCTCGCGATCGAAGACGCCGACGCATTCAAGGCTGAGATCGAAACGCTCATGTCGGCCGGCGACGGCATCGAAGCACTCACCTTGACTCGCGGCCTCTCCCAGACCGACCTATTAGCGAAGTGGCGTGAGAATCGGCGGCGCCTCGACGCTGCGGCGGCGACCCTCGAAGATGGTGTACGCGTACCGTGGTACGGGCCCTCGATGAGCGGCAAGTCGTTTCTCACCGCCCGGCTGATGGAGTGCTGGGCTCACGGCACCGACGTAGTCGACGCGGTCAACGGCGACCGTCCGCCGACTGACCGTCTGCGTCATGTCGCCCAGATCGGCTTCATCACCCGCGGCTGGACCTACATGAACCGGGGTGAAGAAATGCCGGCTGGCGAGATCCGCGTCGAACTGCTGTCACCTGCCGGCGAAACCTGGACCTTCGGCCCAGATGACGCCGATGCCACGGTGCGTGGCCCGGCCGAACAGTTTTGCCAGGTCGTAACCCAGCGCCGGCACCTCGACGACACCGACCTGACAGTCGACGGCGAGATAGCCCGCGACTGGCTGATCAAGGCGCAGGCCTACGCCGGGCAAGCCACCGA
>Ga0209013_10004023_pt1 | contig 12965 bp, 14 predicted proteins | sample Cruoilmetagenom2_FD_187291 | JGI IMG/M metagenome (GOLD analysis project Ga0209013, IMG submission 187291) | Oil polluted marine microbial communities from Coal Oil Point, Santa Barbara, California, USA - Sample 2 (SPAdes) (version 2) | ecosystem: Environmental > Aquatic > Marine > Oil seeps ... | reverse complement strand
ATAAGTATAACAAAGTCACTCCTGTTTCGCGCAAAAATCCTAACAGTGTAGGCACATATCACCAAGGCTCCAAGGCACCAAGAAAAACGAAGAAAAAATATAAAAACCTTGGTGTCCTTTGTGCTTAGTGTCATAGTGTTGAATATATTCATCATCCATACTCCGCGAATGAATTGCGGGCTGACATGGAAAACATGTTGAAATATGTGGCTGCCACACCCAAATGCGATTCGCAATCGATGTCAACAAACGCGTTCCTCCCCGAACCTGATTTATCAGGTTTTTTATATCAGCCTTGGAATTCATTCCTTGGCGGACAGGCGGCTCTCGAGCGTTTATGGGACAGTCCAACTGTCGCACATTGGCATGTCTTACTCTTGACCGGAGGGGGCTTTCACCACCAAGGCACCAAGACACCAAGGAAAAATAATAAAAAAGAAAATAAACTTGGTGTTCCTTAGTGTCTTTGTGTCTTGGTGTGGTAAGGAATATCACCCTCCCTCAATAAGGTATATTCCCCCTCCCTCAATAAGGTATTTTTTCCAAAAAAGCTACCTTATTGAGGGATTTTTTCGCTTAAGGGCTTGACTAATAGAACAAGTGTTCTATACTGTAAGCAGCAATAGGGCTGTGAAGCCGCAAGAGCAAACCACTTCCCAGGCGGCCCGGCGTTTCGGCGCAGCGAGGCAAAGCAACATAACAACCAGGCTCCACGCGGCTTTGCAGCCCCATCAATCCATCACCCACCCATACACCCAAAGGAAACCCAAATGACCCCTCAAACCCTTTCCACAACCGCCGCCGTTCTGCTGTCGCTGCTCTTTTCATACGTACCCGGTTTATCCGGTTGGTACGCCGCCCTGGACGCCACCCATAAACGCCTGATCATGCTGGCGCTGCTGGTCCTTGTCGCCGGGGGCGCTTTCGGACTGGCCTGCACGGAATGGAGCGCTTACTTCAGTTTAGAACTCACCTGCGACCAGCCCGGGATGGTGGTGCTGCTGCAGTCGCTGGCGCTGGCGCTGGCGGCCAACCAATCCACATACCTGATATCGCCCAAACGAGAATCGACGTGATCGTCGATTGACCGCCGCCGGCCCCACGTATGCTCCTCAAACAACGTCACGAATGAGTCCAGGCTCTGCCGTCGAGTTGGTACAACCATCAAAGCAGCGCAGTAGATGATTAATCCACGATTGTGTACTGAAATGTGTGTAATTTTTTGTGTGCTTCTGCGACGCACACAAAAAATTACACAAGAAAATCTACACAATCTAATCCACCCTTCATGAGGTAACCGTTATGCCAGGCAGCAGTCCCAAGAATTCGGAACAACAGCTCCCTCCCCCGAACGGCTTTTACGGCGACCTGTTCAAGGCCATCGAAAAAGTCTACTTATCGAAAGTTGAAAGTGTCTCGCTGGAGGATGAGATCAGGATGCTGCGCATCCTTATGCGCCGCGTGCTGGAATTGGCGCAAGATATTGACGACCTGTCCCTGGGGATCAAAGTGCTCAGCGCATTGGGCAGCGCCACCCAACGCATCATGAATCTGCACAAAACCCAACACGCTCTCGCTCACGATAAGGAAAACGAGGTCAGCATGGCCTTTTACCAGGCGCTGGAAGAAGTGATGCAGGAGATGGATATCGCACAAAAGGACAAGGGATATGGTTGATAAAGTCGCCTCTCAGCGGTGCGTTGTCCAGAGAGACACTGAAGAGATCCATAAAAACAGTGCCAGCTTGAGGACGGCTATGCGAAATTTGCGACACGACCTGGTGGACTGCCTGGGCTGCGGCAGGTACGAAGGCTGCCCCATCCTGCAGAATTTCAAAACAAACGTGAGCCGCGCTATCAACGAGATCACCGAGGAGTGGAACCAGGCCAGTGTTGATGATGCATGAAACGAGCAGGGTAAATCATGCCCTAATAATCCTGCAAGATTTAAGGGGATGCTCCAGGTTGGGACACACCACCCCACCTGTTAAAAACTCTGTACTGGATGCTCTGCACGTGATCCCTGATTCAGGAGAATAAATCTATGCCCGCAATCTCAGGACAAAAAACTGTCACCACCGCCGGCACCGCCGAAGCCCTCGGGTCCCAGCTCATCAACGGCCCTCTTTTGGTGAAAGCCCTCCCGGACAACGCCGGCGCCATCGCTATCGGGAACGACGGCGCCAACGATGTGACCGTCAGCAGCGGCCTGCTTCTGGCTGCAGACGAAGTTGTCGTCTTCGATTTCATCGGCAGCCTGGCCAGTGTTTGGCTCGACTCCGAAAATGACGGCGAAGGCGTCGCCTGGCTGGCTTTGAATGTCTAGGATGTCTGGTTTCAAACGCATCGGTCACACCATCACCCCCACCCTGGCCAAGTTTACGCCGCTGGTGCTCGCGAATACCGGCATCATGTCCATGCTGTTCAACGGTTCTACAAGTGAAGTTGCCTGCGGCAGCGACGCATCCCTTGACAATATTCCCAGCGGTGCCGAGTTCACCTGCGAGTTTTGGGTCAACTGGACCGGTGGCGAGGACGATTATCCCGGTTTCATCGCCAAGCTTACAGGCGGTGATGATGGTTGGTTTATTTATGGCCGGGTCTCAACGGATCGGATAGGCGCTTCTGTCAACTGCGCCACGACCAAAGCCGCCGCTCATAAAGAAAGTACTGGCATTCTCAACACCGGTTGGCATCACATCGCCGTTTATTACAACGACACCGGCGACCGAAAGCCCTACATTGCCATCGATGGCGCCTGGGTGTCTTCTTACTCCCTCCAGAGAGCCGGGATTGACGCCTACGTTTCGGATGCAGTCTACACGCTGAAAATTGGCCGCTCACGCATCACGCGCCACGTGGAAGCCGCCATTGGATGGGTGCGTATTTCCGATAACGACCGCTACAGCCACGAGGTCGATTTCACGCCCCCAGCACGCGACGCCCCACCGGCCGTGGACGGTAACACGATCGAGCAGTGGAACGCAGACGAAGGATCCGGCACCACCCTCACCGCATCCGTCAATTCACCCGTCAACGACGGCACCATGACCGACGTCCTCTGGCGAAAACTCTAGTACTTCGTCACACTGAATAACTGATCCTTGCATTGAAGGCTAAACCCAATCAGCGATCAAACAACGCAAGGGACGTTTAGTAACTTATGCAACGATCTGTAGATGGAAATTTAATCATGTGGATACTACTACCTTTTCTCCACCCACTGAAAACTCGTGTTCTTTTCACGAGTCATTATCTCACCACGAAGTCACCAAGGCACCAAGAAACACCAAGTTTTTAATATTTTACCTTTGTGCTACTTAGTGGCTTTGTGGCTTTGTGCCTTTGTGGTGAAATACCTGCCAGGTCAGGCGGAAACCACGAAATTACAAATCAAAGTTGGATTGATTGAGTACAGGCCTTAATTATCGTGCCAACGTCAAAACAAGGAGTAACCAATGCCGCTAACATATACCCAGCGATACAACTTCATCACTGATAACGAGATCTTTTTGGTCACCGTCTTGATGGCAGCCGTAGATGCGGCGATCGACATCAATGTTGAGGATCCCTCGGGTGACGCAGATCTCGACGCTGCCAGGGTCGCATTTAGCCGCAGCGTCCTGCAGCATCCCATCCGCTACAGTCGGCTGCTCGCACATGGGATCATTGTCCACGATAACGCCAGAGTCGACATGACCGATTCCGAGATTTACGACATCATAGTCGATATCTGGAACGCTTACGCCGGTACAAAAGCGGCTGCTTGAACCCGTTGTTCCTGTTTTGAACTAAAACGTGTAAACGCCAATCATCCTTGAACATAATGAATCACACCAGCATGACTCAATGCCCCGTATGTACGCCCATCTCCGCAGCATGCTTCGCAGCGTACTGCTTTTTAGCGAGTACGCTTCAGGCACCAGGCTGAGGACCTACCAGCAATGTGTGGCAGCTGCGATCGTAGAATCGGTCACCATGAACCTCGGTCTGACATTCGTGATCATCTTCCCGCGCCAGTCTGGAAAAAACGAGCTCCAGGCTCAGATCGAAACCTACCTGCTGACCCTGCTGCAGCGGCTGTCCGCCGAGATGGTCAAGATATCGCCGACCTGGAAGCCCCAGTCTCAGAACGCCATGCGCCGCCTGGAAAGAGTCCTGGAGCGCAACCTGCTCACCTGTGGCAGCGTCTGCAGTTGGAAGAAAGAACAAGGCTACATCTATCGTGTGGGTACTGCGCGCATTTATTTCCTATCGGGTCAGCCTTCCGCCAATATTGTCGGGGCGACTGCATCCACCCTGTTAATGTGCGACGAAGCCCAGGAAGTGCTGATCATGAAATGGGACAAGGAAATTAACCCCATGGCAGCCTCCACCAACGCCACGCGTGCCTTTTTCGGCACCGCCTGGACCTCCACCACGCTCCTGGCCCGTGAGAAACGCGCCGCCCTCGAAGCCCAGTCCCGGGACGGCATCCAGCGTGTATTCGAAATCGACGCCGATCAGGTCGCCCAGGAGGTACCCGCCTACGGCGTGTTCGTCGCCGGAGAGATCCGGAAGCTCGGTCGTAATCATCCCTTCATCAAGACCCAATACTTCAGCCAGGAGATTGACGCTGAGGGCGGCATGTTCCCAGCTGAGCGCCAGGCGCTTATGCGTGGGGAGCACCCCCCGCTGCTGCAGCCCGAAAGCGGGGTGATTTACGCCTTCCTGATCGACGTCGCCGGCGAAGACGAGGGCGCCACCATGGACGTATCCGAGGACCGTTTTGACCTGATGAACAAGAACCGCGACAGCACCACCCTGACGATTGTAGAGGTTGACCTGGTCACCCTCGAAGACGAGCTCATCTACGCCCCGCGCTACCTGGTCCGCCAGCGTAAAGAATGGACCGGCCTGAAACACTCCACGCTTTACGGAAAGATCAAGGCACTGGCCGAAATCTGGCAGCCGCGCTGCCTGGTCATCGACGCAACCGGGGTCGGCGCCGGTCTGGCTTCCTTTTTCGAAAAAGTCTACCCCCGGAAGGTGCTGCCCTTCACCTTCAACACCGCCACAAAATCACAACTCGGGTGGGACTTCCTGGCCGTAGTTGAGACTGGGCGCTTCAAGGACTACGTTCACACTCCATCTGACGCAGTACAAGCAGCTTTCTGGCAGCAGCTCGCTTATCTCCAAATGGAAATCAACCCGGGTCCGAACCGCACCATGAAATGGAGCGTACCGGACGGCACACGCGACCCCGCCACCGGCGAAATCATCCACGATGACCTGGTCATCTCCGCCGCCCTGTGCGCCCTGCTCGACGAGATGAGTTGGGGCCACGCCGTATCAACGATCATTGCAGCCGAAGACCCCCTCGACAACTTGGGAGACGTGTTCTGATGATAAGCACCCCGCTCGCTTTCGCCTCTCCCCGACCGCTGCCAGGTGATAAGAAGGGCTGCTGGATGGCTGGCTTCCCCCTGGGAGGCGCTGTTTTACACAATAACCACTCTCACCGCATTCCATTACGTGAAAAAATCATTCTACACACTTGTATCCGCGAAATCCATTCCCCCAAAAAAGGAGACCAACCATGACGACCCACGAAGTCACAGGCATAGACGTCAGTAAATACCAGGCAAAGATCGATTGGGAGCAGGCATTGAGGCAGGGGATATCCTTCACCTTCATCAGATCATCCGAAGGTAACAAACAGACGGACGCCTGCTTCGATCGCAACATGCAGGAGACGGCCAGGCTGGGTATACCGCGTGGTGTTTATCACTATTTCAAGCCCGGCAAGGATTGGAAAGCGCAGATGGACCTGTTCGTGGACTTGATCAACAGGTATCCGTTCGAGCTGGAAGCCGTGGTGGATATCGAAACGGATGACGGTCTGAGTAAGAACGACACCAACAACGCCCTGGCCAAGTTCTGCAGAGGTGTGGCTGAGCTGATCACACCGCGTAGTCTGATGATCTACACCAGTCCGGGGTTTTTTGACTCTCAACTTCCGCTGACCGATTACGCATGGAGACTCAAGCTGTGGATAGCCCACTGGACCACAGCCAGCAAGCCGCAGCTGCCGCGCGAATGGAGCAACCACAAAAAGACCTGGTCCTTCTGGCAGCATTCAGCGAAGGGAAACGCTCTGGGCGCCACATTCGGAGTCCCAACAGGTGGATCAACAGACATCTGTCTCGATCGCTTTAATGGCAGCCTGGCGAAATTCAGGGAAACTTACCAATTATCTCCCCTCCCTGAACCCCCTCCCCCACCACCGGAGCCGCCCACTGTATTCGAAGCGCCCAAATATATCGTGCTGCCTGCATCCCTGCACGTATTCGACCATCCATGTGTAACAGCGCGCATCGTCGACGAAGTGAAATCCAGCCAGGTGGTGCAGCTGCAGGATATCACCGGGACCGACGAGGTCTGGATCAAGATCGACCACAATCCGGACAGATGGGTCCTGTTTTCCTACAACGGACGGCAGCTTTTAGCCAAACGGAACCTTTAATGACCAGTCAGAACCATGTCGCTGACTTCGTGTATACCTGTGGATAAGCTGTGGACAATCCGTGGAGGAACCAGTAAATTGCGTTCTATTTATTCTCCCAGGCGTATGAATTTTTATGTTTCAGTCACGGTCCCGTCCAGGTAGCTGTTCTGATTTCTGGTACGACCGTTCAGAAAATTAGAATAGGTAAATTATGGAAAAAAACTTGACAGATTTTAATGGATTTACTCTTCCGGAGAGCACCTGGCTGCCCCCGGAGATGATAGATTTACTACCCGAACTCAGTAAATCGGAATTAAAGATCCTGATCGTGATCCTCTACAACCACGTACAAATCGGAGACAATTCACCTACTTCGATCAGGGATCTTGAGTATATAACCGGTTTGTCGAGGCAATCTGCGTTCACAGCAGTCAAGCAGCTTCTTGAAGCGGAATTGATCGTCAGACATAAATCTGGACAATCTTTCGTTTATGAAGCGCGGGTCCAGAAATTAGGACACCAGGTTAAGTTAAGTAAGTTAAGTGAGTCTAATAATGACTCTCCTTTACTTGACTCTACTAAACTTAACGTACTAAAAACCCTGCGCAGCCGCGGCGTTTACGGCAAAACAGCGCGCAAGGTCGTCGATGAATTCGATGTCGAATTTATCCAGACGCACGTCGACTACTACGAGTTTGCAGTCCGCAAAGGCTGGGCACATGGTCCCGGCTGGTTGATCCTCAGCATCAAAGAAAACTGGGATGCTCCGATTGATTATAAAACTACGGATGTGGTACGTAATCGACAACGCTACGCCGAATGGGAAAAATAGCCAACGACCATGAAGAAGACTAAGTGCATTCACAAAAGTTCTGATGAATGTCATCCTGAGGAGCGTTCTTTGCGACGAAGGATCTCAGCCTGGCCAAGAAGGAGATCCTTCGTTAAGGATATCCTAAGCCTGTCGAAGGGCTCAGTATGACGTTACAGAATATTTATGATCCTACTTAGTGTTCTGTCAAATATCGTTGTGTAACAAGTATGTTACCTGACAGAACACTTTTGCGAGTAATTTTGGAGGCATAAAACATGAACCCCTACGACCGCTTCAGGAATTATTTATCGGGCATTTTCGCCGGTGACATCAAACAGCAGCAGGCCAGCGTCACCTCCCAGGTGGACGACTCCCCGGGCTGGACTTCACTGACCGGCAGACCTCACGACTACGACCAGGCCCAGATCTACGAGCTGTACCAGGATGCGCTCCTGGCCTGGCGCAAGCACCCCATCGCCTGGCGCATCATCAGCATCACCACCGATTACGTGGTCGGCGACCACATCGAGCTGTCCAGTCCCAACAGGAACCTGAATAAATTCATCAACACCTTCTGGAACCATCCCAAAAACCGCATCAGCCTGCGCCTTCCCGGGATGTGCGACGAACTGTCCAGGTCGGGGGATCTCTTCGTTCTGCTGTTCCGCAACGAGCAGGACGGCATGTCCTACCTGCGTTTCGTCACCAAGGACCGCATTACCAAAATCGAGACCGCACCTAACGATTGGGAAACAGAGATCGCTTACTACGAACAGCAGGACCAGGGCGAACCCAAGAGGTGGTATTCCCCCAACCATCCGGACGCCGCCGAGCAACCCGCCATCATGCTGCACTATTCCGTAAACCGCCCCATCGGCGCATTGATGGGAGAGTCAGACCTGACGACCATGATCCCCTGGCTGCTGCGCTACTCGCGCATGCTGGAAGACCGCGTCCGCCTTCACTGGGCCGTACGCGCCTTCCTGTGGGTGGTCACAGTCCCAACGAACAAGGTCCTGGAGAAGCGGGAGCAGTACCGCACAGCTCCGGATGCCGGATCGATCGTGGTCAAAGATGAAGAGGAGAAATGGGAGGTCGCAACGCCCACCCTGCGCGGCGCCGACGCTTCCCACGATCTTAGAGCGGTGCGCGGCATGATCGACGCCGGATCGGGATATCCCCCCCACTGGCGCGGCGAGTCCGGAGAAGCCAACCTGGCCACAGCTACCGCCATGCAGGCCCCCACCGAGCGGCACCTGCTGCGCAGGCAGCGGTACTTTACGTTCATCCTGCAGGATATCGTCTACCACGCCTACCAGAGAGCGGTGCAGCTGAACAGAGCCCGCAGGACAGCTTCGAACAATTATGCGCTGCTTTTCGCCGTCTCGCTGCCCGATATCTCGCGATCGGACAACGAATCGTTGGCCAGGTCTACCAGGGACATCATGAGCGGGCTGCAGACCCTGGCATCGCAGCTTCCCGGCAGGTCGCAGGAGTACACAAAACAAATGCTCAGGATGGCGTTCAAGTTTTCAGGGGAGCCGCTGTCCGAGGAGAATATCCAACAGATCTTCAGGGAAGCCCAGACGAACGAAGGTCAGAGCGGCGAGGTGCAATAATGGAAAGTAGACCACAGAAAACTCCCCCTTTTAGACTGCAGACCGGCAAGCTGCGCGCTAATCTCACTCAGCGTGTCTTCTCCTGCCGCTATGTACGCGCCGGCCGCGTGCGCGGCAGCGGCAACGCGTTATCCAATATCATCATCGAACCAGGGGCATTGTCCGCCGCCGCCGCGCAGGGTTTATTTACCGGCAAGTCCGTGTTCGTCGACCATGCCGGTTTCTTCGATTACCCTTCCCTCCACAACCTGGCGGGTGTCACTCAGAACGTCTCCTGGAATCCATCCGATCAGGCCATCGAAGGGCAGATCAAGCTGTACGATACCGGCACCGGCGCTGCCATGGCCAACCTGTTCGACCAGGTACTGGTCGACGAAGATCCCCCCGATGTTGGCCTTTCGATCGTCTTCTATCCCCAATGGGCGCCTCGCGACGATCACGACGATCCCAGGAGAATCGTAGGCATCAAGCACGTCGAATCGGTTGACCTGGTTTTCGAACCGGCAGCCGATGGCCGCGTGCTGCAGGCGCTCTCGGCTTTATCCCAAAAGGAGGCCTCCCACAGACCATTAAACGATCCAATCAGTCAATATCCTACCCCCGACGACTCCCATCCCCATGCTCAAGCCGCCCTACATGGCGACATCATGTCGGCAGCCTTACAAGGCGACATCATGTCGGCAGCCTTACAAGGCGACATCATGTCGCCAGCCATCCCCCAAACCGATCGAGGCGCCGTCCCCAGCGCCGGAATCCATATCGATCGAAGCGCCGGACAACCCCCCACCCTTATTCCCAATTATCCCCCCCCTGATCCAGTCGCTGTCCCCCAAACCGGTCGAGGCGCCGTCCCCGGCGCCGGAATCCATATCGATCGAAGCGCCGGACGCCCCCCAGAACTTATTCCCAATAATTCATCTTTAGGAGCTAACCCAATGACCGAAGAACTAACCACCCCAACCGAAGAACAAGAACCAACCCCCACACCACCGGTCGAAGCAGCACCAGCGATCGAAACTCCAAAACCAGACCCCGCCGATAGTTGGCTGCGCGCCCTTAGCGTATCTACAACCCAAGCCATAATCAGCGCCTCGGGTCTTCCGGCAGAATCGCAAGCCCATCTCCTGGCCAACGAATACCTCTCCCCAACGGAAGTCCAATCCGCCATTGACAGGGAACGCGCTTACCTGGCTTCCCTGCAGGAGAACAACGTCATCCAGGTCGGAGGCGTGGCGCCGCGCGCCGGACAGGTATCAGGTCTGAGCAATTCCCTCGACCAGATCCGTGAAGCCTTCGAAGCACTGCTCAACGGCACCACCCCAAAGAGCGCCCGCCCTCTTTCCGGCATCCGCGAGCTCTATACCCTGCTCAGCGGCGACTACGACATGACCGGCGTTTTTCAGCCCGATAGGATCCAGTTCGCCAACGTCACCACATCAACCATGGCAAACCTGACCGCCGATCTGCTCAATAAACGGGTGATGGCTGAATTTCAAAACTATCCTCAGTGGTGGGCACCCATCGTCAACATCGAGGATTTCAACAGCCTGCAGGATGCCAAGTGGATTGTGCTGGGCGGCGTCGGTGAGCTGCCCACCGTCACCGAAGGTGCAGCCTATACCGAGTTAACCTGGGACGACCAGAAGGAGTCCGACAGCTTCGTCAAGAAAGGCGGTTACCTGGGTCTTACCATCGAAGCCATCGACAAGGACGACACCGGCCGGCTGCGTGCTGCGCCGCGTGCGCTTGCTCAGGCAGCCTGGCTCACACTCTCGAAGTCCATCTCCAACATCTTCACATCCAATTCGGGCGTTGGTCCTACGCTGTCCGATTCCCTGGCTCTCTTCCATTCCACGCATGGCAACCTGGGAACGAGCGCCCTTTCTGTATCATCCTACGCTGCAGCTCGCACCGCCATGCGCAAGATGACCGAGGTCAACAGCAGCGAGCGCCTGGGAGCCCTCACAGCGCCTAAATTCCTGCTGGTTCCCCCCGATCTGGAGATTACCGCCCTGCAGGTCCTGGCCAGCGAGTACGATTACACTTACGCCCTGTCCAATGCCCCCGCCGGTCCCGCCAATGCCTTCGCCGAAGGCGACGAGTTCAACGCGCGCATGAACTTTGCCCGCTCAAGGGTGATCGTCGTCGATCTGTGGACGGACACCAACAACTGGGCAGCTTCAGGCGATCCCAGGCTTTATCCCACCATCGGGCTCGGTTTTCGCTACGGCAGAGTCCCCGAGGTCTTCAGCGTGGCCAGTCCCACCGCCGGTCTCATGTTCACCAACGACACCATGCCCGTAAAGGTGCGCTACTTCTTCGCCGCAGGCCCGGTGGATTACCGCAACCTGTACAAGGCTAACGTTGCTTAATCCGGATTGCCGGAAGCATTATTATTTTTCATAAAACTAATCATACTTAACTCGATATTTTTTACTGTCTAAAAGTGATCGGGTGTTTTGACGATATTAAGTAAAAAATCCACTATAGGAATTGGGAGCTGGTCCCGACACCCGGCTCCCACAACTGATAACTGACAACTGTCAACTGACAACTTACAAGGAGTTCTTACCATGAACCGCATTTTTACAGTCTCATTCCACACAGCCGGTACCCTGGCAGCCAACCATCTCATCGAGTGGACAGTGCCCTTTGATTGCCAGCTGATCCACGTTTCCGCAGTGGCTTCCAACGACTCCGACGCCACCCTCAAGGTCGGCACCAGCGCCGACGATGACGCTTATGTTGTCGCTGCCGTGATCGGCGACAGCGGCACGCCTGCCGAATGGGAGCGCACCGACTTTGTAGGCGATCAATTTCCCCACATCGCCGATGGCACAATCGTTTCTATCGCCCTGGACTACGACGGCGCTGCCGGCACCGCAGCCGCTGACTTCACCATCCTCCTGACCTTCACCGAAGGATAACCTCCCGTCCTTCGAGCTCGCAGGGAGAGGGGTCCCATCCCGCTTCTCCCACCTTCTGATCTTTATCGATGGCAGATTGTGTAGATTTTCTTGTGTAATTTCTTAATCGGAATGCCTGCTGATCGCCTGGGGCGCGCCATCCGCCCCACCAGGCTTTACCTGAGGATAATATGAACTACATTAACTTTGCCGCATTTATCTCTCTTCTTATCTTCTTCCTAATCATTATTGGAGTTTTATATAAAATGAGCAATCCAGATCGAGTCCTGATAGGTACCGAGCTCTACGGTTCCAGGATCATGCACGTCGATTCTTTAGGCAACGGCGATTACACGACCATCCAATCCGCCATCGACGCCGCCCAGGGGGAGACGCCGGCAGCCGACAGCCGCTGGCTCGTCATGGTGGCGCCGGGTGAATACCAGGAATCGCTCACTCTGTACGATTACGTTGATATCTCCGGATATGCGCCTGGTCACACCGCCCACCTGATCTCCCCCTCCAATCAAGCAGCCATCGATAACGGCGCTGAGGTCACGATATCGAATCTCAAGATCACCGGCGAGAACGACCCGGTCATCCGTACAGACACAGCCACCGATACCATGCGCTTTGTCAACTGCGTCACCGACAACAATTACGACGAAGTCATAATCATCCAATCTACTGCCGGTACCATCGAGGTGATTGGCTCGTTGTTCACCACCCAGGGTCGCACTTTCTACGTCACCACCGGCACGCTCAAGCTGTACGACTCCGTCTTCATCCGCGATGGCGGTGAAAATGAAGCCGTCATGGACCTCAACGGCGCCGCCACCATAGAAGCGCATCGATGCAGTTTCATAAACTCAGGCGCTGGTGGTGGTCCGGCCATAAAAATAAACAGCATCCCCACATCGTTCATCATGCATCATTGCCTGTTCCGCGAGTCTTCCGGAGGCGAATCCATCGCTACCACCGTCATCCCCACCATCTATCTGGGTGCCTGCGTGGCTGATGTGGCTCTGGATGCTGCCATCTTGGGCACGCACGATGTCCAGGTCGATGCTAATTACTAATGGCCAGAACAGTCACCACCAACATCACAGCCAACACCAATATTCACTCCGGGGCAGGTTC
>Ga0209013_10004021_pt1 | contig 12971 bp, 8 predicted proteins | sample Cruoilmetagenom2_FD_187291 | JGI IMG/M metagenome (GOLD analysis project Ga0209013, IMG submission 187291) | Oil polluted marine microbial communities from Coal Oil Point, Santa Barbara, California, USA - Sample 2 (SPAdes) (version 2) | ecosystem: Environmental > Aquatic > Marine > Oil seeps ... | reverse complement strand
TAGGTGTTGCCCGTCCATGCGCCGCCTGCCTGGAGAAAGGTTTGGGACTCGCCCGCCGCCAAGGTGGCCGTATCGTCCCCTGGCGCAAAGCTGCCGCCCAGGTTACTGCCGTACTTGATGGTGATGCTTGTGGAGGACGCACCCACATTCTGCACCTGGATGCCGGTATAGAAGCCGCTGTTGTTGGCCATGACCAGTGGCAAGCTGACCTCTGTGGAGCCGCCGATGAAGCCATTGTAACCCATCATGTTCTTGAAGGTTTCACCAACCTGCATGACCGTGGCGACGATGGGCTGGTCGCTGGTAATCACTGCCGAGCCGACAAACTGGGTGCCCAACGCGCCCAGACCCCGCTGGTCAAAGGTGTGTGCCGCGCCCGGCTTGATGGTGACAGCAGCCTCGGTGTGTGCGCTGCCCGAGCTGCCAGGAATATACTGGACCGTCACGCTAGCGTCACCCGACCCGGCATTCTGGACGTTGAACCAGGTATAGTAGCCGCTGTTCCCGCGCATGATCAGGGGCAGGCCAATCTTGGTGGCCCCCGCCGCAAAGCTCTCAGTCGAGGCCGCGTACTGGGGGTTGTTTCCCAACGTGTTGGCGATGGCCACGATGGGCTGATCGCCCTCTACAACCACCGACCCGTTGAAGCCGTCCGCCGTGTGGATCGGATAGTAGGTCTTGGAGCTCATTGCCGGTACCGAATCCGAAACGTCGGCGATGGGCTGCGAGCCATCTTGATTGTAGTACTTGATGACGATGTTGGCCGTCGAGCTGCCGAGGTTCTGCACCTGGAAGCCACTGGTCCAGGTGATACCCTGGGCGGATGCTCCTGGCGCCACGATGAAGGTTGCCAAGAGAGCCAAAATCAGGAGAATACTGAACTTTTTCATGCTGGATATCCTTCCTTTCTTTTTTGCGCGCATCCCCATGCGCGCCAATTTACTCCAGGCCAAAGTGAGCGGATCCCCGCCCGCCAATGCCACCATTATATCATCCCTGGACGTCCCTTGTCAATAGCACCTTTGGAGTATCATCCGCCTCGCGGCGTGGATCCACCCCTTCAAATCGTGCGTCCCTCTAGATTCAGCGCAAAACAGGCATCACCCATTCGGGTTATCGGCGCATTATGGTCATATCCGCTCAACCTCCATCAGGTTCGAAGCCTCGCGGGAGGTTTCACCCTCACGACGTGACCCATGCCACCATGCCAAGTACAATGTCATACAGCGTCCAGACAAGCCGCATTGCCAGCGCGACCAGCAGCGGCAGCGGTTCGGGCAAGAATAGGCCCAGCAGTAGGGTGAGTGATAGCTCCTTTACCCCCAGGCCACTCGGGCTGAGCATCGTGAAGTAGGCAACCAGGCTGGACAGCACCCATACCCCAGTGATCACAGGCAGCTTCTCCAGCGAGATGTCTCCAAAGAGGCGGACAATGAGAAACAGCCCCATCCCGCTGATCAACCATACCAGGCTATAGATCGCTGCCCACTGCAGGGTGTTACGGTAACGTAACTGCACCGGTAGATCCTCGTGCCGCACCAGCCTGAACAATCTGCTCAGCAGCGCCGGATGGAGCGCCATCAGCGCCAAAATTGCTGCAACGATAGCCAGGACAATGCCGATCGCAGGGGGGATCAACGCCAACCCAACCGCGGCAAGCGCCGCCAACGGCAGCCCCGTCAAGACGACGACCATGAACTCCAAAAAGCTTCCCAGTGCCGAGGCGCGTGCGGGCACGCTTTGACCTTTATAGGCATACACCCGGCCTGCAACCATCCAGACTGTGCCTGCTGGGATACGCCTCAGCATGTTGGTATAGGCATAGATCTTGATGTGATCTCCAAAGGGCAACACCTGCGTCAGAGAGTCCATGATCGACTTCCAGCCCCAGACGATCACCACCAATTGGACCAGGTACAGAAGGAACGACGGTATGAGATATTCGTACCGGATCTGCCAGTCATAGGCCTTGAAGGCGTCCCAGTTCGTGTAGACCCGATATCCCAAATAGCCAACGGAGAACAGCAGTACCGCAGCGGACGCGATCCGCCGCCAGGAGACCTTCTGCGAGGCCTGCGACCGGGCGGTCACAGAGAAGCTTTTCGACATAAATAGATCAAAAAGCTGGAGAGGTTTGTTGGGATCAAGGAGGCCAGCAACATCCGAGCCAGTTTGTGCGGGCGCTGCAAGTACCACCGCGCATCCCCCCAGGTCCGGGGCCACTCGCGTTCATAGCGGATGGTCTTGACGACTTGCAGTCCGTTAATCTCCAGCAGCCTTTGCCATTGTGCGTTGGTGCCGTAGCGCTGCAAGGGCTGCCCGTCGTCGTAGACGTCGCCCGTGCGCCACACGTGGAGTACGTTTCCCAGCAGCCCAAAGGTGTTGGGCAGCAAGAGCAGGGCTCTCCCCTCAGGCTGCAACACCCGCGCCGTTTCACAGACGGCCAGGTCCGGCCGGAAATAGTGTTCAAGGCTGCCGATGTTGGTGACAAAATCAAAAGACTTGTCCGCGAACGGCAACTGCTGGGCGTTTGCCAGGGTAACCAGCGCTGGCGGAAAATGCCTTCCGCGGCGCTGGGCCGCCATGGCGACGGCTGAGGATGAGAGGTCCAACCCTGCCACGCGTAGCCCCGCCTGCAGGGCAAAGTCCATGAGACTACCCTGACCACAGGACACGTCCAACAACGTTTTCCCCTGTAGGGGGGTCCCCCCCCGCCGGGAGCCCAGCAAGCTCAGCAACCACTTGTAGAAAGAATCCCTCTGGCACAGGGCATCCTCGGCATGCAGCACATCGTAGCTTTGAGCGCTGTCCGTGGTCGAATCTATCTGCCGGCCGCGTAACTCGACGAGCGCCCGCATCAAACGCTCATGCTCGTCCTCCGGCTTGGCTGTCGGGTCGACGTCCACTAGGTCCTCATCCCCTGCGGTTTATCATGATCTTGACTGCCCCTGTCAAGTTTCGCCATAGATGCCGCCGGTTTCGGGCATTGGTCAGGCGGTTGATATTCATCCGCACGTTCAACAAGTTTCTCGGTGACAACTCCACCGATCGTCGGAACCTGGTCCAGAGCTGCTGGAGCTCCTCATCGGAAAGCCCGCTGATATTGCAAAAGATCATCGCCTTTTCCGGTTTGTCCGGATCGGAGCTAAAAGCCTCATCCCAGTCCAGATCCGCATCCTTGTCCACATACTGCTCATAGAACAGTGTGCCTGGATAGGGCGTGACCACATTGAGCGAGATGCGGTCGGGTTGGATCCGGTGCGCCAGATCTATCGACTCCTGGACCGTCTCAGCCGTCTCTCCAGGCGCCCCAAGCATAAAGCAAGCAGCGCGGCGCAATCCAGCCCTGCGGGTGGTGTCGAAGGCATTGACGATTTCGTCAACCGTGATCCGCTTGTTCAGGCATTTTAGGATCTGCGGCGAGCCGGACTCCACCCCAATGAATACCATGGAGCACCCCGCATCTGCCATCATCTGGGCCGTCTCATAGTCCATTTGCTTGACTGTCGAGGAGCCGACCCACCGCACTTTTTCCAGGTGGCGCTCGTGGATCCCATTGCAGAACTCGGCCAGCCGGTCCTTTCGCAAGGTGGTAAGCTCATCGGCGAATTCGAAACCGTACACGCCAAACCGCTCGACGACCTCTTCGATCTCGTCCAGGACGTTGCCTGCACTGCGCATCGCGCAATGATGTCCTCCCCAGACGGCGGCGGTGGAGCAAAAGGAGCAGTCGTAGGGGCAACCCCGGGCACTGTACATCATCGTCCGCGTGCGAATCTGGGGTGGGAATGAGAGCCCGGCCTTGTAGATCTCCATGGGCATCAGATCCCTCGCGGGAAAGGGCAGATCGTCCAAGTTGCCGATCCGGGGATGCTGGTCATGACACACAATCTGGCCATCCACCCTGAGATGGGTGCCCAGCACGCCCTCCAGGGACTCGCCAGAATCCCAGCGTTTTACAATCTCCAGGAACGAATAATCGCCCTCGTTCCTCACGACTACGTCGACGTTGGGATCAGCGATCACCTCGTCTGGACAGACAGTAGCGTGGACGCCGCCAACAGCAACCTTGATGTTGGGGAACAACCTCTTGGCGGCGGCAGCGATCTTGAGAGCGTTCTTGATGGTTACGGTCATCGCCGTAAGCCCCAACACATCCGGCTCCAACTTCTTGAGGATCTCGATGGTCTGATCAACGCTCATGATCATTGAACAGGCATCGAGGATCGTAACGTCGGTAAACCCTTCCCGGCGCAATACCGACGCCATGTAGCCAAACCCCAACGGTTGGGCGGTCGTGTTGGCCCTGGGCAAGGGAGGAGCAACAAACAGTATCCTCATGGTTCCCAAACCTCCGCTATTTCTCCCGAATCGTTTCCATCGCCTGGACGGGCAATGACCGTGACAACAGTGCTCTTGCCAAGCTGGTCCACGAGGTAAAAGTAGGGTGCCACGGCCAACCGGACTGGCAGAGCCTCCAAGGTACGCCGCAGGCGCTTTTGAGCTGGCATTGAGAGATGGTCCCGCGCCCAGAAGCGAAGGCTCAAAGCAAACGTCGGATACCCACCCGAAATGCAGGCAACTCGCTCCACCCGGTAACCAGTCTGTGCCAGCATCAGGGCGATTGTGCGTCGGGAGAACAGAGTGAGGTGGCGCGGCGCATCCCATCCCGACCAGTAGGGTCCAAATAGCTTTTGATCCCAACTGCTGAGCAATGGCAGCCGGAAGCAAAAAACACCGTCGGCCTTGAGCACGCGGCGTATCTCACGCAGCGTCTCTCGCGGCCGGTGCACATGTTCCAATACATCCCACATCACTACTGCGTCAAAGCGCCCGTCCGGAAACTGGGCGTCTTGAAGCGTACCATGGAACACGTCCAATCCGAATCTGTCTCGCGCGTACCCGGCAGCCACTTGGCTGACTTCGACGCCCTGGAGTCCCCAGTCGCCTTTGCGGCCCATCGCGTCCAGGAACAAACCACCGGCACACCCAATCTCCAGCAACCGCCCACTGCGCTTGTAGCGTGTGACAGCCTGGCTGCGCTTGTGCAGGCCATAGCTTACGCTGACTCGCTGGAACCATGGCAAGTCGTCAAGCGCTGGCGTCTCATAGGGATCATATTCCTCCGGATAGTAAGGCGCCAACTCGGCCATGGTCGGTTGCGGGTTCAGGTAGTGCAAGCCACAGCGGACGCAGCGTACCATCTGAAACCGACCTTCAATGCCCAGCAGACGATCGCAGACCTCCTCAACGGGGACAGACTGGGGCGAGTCACAAAGCGGACAGTCGATCTGTAGCACCTAGTACTCCAAGTAGCTCGGCTGCCCACGGCAGCGATGGCAAATCGTCGCCACGTCGTCAGGTTTTCCCTTGCGCTTTCCGATCACACGGCGGGCACTAAGATAGACCGGTCCGTTCCATATCTGGCGCACGCTCTGTTCGGACAAGTTGGCGAAATCGAATTGGGGATCGTGCAGCCAACAACAGGGAGCGACGCCGCCATCCCAGTTAATGACCATGCTTTCCCAGAGATCATGACAGTCCCACTGATTGCTTGGCGTGCGATCCTCGTAGTCATACGGGCTGTAGGCCGGATCGGTTGGCAGCCACTCTTCGATCTGTTCGGGGTCTGCCGTGTCTATGAACAGCACACTTGTTGCGAAAGCGTCCACTCCCATCTGGTAGGCGGTTTTCCTCACGGCCTCGACTTCATGCTCGTTGTGTTTGCCAACCAACATCCGCCAGACGATAAAAGGTGTCCGGCTCTCAAGCTCATTTCTGGTTTCAAGCAACAACTGAAGGTTCGACAATACTCTGTCGAGTTGCCCCCGACGACGATACGTGGCATAGCTTTCTTGCGTCGCACCGTCTATGGACACTACCAACTGGCTTAACCCTGACTCGACCAGCCGGCGAGCCATTTTGGCATCCAAACGATTCAGATTTGAGCTAAGGCCGACGCTGATGCCACTCTGGCTCACGTACTGGATCATCTCATAGATATCGGGGTGCAGCAGAGGTTCTCCCCAGTTGTACAACTCGATCCGATAGGCATAGGGCGCAATCTCATCTACGACCTGCCTCAGGTCGTCCAAGGCCATGCGCCCCGGCGGCCGAGCCAGCACACCGCGCCCAGTAGGGCACAAGGGGCAGCGCAGGTTGCAGACGTTGATTGGATCGATGAAATAGGTGACGGGCATGCCCATCACCCGCTCGCAGCGCAGCCTATGCTGTACTTTGATCGCGACCAGGTTAGCCAGCTTGCGCGGTGTTGTGGAACGGATAAACTCTCTCGCGTAGAAAGCATAGCTCCCCACCCTTCCGCGCCGGCTTTGGCTGACCAGCCGCGTAAGGAGCGAACGTCGCTTGGATGCTGTCGCTGAATGTTGTTCGGCGCCGTCTTTCACCGGCAGGTTTCTCATCGCTCTAGATTTCCTTTGCCCCCTGTCGCGGTCGTTCGAGCACCAGTATAGGCGATCTCAGTAGGCTGTCAAATGTGTCGCGCCGGAACACCATAGGCGTTCAAATTCTTCGTGCATTGTGCTTACAAAGCAACTATCGAGAGCTTGCTCGGGGTGATCAGGCACAGTTATCGTCGCCTTACTCCGCTTTTGCGGGCTCGGACGCCAGTCACTGCAGCCAAGTAGGTGGCAACTGAGCGTCAACCCTCCAGAACGCAAGGGTACACCGCTTCAATGGCTGCTACCATACGTTTCTCATCGAAGAGAGTATGAGCCCGCTCCCGACCGATCTCGCTGAGCCGGTGCGCCAGATCGGGATCGCCGAGCAAACAGTCCAATGCACCAGCCAGCGCCACGCTATCCGCTGGTGGCACGATCAGACCGGCATCGCCGGCGACCTCCCCGGCTGAACCTCCTGAGGTTGTGACGAGGGGCAAGCCAGCAGCCATGGCCTCGACCAGCGGGATGCCAAAGCCTTCGAGCAGGGTTGGTAGAACGAATAGATCGGCGGCGGCGAAATAGGCGGGCAGCTCGTTGTCTGGCACATAGCCGGCCAGGTGGACCCTGGGACGAGCCTCACCCAGGGCGGCCAGAAAGCGCTCCGGGTAGTTGGCCTCCCACTTGCCGACCATCACTAGATGGGCCTGCGTCTGCATATTGCGGAGGGACCTGGCAAGGTACTCAACTCCCTTGCGGGGTGTTGAGAAGCCGACATACAGCAGAAGAGGAACCCCAGCAGGCAGTCCCAACTGTCCACGGGCCTCTGTTTGATCTGGGAGCGACTCGAAGCGCTGCAGGTCAATGCCCAGGTAGACCAGGGTTGTCCGGTCTGGGGGAAGGCCATAGTGGCTCACGAACTCCTGCTGTGTCGAATGGCTGGACATGATTAGATGATCGGCGCGCTCCACGGCTGGCCGCTCCATGGCCCACTTTGCCCCGGAATAGTAAAACAAGCGGAACAGGTAGTTGCGCCGATTCGTATGGTAGGGGCGACCATGGTGGCTCGTGAGCTGTTGACGGAAGGATTGGAAAGCTGACGCAACGAAAGGCCCCCGGTAGGCATAGGCAAAGTGGACGTTGGCAAAGTGGATGACGTCAAACTCCTCCCGATGGGCACGCAGGTACCTGGCCGCCTGCCAACCCAAGCCGATCCAGTCCGCGGGACCACTGGGCACCCGAACGACCCTGACATTTGCCGGTAATGCGCTGCCCTCTGTTCGCTCGCTCTCAGGGCGGCTGGCGGCAATTACTGTCACGTCGTGGCCCCGGGCTGCCAGCCCGCGGACAACCGTCTCGGCATAGATGGTCAAGCCAGAGCCGCGGAATGGCGGGTAGTCCAGGGTTACGAAGCAGATCCGCATGCTGTCTCCTCGAGCACGGGCTCCAGCTTCCGGGCAATGGCCTCGGTCGTAAATTGTTGCTTGAAGATGTCATAGCCACCGTCAGCAAGGCGGCGACGCAGTACAGGGTCGCCGGCCAGGGAGCCGATCGCTTCTGCCAGCGCCTCTGGTCTGTTCATTGGGACAGCCCACACGTGCTGACCCGGGACAAAGACCTCGCGGGTGGCGGCATTGTCGCCCACGATGGTGGGTTTGCGCATGGCGATAAACTGGAAGGTCTTGGTCGAGATGACCCTGGCGGCTTTGGGCACGTCGGAAAAATGCCCGCCCAGGCAGAGATCGGCCCCGGCAATGCGCGCCGGAAGTTGGTCAAACGGTACCCAACCGGGAAAGCGCACATTGCGCAAGCCCAGATCGCGGGCCAGGCCCTGCATGGCGCTCAGGCGGGAGCCAGCTCCGGCAATGGTAAAAGTGATATCGCGGCGCTCCTCAAGGTATTTGGCAGCGTAGAGCATCTTTTCAACACCATGCAGGCGCAGGAATGAGGTGTAGGTGAATACGTTGAACGTCCGGGTATCACCGGCCGAAGCCGGTTGCTCGGGACGCGGGGCAAAGAGTGTCTCATCGCAGCCCACATAGGCCACGTCGATTTTGGCTGGCGGCAGATCAAAGGTATGGATGAAAAAGTCGCGATGGGCGTACGTGTCTGCTAAAAGCCGGTCGGACCATCGGCACGACCAGAGATCCAAGGCATAGGTCAGCCGTCCTGGAATAGAGCTGGGCCGAAACCAGCGTCGGTCCAGGCAGAACGTGTCGTACCAGGAGACGAAGGGATCGAACAAAATCGGCAGCCGCCCATGCGACCGCGCCCACAGGCGCACCCAGGGCACCAGCAGGTGTCCCGGAAAGCCAATGACTACCAGATCGAAGGCGCGGCGGTCCATGAACAGATAGCGCAGGCCAATGGACAGATTGCCCTTCAGGCGGCTGGAGGCGGGGCTGGTCACCTCGACAACATCGTGGGATCGGTGCAAGGCCCGGCTCAGCACCAGGTTTCGGATATATCGCGAATGGCTGCTATGGAGGAAAAGAATGCGCATGGTGTCTCAGGTAGTGCTTCCCCGTTTCAGCGGGGAAACACGAGTTAGGAAGGCATGACAAGCTATCATTGCTGGCCCTCAGGCATGCAATAGTCATCGGAGTGAGGGAATTCGCCACCCACCTCAACGGGCCTGAAGAGGCTCGAGGCAAAAGCGGTCGCGTTGAGCAGCGCTGCTCGCAGACCCGCACGTCTCAGGTTTTTCGACATGATTGATGGGCGGAGGTAGAACCTGAGGTATGCAGTTTTCTGCAAGCGGATCAGGTCCTGCCGGGTGAGATCATTCATCTCCATGACGGCGTTGCCATAGCGGCGGTACTCGGTCCAGTCCTCGGTCAAGAGCCGCAGGCCCCCGCAGCCCTGGCGGGCCATCTCCAAGAGCGCAGTACCTGGATAGGGTGTGGCGATGTTGATGTATGCCTGGTCGATCTTTAGGGAACAGATATAGTCCACAGTCTTCTTCACGGTCTCCCGAGTTTCGAAAGGGTGTCCCAGCATTACAGAGCACCGGGTCTCCAGTCCCAGTTCGTCGCACCATTCGTACGCCTGCCGGTATTGCTCCAGGGAAGTGCCTTTCTTGATGGCGGCAAGAATGCGCTCATCACCGCTTTCTACACCAAAGGAGAGCCGCACCAACCCAGCATCCTTCATCTGCTTCAACAGATCCTGGCTGATGCGGTCGGCACGTGTGTAGCCCTCCCAGGTGATATCGAGCTTCCGGCGCCTGATCTCCTCACACAGCGCCACCGTTTTATCTGCCTTGAGGGTCAGGGTGTCGTCCGAGAACTGAACGTGGCGGATGCCAAGCTCGGCAACGATGTGCTCCAACTCGTCCACCACATGTTCTATCTGCCGGTAATGCACCCGAGGAAACATGGTCTGCACGCCGCAGAAGACGCACTGGTAGGGGCAACCTCGTTGGGTCATGATGGTGGTTACAGGCACCAACTTTTTGCCAGGTACGCTCCAGACGTACTTGCCGTAGCGCAGCAGGTGGCGGGCCGGAAAGGGTAGTTCGTCCAGGTCCTGTAACTGTGGGCGTGGCGGATTCATGCGCACCTGCCCACCCGGTACACCGTCCTGGCGAAACAGGATGCCAGCGATGCTGCCAACGTCGCTCCCGCCCTCGAGGGCAGCCACCAACTCGACAATGGTCTGTTCTCCCGCGCCGTAGACTCCAAAATCAGCCGTACCTTCGGCCATGGTTTCCTGGGGGAGGGCCGTCACATGGAAACCACCCAGGATGGTGATGGTGTCAGGATGCTTCTCCTTGACGTGGTCCAGGATCCTGTTCGCCATCGCATAGCCTGGCGTAGTGGCCGACACCCCCACTACGTCTGGTACCCATTTCCCCACATAGTCCGTCACCTCGGAGGGACCCATATGGTCCACGTCACCGTCAAGGATGGTCACCTGGTGCCCTGCCTGCTCTAGGGCCGCCCCAATGTACAGGATACCCAGGGGCATCTGAGGTTGCGCGGCGAGCTTGGCCGCTGGCTTGAAAGCGCCATAGATGTCCATGGCAGGAGGGTGCACGAGCAGAATTCGCATCAAGACCTCTCCGTTTCCGGGTTTGGCAATAGTGGGCTGGACATGGGCCTATGGATTCAGCTCAAAGATCCAGACCCGATCCTGGTGATATCGCAGGCGATAGTAGGGACTGTTCAGCAGCTCGTTCGGGTCTATCGCTGCCGGACCCGTATAGTTCACCTGCCCCTGGCGCTGGCCTATGTAGACGTGGGTCACTCCTTCGCCCTGGAGCATGGTCACGACCGCCTCGTTGGTCGGGCCAGCCTCACGCACCAGGCGCGATAGCTCATTTACCCTCTGCTCGTAATCCGGAGCAGGACCCCGCTCGCTGCTGTAGTTGAGCGGGGGCACGGTGGTCTGGCGCCCAGCCAGTAGTGGAAGCCACCAGCCGGCATCAGAACCAACGATGGAGCTGTCAGCGTAGGTGGGAAAAGAGTTGACGAGGATGCGGCCTTCTGGCAATACATTGCCCCGGATCCAGGCCGCTGCTCGCACATCGGGACGGGTCACCAGCGCATGATGGTCCGGATCCAGGTCACCCAGCCGCTGACCTAATCCCCAGATGCCCATGCCTACCATGACCAACAGAACCAGCACCGGTTCCCACTTTTTGCTTGCTGCGGCCTGGCCGGCTGGCCGGGTGAGCGCTTGGGTCAAGGCGGCGACCAGGATGCCAGAGAAGATGCCTGCTGGCAAATAGGCAAAGATGAACAAGGCAAAATTAGAGATGACGCCCGCGCCGGGCAATGACAGCCAGTTTGGATTTGTGGCAAACAGCAACAAGGACCACCACACAGCCATCAGTAACACGCCACGCCGTCGCTGCCACAATCCCAGACCAAGACCGAGTACCATAGCGAGCCACCACAGGGGGGCCAGGTAGGTCTGTAAATCGCCGATAGCGTTGTACTCCCAGGTGACGGGGTGCGCCTGGGCAGGAGTCTTGGTTGTTAGAATCCCAAACGTCTGGAGGTTGTCACCGCCGAAGTTGCGCACCAACCAGGGCAGGAAAAGAAGGCCAGCGCCCACGCCGACAACGACCAAGCGCAGCAGCGTTTCGCGACGGCTGCAGCGACCCGGAGCGACCAGAAACAGCGACAGAACAAAGACCCCGTAGAAGATGAGCACCCGGTAGTGCGTTAGCGCCAAGCCTCCTACCACAAGCATTGCCAGCACCAGCAGCCTCCGCCGGCGATCTGGCCTTTCGATAGCTTCCCACGTCAGCCAGATGGCCGCAGGCAGAATAACCTGACCCGCCAGTTGTGTGTAGCGCCCCCAGTTCGTGAAGGACATGGGCATGGGTGACAGCAATCCGGCCAGCAGAACTGCCCAGGTCGCGGCCCACCGGCTGCCGGTCACCCGCAGTCCCAATGGATAGACAGCCAGCACGGCCAGGACGTTCAACAACTGGCCGGACCAGAGCGTGGCCTGCGGGGCTGGTATCCCCGTGAGCCATTGCAGAGCTGCGGAAGCGCTTTGAAAGCCAAAGTGATAGGTCAAGCTGGTCAGCTCGGCGTAGGGGGCCCACGAATCGAACAGCCCGCCGTTGTCCACCAGCAATTGGGTCACCAGTGAGTGCTGGAAAGAGTCGCCCCACATGGGCGCATCGAGTGTGCGCACGACCAGCAGGCGCACACCCAAAACCAACGCCAGCAGGATCAGCAACGCCAGATCGGGCCAGACGGCCTGCGAACCCGCCCAGCGTTGGAGCGCCTCCCAGCCAAGCCGGGGCCGCCAGGACCGGCAGCGCCAGACGAGCGCGACCAGCCCCACAACAGCCGGAAGCCAGGCGTACAGAGTGCCAAGGTGCAGCCCTATCACGTCAGTCCACAAAAGCAGCAGGGGGTACAGGGCAACACTTGTGCCTGTCGCCAGAGCCAGTACTGCGGCCCACGGGAGTTCTCCAAGGGCCGCACACTTGCCGGGCAGGAGCCAGGCTAGGAGCGCCAAACCTGGCACGACAAACAGCAGCACCGCCGCTGAGATCAATCCAATCCAACTCAACGCTGACTTGAGCAGATCGAGCAGGGTATCCCCCGGCGCGTAGACCAGTTGGAAGGCCGTCTGGGCGTCCAATGGCTGGTGGTTCTGGTGTGCGGCTCCATCGAGATATGCTGATCCATCGGCCAAGGCCACCTGTACCTGCACCTGCGGCACGAGCTGCCCCGAGGCGCCAGCGGTTCCCCCCACGTCAGCGTCGAGGTAGGCGTAGTAGTATTCTCCATGTGAACTCGCCTGGGATGGAAAGTCAAAGCGGTAGAATCCGGGGTCCGCTTGGGGCGGCATCTGCAGGCTGGCTGTGGCCAAGGTTCGCCCCGATGGACTCAGGCCCGAAGGATCGATGTCTTCCAGAGGAGTGGCTCGCAGGTGAAGCGTAAGGGTCATAGGGACAGAGGAGGAGGGGAGCAAATAGAACTCTATCCCTGTCAGCCCGGCATGGCGGGCAACAAAGGTCTGGCCCACCGGCTTGCCAGGCTCCAGCACCGCGCCGGTACCACTCCCTCGGGCAGGCTGGTCCGAGTCCACGAACCCGTCCTGGTT
>Ga0209013_10004020_pt1 | contig 12971 bp, 10 predicted proteins | sample Cruoilmetagenom2_FD_187291 | JGI IMG/M metagenome (GOLD analysis project Ga0209013, IMG submission 187291) | Oil polluted marine microbial communities from Coal Oil Point, Santa Barbara, California, USA - Sample 2 (SPAdes) (version 2) | ecosystem: Environmental > Aquatic > Marine > Oil seeps ... | reverse complement strand
CGCAGCCTGCCCCGAAGCAATAATGAAACGCCGACCCCTCACCCCGTTCTCGCTGTCGTTCCTCGACATCATGTTCTGCGGCTTTGGCGCGGTGGTGCTGCTGGTTCTGATTATTAACGCCGATACCGTACAGGCGCGAAATGAGGTTTTTTCTGATCTACGCGGCCAGGTGGTGCGAGTGGAGAATGAAGTCATCATTGGACAGGAAAATCTTGTCGTTGCGCGCAACAGCCTCGACGCCACTGAGCAGGAAATCATTCTGACACAGGGGGATGCCCGGCGCGTGCAGAATAGCCTGCTGGAAATTGAAGCGGGCTTAAGCGATATGAAGCTGGAGACCAGCGCGCGTCGAGCACACATCAATCAACTCAAATCTGATCTAAAGGGGCTGGATAAAACCAACCTGGAATTATTGTCCCAGCAGGAAGCACAAGCCAGGCAGGGCAACAAGGTGCATCAATTTTCAGGCGACGGCGATCGCCAGTATCTGACCGGCCTTAAACTCGGCGGCAGGCGGGTTCTGATCCTGCTGGACTGCTCCGCCTCCATGCTGGACAGCTCCATTGTCAACGTGATCCGCCGTCGCAACATGAAGGCAGCGGATAAACGGGTTGCGCCCAAGTGGAAACAGGCCCGGCGTACCGTTGCCTGGCTGGTGGCCAACCTGCCGCCTGCTTCCTCTCTGCAGGTGTATGGTTTTAACACCTCTGCCCAGTCAGTGTTACAGGAGAGCAGAGGAGAGTGGATTTCCGCCACAGACAGTACTGCAGTGAATAAGCTGGTTGCAGCGGTAAATAAGCTGGTACCTGAGGAGGGAACCAGCCTGGTAAATGTGTTTGCCGCTGTCGCTGCCATGTCTCCACCACCGGATAATATCCTGCTGATTACCGATGGTCTGCCCACCCAGGGCAGGAGCAGGCCGCGGGCTGCCAGTGTGTCCGGGGCCGGGCGGGCCAGGTTATTTAAACAGGCCCTGCAGGCGCTGCCCCGGGGGATTCCCGTCAATACCATCCTCTTTCCCATGGAGGGAGATCCAATGGCCGCAGTCCTGTACTGGAAACTGGCCGTGGACACACACGGTTCTTTCCTTACCCCTACCTCTGACTGGCCATGAGGAGACAGCGGCGTGAAATAGAGGTCTTCAGTCTTTCTTTTCTGGACGTGGTGTCCTGTGGTTTTGGGGCCATTATCCTGCTACTGGTAATCTCGCGTTTTTCCGAGCCTACAGTCATAGAAAAGATCAGTGTTGATTTAAGCGGCCAGGTAATGGAACTTGAACAGCAGCTCCATGAGATCAAAGGTCGAACCAGTGTCCTGAACCGTGAACTGACCAGCAAACAGGAGCAGCTGTCAGAGGAAAACGAGAAAATAGCCCGTTTGCAGGGTGAGTTGGAAACAATAAGGGGTGAGTTTCGGGCTGCACAGTCCGATGTAGCGGTCCAGTCAAAAATCGAGGCTCAGATGGAGAGTGCCCGCCAGCAGCTGACCGAGGAGATGAAGCGGCTGCAGCAGATCCGTCCACCTGAAAAGATCCCGAATCAAACCATCGGCGGTGTGCCGGTGGACAGTGAATACATCATTTTTGTGATCGACACCTCCGGATCCATGCAGCGTTATGCCTGGCCGCTGGTCAGGAAGAAGATGGATGAAATCCTGAGAATCTACCCGCGGGTGAAGGGGATCCAGGTATTAAATGATATGGGCGATTACATGTTTTCCCAGTATGCGGGTCGCTGGATTCCGGACAGCCCGGCCCGGCGCAGGGCTATTATGCAGCGCCTGGGCTCCTGGTCCCCGTTTTCAAATTCCAGCCCGGTGGAAGGGGTAACCAGTGCCATCCGCAGGTTTTACTCTCCGAATAAGCGGCTCTCGGTCTATATCTTCGGCGATGACTTTGCCCGTGGTTCCATCCAGCAGGTTATAGATACCGTCTCCATCATTAACCGTGCACCCGCAGGCGGCCGGCGTCTGGTTCGCATTCACGCTGTGGGTTTCCCGGTCCTGTTCACCCAGCCGGGTGCAGAGGCTAATATCACCCGCTTTGCCGCACTCATGCGCAGGCTGGCAGAGGAAAACAACGGCAGCTTTGTCGGTTTGAACAGCCTGCGTTAATTTGCCCGCTCCTGCCTGCGTGCATGCTGTTGAACAGGGGCCAGATCGACATCTTTTATTGCATCATCTTCAGCAAAGGAGAAGACAATACGCCCGGCCTCCTGGATTTCCGTCAATTTTCGGCTTGGCATGTTAAACGATGCTGCCAACTGGGCCATGTCTGTTTCCAGGAGGCGATTTCTTCGGTTGTAGGAGCCGTATCGCTTGAGATTGTAAAGACTCCAGAGTGCGATGGCTCCCGAGACAAGGGCAACTCCGGAGGTAAACACACTCAGTTGTTGAATAAAGCCATGAAAACCACCAAGTGCTATCATCTGTTTGTAGAAGATCTGGAAACCAAACCCCCAGGCCAGCAGGCTGACCAGTGGGAGCCAGAGATAAAACCAGAATCCCCAGAAAATGACGGTGAGTATTCTTTCTCCCTGGAGCAGAGGCATGCTCTTCAGATCAGGTCGGTCAATGATTAAACAGTCTGGATATGGTTGTCCGTCGGCATCTGTGACCGGTTCAACATTATCTGCAAAATTGTATGTCATAGGGCTGCGGTTAGTTTTGGAGACCGCGATCCGGACTGGTCCAGACTGCACGTTGTCCCTTGGGTTTCAGGAGTGCTTTGGGTACGCCGACGGCAATGGTAAAAACATTAATCAGCCAGAAAGCCAGCGGGTACCAGATGATCCAGAAATAATTTTTGCCCATGTTCCGGTCATACCTGGCATCAATGACCATGCTGAGTCCAAACTGGATCAGGCAGGTTACACCGAGCAACACACCGGTCCAGCCGGGAAGCAGGGTCCTGACGGTCAGGAACGGGGGGAGATCGATAACCTGCCCCACAGCCCAGAGCAAAGCAATAATAGTCATGCTGTATGCCCAGATCACGCTGGTCAGATACTCCACCAGCACCATGATCATCCGTCGTCTCTTCCAGTCCAGCAGTTTTCTGAAATTATTGAAAAAGACTTCCATTCCACCCTGGGCCCAACGCAGTCGCTGCTGCCAGAGGCCTTTGAAGGTTTCCGGCATCAGGAGCCAGCACAGGGCATGGGGTTCATAACGGATATCCCAGAAGTTGAGCTGCAGCTTCCAGCTGATGGCAATATCTTCTGTAATCATGTCCGTATCCCAAAATCCGACCTGCTGCAGGGCTGACTTTCTGAAGGAAGCCACTGCTCCCGATACTGTGAATACGCGGCCATAGACCCGTTGCGCCCGTTTGATCAGGCCGATAATAGAGGAGAATTCACCCACCTGAATTTTGCCGAGCAGGGTCGAGCGGTTGCGTATTCTCGGATTGCCGGTAACCGCTCCAACCCTTGGGCTGGTCACCAGATGCCAGACCATCCAGTGCACGGCCCAGGGGTCAAGGACCACGTCGCCATCGATACAGACCAGGAATTCATTCTTGGCTGAAAGAGCGGCCAGGGTCAGTCCCCTGGCCTTGCCTTGGTTGGTTTCCAGGTGGACGACCCGTAACTTTTCGACCTTGCCTGCTAAGGTATCCAGTATCTGGCCGGTATCATCGCTGCTGCCGTCGTTGATGGCGATAATTTCATAGTCCGGGTATTTGATTTTCTTCAGCCAACTGATGGTTTCAATAATATTTGCCCCTTCATTATGACAGGGAACCAGAATGGAGACACCGGGCCAGTTTTCAAGTTCAGGCGGCTCATTAATCTTGTCACCAAGGGGTTTTTCCCAACGGAAAAAATAGATCAGGGCCCCGGTCATCCACAGGTAGGCCATGAACAGCGGATAAAAATAGGTGAACTGGAAAAAAAAACTGGAAACGGTTTGCAGCAGTTCTATCATATTCCATCCCTTCCGGTGCAGGTCTTCGGGCTTGACAGGCAGGACCTGATCATGTTTGCAGGCGGCATGTTTTCGTGGAAGTCATCAGGGTAATAGGCAAACGAAGTCACCCCAATCTGGGCAAGTAGCATTATCTGTTGCTGCAGGACAGCACCCGCGATCGGTTTGCCGGTTCGCCAGTTTTTGCTCTGTAATTCAAAAATGATGCGATTGTTGTTGCGAACCTGGTCAAGGGCAGTCCATGACAACTGCTCGAGCCAGCGGTCCGGCGCAGCGGCCTTTTCCATAAACGGCATGGCCATGAGGGCGCTATAGTCGTAGGCCTGCAGGAAAAGCGGCAGTGACTGGGCAAACCACATTTCACTCTCCGGATCAAGGACCGGCCCCGCAAAAATGTTTCTGGCCGAGCGTATTCCTGGCTGCTGCTGACGGATAATTTTAAGCAGGGACAGGGAAAAATCGATCAGGTAGCTGGTCTTGTAGCGGCTCCACTGCCGCATGGTTGCACGATTACTATGTATTGTTTTGATATCTGCCGGAAAACCGGCCTGTTTGTACTGTTGCAGGGCCGCATCCGAACCATCTTCAAAATCGGACAGCATACCGTCATCATGAAATAAGATTCCGTCAATGACGGCCTGGCCGGCAAAATCCCGGTAAATTCCTTCAATGATTCGCCTGGCACGGGAGTTAAACGGGGAGAGGCGAAGATCCTCGTTTAAAGCCTGGCTGGTCTGGTCGGAATCACTGATCCTGTGAATATATAATCTTTTATCCCCTTCAGGCAGCTTAAAGGCCAGTAACGGCAGCCATCCGTAAACAGCCACTCCATTTTGGCGAAGCGCCTGGGCGGTGGCAGCAAAAAGATTCTCCCGCATGGGCATGACGCTGTTTGGAAAATAAAGACTCTCAGCGACTCCGTTGCCGTCCGGATCTGCAAATGCCTGCAGGAATACGGTGTCTACTCCCAGCTCTTTGACCCTGTTGGTCAACAGTTTCAGGTTTTCCCTCTGTTGCCCGGGGTCAGGATCATACACATAATCGAGGTCTACCTGGATGGCTTGTATTGGTGGTAACTCACTGTTTTGTAACGTTATCAGGCTCTCGGCCAGTGTTGGCGTGCATCCCTGAAGGAGAGTAATCAGCATAAAAATGCAGAGCAGCGGCTGGAGGCCGAAGGGCATTGGTTGTTGTCTGTTATTTTGCTGTTTACAAATAAACATGATCTGTCGATATCAATGACTCAGCGGGTAAGGAAAACTGCGTTTGGAGAGCAGCGGCCTGATGGCGTCAGCGGTCGGCCTTCCTTCCAGAAAGCGGTCAAATTGATAGCCCCAGTTGATAATATTAAGAGGTGGCAGGCTGTGCAGTTCGCGGACCAGGTCCTTGTCCCGGTCCCCTGCATGGAGCATGAAGGCACATTTTTGCAGATATCCAGCATCCTGCAGGAGTTCAAGCTGTGGGGCAAGGGTGTTGCTCAAGGTTCGGATACTGTTTTTTCCCGTGTCAATAATAAGAAAATCAAAGAATCTGAGCAGGACATTGAACTGCAGCAGCCCCATGGTCTGAAATTGATCTATGGAGAGCACCAGGCTCACCTCCTGAAAAGGCTGCCACTGTTGAAACGACTCCAGGGCCCGGAATGGACCTGAAATCTGCAGCGGTGAACCTGTCGTGCTTATGGCCTGCCTTGCCCGGCGCTGCTTTTCCGGATTCCAGAAGCGAACCTCTGTTTTCTGCCCTGGATCATCTTCAGTCAACTGCAGCAGACCACTGGTCAGTTCAGGGTTGTCGATGACCAGTCCTTCTCCGGGAGCAGATTTACCCATATCAGAGAAAAACAGGTTGACTGTTGCCGCTGTTTCTCCGGCTTGGGGTGTAAACAGTGAGGGGGAGAGCCAGAGGAATACCCCTGCTCCCGCACGTTTGCTCGTATGCCAGCAGAGTCGGTTCAAGCGGTCCTGGGCAACGGGAAAACGGCTGTTTGTAAACAGGGCTTTATGGGTACCGTTATGCTCAACAATCGGATCAAGAATCACCATGTTCGGGTCAAGATCTTTTACCCGGTCGAGGAAAAGACCGAAATGTTGTTCCTCACCCGCTGACGGCTCAAGCAGATCATTGCTGTTCACTCTGAAAAAGTGGTTTACAGGAGGTCGTATCCGTGCCTCCAGATAGGTACGAAATGTCATGAGATCAGGATTGCGGGTGGGGTAGATCCGACCAATTGCGTGCAGCATGTCGCTATCAGCCGGGACAGGGTTAAGAGTCAGAGTGATGGGCATGCCGACTTCCGCAGCAATTTGCCGGGTAACTGTATTGTAGCGGCCAAAGGGCCAGACCAGTACTCTCGGCCTGGAACCAAGATGTTGCAGCAGAAGGTCGCTGCTTGCCTGCAGGTCTCGGCGTATTCGTTGCCTGAACTGCTGTTCTGTTTCATAGGTGCCGGCTGCAGGATTATAGCTGTGAGCAGTTGCTGCCGGCAAACTATCTCCTGACCGGTCGGCAAGGACTGTTGTATGCAGGTTGTCGGAATGGCTGGCAACTTCTACCAGGCCGCTGGCAGCTACTTCTTTCACCTGGTTCCAGGTCATGAACTTCTTTCGTGATACCTGCTCCTCACCATATTGGACCATTTCGTCTGGTCCCGGGGCCATCCAGGTGCCGACCAATGCCAGTACCGCCGGGTAATTATAGGCCTTGAGCAAGGGCAGAACATGGGTGTAAAAACTGGTGTAAGCGTCATCCCAGCAGAGGAGAATTGCTTTGTCGGGCAGGGGTCTGGTTCCGGCCCGGGCGGCTTTAAGATCGTCAATGGAGATCGGTTGATACCCGCTGACCTTAAGCCATTCAAAATGATCGATCAGGTTGTCCAGGGTTACTGCGTCATAGGTCAGTTCATTACGGTGATCCACCACGTCATGGTAGGCTACGGCAATGAACTCGCTTCCGGCAAGAGACGACAGTGGAGTAAAAAGACAGAGGAGGCAGACCACAGCCAGCCCGGCAAATGAAAGCATATATATTTTCATCTTAAAATTTTCCATTTATCATAAACCGAACCAGGCGATAGGGTTCTGCATGGCCGTCGTACACGTTTTGACCGAACTCGAATCCTGCCAGCATTTCGACTCGAGGATCAATCGTATACCTCTGTTCGTATCGAAGATGGCCGATCCAGCGGGAGCCAAATCCTTTCTGGTCATACAATCCATAACCCGCATCGATCATCTGGGTCAGAGAATCATCATATGACCTGAAATATACATGATCAATATGGAGCGCCCCCACCAGACTGAAATCCTGTTCCGGGTTGTAGTACGGTGCATCCCTGCGGCTGCTGGCAGATCCGTATGCCTCGATACGTCCGTCAAGGTCAAAACGGGGGAGATCCATAAGGTGCTGTCTGAACACGGCCGTACCTGCAATGCGATCGTTGTTGTCCGTAAAAGAGGAACCCTGAACACCTGCAAACAAGTCTCGCTGTTCACTCCAGCGGTAATTCAGGCCGGCAGAGAGGCTGTCTGATCGAATACCGTGGAACAGTGCCCGCAGGGGCGTGTCCACGGAAAATAGTTCCCCGGCCAGGGTCAGGCGCCAGAAGTCATCCGGAGTCCAAGTGGCCCTTACACTGCCGCCGACCTCATCCAGGCCGGAATCATTATAGGTGATCCGGCCCATTAAATTCCAGTCCATCAGGCGGTAATCCAGTCCCATGGAGTAACGGTTGAAGGTTTCCTCACCCTCAATGATTTCATTCCAGGCATAGCGGTAAAGGGCGTCTATATAGAGGTTGTCATTGATGGGGTTTGATAATATTTCCGCCGAGGCAAGCATGCCGTCGCCGTCAAGTTCCGGCCCCGAGGAGTTGCCGTAGGTAACGTCTGCCCAGTACTCGGGCTTTCTACTGAATTTCCATTCTTTTTCCAGCTGTCTGGTTTGGTGTTCATCGGGATATTGCTGCTGAATGGATTCCAACAGCGGTCTGGCCCGGCGATACTGCTCGAGGAGGATCAGGCTTGAGGCTTCACCTGCCTTGGCATTCAGGCTGTCAGGGGCCAGCAGGGAACTGTAGTGGAAATCATAGAGCGCCTGCCGGTACCATTCGCGGGAATTACTGATCTGGCCTCTGACCTCAAGCAGCCAGTTGTTTGCCGGTGCGTTGCGGACAAGTTCGTCAATCCCCTGCCAGGCATCATCCAGTTGGTCACTATAATAACGGGCCATAATGGCAGACACATTCAGATCCAGGTAACGGTCATTGTAGGAAGGACTTTTGCTGTTTTTTGTGGTTTGGAACGTCGGTTCATTTTTACGAAGATCGTTGATCAGATCGTAGGCATTGTCAAGATCTTCCTCTTCGACAAGGGAATAGAACAGACCAATCTGGGCCTGGTAGTTGGCAGGTTCGTCTGCCAATACCTGCTGGTACAGTGCACGGGATTTGTCAGGATGACGGTTGGCAAGCATGGCCCCGGCTGCAGCCTGCTTGACATAGTTGGGTGATTCTCCTCTTTCGCTCAGCTGTTGGTAGACAACTGTCGCGTCTTCCATCCGGCGCAGGTTACGCAGGGTGACGATTAGATCATTGAGCACAGGTGTGGGCCAATTATCTTTATTCGGGCCGGTGCCAAGAAGGTCAAGCGCTTTGATCTGCAGGCCAAGCGCCTGCATGGCAAGGAGTCTGGTCTCGTTAAAATCACCGGCTGCGTCCGTACTCCAGCGCAGTTTTTCCGCAGCCTGGTTTAAGAGGATCTGAGCATGTTCATCAGTTGTGAAAAACTGTTCATGTTCATTCAGGAAAATGGCGGCTGCCTGTTGCGCACGTGCATACTGGAGTGCTGAAAACTGCTGTCGGATACCTGGCCTGTCATCGGGTATCAGGTCGATTAACTTCTGGTAATCGGCCAAAGCAGCTGTCCAGTTTTCCTCGGCCGCATGTATATAGCCGGAGAGCCGGTAATATCTGCGGTTTTTTCCAGTTGTCTGAACGAGTCTTTCCAGTATTTTCCGGGCAGGCTGCAGTTGTCTCTTGTCTACGAGCAGCAGCCCCCTGTACATCAGAAAGTCAAGATTGTCGGGCTGTTTTTCCAGGAGCAGATTGATCAGCGATAGGGCCTGATCCGGTTGCTTGAGTTGACGATAGGCGCGGCCTGCGGCGATTTGCACATAGGTAGGGTAGTTTTCAAACGTTCGTTTTTCAAACAGCGTGCAGGCCTGTTTGTACTGCCTGTTCCAGCTGTAGGTAACAATTAGATCATTGGTTATTTTTTTATTGAGTGGCTGCTGTTGGTGTAAAACCTCCAGCAGGGCGATCGCATCACTGTAGTTACCCGACCTGGCCAGTATAACAGCATCGTCATGGGTGGGAGTTGCCGCATGTGCCAGTGCGGAGGCAAGAATCATCAGCAGGGTCAGGATTGTCTGGGAAAAGGATGGCAGCCTGAACCAGCTGCACTGCAGGTTCATCGGGGAACGTTCAAGGTGTGCTGCCCTGCAGGCAGTTATTTTATTTGCTGAACACATTTTGTTAGGCTATCTGGTTTTTATGCAAAAAAATATTCACCTGGCGGATTTTTTTTTACTTAAATGTCGATCATGTAGACTATATAGTACAAAAAATTAAATTACTAGAGTTGCCTCTTCTTTTTCCAAAAGGATTCGCGGCACCGGGTGGGCTTTGTAAAAAACGGTGCATTTGGTATGATGCCGACTCTGGTTAACCAGATACCCTTTTAATGACCACTAAACAACGGAATAACAATGGCAAATGAAACAAACAAGATCATCTACTCGATGATCAAGGTAAGCAAAAAGTATAAAGATCAGGTTGTCATAAAAGATATATCCCTGTCCTATTTTTACGGCGCCAAGATCGGTGTGCTGGGACTGAACGGGTCCGGCAAGAGTAGCCTGCTTCGGATTCTGGCTGGGCTGGACAGCGAGTTTGAAGGCGAGACCATCCTTTCCGACGGTTTTACCATTGACCTGCTGGAACAGGAACCCCTGCTCGATCCGAAAAAAACAGTGCGCGACATTGTCGAACAAGGCGTGCAGGAGACTGTTGATCTGCTGGAAGAGTATAACCAGATCAATGCCAAATTTGCCGAACCCATGGATGATGATGCCATGCAGGCACTTATTGAACGGCAGGGGGAGGTCCAGGATCGACTTGACGCCGTTGATGCCTGGAATCTGGACAGTCGCCTGGAAATGGCCATGGACGCCTTGCGCTGTCCGCCGGCTGATACCAGGTGCGGCATTCTTTCCGGGGGTGAAAAACGGCGGGTAGCCCTGTGTCGAATCCTGCTGAAAAAACCGGATATCCTGCTCCTTGACGAGCCCACCAACCATCTTGACGCCGAATCTGTGGCCTGGCTGGAGCACCATCTGCAGAGTTACAGCGGCACGGTCATTGCCGTGACCCATGATCGCTATTTTCTGGACAATGTGGCGGGCTGGATCCTGGAGCTTGACCGGGGGCGCGGTATTCCCTGGCAGGGAAACTACTCTTCCTGGCTTGATCAGAAGCAGAAACGGCTGGCCCGGGAGGAAAAAAAGGAGTCGGATCGTCAGCGGACCCTGCAGCGTGAGCTGGAGTGGATTCGCATGAGCCCCAAAGGCAGGCGCACCAAGGCCAAGGCCAGGATCAGCAGCTATGAAGAGCTGCTCAATCAGGATACCGGCGAGCGGGTGCAGAAGATGGAGATCTATATCCCTCCAGGACCACGGCTGGGAAAACTGGTCATTGAGGCCCAGGGAGTGGTCAAGGCTTACGGGGATCGTATCCTGATGGATGATCTGAACTTTTCCCTGCCCCCGGGCGGCATAGTAGGCATTGTCGGACCTAACGGCGCCGGTAAGACCACTCTGTTTAAGATGATTGCCGGGCAGGAGCAGCCCGATGCAGGTACGATTCGCATCGGCGAAACAGTCAAGCTCTGCTATGTCGACCAGGAGCGTGACAATCTGGATCCGGACAAAACCATATGGGAGACCATTTCCGGGGGGCAGGAGATGATCTGGCTCGGCACCCAGGAGGTCAACTCACGGGCCTACGTGGGGAAATTCAACTTTGCGGGCTCTGCCCAGCAGAACAAGGTGGGTGAGATCTCAGGCGGCCAGCGCAACCGGGTACACCTGGCCATGATGCTCAAGGAGGGCGGTAATGTATTACTCCTTGATGAGCCGACCAACGACCTGGATGTAAACACCCTGCGCGCCCTGGAAGAAGCGCTTGACAGCTATGGCGGCTGCGCCGTGATCATCAGCCATGACCGCTGGTTCCTGGATCGGATCGCCACCCATATCATGGCCTTTGAAGGTGATTCGCAGGTGGTCTGGTTTGAGGGCAACTATTCTGAATACGAACAGGACTATAAAAAACGGATGGGATCTGCCGCCGACCAGCCTCACCGCATCAAGTACCGTCATCTGACCAGGGAATAGCAGTTATGACCGAGGGATTTTCCTAAAAGCCCGGTAATTGACCTGCGTCATTTTTGGCCTGTGATTGATTGTGTATACTCCTCAAATAAATGAATCTGTGTGGTGATGAAGCGGTAATACATTACCCTGCATAATTGAATTACAGGAGATGGAACATGTCAGGATGCGGATGCGGTACAGAAGGCGACGGCCCTTTTTCCAAGGGAAAAGAACTGGTTGAGTTTGTCTATAACGCTCATGAAGGAACAGTCAGGGACCAGCCAATGGCAAGGGGTGCGATTGAAGTGGTGTGCCAGGGATGTAATGCACCCTTTACCATGGAGACCTATCTGGCGAAATGCCCTGAGTGCGGCGGCGTACACGCAGTTGCCCCGATGAATCCTGTTCCGGAAAATGTCCAGTTTGCCGGCAAGGATTATGTCCTGCCATAAATAAACAGGTCTTCCCGGGACAATATGGTGTTGGCTGCCGATCCACCGTAATACAAAAAGAGTCGTAAATCTTAAGGCTGCACTGTAGAGGAGGTTTCATCTTTCTTGACCAGATCAGTCAGCTTGCGGCCGTATTCCAGTCGCAGTGCGTCGAGGTAGCCGGCGTCCACCGGCCCTTTCCAGGTGGTAACCTTATAGAAGCGTCTGGGCATGACAACATCTTCGGGCCGGAAACCGGTGGCAAAACGGAGTTGCCAGCGGTGGACGCGGATACGTTCTCCGGCAGCCTCCAGCTTGTCGGTTACCTCGCCATAGCCCAGGGCATGCAGACATTCAGCCAGGACCTCTTCGCTGTAGACCGAGCGGGCAAAAAGGCAGGAGACCATGGAGGTGAGCAGGCAGCGACCGGGTTCGTCATCGATCAGAAACTTTACGGCCTTATCCACATCCTTTTCATCGTGCTTCTGGTCATAGGAGTAGCCGCCCTGGTCCAGGTGTGAATGGCGAAAGCCCAGGGACTGGGCAGCGAAAAAGAGCTCGATATCGCCACAGCCATCGCCGGCAGCGGCCCCGCCTATCTCGCCCTCGTCGCCGAAGCGATGATGGACGGTGGTGTCAAGCAGGGGCTCAAACGAGACGACAGCATCGCCCTTGTCCAAGCACTTTTCACCGGCTTTGCACCACTGCTCGCAGAGAAGCACCCTGCCCTCATCAAAGACAGCGTCATGAGCCCGGGCGGTACTACAGCAGCAGGTTATGGAGCACTTGAAGAGGGCAGGGTTAGAGATGGGTTTATCAAAGCGATCGAAGCGGCGTTCAAGGTGACGCAGAAGTAATACTAAAATGAAAGATAAATAGGTGCATGTTACGCACCCTACACGAATTCATATATTTATCCGATATGTGCCTACTGCCAAAACCAATGTAGGGTGCGTGTTACGCACCGAAAAACTATATCAATCTGCACGATCGCATCGACCACAATTACACAAAATATTCAACCATAAACCATATAAACAATCCGTTTCAGAAATAATCAAACATAAAAGTCCTATACTATAGTATTAGGTTAAGTTCTATATTTTGGGACTTGATATGTGCGGGAGGGAAGAGAAGAATAGATGCTCTCCTGTTTTTTAAGTGCTAAAAGGGGTTTTATAATGAAAA
>Ga0209013_10004019_pt1 | contig 12972 bp, 12 predicted proteins | sample Cruoilmetagenom2_FD_187291 | JGI IMG/M metagenome (GOLD analysis project Ga0209013, IMG submission 187291) | Oil polluted marine microbial communities from Coal Oil Point, Santa Barbara, California, USA - Sample 2 (SPAdes) (version 2) | ecosystem: Environmental > Aquatic > Marine > Oil seeps ... | reverse complement strand
GCGCATGACGTTGCCGGTGATGAAGTCCGGCATGGCACCCTTTCGGGCCAACCAGGCTCCGGCAACAAAGAAGAACAGGATGTTCAGCAGCCCTGCCAGGGAGATCAGGCTGGAGGTGGTGGCCTGGTCAATGCCGTACACGTTGGGCAGGATATTGGCGATCTGGGCGTTGATGCCGTTGTTACCGGTTGAGCTCAACACCAGGATCAGCAGGTAAAGGCCAAATGTGGAGAACAAAAGCTGCTTAAGCCCGAAGGATTTCTTCTTCTCTACGAGATGTTCATCGGGCTTGTCCTCCACCAAAATGATGCGCTTGGCAGGCTTGGCGCTCGAAAACCAGGTGATCACGAAACAAAGCAGCATCACACCCGCCGCCATCATAAAACGCGTGCTGAAGTCCATTCCGGCGCTGGCTGCACCGGCCATCATGGCGCCGCCGATCACCTGCCCGATTGGCGCAAGCAAGTTGAAGGTGGTCAGGCGTTTGGCCTGCAGCGCCTGTGATAGACCTGCACCCACGATAAAGACCGGACCCACGGCGTTGATAGCAGCGATGGAAACACCCAGGGTAATGGCGTCCAGGGCGTATAACGCCTTTGCATCAGCGGATATCGAATACATTAAGAAACCAACAGCCATACCGAGCACACCCAGGCTCAGTACCAGGCGGTGAGCGCGGTATTTGTCGGCGAATCCGCCCAAAACCGGCCCCAACACCGCTGCCAGGCTGATGATGGCCATAATAATTCCAGCATCCGCAGCGTTGCCGGTCGCATCAGTCACGAAGGGCGGGATCAGCAACGAGATAAAGGCCGAAAAACCAGCCCCAAAGGCAATGTTGGAAATCATCCACCATTCGAAAGCGGACCCTTTTGCATTGTTATTCTTTACATCGATTTGATTTGACATTCTCTGTGCACTCCTTTCTTGAGATAATGGCCAGTTCCCTATTCAGGTTGAAATTCCCTAATGGCAGCCAGCAGATTCTCCGGTGGATCACCTATCGTTACATAAACATCCGCACCGGACTTAACCGCAAAGGCTTTTAACTCAGGATATTTCCCCATAGCAACAAATACTGTCCGGTATTTAAATGATTTCATTTCACCAAGTGCATCATCAACCATACGACCCGTTAAATCCAAATCCACTAATACGAAGTCAGGGCAGGTAGACTTGACAAGAGCAATCAGCCCCTCTGTCTCGCTCGCCGCGCCGACCACCTCAATCCCGGGTTCATCGCTCAGCAGCAGCTCTATTGCTAACCGCAGATCCCTGTCTGCGATCGCCAGGATGATGCGCATACTTATCTCCCTCTCAGTTTGTGTATTTGGTTTCCGTGACTTCTAAACGCGTTAATTCTTCTCTTAAAGAGATTGGTTCACTCCACGTTTACTATAACGATTCGATTTATTTTGGGGAACTGGCAACTGGCAGGATTCGAGACTGGACAGGGCGCGGGATTTATACCTGGACAGGTGTCCAGGATGCCCTTACCTGTCCCATTGGTCATAAACGAGGATGGGTGAGGTTAATCAACCTCGATTAAATCATTTTTCAAAGCCAGGCTGACTGCTTCGGTGCGGTTGCTGACCCCCAATTTGGATAGGATATTGCTGACATGGAAGCGCACTGTCCCGACACTGAGCGTCAACTGTCCGGCGATTTCCCTATTGGTCTTGCCTTTTACCACCAGAGCCAGAATCTCCTCCTCTCGTTGGGTCAGGTTGTAATCTGGGGCTGGTTGTATTTCTGTATCCAAAAGCACTTTCGCGGCAGTAGTATCAATCGAACCTTTCCCGTGGTTGGCGTCCCGGATAGCATCCGCTAGCTTTACCGGGTCAACATCTTTAAGCACGTAGGCTATGGCGCCGGATCGGATGGCCTGCTGGACGAGATCTTTTTCTGCGAAGCTGGTCAGGGCGATCACCTGCACGGTAGGGCATTCGGCGCGCAGCTTCCTGGTAGCGGTTGGCCCGTCCATGTTGGGCATGATGATATCCATCAGGATCACATCTGGGCGGACACGCTTACAAACTTCCAAGGCAGTCTGCCCGTCGCTGGCCTCACCGACGAAATCCAGGTCATCATAAACTGAAAGGAATACTTTCAGTCCATCACGCACCATCAGGTGGTCGTCGACAATCATCACGCGGATCGGTTCTTGTTGGGTCATGTTGATTCTCACAATCTATCCAATTATACTTCTTCCTGCAAATCCATCCACGAATGGACCACGAATACACGAATAGCGTGTGAGCTTAATTTGTGTAATCTGAACAGTACAACCTAATGTAATCCAATAGGGCGGACATAATGCAGAATACTTAATCATGAGTTATCGTGCCAGCTAATATTCACCTGCGTGCCTTCAACTGGAGCACTGCTTACATCCAACGAGGCGCCTATCTCATCTGCCCGCTCGCGCATGATGCCCAAACCCAGCCCGCTGTCACGCATAGCACCTGGATCAAAACCGCGACCGTTGTCACGAATACTGAGCTGCACCCGATCTGGATCAGATTGCAGTTTTAGATCGACGCGCGTCGCCTCAGAATGCTTGGCAATATTGTTCATCGCTTCCTGCGTGACACGATACATGGTAATTTTTACTTCAACAGGAATTAATCCCGTCTCTTTTAGTTCGCGTTCTACCGGGATGCGTGTTCGCCCGGTCAGAGCATCGCTAAGCTGCGAGATCAGTGTTCCCAGTTCAGCGGATTCGAGAGCGGAAGGACGCAACTCGAACAGCAATGTCCGCATCTCAGCCAGCGCTCCCCGAACCAGCTGGCGCAGCTTCGCCAGGTTGCGGTGTCCTTCATCAGGATTGCGCTCCCAGATGATTGGAAGGGATTCTGCGATCAAGCTGGCGGAATAGATGGTCTGGGTGACGGCGTCGTGCAGGTCGCGCGCCAGCCGTCTGCGTTCTTCAGAGGCTGCAACTTCTTTATCACGTACCTCGGCTGCTTTGCGTCCCGTAATATCGGTCGCATAGACTGCGATACTAACGACACCGCCGTTATCATCAAGGATTGGATACAGGTTATTATCGAAAACCCTCCCGCCGCGTTCATCCTCCCAGCGGAGAGGCTCACCGGTGGCTATTAATTCCTGGAGCTTTACCTTCCTGAACTCGGCCAGGTCGGTTGGTAACAGATCGTATACTTGCGTGCCCATTATATCAGCAACATTCACACTCAATCGATCCGCCCCGACCCGATTGATATCTAAAATAATGCCCTCAGGATCCAGCAGCAAGGCCGAATCGTGCGGCGCGTTCAGCAGTGCTCTCGCTGTTCTTTCACTCTTGCGAAGCTCCATTTCAAGGTTCTCTCTTGCTGTGATTTCGAGAGCTAATTGGTCGTTAGATGATTTCAATTCCGACGTCCGTTCTTCGACCAGGATTTCAAGCTGATTTTGGTAAGTGGCCAGCTCCTCTTCAGTCTTGATCACATCGTTTGCGAGCTTGAGGCTCATCAGGACCGCCAGTGGGAGGAAACCAAACTCGCTGGGATAAATAAAACTGACCAGACCCGATTCAATAAGCAAGACATCGAAGATAAGGCCCAATACCAACAGCACAAGCCCAGCGCCAAGCGCCAGGGCTTCCTTACGTTCCCCCCTTCGGTACTGCCGGATGAGCGCGTAAAACAGGAAGCCGATCGAGACCAATTGTGTTAAGAAATACAGCGTTGACCAGATGCTCTCTCCAAGCTCGGGGATGTAGAATATTTCACCCCAAGCCAGGCTGATCGGAACCATTGAATAAATATTGGACGCGAGCCCAAATGGACGCAGCGAATTCAACAGAATAAATACAAAGTAAGCCCCGGTCAGCAGGAACAGGAACACCCACGGCCGGACGTCGCTATAGATGGCAACAAACCATATCAAAAATACCATCGTAAGTCCGATGAATACCCCGTTTATGAGTTGGGTCTGCAAAAATGAATCTACGGTCGATGCCTGATAAAGTAGAGCAGCCGTGGCGACGGTAAAGCCATAAGCCAGGGCAAACATAGCAAAGACGATAGGCAGCCCGCCACCCCCTCGGCGCCGCAAGCCGATGAACAGAAATATCAATCCAATGCCTGCGCAAATTCCGGAAACGATGCCTAAGATAAGAGGAATAATGTTCATAAATAGACCTCAAAAGGGAATAATCTACTATCAATCTGGCTAAAAAAGGTTATCATACTCGCCAAGAAGTATAGCACTTAATAGGGAGACTCTATGGATTGTGTACTGAAATGTGTGTATTTTTTTTGTGTGCGTCTGCGACGCACACAAAAAAAATACACAAGAAAACCTACACAATCACTCTATGAGCGGATTGGCAGCCCTTTCAATGATCCTGATCACACTGGCGCTGGTATCTTACTCCACCGGTGTGTGGAGCGAGCGTATAGCCGGGCGTCTTAGGGGCTGGCACCTGATTTTCTTCTGGATGGGGTTGTTCTTCGACACCATGGGAACCGGTATCATGATGGAAATGGGGGGGCATAACAACCGAGTTCCACTCGCTGACCGGCGTGGTCGCCATCCTGCTGATGTGCATCCACGCAGTTTGGGCCACGGTCGTGCTGCTGCGGAAGGATGAGAACGCTATGCTCAACTTTCACAAGTTCAGCGTGGTGGTGTGGGCCATCTGGCTGATCCCCAATCTGAGCGGCTTTTTCCTTAATCCGTAGTCAAACAGTAGAATGTATATGGCTCAGGTTCTCTGAGCCATATACGTTTAATCTAATCAATTTTCCCCGTTGCGATGGCCTTCTTCACCTCGCCTATGGCGCGCGTGACCTGGATCTCGCGCGGGCAGGCATCCGTGCAGTTAAAGATCGTATGGCAGCGGTAGACGCCCATGGCATCGTTCATAATACGCAATCGCTCAGCACCCGCCCGGTCGCGGCTGTCGAAAATGAAGCGGTGCGCAGCCACGATGGCAGCCGGGCCTGCGTAATTCTCGTTGACCCAGTACGAAGGACAGGATGTCGTACAGCAGGCGCAAAGAATGCACTTGGTCGTGTCGTCGAAGCGCGCGTGCTGCTCCGAACTCTGCAATCGCTCCCTCTTGGGAGGCGGTTCATCGTTAACCAGATAGGGCATGACCGCGCGGAAACTCTCAAAGAACGGCTCCATGTCCACGATCAGGTCCTTGAGCACCAGCAGACCCAGGACCGGCTCGATGGTGATCTTCTTCCTGCCTAAATCCTGCACCAACACTTTGCAAGCCAGGCGATTGACCCCGTTGATACGTATAGCGTCCGAACCACACACCCCGTGCGCGCAGGAACGACGGAAGGAGAGCGTTCCATCTAAATAGCCCTTAATGTACTCCAACAAATCCAGCACGCGATCCGTCGGCTCCGCTTCTATCTTGAATTTCTCGTAATGCGGCTTCCTGTCAGTCTCGGGATTGTAGCGAAAAATCTTCAGCGTAACTTCCATGACCGTCTCCGTGATCAATTATGGATGATGCAGGTAAACACTACACCATCAATAAACGCGTTCTTTAGGCTCATATTTGGTGATGACCACCGGCTTGTATCCAAGCTCGACTTTCCCGTCTTTTATCCAAGCCAGGGAATGTTTCATCCAATTTTCATCGTCTCGTTTGGGATAATCCTCACGCGCATGCGCGCCGCGACTCTCTTTGCGCTTCAAGGCCGCCAGCGCGGTCACCTCAGAGAGATCAAGCAGGTTGCCCAGCTCCCAGACCGAGAGAAGCTCGGTGTTGAATATCACCCCCCGGTCACCAAGCTGGACGTTCTTGAAACGCTGCTGAAGTTGGCGAACTTTGTCCAGCGCCTGCGCCATTCCTTCTTCCGTGCGGAATACGCCAACGTAATCGTTCATCACACTTTTCATTTCCTGGGCGATATCAAGAGCATTCTCACTTCCCTGGCTGCTGCGCAGGTTTTCCAATTGCTGGCGGGCGAAATCTGCAGCATCCTCGGGAAGCTCCTGGAATGCGACCTCATTACTATACTCGACGGCCTTCAGACCCGAATACTTTCCAAAAACCAAAATATCAAGCAGCGAGTTGGTTCCCAGGCGATTTGCACCGTGCACGGAAACACAGGCCACTTCACCGGCTGCGTACAATCCCGGCATTACAGTGTTTTTCTCGTCGATCACAACCTGCCCGTACATGTCGGTGGGGATACCGCCCATGGCATAGTGGGCCGTCGGCTGAACCGGCATGGGCTGCGTGACCGGATCGACGCCCAGATACGTGCGGGCAAAATCGACAATATCAGGCAGTTTCGAGAGCAGCTCCTCGCCGGTCACGACGTAGGGCGAACCATCGGGGCGTTTGCGCCCATCCTCGACCGCATACTTGTTTACAACTTCCGGTCGCATGTCCAGATACATGTATCCCTTGCCGTTGATTCCGCGGCCTTCCTGCATTTCCAGGAACATTGCCCGGCTCACTATATCGCGTGAGGCCAGGTCCTTCACTGTGGGAGCGTAGGTGTTCATAAAACGCTCCCCTTCATCGTTGATCAATACGCCACCTTCACCACGCACACCCTCCGTGATCAAGATACCCAATTTGTAGATGCCAGTGGGATGAAATTGGAAGAATTCCATGTCCTCAGCCGGGATGCCGCGTCGCAGCGTTATCGCTACTCCATCACCGGTGTATGCGTATGCGTTGGATGTGACCTCCCAGACACGACCATGCCCACCCGTGGCAAAGATCACCGCCTTTGCATGAAACACATGCAGCTCACCCGTAGCCAGGTCCAATGTGACGACGCCCGCAGCCACCCCGTTTACCAGCAACAAATCGATAACGTGGTATTCATCGAAAAAGGTCACACTATTCTTGATGCACTGCTGGTATAGTGTTTGCAGGATCATGTGACCGGTGCGGTCGGCCGAATAACATGCCCGCGGTACCGGTTGTCCCGTGATATTGTTGGTATGCCCACCGAATGGACGCTGGGCAATGCGACCTTCGGACGTCCGGGAAAAGGGCAGTCCCATATGCTCTAACTCGTAGACCGTTTCAACGGCCTCATTGCACATAAATTCGATCGCGTCCTGGTCGCCCAGGTAATCACTTCCCTTCACCGTGTCGAACGTGTGCCATTCCGGATGATCCTCCCCCTGGTTGCCCAGAGCTGCACCGACCCCACCCTGCGCGGCACCGGTATGCGAACGGGTTGGATAGAGTTTACTGAGCACAGCTGTGCTGGCGCCCCGGGAGGCGTACAGCGCAGCCATCAAGCCGGCGCCCCCTGCCCCAATGACGATAATATCAAACTGGTGATAATTGTTCATGAATACTCTATCCTCTTTATGAAGCCAGTATCACGTAAATGGCCACAATTAAAATAAACAACCACAAAAAGAATATCAACCCCCTCCAAATTGGCCGTATCCACGTCCTATCGAGGTAATCTTCAACCACGACCCGCAGACCATTCATGCCGTGGGTCACACCGAAGATAACAATCAACATCTGCATGATCTGCCAGAAGGCGTTTGCCCACCCCAGCGTAACGTCTGGGATATCGCTGTTGACCACGTGGTTCGGGTTAGGGAAAAAAGTCCAGCGCAACACCGTGCCCACATCTGTCTGCGTACGAGCTCCGAGATAAAATGCGCTTGCAATTCCAATGAAGGCAAGTAAAAAGAGCGCCAAAGCCGAGATGCGGGTGAATATCCACATTAGATATTCAAAGCTGAAGCCTATTCGAGGAGCAGTTCTGGTTGCCATATCACCTTCTCCTTCTAACTGCCGCTGATCGCGCTACGGACCATAAGGAAAGCCGTCAGGCCATAAATCGGGATAAAAATCAGCCACTGCAGCCAGGTTATCTCGCGTTGGTACTCGATCAGCCTGGGCCAGGTGTCCAGAATTATGACCCGCCCTCCATTAATAACGTGAAATAGTACAGCAAAGTACACAACAATCTGGACATAAACTGACTCGTATATAATATTCAGCGTCGTGCCAAAGTCGCTGCCGAACTGCTGCATCAAAAATGAAGCTAAAATGTGCAAGCCCACGAAGAGGACAATCACAAGGCCGCTGAGCCGGTGCAGAACCCAAACCAACATCGGACCACCACCACGATACGTCAAGCCTTTCAATCCGACATTCCTTTTTAAAGCCATGAGCGTCTCCTTACCAAATTACTAAATATCACGCCTGTTGTGGGAGAAAATATAGATCATCAAACAAGAACCTTCGATTAACACTATTCTACTGATCGTTGCACAAGTCCCTAAACATCTCTTGCGTTGTTTGATCGCTGATTGGGGTTTAGCCTTCAATACAAGGATCAGTACTGATCGTTGCATAAGTTACTAAACGTCTCTTGCGTTGTTTGATCGCTGATTGAGTTTAGCCTCCAATGCAAGGATCAGTAATTATCGCATTGACACAATGTCCATGAAAAGTGACAATACTCATGGATTATTAGTTCCAGAAGTCCTAATGATTGGGATAAGATCGAGCATATAATAGTCGTGTAAACTTGGCTGAAGGCTGCCGATTGTCTGATTGCCAATCCTTAACACGATGACCCATCTAGCGGTTTGTGGGAGAGCCTTTATTTTAACCCATATTTGCCCAGCATGAGTATAAAGCTATCTTCATTTGTAGATACGAATTATTCTGGACCGGAATCTACCCACCCAGGCTTGAATTCCCGTGCCAACCCTAGTAAAATCATCACGTTCATATGCATCAGATGTCTAAATGCTTCCACCCTATCTCCCCGATCAGGAGGTATGCATGACCAAATCACCCCACATTAGCCGCCGTGAATTTGTCGCCATCTTCGTCGGCGCGCTTGGTACCATCATGGCAGTAGCAGTTGGATTACCCGCCATCGGCTACTTGATCTCTCCCTCCGTAAGAACCCAGAAAACAGATGCCTGGGTCTCGCTGGGACCCCTGGAAAATTATCCGGTCGGCGAACCTAGCCTGTTTACTTTCACCCGCGCGCGAGTGAATGGCTGGGAAAAGACCGTCAACAGCTATGGGGTTTACGTGTGGCGGGAAACCGAAGAGAACGTAACCACCTATTCCAATTGGTGCACGCACCTCAGCTGCCGGGTAACCTGGCACGAAGACGAAGAGATATACATCTGCCCCTGTCACGACGGAGAATTCGATATCTTCGGTGATGTGGTTGCCGGACCACCGCCGCGACCGCTAGACAAATACGAGAACAAAGTAGAAGAAGGCGTTCTGTTTATACGCCTGGAGCAGGCTTAACCATGTCCTCTAAAGTGATCAACTGGCTGGACGAACGCCTCGGACTGACAGGCATGTACGACACGATCTTAGATCGCGATGTCCCCAAAGTAAATTGGTGGTTCACCCTGGGCAGCGCCAGCCTGGTGCTGTTCATATTGCAGGGAGTGACCGGCACTTTCCTGTCTGTCTACTACTCGGCTACCCCTGACCACGCCTACGATAGCATTCAATACATTATGAACGGCGTTGCCTACGGCTGGCTGATCCGCGGCATCCACCACTGGGGCGCAACGCTGATGGTGATCACCGTGATCGCCCACATGCTGCGCACATTTTATTACGCAGCGTATAAATATCCACGTGAGCTGACCTGGGTTACGGGCGTTATCCTGCTGCTCACCACACTGGGTATGGGCTTGACCGGCTATCTGCTGCCCATGAATCAGAAATCGTACTGGGCAACTACGGTGGCGACCGAAATCCCGGGCACGATACCCTTCATTGGCCCATTCCTTACAAGCGTAATGCGCGGCGGCTCGGACGTCAGCGCCCTCACCCTGTCCCGATTCTTCGCCCTCCATATCTGGTTCCTGCCCGCCTTGATTGTACTGGCGATCGGCGTTCACATGTATCTCATCATCCGTCTGGGTATTTCCCATATCCCGGATAGAGGCGAATAGGGGGAAGGAGAAGGATCATGCCGAACGAAGAACAGAAAAAAGCTTACAAAGAAAAATACAACAAAGCCAAGCAGAAGGGCGTCAAGTTTTTTCCGGACATTATCTATAAGGACTTGATCATCTCCTTTGGGATTTTCTTGCTGCTGATCGGGTTGGCGACTTTTATCGGAGTTGCAAACGAGCCGAAAGCCGATCCCAGCGACGCATCCTATATCCCGAGACCGGAATGGTATTTCCTGTTCCTGTTTGAGTTTTTAAAATTTGTTCCCGGTAAGCTCGAATGGATCGGCGCGGCGGTAATCCCCGGCCTGGCCATCCTGGTCCTATTACTGCTACCCTTCATCGACCGCAACCCTCGCCGGCATTGGAGCAAACGCAAGTTCGCTGTATCGGTCATGACGATCATCTTCATCGGCATCATCGCCCTGACCATTATGGCGGTCATCAACACACCCCCCCAGCCAGAGACGGATACCATTGCCGGTACGATCACGGAAAAAATCATCGTCGGAGAGGAATTGTACGCTCTGCATTGTGTGGAGTGCCATGGACCGGATGGCGAAGGCGGTGAGATCGTCGGGGTTGAGGGGTTGGAAGGCGTGGTGGTCAAGTCGATCAGCAGCCAGGACGAGATGTACACCCGTTCGGACCCAACCTTTTTCAACGTTATTAATTACGGACAACCAGACCTGGGTATGCCGCCCTATGGACGAGCATACGGAGGCGAGCTCGGACCCGGCAGCATTGAGTCGATCGTGACATTCATGCGCTACACCTGGGACGACCGGGTAGATATCCCCGTGGAGGCCTCCATGGCTTCTGCCATACCTGCATTGGCACCTGATGAGATTCCGTCATACGAGGTGCACATCCAGCGAATCGTCAAGCGCTACTGCATCTCCTGCCACCGCCCGGGCAAGGAAAACAACGATTATTTCATGACCACTTTCGAGGAGATCATGGAAAGTGGTGCCAATGCCCCCAACGTGATCCCCGGAGACCTGGAAAGTATCCTGATCCTCACCCTCTATCGTGAAGAGCTGAACTATCTCGATCCGGAGGTCGGTCCCATGCCGCCCACCAAGGCGCTCAAACCTGAGCTAATCGAGATCTTCGAGCGTTGGATAATGGGCGGCGCGCCCAATACAGCCGCCGAGGCGGAAGCGCTCAGGCCTACACCGGAGAGCACCCAGCCCGCATACCCGGAACCAGAAGCAACACCTTAGCGAAATACCAAAACAAGGCAGCAATAAGCCCCCATAAACGGGGGCTTATTATTTTTTTACGATTGTTCCTCTTGCGCCTTCCACATTTATCAGGATTTCGCGGTGCTTGGGTACGGTTTTCATAATTGAGCTGCGTAAGGTGGGAACTCGGAATAAAAAACGGGAGCAAATACAAACGGGAAGCTAACTGATCAGATGAATTCGATCATAGCTCCCCGATAGGAACGATCAGTACCTCAATCCTACATGTGCTGGATCATCGCATCCCCAAACTCAGAGCATTTCAGCAGCGTTGCACCGTCCATCAAACGATGAAAATCATAGGTTACCGTCTTGGCGGCTATCGCTCCTTCCATACCCTTGATAATCAAGTCGGCGGCTTCGTTCCAACCCAAGTAGCGGAACATCATCTCGCCCGATAGGATGACCGAACCCGGGTTAACCTGGTCCTTATCGGCATATTTGGGCGCAGTACCGTGCGTGGCCTCAAAGATGGCCAGACCGCTTGTGTAGTTAATATTGCCTCCCGGAGCGATTCCAATCCCGCCCACTTGCGCAGCGAGGGCATCGGAGAGATAATCTCCGTTTAAATTCATTGTTGCCAGCACATCAAACTCGCGTGCCCGGGTGATCGTCTGCTGAAAAACAATATCGGCAATCACATCTTTAATCAATAGTTTACCTTCTCCCATTGCCGCGTCCTGCTCTGCATTCGCCGCCGCCTCGCCCTGCTCAGCCTTTGTACGGTCCCACTGCGCCCAGGTATACACCTGGTCAGCGAACTCCTGCTCTGCAATTTCGTAGCCCCAATTACGGAATGCGCCCTCGGTGAATTTCATGATATTGCCCTTGTGCACCAGGGTCACGCTGCGCCGATTGTTCTCCAACGCCCACTGGATCGCCGCTCTCACCAACCGGGCGGTCCCTTCCTGGGACACCGGTTTGATGCCGATCCCAGAGCTGCCAGGGAAGCGCATCCTGGCGTACTCTTCTGGGAACTTATCTTCCAGGATTCCCAGGAATCGCTGACCGCCAACACTCCCATTTTCCCACTCGATCCCGGCATAAATGTCTTCGGTGTTCTCGCGGAAAACCACCATGTCGACGTATTCAGGGTGTTTTACCGGAGAAGGTACTCCTGCAAAATACTGCACCGGTCGCTGGCAAACGTACAGATCCAAAGCCTTGCGCAGAGCCACATTCAGCGAACGTATCCCACCGCCAATCGGTGTTGTCAAAGGTCCCTTAATCCCTACAAGAAACTCTCGGAATGCCTGCACGGTTTCATCAGGCAACCAGGAACCATCTCTATGATATGCTTTCTCCCCTGCAAAAACTTCCATCCAGTGTATCTTGCGTTCAGCCTGGTATGCTTTCTCCACAGCCGCGTTAAACACACGGTAAGACGCGGTCCAAATATCCCGCCCGGTGCCATCACCCTCTATAAAAGGAATTGTCGGGTTATCAGGCACAACCAGTTTCCCACCCTCGATATATATTTTTTCTCCATCCCGGGGTATGTTTATATCTTTATAATCCATGATCTGCTCTCCCTTGGAAAATAATATTCCTGCGTAAAATGTGCAACCTTATTTAGACGTGCTTTGCTTTTAACTACAGATTGATCCTTATTCTCTACAGGGACAAGTTGATAGATTGTGTAGGTTTTCTTGTGGTTTTTTTTGTGAGCGTCTGCGTCACACACATAAAATTACACACATTTCAGTACACAATCAGTTGATAGTTTGTCCAATATTTTTAACCTTCAACAAACAATGTGGGTTAAAATCGAGAAGTATTAATGATAGGATGGAGACATTATAGCAAATTGCGCTTCTTAAACAAT
>Ga0209013_10004018_pt1 | contig 12974 bp, 13 predicted proteins | sample Cruoilmetagenom2_FD_187291 | JGI IMG/M metagenome (GOLD analysis project Ga0209013, IMG submission 187291) | Oil polluted marine microbial communities from Coal Oil Point, Santa Barbara, California, USA - Sample 2 (SPAdes) (version 2) | ecosystem: Environmental > Aquatic > Marine > Oil seeps ... | reverse complement strand
CGGATAATAAGTGGGGGCATATACGGATACTGACTTGGTCGGGCTTAAAAGGGGCTCGCGAATTATAACATCCTCTTCGATAACTCCTATCATGAAGTCTTCCTTATCAAACTCCCCTATATCGCCTGAGAGCTCAAGAGAAGACCTAACATTCTCCCATTCCCTCTGGGCTATGACCAGCGCCTTGTTTAGCCTTTTTTGACCCTCGTCAAATTCTCTGTCTTTTAAAAGTTCCTCTAATTCCATTTCGGCCCCTGATTTAAAGTAGTCATAGAAATATACATTGATAAAAATTGATCTCAATGCCTAGAGTAATAATTTAGAAATCCACAGTTTAGAATTTCCAAATTATAGCAACAAATATGATTAATCATAACATGATCAGCAATAAATTGTTTTTCGTTAGTATCTGCTGTAATATGAGTTCTTCAAATCTCTTTAGGAGGCTAAATAATGGCTATTCTTGTCACGGGAGCAACAGGATTTATAGGCTCTCATATTACCAGAAAATTGGTTGAGAGAGGAGAGTGTGTAAAAATCCTTCTAAGGAAATCAAGCAAAACCTCAAATATCGATGACATCGATGTCGAAAGAGTATATGGCGATGTAATGGATATAGATTCCATAAACGAAGCTCTTAAAGACTGTGATACCGTCTACCATACTGCGGGAGTAGCCTCTTTCAGAAAAGAGGATTACCAAAAGATGGAGGATATTAATGTACAAGGCACCTTAAACATAATGAATGCGGCTCTTAGCACGGGGATAAAAAAAGTAGTTCATACAAGCAGTATTGCCGCAGTTGGAGTGGATCCAAATGGCGGTATCGCTAATGAGGAAACCAAGTATAGTCTTAACAACCTGGGTGTTAAATATCTAGACACTAAGCATAGAGGAGAGCAGGCAGCGCTTGATCTGGCAAAACAAGGGTTACCGGTTGTTGTAGTAAATCCATCTACAGTAATTGGTACCGGGGACATTTATTTATCTAGCACGGCATTTATCCTTTGGTTTTACAAAAAGAAGTTTCCGGGCTATATGGACGGCACACTAAATATGGTGGATGTGGAGGATGTTGCAGAGGGTCATATTCTCGCTGCTGAAAAAGGTAAAGTTGGAGAGCGTTATATTCTGGGAAACCAGAATTTTACTTTGCTTGAACTATTCAATTTATTAGAGAAAGCAACAGGAGTACCCAAACCCAAAATGAAAATCCCTTATTTCATGGCTTTGGCGTCTGGATATTTTGTTGAGAGAATTCTAGGGATGAGTTTTCCTAACTACTCTACAATGGACTTGGACTCGGTGAAATTATCTAAATTCAGATGGCATTTTGACTGCTCAAAAGCAAAAAAAGAATTGGGCTATTCACCCTCAGATATTGAAGAAAGCATTCGTAAAACTGTAAGATGGTTTAAGGAAAACGGATATATAGACGCATAACCAAATTTGCAACGTTTTTCATTTCATATAAAATCTTCCTATGCCCGGCAATTCATTTGGTACAATTTTCCGCATAACAACCTGGGGAGAATCCCATGGTCCCGCTGTTGGAGTCGTTTTGGACGGCTGCCCTTCAGGGCTTGAGATCTCAGCTAAGGAAATTCAGTTTGAGCTAGACCGCAGGCGTCCAGGGCAAAGCAAGATAACGACTCAGCGAAAAGAACCCGACACGGTCGAAATTCTTTCGGGCGTTTTTGAGGGAAAGACCCTGGGCACACCAATCTCCCTTATGGTAAGAAACACAGATGCCATCTCAAAATCCTATGAGGATATAAAAGACACATATCGCCCGGGACACGCTGACTATACGTACGATGCAAAATATGGATTTAGGGACCACAGGGGGGGGGGTAGATCTTCAAACAGAGAAACCGTAGGACGTGTTGCGGCAGCGGCTATAGCTAAAAAAATTCTAAATTTAAACGGAATTAAAACTTATGGCTACGTAAAACAGGTAGGTGACATAGTAGCTCAGAATATCGATTTTGACGAGATTGAAAAAAACATAGTCAGATGCCCTGACGCCAAGACTGCAGAGCAAATGATAAAGCTTATTGATATTGTAAGGAAAGAAGGAGACTCGATAGGCGGAGTGGTTGAAGTAGTATCTACCGGGCTTTTGCCGGGATTAGGAACTCCCGTATTTCATAAAGTAGACGCTGAGCTTGCGCAAGGGCTTATGAGCCTGGGCGGAATAAGAGGGTTTGAAGTAGGGCTCGGATTTGAGGCGGCTACAATGAAAGGATCCCAGGCTAATGATGTGATGTATAAAAAAGATTCAGGAGAACTCGGGTTCAAAACCAATAATGCCGGAGGGCTTCTGGGCGGAATGACAAATGGGGAAGACCTGGTTGTGAGAATTGCGATCAAGCCCACATCTTCAATCTCCAAAGTACAGCACACCGTAGATAAATCGGGAAGCCCTAAAGAGCTTAAAGTAAAAGGACGCCATGATCCATGTCTATGTCCAAGAGCGGTGCCCATAGCTGAGGCAATGGTTAATCTTGTCTTGGTAGATCAGCTTTTATTGTCCAGAACTGCTCGTATCTAGCTCCCTATTCGGTATTTTAAATGGAACAAAAAACCAATTTCTTTTGTACTATATATGTAGATGAGGACGAAATTTATTCAGGTGATCTAACGGAGATTCCTGAAAAATTTAGAAATCGTGTTATAGAAGATATCGCAGAGTGGGCCGATTCAATTGGCAAAAGGGGCATCAACGAACTACTCTATTCTCACTTAGTCTGGTATGAAAGAAGGGCCAAGTTCTGTCAGAGCTGTGAAAATTTGGAAGAAGATTTGGACACGGGGAAATGCGAAAGTTGTGGAGCTGAGCTGAAAGAACGTTATATTTATGAGAGAAACGATAGATTAGACAAGATCATGACTTGCGTCGGTATGATTTCTAAAATTCAGGTCTCTTAAAAATATTTTATCAACGATTGAGGTCTATAATGAAACTAAATGTAAACGGGCAGGTATTTCCAAAAGTCTGGGAGTTAGCGGACAGCGTTACTAAACTCAGGGAAGAGAGAAAATCCGTCAATATTGGAGCGGGATCGGTCGGATTTCCTGTCTATGAAGTAGAGCTGCCCGAAGAAACCAGACGAGAAGGAATTTATTTAATTACCCCACAGGGAGTCAGGCTATATTATTACCCTGGAGATCAATATCAGATTGCGTATCTGATATCTGAAATAGACCGGGATCCGTTAGTCAAAAGGCATTTCGGTAAACCTAATTAAGCAAAATACTCTTATTAACCAGTACGCTTTAACTAGGAACCTGAGCAGGTATATTTTTATCACAGATGGAACATCACAACCATAGCCACAGTATAAAAAGCACAAAAGAAAAAAGAGCGCTCGGCATAGTCCTAGGCCTTACTTTTTGTTTTATGATAGTGGAGACAGTGGCCGGTTTCTACACTGGGAGTCTTGCACTGTTATCTGATGCGGGACATATGCTGACTGATGTTTTCGCCCTTTCACTCGCATTGTTTGCCCTCTGGTTCTCCCAAAAAGCTTCAACATCGACAAAAACATTTGGATTCTACAGGGCCGAGATCCTTGCAGCGTTCTTTAACAGCCTACTTCTGTTTGCTATTTCAATTGGGATATTAATCGAAGCGTATAAAAGATTACTCACACCGCACGAAGTAAAGAGTGTAGAAATGACTATCGTTGCCGCTATAGGGCTGTGCGTAAACCTAGCAGGCGCCTATATTCTATTTAAGCATCAGAGAGGGAACTTGAATATTAAGGGTGCGCTTTACCATGTGCTGAGCGACGCGCTCGGATCGGTAGGGGCTATAATTGCGGGAATAATTATGATAACAACCAAGTGGTATTATGCGGATTCTTTGATAAGTATCCTGGTATCAGCTCTTATTATCAGGGGCGCCTGGGTACTCTTCAGGGAGTCTAGTCATATACTTCTTGAAGGAACTCCAAAAGGGATTGATCTTGGCGCTGTACAGGACTGCATCTGCTCTCACAACAGGGTAATTAGCGTACATGACCTGCATGTCTGGACATTAACTCAGGGATTTGAGGCACTTAGCGCACATCTGGTGGTTGAAAACATGGAAAACAGTGAAGATATGATAAGTAAAATCAAACAAAACCTATCAAACAACTTCAAGATAAGCCATATTACGCTTCAATTGGAAACGCAGGAATGCGAAGATGCGAACGGACCCTGCTACGATAACGGCATATCAGGAAATTAATCCTTCTTATCACTATTATCCCTTATAAGCTTTCCCGCATATGATTTCATTTCACCGGCAACATCTTTTAACTCAGGCTTTGACTCAATATATTTATCAAGCGCTTCCATTAGCCCCATAGTTTTAGAAAGCCCCGCCTGCCTCATTACTTTTTCGTGCTTCTCAAATATTTTTTCTATTTTTAGAGTCTGAGCGCTCCCAAAAAGTGATTTAATCCTCTTCTCATCTATCTTCTCACCTGGATTTGAGACTTTGTATCTGACTCTGATTACAGCATCTTCAATATCCTCTTTATTAAAACGCATCTCCAAGTTTGGATCCGATTCTAATTCGTTCCCATCTAATTCTATAGTCTTAAATTTCCTGGCCGGAGTCTCTATAAATTCATATTCGCAGCTCCATCCTTCTTCAGAATCAGTAATCTCCCCAAGAACAAATCCCTTTTTCTCTTTCTCCTCAGTGAAATCAACCCTCTCGATGCTTCCGGAATATATTATCGGAGGCTGATCATCCTTATTTAAGTTCTGGAATCTGTGGATATGTCCGAGAGCTACATAGTTAAAAGCACTATTGTTTAGCTCGCTAAGGGGAACAACAGGATCAGATGTCGTAAGAGTATCTCTTTCTGTGCCCGATAGCTTAGCGTCCCTTACAGAGACGTGCCCTAAGAAAATTGAAGGATTTGAGTTATCTATTTTTCCGGACAAATCACGAATAATAGCAATTAATCTCTTTTCAATTTCTATCTGAATCTCTTGCGTACTTAAGGACTTATATTCGTCTTTAGAAACGAGGCCACTACTGCCTGCCCAGGGAAGACACGCAATTTGAACTTGCCCGTTATTAGTATCCAGTGTGTGAACTCCGGGTTTTCTGACTATGGTTACACTCTCAATATCGAGTGCGGGGAATATTTCTACGGCAGAAGCTCTTCCCCCGGCTGAGGGGTAATCATGGTTACCAAGCACCATTACGACCTTGATCTTAGATTTCTCAACCAACCCTACGACTCTTCTGGCAAACTCTATCTCTTCTGTCGGATGAGGGTTTTCCCTATGAAAAATATCCCCTGCTATAAGAACGAGGTCTAGCGACTCTTTTAGAGCATAATCGAACACATAGTCCAAAGATCTGAGAAGATCCTCTAACCTTGTATTTTTACCCGTAGCAGGGTTTATCTTTCCGTGCGTTTGAAGGCCGATATGTATATCGGAAAGGTGGACAAACTTTATCTTCCTCAAATAGGGTTCAGTCTCTTAAGTTATTTTTAATGTAAAGAACTAAGCTTAATTAATCTGCACTGAGTATTTCGGATGCCTTTTTAGTCGCAGCCCCGAAATCAAAGTCATAACCAAGCAGATTAAGCACCCTTTCAATTGCAGCTATGATTGATAAAGCGTCGGTTTTATCAATATCTCCAATGTGAGAGATTCTGAATATCTTTCCTTTAGCCTGATCCTGGCCACCTGCAACTGTTATTCCAAATTCATCACGAAGCCCTGCTATAACTTTGGCGGCTCCTATTTCCGGCGGCGCTATAACTGTTGTAAGAGCTGAGCTAGGAGTATCCTGCACAAAAGGCTCAAGACCTATGGCTTTCATCGCCTCTCTTGTAGCAAGCGCAAGTCTGGAATGGCGTTTGTGCATATTTTCCCTGCCTTCTGCTCTAAATCTTTTGAGCACTGCTGCAAGCCCTATTATAAGAGTTACGGCGGGTGTGAAGGTTGTGGTGTTCTTTTCCGCATTTTTTAAAGCGGGTTTAAAATCAAAGTAAAATTTAGGGAGATCAGACGTTTCATAAAACTTCCAGGCCTTCTCGCTCATAGCAGCGAATGACAGGCCGGGAGGAAGCATAAAGGCCTTTTGTGAACCGCCCACTAGAACATCAATGCCCCAATTATCAAACTCTATTTCAAATACTCCCACTCCTGTAATCCCGTCTACAATCTGAATGACATCATCTCTTTTATTTGTAATTTCAGCAATCTCTTTAATCGGGTGTTTAACACCTGTTGAAGTTTCGCTGGCTTGAGTGAGGACCGCTTTTATAGAAGGATCGTCGTTCAGAGCTTTTTCAACATCGGAAGGATCAACTTCTTTCCCCCATTCAACCATTATTTCCTCGACTTCGACACCATAAGCACGGCAGATCTTTCCCCATCTCTCGCCAAACTTGCCGCTGTTTACAACTACAACCTTGTCCCCTCTTGAAAGAGTATTCGCAACTGATGCTTCCATGGCTCCAGTGCCTGAAGCAGCTAAAATGAAAACCTCTTGCTTAGTATCATAAATATATTTCAGCCCTTCTCTAACCTCTGCGAAAATTTCCTCAAACTCAGCTGTTCTATGATGGATAATAGGCTTTGCCATCTCAATTAATACTTCACTGGGAACAGGTACCGGACCTGGTGTAAAAAGATATTTTTTCACTTTAGATTCTCCTTCTTGCAACTATAATGTATTTATTTTGATAAACTCACCACAAACTCACAAATATTTATAAATGCAAATAGCTATGCTGTAAAAATAATTTAATTTAGGCTATTTATTTTTAAACTGTATCCTTTTTAGCAGTGAAAATCTGTGGCAAAAAATCATTATGAACTTACCCAAAACTCTGTATAATTCAACTCGGTTTGCTTTTACAATACAAAAATTTATATTATTTGTTTATTAACCGGAGGTAATTTTTTTATGATAGGTGAAAACAAAGAACTGATCCAGGACCTTAAGAAGAGACTCGCAATAATTGGAGACTTTCTTTGACCTGCCCCTAAAAGAATCCCGACTAAAAGAATTAGAAGACATTACCGGCAAAGCTGAATTTTGGGACAACGCCGATAAAGCTCAAGAAACACTTAAAGAGCAGGCACAGATTAAAAATACCATCGAAGAATGGAAGGACTTATCGTCTGAGCTTGAAGACGTTGAAGTACTAGAGGAACTTTCGCTGGAAGAAGGAGATGAAGATGCTTCAGCGGAGGCAAAGGCGAAGCTATCCGTGATCGAGACAAAGGTAGAAAATCTCGAATTTAAAAGAATTCTTGGAGAGCCTGATGACTCAAGCAACGCAATTGTCTCCATCAATGCGGGAGCCGGCGGCACCGAAGCCCAGGACTGGGCCGAGATACTTCTCAGAATGTATTTAAGATACGCCGAAAGAAACGGTTTCCAAACAGAAATAGTAGAGTATCAGGAAGGGGATGAAGCGGGTCTTAAAAGTACGACGTTCCTCGTAAAAGGCGATTACTCATTTGGATATTTAAAAGCAGAGAGTGGAGTACACCGCTTAGTTAGAATTTCTCCCTTTGACTCTAATAAAAGAAGGCATACGTCCTTCGCATCGGTCTTCGTATCCCCCGAGATTGACGACAGCATAGAGGTAGATATCGACGAGAAAGATTTGAGGATAGACACCTACCGGGCGAGCGGAGCCGGTGGACAGCACGTAAACAAAACAGATTCCGCAATTAGAATTACTCACGCCCCGTCAGGGATTGTAGTTAGTTGCCAAAATGAACGCTCTCAACGTCAAAACAAAGAAACTGCAATGAAGATCCTTCGTGCAAGGCTATATGAGCTTGAAAGAGAAAAGCAGAGGGAAAAGCTTGATGAGCTTAACTCAACAAAAAAAGAAATCGGTTGGGGTAGTCAGATTCGCTCCTACGTGCTTCATCCATACAGGATGATAAAAGATCATAGAACCGATTTTGAAACCGGAAACGTTGACCCTGTACTTGACGGAGACTTAAGTGAGTTTATCAAAAGTTATTTGCTCTATTCAAGTGATCAGAGAACAAACTAAATTAACGCTATGTATAGAGTGAATTCTTTGATTCTATAAGCACAGTGGTATATTTACCAGGTACATGGTGGAGACTTTTCAATCTGGATACAACTTGATCTGCCCGTTTGGAGGAGATGAATCTTGAAAATCGGGATCATTGCCAAAAGCAACATAGAAGAACCCTTTGAAATTACAAAAAAGCTTGCAAACTGGCTTAAAAAAAAGGGTGTGGAAGTGTATGTCGAAAAGGAGCTGGGCAAGAAAATTCGTCACCCAAATTCAGTTGACCGTACAGATATCCCCGGGCTTGTCGACGTAATTCTAGTATTCGGAGGAGACGGCACTTTCTTGGGAGTGGCGAGGCTTGCATGCAAATTCGACACCCCTATTTTGGGAATTAACCTAGGTGGTTTAGGATTTCTAACAGAGGTCACGGTTGATGAACTCTATCCGATGATGGAGAGAATTATCAACGGTGATTATGAAGTTGAAGAAAGACAAATGCTACTTACTTCGATCCGTCGAGGGAAAAAGAATATCGGGAAATATGAAGTACTAAATGATGTCGTTATTAATAAGGGTGCGGTGGCAAGAATAATCGATCTTGCAATTTACATAGAAGACTCACACGTTACGACATACAGAGCAGACGGCATTATTCTTTCAACTCCTACTGGCTCAACTGCCTATTCTTTATCAGCAGGCGGGCCGATCGTACATCCAAGAATACCGGTAACAATTATTACTCCTATCTGCCCCCATACACTTACAAACAGACCCCTTGTGGTATCCAGTGAGATGAAGGTAGAAATTAAAGTCACCACCCAAGAGCCTGACACTTACCTAACCTTGGATGGACAAATAGGGGTAAGGCTAAAAACCGGAGACGTAATTGAAGTAAAAAGAACTAACACTTCTGTTAAGTTGATCAAATCTCCATTCAGAGATTTCTTTACCATTCTCAAAACAAAACTGATGTGGGGTGAGAGATATGGCAAGATCGACGGATGAGCAGTTCCTGCACGACTGGGTAATCAGGAAGGTACAGGAAAAATACTCAAGACTCTACAGTGAAGTGCACATAAATCCCGGAGACGAGAAAAATTATGAATATAACGGGAGCTATCCGGATATTGTAGTTATAAACTATGGTCAGACTGTTCAGATAGTAGAAGTAGAAACCAGAGAAACAATAAATAACGAAAGAGCGGCTAAATGGAAGAACCTATCTGAGCTAGGCGTAAAATTATCTCTGTTGGTACCAAAAGAGATGCAGAATGCTGCAAGGGACATTTGCTGGAAAAGCGGGCTTGTAGCTAAAGTGAATATAGGTTCTTTTGATGTAAATTTAAATATTTAACGCTATTAATTCTTGCAGTTTCTGAGAAATCTTTTACTTTTATAGCCACCGGAAAAGCTAAATTACTAGCCTTAGACTCCGCTGGTTGATGTTAGCAGTTAAAAATACAGGAACTATATCTTCTCAGCTTGCGAACATGTTTAATCTTTGATACGCTTTTCTCGAATTTACGGAGGTAGTGCAAATGTCCATTCTCGAAAAAGTTGATCCTGAAATAGCTCAGATTATTAGATCCGAAGTAGAACGCCAAGAGTATAAGCTCGAGCTTATAGCGTCAGAAAATTATGTGAGTGAAGCAGTGCTTGAAGCCTCCGGATCAGTACTCACCAACAAATACGCAGAAGGGCTGCCCGGCAAAAGATACTACGGCGGATGTGAGTTTGTAGACATTGCTGAAAACCTAGCTCGGGATAGAGCAAAGGAGCTCTTTGGATGTGAGGCCGTTAATGTTCAGCCACACTCGGGCTCACAAGCAAACATGGCGGTATACTTTGCCGCTGTTCAGCCTGGAGACACCGTGTTAGGGATGAACCTTGCACACGGGGGCCATTTGACGCACGGGAGTCCTGTAAATTTTTCAGGAAGGCTTTTTAACATAGTTCCGTACGGGGTTACGGAAGACACAAACTTAATAGATTATGATGAAGTCAGCAAACTTGCGCACGAGCACAGCCCGAAACTAATAATAGTAGGATGGAGTGCTTATCCGAGAGACATTGATTTCTCAAAGTTCAGAGAAATAGCCGATGAATGCGGCGCCTTGCTTATGGCTGACATTGCTCATCCGGCGGGGCTCGTGGTGGCGGGACTTTACTCAGACCCCGTACCTCACTGTGACTTTGTTACAACTACTACCCATAAGACCCTAAGAGGTCCTAGAGGCGGTATGATTATGATGAGGGAAGAACACGCGAAAAAAGTAAACAGCAGAGTCTTCCCAGGCTCACAGGGAGGGCCTTTAATGCATGCCATCGCAGCAAAAGCCGTAGCCTTCAAAGAGGCTTTAACACCTGAGTTTATAGAATATCAAAATCAAATACTCAAAAATGCGAAACATCTTGGAGAATGCATGTTAGAGGCGGGATTCAATCTTGTTTCAGGCGGTACAGATACTCATTTGGTACTAATTGATTTAAGAGAAACAGAACTTACAGGAAAGATTGCAGAGGACACACTAGAGCTTGCGGGTATAACTGTAAATAAAAACGCTATTCCTTTTGACCCTAATCCCCCGGCAATCACCAGCGGTATAAGGATTGGAACACCAGCTATTACGACAAGGGGCATGAAGGAAGAAGAAATGGAAATTATCGCCGGCTTTATTAAAGAGGCTTTAAATAACACTGACAATGAAAAAGTTCTTTCAAGAATAAAAGACGAGGTAAAGGAGCTTTGTAATAAATTCCCTATGTATAGGCACAGGCTCGTATAGATGAAATGTCCATTTTGCTCCAGTTTAGAAAGTAAGGTTATCGACTCGCGTCTCGCAAAGGAAGAAACATCCATAAGGAGACGAAGGGAATGCCTTGACTGTAAAAGCCGCTTCACAACTTATGAAAGAGTGGAAGAGGTAGAACTCCTGATTGTTAAGAAAGACGGGGTTAGGGAAACTTTTGATCGAAGCAAAATATTGGCAGGGATGTTAAAAGCCTGCGAGAAGAGACCGATAAGTATGGATGTAATCGAAAGCTTTGTCTCTTCGCTTGAAAGAGAGTTCCAGGAAAGAGGGGATAGAGAAGTAGACAGCCGCGAGATTGGCGAGAGGGTTATAAACAAACTCTACGAAATAGATGAAGTCGCTTATGTAAGATTTGCATCAGTATATAGATCCTTTAAAGATGTGAATCAATTTATGTCCGAACTAAAAGAACTCCTAAAAGATAAGGGAGCCGAAAACAAGAATTTAGATCTATCTGCAGACCTTAAATTATCCATAATTAAAGACAAAACCGAAAAATAATGCTTATTGACAGCCATGCACATTTAGTTTCTTTAGAGAACCTACCAGAAGTATTACAGAGAGCCGAAGAGAATAACGTAGAGAAGATTGTGTCTATATCCTCAGATCTGCCCTCGACTGAAGCTACAATATCGCTAGCAGATGAATACGATTACATCTTTGCTACCACAGGTTTGCATCCTCACTCCGCCAAGGAGATGTGCGAGGAAGCGCTTTTGGGAATTGACCGTTTCGCGGAGAATGACAAAGTTGTCGCTATTGGAGAAACAGGGCTTGATTATTTTTATATGAACTCCGAGAAGGAAATACAGATAAACTCATTCACCGAGCAAATTCGTCTGGGAAAGGAGCACGAGCTTCCTGTTATTATTCATGTCCGTGACGCTGATCAGGATATGCTGGAAATTCTGAAGAAAGAAAGTATGGCAGATGCTCCCGGCGTTATTCATTGTTTTACAGGGGATTTTGATACAGCAAAGAAATATCTGGATCTGGGTTTTTATATTTCTTTTTCAGGAATAGTGACTTTTAAAAGATCTGAAGAACTAAGAGAAGCGGCAAAAAATATTCCTCTTAATAAAATGCTAATTGAAACCGACTCCCCTTATCTTGCTCCGGTTCCCCACAGAGGGAAACCAAATGAGCCCTCATATGTAAAATATGTAGCCGAGACAATTGCCGAGGTTAGGGGCATGTCTTTTGAAGAGATTGCCCAGGCAACTAAATCAAACGCCGAGAAACTATTTAGAATCTAAACCGATCATTTTAAGCAGGGCAAATTATTTGCAAGAGGAATGCATGTCTAAAAAACCAAGAATCGGTATTACAATGGGTGATCCAAATGGAATTGGACCGGAAGTAATTGTTAAAGCACTTCACTCTGCCGAAGTAAGGGAATTGTGTGAGACTGTTGTGTTTGGCGATGACGAGATTATACAAGCGGCAGCAGATAATGCAGGCTTAAATATTAATATTAAGGTAGAAAATTGTTCAGCGTTTGGCAAAGACGACTTAAACCCCGGCACAATTGACAGGAAAGCAGGACAAGCTAGTCTGGATTATATAAGTACGGCGGTTAACTCCGCTCTGGCAAAAAATATTGATGCCGTGGTCACAGCACCGATCAGCAAGGAATCGACCCACCTCGCAGGATCAGCCTACCCCGGGCACACCGAGATGTTAAAAGATCTTACCGGAGCAGATCAGGCGGTGATGATGTTTGAAGGACCAAGGTTCAAAGTAATGCTAGTAACAATACATACCGCTCTTGCAAACGTCCCGGGCCTTATTACTAAAGACAGGGTAACTTCAACAATTAAACTAACTCATGATTCCCTGATCAACCTTTTTAAAATATCGGATCCTAAAATAGTGGTTTGCGGGCTCAATCCGCACGCTGGGGAATCGGGCGCATTCGGGAATGAAGAGATTAATCACATAATACCTTCTGTTGAAGAAACCAGGAAAATGGGAATTAACATAGAGGGCCCGCTGCCCACCGACACTTTATTTTATTATGCCAACCAGGGAAAATGGGACGCAGTGGTAGCAATGTATCATGATCAGGGATTAATACCTTTTAAAATGTTATCATTTGATGAGGGTGTAAACATTACGCTTGGTCTCCCCA
>Ga0209013_10004017_pt1 | contig 12974 bp, 10 predicted proteins | sample Cruoilmetagenom2_FD_187291 | JGI IMG/M metagenome (GOLD analysis project Ga0209013, IMG submission 187291) | Oil polluted marine microbial communities from Coal Oil Point, Santa Barbara, California, USA - Sample 2 (SPAdes) (version 2) | ecosystem: Environmental > Aquatic > Marine > Oil seeps ... | reverse complement strand
CTATCCGGCCATCGAGCTCGACGCTGTTGTCAATGTTGACCTGCTGTCCATTGCGCAGTTTTACCTGCCCTGCAGAGACAACGACATCGCCGGCATTCAGCCCCTCGATGATCTCAACACGGCCGTCGCGCACCTCTCCACTCTTCACCGGCTTCCGCTGTACCCAGCTGCTGCCGTTTTCCGTGATGATGAGGAAAACCGACGCGCCGTAAGGTTTGTAGGTTATGGCGGTGCGCGGCAGCGTGAGGATGTTGTCGCGCACGGGCAGGGCGGTTTGCACCTCGGTGAACATGCCGTGACGCAAGAGTTGCTCAGGATTGTCAAGGGTCGCCCGTGCCCGCAGTGTACGGGTGCCGGGATCAATTCCCGGATCGATGGCGGTAACCTCTCCTGCGAACACTTTCCCCGGGTGGGCCTGCACTTGCACCAGCACCTTATGCCCTGTTTTGACATGATAGAAATGGCGTTCGGGGAGGGTGTAATCGACATACACCGGATCGAGCGCCTGCAGTGACAAAATATGCATGCCCGGTGTCAGGTACTGGCCGATGTTGACATCCCTGATGCCTAGCCTGCCGCTGAAAGGCGCACGAATGCTCTTCTTGTCGATCACTGCCCGTTTGGATGCAATCGTCGCCTCGGCGATATCCAGTTCCGAGCGCAGGCGGTCATATTCGGATTGGGAGACCGAGCGGTCCTTGATGAGTTTGGCATTGCGATCGAATTGTAGTTTGGCAAGTTTTCCCTGCGCGATGAGTCCGTTCAACTCCGCCCTGTCAACGCTGTCGTCCAACTGCAAGATGACATCCCCGGCCTTGACGCTCTGCCCGGATTCAAACAGGATTTTTTCCACCTGTCCGGCAACCTCTGTGGTGATAAAGACATTCTGCGTCGCCACCACGCTGCCAACAGCAGCAAGATAGGGTTCCCAGCTCTCCAGCATGACTTCCGCCGAAGCGACGCTGGCTGGCGGCGGAGGCTGTGACATCTTCGCCGCGCTTTTTCCGGCCATGTAGTGTTTCCAGCCGAAAATGCCGCCGAATATAACCGCCAGCACCACCGCCGTCATGACAAGACGTTTAATCACCATTATTAGATTCCTTTAGACTACTCTGTTCCCGCGGGCCTGGAGCCTGCGATTACATCATCGAAAAAAACTTCCCAGGTTGTGCTCTACAGATGGTTGATATCTATAGGAAACATAATACTCTTATTCGCAGAACCCAGAGTGTAATCCCCCGCTACGAACCTATAGGGTTTGCACCGGCAATCATCTTATACCTCGAATACTTGAATGACTGCTTGAGTATTCAGCCGCCCCTCAGCACATTTCTCCAATCATCCCAACCCTGTATAGACTCAAACGATGTATAGTTTCTTTATTGGAAAGTGACCACTGCAGGCAATAGTTCGATCAATGGATTGGCGCGTTTAGTCGATACATGAGAAAACTATCCCTGTAGGCTTGTTCCATCGAGAAACATTCTCAGAAGGATGAATATGAAGAGAAAAATTGTGATCCCAATCGTGGTTTCATCGGTCGCTTTGATGCTCTCTGCCATTGTCGTTGTGACGCAAGGGACGCATGCCGTTGAAAACATCCAACAGACGCATGCCGCGGGTGAAATATATGAGATAATAAGAATAATGTAATGAATCAAATTATCATTGACGGAGCGACAGGTGAAAAATTACAACTCACGGATTTATTGAGCGGTTACGTTAAAGCAGGCCTGCAGGGTTCATGCATTCATCATGACTTCAATCATGACAACGCCCTCATGATGCAGCGCTTTTTGCAGAACACCGGGGAAATCTGCGCCCTGCTCCACCCTGAAAAATTTCAGCTCATATAAAGCGGCGACTTTTTGAAGATCAATTTCCGTATCTGTACGCCAGTAGCGATCAAACTGTGGCAACTGCGACTGTGGAAGCTGTTTGAAAATTCCACCGCCGTGGTTATTCAACACCACGATGACTGCACTCAGATCCTTCGCAGCCAGCAGGCCGTTCATGTCGTGATAGAGCGTCAGATCGCCAATCAGAGCGGCGACAGTGACGCCCTGTTTTTTGGATGCAGCAGCCATGCCCAGGAGTGTCGAGATATTTCCATCGATACCGCTGGCGCCGCGGTTGGCGACGATTTGCAGTCGCTTGCCGTGCTTGCCTGAATAGCGGTCTAGATAGCGGATCGGCAGCGAGTTGCCTGAAAAAAGGATGCTGTCGTCCGGCAGGCCGCCGATCAGATCCTGTACAACTTTTTGCTCCAGCGGAGCCTCTTTTCCGCTATCTGCACGGCGAGAATCGGAAACCACAAATGCACCCAGCCACTCGGCAGGCGCCTGCTTCAAAGGGTGTTGCTGAAGAAGTCGGCAAAAACTCTCCGGAGTCGCCCGCACCATCTCGCTGGTGTGATGCAGCGGATCAGGCCAGCGTCCCGTCGGATCAACCAGGATATGCTGTACTGCGCTGCTCTGCTGCAAAAATTGCTGCAGCTGTTTCGATACAGGCATGGCGCCAAAACGGAGAACCCATCGCGGCTGCTGATCCGCTGCCAGGTTGGGATCCTGCAGGCGTGTGTCGTACTCCGCCGCCACATGCGTCAGATCATGCTCACCAAAACGCAGCCCCGAGAGCGGATCGGCAAATATTGGAACTCCGCAGATTTTCGCCAACGCTGTCACTTCTCTGCGGAACGCAGCTGAGTCAATGCCGCTGCCGCAGACAACGACTCCGGGCTGGCCGCTGATGCGGTTTGCAATGGCAAGCAGCTGCTGCTCATCTGCACACAGCTGCGGCATCCGGGGTTGTGCTGGCAGAGCGCTGAAAACAGCAGGTTCAGGGAGTGGCTCCTCCGGCGTAAGCGGTTCACGCAACGGCACGTTGATATGCACCGGCCCCGGATCCGGCCACAGGCTCTGGTGTACGGCCTGCTCAGCAAGCTGCATCAGCTGATGCCTGCCTTGCCGGGCTGCTTCAGCCGGCGGCAATGCATGGAATCCACGCACACTGTCGCCAAACAGTTTGATCTGATCGATACTCTGGTTTGCGCCGTTATTCTGCAGCTCCCAGGGACGATCGGCGCTCAGCAGAATCAATGGCGTCCCGCCCTTGTCAGCCTCGATGACAGCCGGATACCAGTTGCCAGGAGCGCTTCCCGATGTGCATACCAGGGCAACCGGCCGGTGCTGTGCGCTTGCAATTCCGAGTGCATAGAAGGCGGCGCAGCGTTCATCAATCTGGACATGACAGTGAAGTGCTGCACGCCTGTCAGCCGCGAGAGTCAACGGTGTATTGCGTGATCCGGGAGAGATGACGACATCGGTGACACCGGTGGCTTCCAGACCGCACAAAAGCGCGTCACACCATTGCAGATTGATCATTGCCGGATCACTCATAGCAGATCCAGGATTGTTTGCAGCTTCAACTCGGTTTCACGAAATTCACTATGTGGATCAGAGAAGGCTGTGATGCCGGCTCCGGCAAAGAGTTCAGCCCTATTGCCCTGCAACAGCGCACAACGCAGCATCACTGATGCATGCCCCTCCCCCTCACTGCTCATCCAGCCGAATCCCCCGCAATACCATCCACGCTGATGGTCATCATTCTGCATCAGCCACTGTCGCGCCACGTGATCAGGCGCACCTGAAACTGCAGGTGTCGGATGCAATGCCGCGACCAGTTTCAACAATGTGATATCACTCTTCACCCTGGCGTGAATGGGTGTCCAGATATGCTGCAGCCCGTGAAGCTTCAGCAGCTGCGGTTGGCCAGGAATTTCCAGCTGTTCACACAATGGCTCCAGGATCCGCTCAATGGTGTGAACAACCGGAAGGTGCTCATACTGCACCATACGATCATCAGGAACCTCGTCTGCAGCGACAGTTCCGGCCATGGCGTCACACTTGAGCTCGCCCTGATGCAGAGAGACCAGGCGCTCCGGTGTCGCCGCAACCAGCATCACTCCATCCACACGCGCCGCAAACAGCGTGCAGCTAGGGTAGCGCCGCATGAGCCGGGCAATCAGTTGAGGGGCATGGAAATCGGACTCGCCCTCTATCCGGATGCGCCGGCTCAGCACCACTTTGTTCAAATCACCCTGGCGGATATCAGCCACCGCCTGCTCGACCCGGGCAATCCATCGATGATCTTCAGGAAAGACTCCGATGCGTTCAGCCGGCTTCCCGGCACGGCTATCGGCAGGCGCAGCATTCATCAACTCCCCGAATGCCTGCATACACTGATCGATAAAACTCTCCCTGTACAGTGATGCCGCATCGGCGGTAAATGTGATAAAACAGTGCCCACAGGAGTAATCGAGCAACAGTTGTGGAACAATCACACAGCTGTTTGGCACTCCACACCACCATCCGGTCGCTTCCTCATCCGGATCAAAGGCATAGCAGAAAAAGGCCAGCGGATCTTCCGGGTGATGCTCGCCAACATAGCGCCAGTGATGCTGGAGTTGGTCGAACTGCTGCTGAAGATGGTGAAAGCGATCGCCGCCCTTCTGCTCGAGCCGCGTCACCTCACCAAGACCCAGCAAGCAGCGCTGCTCCTGCGGGCGCGCCCAGTAGAAACAGGATGACTCAGTATCAGGCATCACAGGAAAGCTCTGCCCGGGAAGTTCCAGGGTAATGCTGGTCAGCCTGGCATCCGCATCTTCGATGGGCAAGGAGTTCAACAGCTGACGCAGTTGCTTCTGTAATTGCTGAAATGAGATATCAGACATTGATAAAGGCGGGAATTCCGTAGGTTGGACAAAGGAGCGATAGCGACGTGCCCAACGGATGCATTGATTGTTGGGCATGTCGTACCTCCTTTGCCCAACCTACAACTGGAAAATGCGTATTCAATGCACAGAGTTATGGATATGTTACTTCTTTTGCCGCCAACCGCAAACTGACAACTGCAAACTTATTGCCAATCCTACGGCAGATCTCCCCGCTTGAAGAGAAAATATCCCAGCGCGGAGCAGAGAAAACCCAGCACAACAGGATATGCCAGCGCCCATGCAAGATAACCGTTCTCACCGAAATTATCCAGGATTACATAGGCGGACGGCCCCAGCAGGACCAGCTGCGGATCGAACAGCATCATCGATGCGGTGCGAAAAACCTGGAGTGGATTTGCGAGTGCAATGGCAATGACACTCTCTGAAGAAGCACCCTCCCTGGTCATCACACCCAGCAGGATCAGGTCGAGGAACAACAGCAGAAACAGCCACACCATGAAAGCCGATCCCTGCGCCACGTCTGCCGAACGCGCCAGTGTCGAGAGCAGCATGCCGATGCCGAGAAAGCACCATGCAAGCGAAATCAGCAGCGCGGTATAGACCAGCACCTGACGCCAGGGGATGTCCGCGCCCTTGGTTGCGGCCCACAACACCGCAAGCAGCATTGCCAGCACCACCGGCAGGAAAACCACGACGAAACGGCCGATCATTTTCCCCCAAAACCAGGCAGCAAGCCCGACCGGGAGAGAGAGCAGGTATTCGAAGATTCCCGCCTCACGATCCCCGGCAACCGAGCGCACCGTGGTAATCAACACAAACAGCGGCAGCACCGCCATGGTGATTTGCAGGTAGGTGACCAGCAGGCGTGAGAGCCCGGTAAACCCCATGATGCGTGATTCGGTCAGGCCGGTGACAAACAGCCCCACCACGATGCCGCCAAAAATCAGTGTATAGATCAGAAACCAGCGTGAACGCAGTGATTCATTGATGTCTGCCCTGGCAGTCAGTAGTAGATGTTTCATTGGCCTATTGAGGGTAATTTATCGGGTGTCGATATGGGTGTGTGCGTGTGGCTGTCTAGCTGCTTCTCTTTTTCATGGATCAGTTCAACAGCCTGTGTGAAATCAACGCTGTTGTCTGTTTGCTCTCTCTGCGCGCCGAGCCCGTAATCCATGGGGGTAATTTTTCCTGTGACATACCAGGCGCTGCGGGCGTCGATCCACTCTCCGTCCCTGTGGCTGTTGACCCACAGTTCTATCGCCGGATTCTCTCTCCACGGCTGCTGCTCCAGCCACAATACAGCACAGCCAATGTCGTCAAATTTATAGAGCTTGCTTCGACCGCCGACAGCTCCGCCGCGAATCTGGGCGGAATAGTTGGGATCACTGACAGCCATGACGCAGCGCTCACAAATTTCGCGGTCCCAGCGCACCTCTCCCGGACCTGTTTGCGGTTCGGCAGAGCAGCCGGCCAGTAGTGCTGCGAATATGATGAGGAGTATGCGGGTCATTTCAAACATTTATTTCTTTATTTTCCGATTGTCATCTCGACGCAGGAGAGATCTTAGTGCTCTATGCCATAGGATCCCTCGTCGTTCGTCCCTCACTCCCTTCGGGATGACAGAACCGTAGGGGGGATAATCTTTAGCGCATCCATCATGATTCCGATACTTTTCATGTATCTGTGTTTATCTGTGTGCATCTGTGGAAAAAAGTCTTTTGATTAATTAGCCGAGGCAACTGCCGCCGTTGCCGGCGGTTCCATTGAGATGCCTTGCAGCAATCCGGCGTAGCGGGACAGCACTCCGAGAAAACGCAGGCGATCCGGCCCTGCGATCCGCCCCTGCCACACAAGCCCCTGCTGATGCTGCTCGAAGCCCCACTCACGCACCGTGCCTGCAAAAGCCGAGTCTTCCCTAATCAGCGTGACGCGTACATCCAGCAGGCTCTCCATATCGACCTGGTCAGCGACCCTGTCATCAAGCACCACGTTGCCCCTGTCAAGTTCGACCACACGATTGACCAGTGCAGCTACCTCATCGAGGCGATGGCTGGAGATGATCATTGCTGAATCCTCCTGTTTTTCGGCCAGCAGCGTAAAAAAGATATGCCGCGCTTCCGGATCCAGGTTTGCAGCGGGCTCATCCATCACCAGCAGATCACATTCGCGGCCCAGTGCGATGCTGATCAATAACTTCTGCTTCTGCCCGCCCGAGAGTTTGACGAACGGCTGATGACGGAAATTTCTGGCATCCAGCCCCAGTTGATCGGCGACAGCATACATCTGCTCGACATCGCTGTCGCAGACGCCGGCGGCAAAGCTCAGCAGCTGTGCGACAGGCATGCGCAGCGGCGGGGGCAGTTGGGGAACAAAACCGACACGCTTGAGTATCTCTGTGCGGTGGGAACGCGCCTCTAGTCCGCCGACAGTGACCTTGCCGCTGCAGGTGTATTCACCCAGCAGGCAGCGAATCAGGGTTGTCTTGCCGGCGCCGTTGGAGCCAACCAGCGCCAGGCGTTCACCCTGCCCGATCTGCAGATCGATGCCGTTAAGAACTTTGGTGCGCCGGAACTGCTTTGAGACATTCTCGAAATGAATCATCTACAATAGGTCTCCAAGACCCTTGAACTTGAATGTCAAAGAGTCGGTGGGACAGGTTTCGACACAACGGCCGCAGCGGGTGCAGTCAGCGCCGATCGAGGCATTCAGCCCCGTGGCTCGCCCCTTGATCACCGTATCCAGCACATGCGGCACTTCGCAAACCTTGCGGCACTCTCCCTCGTGAAAACAGGATTCAAGATGGTAGTTAATCCGGAATGGCGACGTTGCTCCAACCAGGCCGTAAGTGAGACCAATCGGACAGAGATAACGGCACCAGGCGCGGCGCGAATAAAAAATTTCGAACAGCAGCAGCAGAAACACCCACACCATTGCAAGACCCGGACCATAAATCAACGCCCGGCTGATGATGCCCGTCGGTGATACTGTTTCGAAGACCGTGTAGCCGGTGACAATCGCCAGCACGGCAAAGATCATCCAGGACCAGTTTCTCGCCTTGCGGTCCAGGGGGTGATCCTTGACCAGCTTCTTCTTCACCAGCCACAGATGGATCATCTCCGCCCACTCGGCGACCAGATGGTAGGGGCATACCCAGGAGCAGAAAGTTCTGCCGCCCAGCAGCCACCACATGATAAAGACAGTGATGGTGCCGATGACAAGATTGAGCACCATATGTTTGAATGCCAGCGTCACTTGCAGCGCCGAGTTCAAATCCGCCATGTGAAAACCAATAAAACGCGAACCGGTCAGCGCTCCCTCCAGCAGCTGAATATCGAGCCAGTAGGAGACCACGAACAGCAGATTGACCGCGATGAGCACTGCCCAGCGGCGGCGGCGCCACTTCTGCGGCATCTTGTGTGTTGCTGCGTGCGCCAGTTCCGCATGAATTGCAGCGATGCGATCCGGATCATTCTTCTGCAAGGCATGCAGCTTTTTTGCTTCAGCAGAGATCTCGTCACTATGCGGCCGCCTCGGCGCCCGCCCGAACAACTCCGCAAGAGAATCTTTCATACTGCTCATGCTCTTCTCTCCTCTCTGTCAGGATGCACATCGATGACGATGGCAGCGGGTTCCGGCGGACAGATCATCTCGCACACGCCGCATCCCACGCATCCCTCCTTGATGACGGGCATCATGACGCCATCGACCTTTTCCAGTGCGATCGCGTGAATCGGCGGACACTCGTTGCCCTGCTTTTGAGCAACCCGCTCTATCTTGCCTTCAACAGGTTCTGCCTCGGCGCACTGGGCGATACGGATCTCGATAGGACACTGGCGCACACACAGATCACACAGTTCAAGATCGTAGGGATGCTCGCTGACCCTGATCGGATTCCAGCGATCAATCTCATCATAACGCAGCAATCCCTGGTAATCAGCCCCGCGCGCCTGCCCTTTAAAGCCCTTGCCCTGCATAGCAAGACACTTGCCGGGATTATCAAGCCTGGCTATGCCCATGCGGGTGTCTGCAGGGAAGTTCAGATCGTGCGTCAAGGTGCCCGTCGGACATGCCAATACGCACTGCAGACCGTCGCAGGAGAAATCACAGGCCTGCGCACGCGCATCGATATAGGGGGTGCCATTGCCAAAACCGCTCTCAAGATCCATCAGCTTGATGGCATTCACCGGGCACACCTGAACGCATTGCCCGCACTTGATGCAGGAGGCGAGAAATCGATCCTCATTGAGAGCTCCGGGCGGGCGCAGGCGGCTGACCCAGCCCTTGACAACCGGGATATACCCCAGCAGAGAGACTGCAACCAGGCCGGCAGTCATGGCGGCTGAACGCAGAAACCTGCGCCGCTCCTGTTGCTGGTGACGTTTTGAAACGACTCTTTTTTGTTTAGTCATGGTAAACACCTGCTGTAGGGTGCAATAAGCGAAGCGCATTGCACCTTATCATGATCATGCGGCGCAATGCTCTGCGGTTATTGCGCCCTATACAATACACGAGATTCTAATATTCTATTACCCCTGCGCATCGAGCAGTTGCTGCAGTGCATCCATCTTTTTCTCAACCTTCTTTTGCTGCTGCTTAAACTTCTCTTTCATTGGCTTTTTGTCCCGCACCAGCATGTCCGGCTTGGTAAATGGCGCCAGGCGTTCCAGAAAATCGAGTGTTTCGAGAATCGGCGAACCTTTGAAAAACTGCGCATAGGGAAGGTCGCGCCAGATGCGGTCAGCATAGGAGTAGAGCTCGTAGGGTTTGTCTCCGATACCATCCTTGTCCATGTCAAACCCCTCGTAGTCACTCCAGTAATTCCCCTCCCACACGTTCCTGTTGGCGGTCTTTCCACCGCTGACGATAATCTGGGTGAGGTTGCCAATAAACTGGTTGTGTTTGAAGACATTACCGGTCCAGTCATTCAGAAAACGAATACCAATGCCATTATAGGCAATCAGGTTATCCGTAAACTGGTTGGTGGTGTCAGGCTGAAACGGCGAGACATCGATATAGAGTCCACTGGCGCAGTAGAGAATCTGATTTCCTTCCAGAATAAGATCCGATGTCTCCTTGAAGCCGATGCCGATACCGGTTGCGCCTGCTGCATGCGCGATATAGTTGTTACGCAACTCGATGCCGTCACTGTACATCAAAAATATACCCACGGCATTGTTGAAGTACCTGTTGTCTTCCACCTTGTTATAGCGGGAATACATGAAATGCAGAGAGTAGCGGCTACCGGACGCAGTGTTTCTACTGATGGTGTTATCCGCCGAGTACCACACCACCATATCGCGTGAATCAGTGATGATATTATCGGTAATCTTGTTGTGAAAACTGTACCACAGACGCACCGAATCGCCCCGCTGTCCCAGGCCGAAAGAGGTCTTGGAACTGATTGTATTGCGGCGCACGATGTTATGCTCCGATTGCTGCAGATCAACACCGAAGAGAGAGTTGTCTATGAGGTTGTCCTTGACGACATTGAACTTGCCACGCACCTGCACGCCCGAATCCAGGTCATTGTGTGATTCGCCGGAGTTGGTGAGATGCAGATTTTTCAGTGTCGCGCCATCGGTATCGAGCAGCACCACGGTTCCCTTGCCGCCTGCATCGATGGTCACCTTGTGACTGCCATCGATCGTTATCGGCTTGTCGATGACGACCGGACCGGCATAGATACCGGGGGGAGGAATCAGAGTTCCGCCCTCCTCCACTGCGTCGACAAGCTCCTGCAATGGGGGGTACTGCGAAGCTGATGCGTGTAACGGAAAGCCTGTTAACAGCAGCAGGATATAGGATGTGCTGAGGAACGAAGCGCATCGATCGCGAATGATGCGCTTCGCAAGCTCAGCACATCCTATGAGCACCAACCCCTGTCTCACTACTCTTCTTCTTTGAGTGCTTTACGCCTCATCAGCGCCGCCAGCCCCAGCAGTACAGACATCAACAGCATCAGTCCAAAACCGATGGCAGGATAGGAGTGGGTCGTAAACTGCGCCACCTTGCCCTGGCCGAATACGGTCGGCATGAAGGGTTTGACAGTGAAGGCGCCCATGTCGTTTAGGGTATGACCATACCACCATAACCAGGCGGAGTATTCGATAAGAAAGAAGAGCGGCAGCGCCATTGGAACCAGCACCAGCAGCCAGTAAAGCAGGCCGCTGTTCTTGCGCGCCCCGAATACCAGCAACACCATCACAGCCAGGATTCCCCAGAAGACTCCTTCAGCAACCATTGCCATGGTTGCAACCATGGGCTTGATCTCCGCCGGGTTATTGAAATACTTGCCAAGACTTGCCGCGTAGTGCCACGACATCATCTGTGAACCACTGCCATCCCAGGCCAGGCGTTCGGCTTCAGGCTTGCGCTCCTGGGCTTTATCGAATGTGCCGCGCAGATGATTGATATTGGCCAGCTTCTCGGACATTTCAACGACAACGGGCTTCTCGACTGCCGTACTCATTGTCTCAAGATTCTGCGCCTCGCGAAGCTTGATCAGGGCTTCACTGGGTTTGACATTAACATCGTCAGCATCAGAGACCGGGAGATCTCGTTCAGTATCCTGATCGAGCGCGGTCACCAGCGCATGGATATAGCCCGGATTCTGGTAGGAGAGACCATCCTTTGCATACCAGGTCAAATACATCCACACGGCCAGCCCGGCAAAACAGACGCTCATGATCAACATACGGATCTTTGGCTTGCGGCACAGGAAGCCCAGCAGCATCACGCCAAGCAGAGCGACCATAAACTGTGAAAATGCGCGTTCGATGACGCCACCGGATGCAATCGGATACATCCCCACATAGTGGTTGATGGTATCCATCTCATGCACACAGTCGAGCGCTTCATCCTCGGTTATCTCCTCCTTTTCGATTTTTTTACAGCCGTTGAAAACCCCGTTCATGTGGAATTCGATGCGTACGCCATCCGGAAAGGCCTCTTCCGGGTAGTTTGGCGCCGTCAGCGCAACCCACCATATCGGTGAATAAAAGATCGCTATGAGTACACCGATGGCGGCAGCGATCAGTACGCTGCTGATAAGATTTTTTTTGCTCATGATCAAAACCGCAGAGTTGCTGTGAATAGAGGGTACGTTGAATAGAGTTATAGGGGGATAAGCGACAGCGCATCCAGCATAAATTCCCCCAAGCTCCCCCTTGGTCAAAGGGGGCATTGGTGGATGCGGCAAAAAGACGCCTTATCACCCCTACGGGGTAAGACGCTTGCTATCGATGATCAATCGTAATCAGGATTCAACCACTCTTTGGAGGGTGCGAGTTTCTCCTTGGGCACGGGAATTCTGGAGACATAGTTGACGACTGCTTCCATATCCGCGTCAGAGAACTCTTTGATCTGCTTGATCATATCGGGATTGGCGTTGCGGCGCTTGCCGTCGCGAATCCACTCGAACTGACGCAGCATGTAGTTGTAGTGCTGCCCCTGAATCAGCGGATAAAATTTCTCTCTATTACCTTCTCCGTTGTCGCCGTGACACTGTACGCAGTTATCGGCGTAGAGTTTCTTGCCCTTATCAAACTCCGGTGTGCCTTCAGCCCATTTGCCCTTGCCATTCTCGGGATCCATCGGCAATTTTTCTACATACGTAACAACATCGGCCAGCGCCTGGGCGCCACCAATGGATTCAGGCAGCGCAAAAGGATACATGGTCGGGTTGTCACGGTTCTTGGCGCGAATATCTGCAAGCTGCTTGACCAGCACCTCTTTGTGCTGTCCAGCCAGCTGCGGAAATGTCCCGTCCGGCTTACCCCAGCCCTCTGTCAGGTGGCAGCCTGCACACACCTCGTAGACCTCGATGCCATTTTCATGATTGGGCGTCAGTTGCAGCGCTTCCTCACGTTCACCACCCTTCTCCATCCACACGGCCTGTACAGTTGCAGCCATACCCAGCGACATCAGCGCCGCTGCTATTTTAAATTTCTTGTTCATAATCGTCTCTCTCGCCTGTTATCAGTAAAATTATGGGGCCAATGTGGCAACATAGTCAGCCAGTGCAGCCATCTCTTCGTCAGTGACCAGGTGCATAATCCCCATCATCGCTGCAGACTGGCCGTTTGCTCTGGCGCCACTCTTGATATCTTTCATCTGCTGCAGTGCATAAGCTGCATTCTGCCCGGCAATTTTCGGATAGATCGGAAGAAGCGGTGTCTTGGCGTCTTTACCATGACAGGTTAGACAGGTTTTTTCCTTGAACAGTGTGGCGCCATCGGCA
>Ga0209013_10004016_pt1 | contig 12976 bp, 9 predicted proteins | sample Cruoilmetagenom2_FD_187291 | JGI IMG/M metagenome (GOLD analysis project Ga0209013, IMG submission 187291) | Oil polluted marine microbial communities from Coal Oil Point, Santa Barbara, California, USA - Sample 2 (SPAdes) (version 2) | ecosystem: Environmental > Aquatic > Marine > Oil seeps ... | reverse complement strand
GAATATTCTTAATTTTTATTTAAAAGAATTTCAACACGTCTATTTCTTTCTCTACCGTCTCTAGTGTCATTTGTCATAAGTGGTTTCGACTCTCCAAAACCTCTACTTGTTAATCTAGATTTGTCGATACCATGTTCACTTAACCAATCTACAACAGCTTGCGATCTTCCTTCAGATAATTTTTGATTATTAGCTTCACCGCCTACACTATCAGTATGACCATCAACATAAAAAGAAGCACGGTCATATTCTTTTAATATTCCTGCAATATTACCAAGAATTTCAGCAGATTCGAATTTGATATCAGTTTTACCTGTTTTAAATAAAATAGTTTTAGCGTATTCACTTAGAGCTTTTTTAACTGCTTCAGGAAGCTCTGGGCAACCGTTGTTAGCAACTGTTCCAGCTACGTCTACACACTCATCATCTTTATCTAATACACCATCACCATCTTTATCTGGCCAAGGGCAACCACCGTTAGCAGCAGGACCTGATTCGTTAGGACAATTATCATCACCATCAGCTACACCATCACCATCAGCATCTGGGCAACCACCTAATTCTTTTAAACCAGCAACAGTTGGACATTTATCATTACCATCAGCAATACCATCGCCATCAGTATCAGGACAACCATTAAGTTCTGCTAAACCAGCTTCGTTAGGACAAGAATCTTTAGAATCTTCTATACCATCATTATCACTATCAGGACAACCATTAAATGCTTCTAATCCCCAAACATCTGGACAAGCATCATCTTGATCATATATACCATCATCGTCAGTATCTTTTCCACCAAACTTAAGAGTAACACCTAAAGAATGTTGAAAGTGATCAGTTAAATAATCTTCAAAAGAACTTTTGTAAGTACTTTGTAAGTTAAGACCTATTTGTTTAGAAAACCAATAGTTAAAACCTAAGCTACCGTTAATTGTACCTGCACCTATATCATCAATCCAAGTGTAACCACCTCCAACGCCTAAATAAGGCTCAAATGATTTAGAGTTCAATAAATCTCCAAAACTATATCTAACTGTACCATCAAAAGCATAGTATGTTAAATCATCAACATAATTAACAGATTCTGCACCAGTGTCAGGATCTATAACATCTCCCCATTTATCTATTTTATTAAGAGATCCAGTAACTGCGAAAATAAAATTATTTGATAAATATTTTGATACCGTAAGTGTAGATAAGGCTGGAAGAATATTCCAGTGATCATCGGCATTGAAGTATTCATCAAAAAAATCTCCATGTGGAGTGTCTTCACCTATTGGATAAACATCTACTGCGTTTGCTCCAAAACTAATTGCCCAAGGATTGTTTTCATCTTGTGCATTAACGTTGCTATAACTAAATAGGAGCAACATAGCTAACAATAATCTGCTAAGATTTTTCATATTCTAAAATTTAATTTTTAAGTGTTAATTAAAGCAAAAATAAGTTGTTAAATATTATTAACAAAGACAAATATATAAAAATATTAATTATTGTCGTTTTTCTAGTAAAATTTAATATTAATCAGATAATGTTTAGAGCTGTTCCAACGTTAATAAAAGCAGTAATAGCCTTGTCTAAATGTGGTTTTTCATGTGATGCAGAAAGTTGAACACGTATTCTTGCTTTTTCTTTAGGAACTACAGGAAAAAAGAAACCTATAACATAAATTCCTTCTTTTAAGAGCATATTCGCCATGGTTTGGGCTAATTTTGCATCATAAAGCATCACAGGTACAATTGCCGAATTACCTTCAACAATGTCAAAACCTGCTTCTTTTAATCCTTTTTTAAAATAATTTGTATTCCATTCTAGTCGATCTCTTAACGATGTGTCATTCGAAAGCATATCAAATACTTTTATAGAAGCACCAACAATTGCAGGTGCTAAAGAATTTGAAAACAAATATGGTCTTGAGCGTTGACGTAAAATATCAATAATTTCTTTTTTACCAGTTGTATAACCACCCATAGCTCCACCAAGTGCTTTACCAAGTGTTCCTGTAATTATGTCTATACGATCTAATACGCCTTTTTCTTCTAAAGTACCTCTACCTGTTTCGCCAATAAAACCAGCTGCATGGCATTCGTCTATCATAACTAGGGCATCATATTTATCGGCTAAATCACAAATTTTATCCAAAGGTGCAACAACACCATCCATAGAGAATACTCCATCTGTGACAATAATTTTAAAACGCGCACCATTTTTATTGGCATCTATTAACTGGTTTTCTAAATCTGCCATATCACTATTTTGATACCTATATCTAGCAGCTTTACATAAACGCACACCATCTATTATAGAAGCGTGATTTAAAGAATCTGATATAATAGCATCTTCTTTCCCAAGCAAAGGCTCGAACACACCACCATTAGCATCAAAAGCAGCAGCATATAATATAGTGTCTTCAGTACTATAAAATTCGGCTATTTTTTCTTCAAGTTCTTTATGAATATCCTGTGTTCCACATATAAACCGCACGGATGACATTCCGAAACCATGAGTATCCATAGCGTCTTTTGCCGCCTGAATTACTTCAGGATGAGAGGATAAGCCTAAATAATTATTAGCACAAAAATTCAAAACAGTTTCCCCTGTTGTTAAAGTTATTTCTGCTCCTTGAGGAGATGTAATAATACGTTCTTCTTTATATAGCCCAGCTTCTTTTATATCTTGAAGCTCTTTTTGTAAATGTTGTTTTATGTTATTGTACATGGTTATTTTTTTGCAAATTTAAAATGTTTTTTGCGTTAGCGATAGAAACGGCATCCTTTTTTATGATATAAAGAATTAAAAAAACCTTAAGTAAGCTTAAAATAAAAAAGATATAGTGAATAGCGCAGTTTTTGTATATCAAAAAAACGCCATTATTATAAGGATTCTATTTTTATATCATTATTAATATATATTAAAATTTTATGGGTGACTTGAAAGTCCATTTCTTCTAAGATATCTTGATAATCCTGCAATTGCTCTTTGTATTTAGTGTTTTGAAGACCTGTTTTGTAATCTATTATTGACGCTTCATTTTTAGAATTTATAACGAGCCTATCTGGGCGTAAAATGCTGCCATCTATAGAAATAATGTCCCTTTCATTATAAATTGTGAGTTCTGAATTATAGTATTCTTTAAGATCAGGATGCTCTACAATTTGTTTTAAGGTATGTTTTAAATTATTGGCTTGTACAGAGTTTATGGTTCCTGAACTGATAAAATCGGTAATTACAAAATCTATATCGTTTTCAGTTTTAATATGCGACATGATATTATGAATGAGGTTGCCTTTTTCAATAGCTTCTTTTTGAGACGTATCCCAGAGATACCCAGCATTAGTGACTATTTTTATATTATGATTTTCTTTTGCAGTTGAAATAAATTCTTGATGTTTTATCGTTTGCGTTATTTCATTTTTCTTATCTAAAATTTTCTTTGGTGTTCCAAAATCGTATGTGTTTTGAGTGTCGCTGTATAATTGTTGGCAGCTAAGATATTGCATGAATAATCCTGAATACGTGTTTGGATTTATAACACCTTTCGAATTAACATCTACTTTTGTAATTATATATAAGTGCTCAATGGGTCTAGTTAGAGCCACGTATAATAAATTGATATTGTCTAATTCTAATTGTGATCGATGTTTAATGTGAATGTCATTACCTGTTTCACTATAATTTTCAAAGTCCTTATTATAGTTAATAAGTGCATGAGAAAAATCATTGTATTTTTCGGAATCTAAAGGGAACCATTCTTTAGGGTCTTTTTCTCTATAGATATCTAAATCAGCATAAGGAAAAATGACTATAGGGAATTCTAACCCTTTAGATTTGTGAATAGTCATTATTTGTACGGTATTTTGACCTTCGGGTGACACAATACTTAAGCTCTCCTTCTTTTTTTCGAAAGCCTCTAAAAACCCAGAAAGACCAGAACCTTGTTTTTGTGTATAATCTAAAACAAAGTCTAAGAAAAATTGCACATAAGCATTAGATGTTTCTACGAGCTTAAAACTTCTAACAATTGTTTCAGCTAAATCGTAAAGAGGAAGATGCAGTAACTGATTATGATTTAAAGAGATTGAAAACTCTTCAAAACTTTTAAATAGTTGAGCTATTGGTAATTTAATGTGCTTTGTTAAAAAGTGATGCTTATCCTCTATATTAAATTTTAAAGCCAAATAATTTAAGACGATTACTTTTGTTTCACTATCATCTGGTTGGATTAATAATTTTAAAAAGGCATCAATAAATTTAACTTCTGGTGCGTTGTAAATTAGCATCGTTTCCGACGACATGATTTGTTTGCCATGCTCACTTAAAAATTCAGCAATTGCAACGCCCTCCTTTTTTTTTCTAACTAAAATGCAAATGTCGTTTAGTTGATATCCGTTACAAATACATGAGTTAATAGTTTCTAGAACTTTTTCTGGATAAATTTCGTCTCGATTGTCGTCTTTGTTAATATCTAAAAATGAAATATTTACATAGCCATTTTGTTCTATAAAAGTATTTTGAACAGACCCCTCTTTATAAAGATTACTATAAGTTTCGTTACTAAAAATGAGTTGAGATAAGTAATTGAAAAACGAATTATTAAATGTGATAATCTCTTTAAAACTTCTAAAATTTGTAGGAAGTGTTTCTACATTTTGTTCAACTTGAAATGGTAAAGTAACTTTGTTGAATAAGTTTATAAACTGTTCTGCTTTTCCGCCTCGCCATCTGTAAATCGCTTGTTTAGCATCTCCAACTAGCATAGCAGTTCCTTGTTCTTGTTTTAAATTTTCACCAGATAATGTATTATCAATTAGAGGAATTAAATTTTGCCATTGTAATTCTGATGTATCTTGAAACTCATCAATAAAATAATGCCGAAATTTTTCTCCTAAACGTTCATAAATAAATGGTGTTGGTTGGTTTATTATTTCTTTACTAATAATTGTATTAAATTCTGAAATAAGCATTTTGTTTTGCTCATCTTTCAATTTTTTTAATTCTGAATTGATGGCATTTAAAACAGACAAAGAAGTGATATTTTTATAAAAAGCTTTTAAGAATTTTAGTTGAAAAACAAGGTCTTTAGTGTCAATAAATGCTTTAGCTATTTGGGGTTGGATTTCATTAATTATTGAAGCAATCTCATTAGTAACACGCTTTGGGTATAAAGAATTATTTTCGATTAAATCTGTTTGCCATTTAGTATTATAACCAACAGATAAATTTTTAGAAGCTAATTTTTGAAAATACTTTGGAAGGTAACTACTTGAAAAATCATCAAATTGTAATCCACATTCTTTAATTAGAGTTAATGCTTCATCAGCAATTTTTATAATTTCACTTTCATTTGTAACAATCTGTTTTCTTAAATTTGTTTTAAGATTTTTAAAATCATTAAACGTTTTCCCTTTTAAAGTTTTAATAAAAGGGATGTCGTTTTCATTAATTAGTAATTTAGCAATGAGGTTAAAATCGTAAGACACATCCCAACTTTTATCGTCATCAGCTTTTTCAATGGCAAAATCTATTAATATTTTTGTGAGTGTTTTATCTATTCCTGCTTTAGATATTAATTGGTCTACAGCTTCATTTAGTAAATTTTCTTGATCTAATTCTACTTCAAAGTTTAAGGGTAATTTTAAATCGTGCGCAAAAGTTCTTATTAATTTGTGTGTAAAACCATCAATTGTTGAGACATCGAAAGCAGCATAATTATAAATAATGGTATTTAAAATGAGTTTAGATTTTTCATGAAGCACGTCAGGTTCAATTTCAAGCTCATTGCTGATAATAGTAGACATACTATTTGGGTTCTCTATAATAGATTTAGAAGAAAACTGTTTTAAAGTTTCAATTATACGTTCCTTCATTTCAGCAACAGCTTTATTAGTGAACGTAATTGCTAAAATGTGTTTAAACTGTTCTTTATTATTAGATTTCAGCAAAATTTTTAAATACTCTTTTACTAAAGTGAAGGTTTTTCCGCTTCCAGCAGATGCATTGTAAATATGAAAGTTAGATGTATTCAAAGAAAAAATTTATACCAAAATAAGTAAACTTAATAACATCTTCATGTAAATTTTAATCCTTTATTGTAAATTTGGAATAAATTTAATAGTAACACTTAAAAACAAAATATTATGGCTTTCGAATTACCGAAATTACAATACGCATATGATGCTTTAGAGCCACATATAGATGCGCGTACAATGGAAATACATCATTCAAAACATCATAATGGTTATACAAATAATCTTAACAACGCTATATCTGGAACTGATTTAGAAGAGCAATCCATTGAATCTATTCTTAATAATTTAGATATGAGCAATACTGCCGTAAGAAATAATGGAGGTGGATTTTATAACCATTCTCTATTTTGGGAGGTTATGAATCCTGAAGGAAAAGGGGTTCTATCTGGAGAATTAAAAACTGCTATTGAAACAGCTTTTGGTTCGGTTGAAGATTTCAAAACAGAGTTTAGTAAAGCAGCAGCAACACGTTTTGGTTCTGGATGGGCTTGGTTATGTGTTCATAAAGGAGGAACTGTTTCTATATGCTCCACACCAAATCAAGACAATCCTTTAATGTCAGGAGTAAGTTGTGATGGCACGCCAATTTTAGGATTAGATGTTTGGGAGCATGCCTATTATTTAAATTATCAAAATAGAAGACCCGACTATATTAATGCTTTTTTTAATGTGATAAATTGGAATGAAGTTGAAAGACGTTTTGCAGAAGCAAAATAATTAACGTTTTTAAAATATTAAAAAAAGCAATCTATTTAGGTTGCTTTTTTTAGTTTATAAAAGTAATAAAAATGAAAAAGGTGAACAGATGTCCACCTTTTTGCCCCAAATCTACCATAAACTTAACCTACTTATGTTATGGTGATACAAATATAGTTGGACTTAAATGTAATAGTTAAATTTATTAGATAAACGACTTATATATTAGCTTAAACGGGGAAAATCATTAATCTTATAAAAGAAAACTACTTGTTTCTTAAAGATTTACAATAAAATTAGGAAAGAGTTGTATTGAAAACAGGCTAATTAAAAAATAAATTAAAATAAAAAAAGGCGAACGAAGTTCACCTTTTTTTGCCCCAAATCTACCATGAACTTAACCTACTTATGTTATGGTGATACTAATGTATGTGTTTTTGTTTAAGAGGGTGCAAATATTAGATGAAATGCACTTTTTTAAGGTAAATAGCAGTTTTTATCGGATTAAGTGTTAAAAATGAGCAATTTTATTTAATATGCTCTTTCATTATTTCCTTCATAAAAATTAATAAATGCTTTGTTTACAACTCTATTTCCACCAGCAGTTGGATAATTTCCTGTAAAATACCAATCTCCTAAATTTTTAGGACAAGCTTTATGAAGGTTTTCTACGGGTTGAAAAATAGTTCTAACATCTGCTTTAACTGAATCATCTGAAATTAATTCTGAAATTTTATCTGAAATTTCATCATCTGTGAATTCCTTATATAAGTCTTGTACAAAGTTTTTAACATCTTTATCAGCTAAACTTAATTGATCTTTACATTTTTTGTAAACTTCATCAATCATATAATATTTATTACGCTCCTTTAAAAGCTCTAATAGTGCTTTAAAAGCAATTAATCCTTCTAAATTAGCCATATCTATGCCATAACAATCAGGGTAACGTATTTGTGGAGCAGAGGAAACAACGACTATCTTTTTAGGATGCAATCTATCCATCATTTTAATAATACTCATTTTTAAAGTTGTGCCTCTTACAATGCTATCATCAATAATAACTAAATTGTCTGTAGGTTTTATAACACCGTAAGTAACATCATATACATGTGCTACCAAATCATTACGACTACTATCTTCAGTAATAAAAGTTCTTAGTTTGACATCTTTAATTGCTATTTTTTCTATTCTAGGTCTTTCAGATAGTATTTCAGTTACTCTTTTAGCAGACAATTTTCCATTACCATTTAAAATAGCGTCTGTTTTTTTCTTATTTAAAAAATCTTCAACAGTTTCTATCATTCCAAAAAATGAAGTTTCTGCAGTATTTGGTATAAATGAGAACACAGTATTTTCAGTATCATGATCAATAGCATCTAGAACTTTTGGCATCAATAGTTTGCCAAGCTCTTTCCGTTCTTGATAAATTTCAGCATCACTGCCTCTAGAAAAATAAATACGTTCAAAAGAACATGCTTTCCGTTCTAATGGTTCTAATATTTTTTTGATAAAAGTTTCTCCTGATTTTTTTGTAATTAAGGCATGTCCCGGTTCTAATTCTTTAACATCATTAAACCCTACATTAAAAACAGTTTGAATTACAGGACGCTCTGAAGCGACTACAACTATTTCATCATCTTTATAATAATAGGTAGGACGAATACCTGAAGGATCTCTTAAAACAAATGAATCTCCATGACCTAAAAGGCCAGCCATTGCATATCCTCCATCCCAATTTTTTGCAGCTTTTTTTAAAATTTTAGCAATATTTAATCGATTGGCAATAAGAGGTGAACATTCAGTTTTATTATAACCTTCTTTTTTTAGATCTTTATATATTTTACTCACAGAATCATCTAAAAAATGACCAATTTTTTCCATTATAGTAATTGTGTCTGTATACTCTTTAGGGTGTTGACCTAAATCAACTAGGTTTTTAAAGAGTTCTTTAACATTGGTCATATTAAAGTTTCCAGCAAGAATAAGGTTCCTATGTTGCCAGTTATTTTGTCTTAAAAAAGGATGAACACTTTCTACACTGTTTTTGCCAAAAGTTCCATAACGAACATGCCCTAAAAGCAGTTCACCAACGTAAGGAATGTTCTGTTTTTGTAATGCGACATCATTATTATATTCTGGGTGTTCTTCAAGTTCTTTATTAATTCGTTCATTAATTTGAGCAAAAATATCTTGAATAGGTTGTTGTGCTATGGAGCGTACTCTGCTTATATAACGTTCTCCAGGTTTAGTATCTAGTTTTATACTCGCAAATCCAGCCCCATCCTGACCACGATTGTGTTGTTTCTCCATTAAGAGATACATTTTATTCACACCATAAAAAGCACTACCATATTTTTCTTTATAAAATTCTAATGGTTTTAAAAGTCTTATGAGTGCTATTCCGCATTCATGTTTTAAAGCATCGCTCATTTTAGTTGTGTTGTATATATTATAAAATAAAAACGCGCTCAATTAGGAGCGCGTTGGTTTATGTTAATTCAATTTCAAATTGAGTTAGGTTTTTAAATTGTTTCAAGCGTTGTTGTATTTCATGATGTTGTAAATCTATCATACGTTCTGTTCCAAATTTTTCGACGCAAAATGATGCTAGTGTCGAACCATATATAATAGCATTCTTCATATTTTCAAAAGAAATGTCTCCAGTGTTAGCAATATAACCTGCAAATCCTCCGGCAAAAGTATCACCAGCTCCAGTTGGATCAAAAACTTCTTCTAATGGTAAAGCAGGTGCATAAAATACATTCTCGTGGTGAAACAATAAAGCACCATGTTCACCTTTCTTAATCACAACATATTTTGGACCCATTTCATGAATTTTTCTTGCAGCGACTACTAGAGAATATTCTCCAGTTAATTGTCGTGCTTCTTCATCATTTATGGTAATCACATCAACACGTTTAATAATATTATGTAAGTCTTCCAAGGCACTATCCATCCAAAAATTCATAGTGTCTAAGATTATTAATTTAGGCGTTGTCTCCATTTGATCTAAGACACTAGATTGAACAATAGGATGTAAGTTCCCTAACATAACAACTTCAGCATTTCTATAAGGTAATGGTACAACAGGATTAAAATCTGCCAATACATTTAACTCAGTTACTAACGTATCTCTAGAATTCATGTCATTATGATAACGACCACTCCAGAAAAAAGTTTTCCCTTCTTTTACTATTTCAATACCTGAGATGTCAATATTTCTATCTGCTAATAAATTTAAATATTTTTGAGGAAAGTCCCCTCCAACAATTGATACCGCAGAAGCATCAACATCAAATTGAGAGGCAGCCAAGCCAATAAAAGTTGCTGCACCACCAAGAATTTTGTCAGTTTTACCAAAAGGCGTTTCAATGGCATCAAAGGCTACAGTACCCACAATCACTAATTTGCTCATAAATAGAGTATAATAATTTGTGCAAACTTACGCAAAATTTATTCTGAATAAAAGCAATTTATAAGGTTGTATAGAACAATTACTTTCTTCCAAAATCTGCAGGAATCTCTCCCCAAGCTTTGGTTTCCCATTTTACAATTGTAGTTGTATACGTATTTTTTTTAAGCCAAGATATCGCTCTGTCCATTAAATCGAATACGTCTTTGTTTTTATTATTACGCTCAAGTTTCGTATTACACGTTTTTTTTCTTACCCAACTCATGGCAGTTTTAGAATCTGTATAAAGAATTCTATCGCTTTTATTTTTTTTAAGCAAAGCTAAACCATGTACTAAAGCTAAAAATTCACCAATATTATTTGTGCCTTCTTCAAAAGGGCCTTGAATAAATAGTTGTTTTTTTGATTTAGTATCTACACCACGATATTCCATTTTTCCTGGATTACCACTTGAAGCAGCATCAACAGAAATAGAATTGTAATTTGGTTGTCCAATTTTTTTGAGTTGTTCATTAGATAAGTTGCTTTTAAATTTACTGTTTTTACCAACGTAATCTTTGTAATTACCTTTTAGGGCTTCTTTTGCGGAGCTGAATGTCGAAAATGATTTGTATTGAGCACCTTGATAATCTTTTATTTGCGCCTTACAGTCATCCCAAGAGTCAAAAACACCGGAATGATGGCCTTTCCATACAGTATAAAACTTTTTCTTTTTTTTACTCATTTAATATCTGTGAAAGTATACAATCTTAATATTATTGTTTTATTCCTATTGAAGGCAATAATATTGATTCAACTATTTTAGGGAAATGTTCCATTTCTAAGGCATGAATTTTTGAAGCGATATCTTCAGCCTTATCTGTAGTGCTGATATCACATTTAGCTTGAAAAATGATTTTTCCTTCATCATAATGTTTATTCACAAGATGAATAGTAATTCCAGTTTCTTTTTCTTTATTTTTTAGAACAGCTTCATGAACATGCATTCCATACATCCCTTTTCCACCATATTTTGGAAGTAATGCTGGATGAATATTTATGATTTTATTTTTGAATTCATTTAAAATATGTTCTGGAAATTTCCATAGAAAACCAGCAAGTACAATTAAATCAGGCTTTTGTAATTTTAAGATATTTAATATATCAGAAGTCTCATTAAAGGCAATTTTATTAAAAGACAAAGCACTAACTGTAAGTTCTTTGCATCGATCTAAAACCTTCGCATGAGGGTTATTAGTCAGGACTTGAATAACAGATATATTTTCTGAGTCTTGAAAAAACTTTATTAAATTTTCAGCATTAGTTCCAGAACCGGAAGCAAAAATCACAATACGTTTCATTTACAGCTAACAATGTTAAATTATTCAAACAAAAAAAAGAATAATTATTAACATTTAAAGGGTAAAATTCAAATACTTAACCTTATTTTTATGAAATTAAAAATACATTTTTAACTTAAATGTGTTTTATAAAATAAAGTTTTTTATTTTTGCCTACTAATTAAAACTTAAAATTAAAAGATTATGTCAGACATTGCATCAAGAGTAAAAGCGATTATCGTAGACAAATTAGGTGTTGATGAAAACGAAGTTGTAACTGAAGCTAGCTTCACAAACGATTTAGGAGCAGATTCATTAGACACTGTAGAATTAATAATGGAATTCGAAAAAGAATTCGATATCCAAATTCCAGACGATCAAGCTGAAAATATTGGAACAGTTGGTCAAGCTATATCATATATAGAAGAAGCAAAATAAGCAATTTTTTTATGGAACTTAAGCGAGTTGTTGTTACTGGTCTAGGCGCTTTAACACCAATAGGGAATACCAAAGATGAATTTTGGGACGCTCTTATTAGTGGGAAAAGTGGTGCTGCACCTATAACTTATTTTGATACTGAGAAGTTCAAGACTAAATTCGCTTGTGAAGTAAAGAACTTTAATGCTACAGATTTTCTTGACAGGAAAGAAGCTCGTAAAATGGATAAGTTTGCGCAATACGCAATGGTAGCTTCAGATGAAGCTATTGCAGATGCAAAATTAGACTTAGACAAATTAAATAAATTACGAGTTGGTGTTATTTGGGGAGCAGGAATTGGAGGGATTGAAACATTTCAAAATGAAGTTATAAACTTCGCAGATGGAGACGGAACACCACGATTTAATCCTTTCTTTATTCCTAAAATGATTGCTGATATTGCACCAGCCAATATTTCTATAAAACATGGTTTTATGGGGCCAAACTATACAACTGTTTCAGCATGTGCTTCTTCTGCAAATGCAATATTTGATGCTTTAAACTATATAAGATTAGGGCATTGTGATGTTGTTGTTTCAGGTGGAAGTGAAGCTGCAGTTACACTTGCAGGAATGGGAGGCTTTAATGGAATGCATGCATTATCAACTAGAAATGATAGTCCAAAAACTGCCTCTCGCCCTTTTGACGGGACAAGAGATGGTTTTGTGCTTGGAGAAGGTGCAGGAGCACTTATTTTAGAAGAATATGAACATGCAAAAGCCAGAGGAGCAAAAATTTATGCTGAACTCTTAGGAGGAGGTTTATCTTCTGATGCATATCACATGACAGCTCCTCATCCTGAAGGAATTGGAGTTATTGCGGTAATGAAAAATTGTTTAGAAAATGCAGGACTTAAACCAGAAGATGTTGATCATATCAATACTCATGGAACATCTACACCTTTAGGAGATGTAGCTGAGCTAAAAGCAATTAGTGAAGTTTTTGGAAGCCATGCAAAAAACATTAATATTAATTCAACGAAGTCCATGACTGGACATTTATTAGGAGCTGCTGGTGCCATAGAATCTATTGCATCTATTTTA